>JACCDO010577638.1_pt1 | contig 56297 bp, 35 predicted proteins | sample 7446101 | NCBI WGS metagenome assembly JACCDO01 (sample SAMN15323440, study PRJNA562643) | freshwater metagenome | isolation source: river surface water | place: USA:Blue River Watershed | collected 2017-08-16 | reverse complement strand
TTCAGCAATTAAACGTCTTAATACGGCGTCGGTTAATCTTCTTGCCATGTCTTTTTTCTCCTAAAATGTTTTAATTTTATATTAAATATTATGTCATTCAATATTTTTGAAATTTTATTTCTTTTTAGTCAAATCTGAAGAAGAAAAGGCCATTTTTTCCCAATTACCTGCTACATCCCCAAATAAATCTAACGGATCATGCTGTGCCACAGCTAACGAAGCTGCATCACCACCTGCCACTACATTACCTCCACGCTTTTCAGCTTCAATTTGTTCAGTTAAAGTAGTCTTGGCTGTATCTGCAAAAATAGAAGCCATCAAAGGATCATCAGTCATCTTATTAATAGACGCTTTACTCTCACCCTTTTGCTTATTTAATTGAGCACCCATTTTTTGTAAAGTCTTAGCTTCATACATGCTAGTTAAAGAAGGTACCTTTTGCTTACTTTCAGCAGTTACTTGTTTAGTGAATGGAGCTGATACTGCTTTCATAGGTTGAGTTTTGGTTTGAACTTGTGGGTTTTTAGCTTTAGGTTGAGGAATTTCTTCAAATTCATCTTCTTCGTGATGAGAAGATTTACCTGCTAATAAACTACCTAAACCTTCTTGCAAAATTTCAACTAAGGCTTCTTTCACTAATTCTTTTAAATCATCATATGCTAATTTCATAATTACACAAAAAATCCATTAGCTGATGTCTGATCAGGAAAATTTTGCGAAGGAATGCTAGTTAAACCTGCTAACACAAATACTGCTTGAGTATCAATCCCTTTAACATTAATATTTTTACATTTTAATTCAAATCGTGTTGCAGTATTTGCTGGTATATAAAAGGATTTTGCGTCATTAAAACTCGCTGGATTATCATTAAAATTAACGTAACAGGCAGCTGCGCTGCTAATACTGATCCAACGTGTTAAATGTGTAAATTCAAATTGTACTATAGTACCGGCTCCAATTGTTTTCTTTTCAGCGTGAGGAATACCTGATTGTTGATATTCAGGTACAAAATTATGATGGGGGGAAGGCCAACGAGTATTATGTGAAGTATTTAATTCTCGATCCGCGAGAGTATTTGATAAAATTGTCATTTATTTCCAATCTCCTATTTCATTAAAAATTCTATATATTCTATCTGATTTGTTAAAGAAAGAGTTATTAATCTCGGAGAGTTGACGAGGAGAAATTTCGCGTCCTTCTTTCATCATAAAAGCACCAGGAGTTGAAGGTTCAGAGACAAAATCCCAACAAATTAATTGAAAATCATCTTGTACAATTTGTAAATCACCTTGAGGTTGAGTTGAACCGACGCCACGAGAAGAAATCCCTAAAGTCACACCACTTTCTACTAAAGATTGTAAAATTTTGCCTGAAGGGGTATTTAGAATTTCTACAGTACCATAACAAACATTACCTTCCATGTGCGCTTCGCGAATAATATGAGAGGCATTCTTTAATTCTACAACTGAGCTGTCTGGGTGATCTAATTCACCTAAGGCGCGATTTTCTTTAATGAATTTTTGATAGTTTCTAACTTCTCTTTCTAAGATTACCCTAGGATAAACACGACCGTTTTGATTAAGGGTATCGGCTTTTTGGAGAATACCTTTCATAATGAGAGGACCTCCACCTATTTTGGCTTCCTGAATTAATTTTTTATCATAATCGAATGACAACCATTCAGTTAATAATCGACTCATTACTTATCTCCTTTTAATTCTTCATTTAACTTACACAAAGTCAAGAATTTTTTTACGTTTTCTTCATTTACAATGCTGGTATCAAGTCTATTGACATTAGATTTGATTTGATGAAAATTTTCTAATAAAATGGCACTGTCACATTTTAATTTAAAGCCTTCTAACAATTTAGTAGATTGGGCTTTAATCTCTTCGAATTCAAGTTCTAATTCAGAGGTATCACTATCTTTACTCTCAACGAATAATTTAATGATTTTCTTTTGACTATCATTCAAAACATTTTCATATTTCTTATTAAATCTCTCATTCATCATGCGAAAGGTTAATTCATCAACATTGGAGTCAACTAATCTTTCTTCTACAATAACAGTTTCTTGTCCTGTCATCCATTCATGTAAAATTTTTTCATATTGAGTAGTAATTTCAAAATCGGCATGAGAACCTTTGCGCCATTCATTTAATAAAGTTTGCACGGTGGCTAACATTTTATAATTTTTGACTTTGCTTTCAAATAAATTACCTTTACCAAAAGAATAATTTAATGATTTAATCAAGACTGATTTTTCTTTTTCTAAATCTTCATTGGAAAAATGACGTTGACACGCTGACTTGGCTTCTTGAATAATACTGGTGGCTAAGCTTGGATCAATGCCTCGAGTTTGAATTAAAGCATTAAAGAACTTTAACTCTCGATGTAATTGAGTATTGCGTTTAAAATTCTCTTTAATAATTTGATTGGCTTTTACCACGTCAGGCTCATTATTTTGAATAATGCACTGACACATATGATTTACTAATTGTTCATATATGAGGCCGACATTTCTCTTTTTATTGTGGCTTCTATTTTTCATTATTATTCATCTCCATAATCTTCATTATCAATAATTATCATCTCAGTATCTTCATTTAATAACTTTGAACTGCTATTTTTATTATTTGTCAATTTACCACCAAAATTTCTATTCATTGAATCAAAAATCTTTTTCATTTGTGCATCTCCGCCTCTGTCATGTGAAGATTTTAAAGGATTTGAAGACTTTCTGCCCATTCCTAAATCATCAGCTGAAACTTCCACTCCACCAAAAATACCACGACTCTTATCACCACGATTTAATAAATCAGCTGAGGCATCAAACTTATAAGATGTATCACCAGTTAAATCTGTATTAGGCCCTACGACACTACCAGCACCATGTTTTAGTTTCTTATTACGATATTGTTGCGATGCTTTAGGCTTAATCTTTTGATATGTCTCTTCTTCTTTTAAATCTTCATCAAATAGTAAATGATCTGTCTCGTTATCGCCTTCTACATTTTTAGCGTCATCTTCATCGTCTTCAGCCAACATATTTCCTAATTTTACATCACCAGCAAATAAATCGGCTAAACCTCCACCACCACCTGCTTCAGCTCCACCACCTGCTTCAGCTCCACCTCCAGCCTCTTCACCACCTCCAAACATATCTCCACCTTCTTCACCTCCACCTTCACCTGCGCCTTCTTCTCCACCATCAACAGTTGGTAATGCAACAGCTTCTAATTTCGAATCAGCTAATTTATCTCTAACCTTACCTTTTTCAATTCTGGAAATTTCATCGTCATTAAATTCCATAATATTTTTACGAATCCATTCTTTGTCAACTAAACCTTCTGGAACAGCTGAGGCAATATCAAATTTGGTACGAATTAATTCTAATTTTTGTTGTTGAGCAATGCTACTAGGATTAGATAGTTTAATATCAAAATCCAATAAATCTTCTTCAGTATACCCATGTGCATAGAGATGAATCATGGCTAATTTATTTAATTCAGCCAATACTGTTTTTTGAATACGTTGAATAGTACGACTAAAACGAATATCTTCTTGTGCTAAAGTAGATTTACTACCAATTTCTTCATCATAACCTAGGTAAGCCTTTGGAATTTTAAGGGCAGCAAATAATTTCTTTTGAATGTATTCTACATCTTCAATTGCCGAGGTATTTTGACCACCAGCTAAGGTATCAATACGAGTACCGGTATCACCGCCACGTACAGGCAGGAAATAGTCTTCGTCAACTGATAATGGATTATATCTTAAATCTACTTTACCTGAAGTTTTATCAACTACTGTATTTCTTTTTAGAGAAGTTTGAGCTTGTTGTAAATAATCTCCAATATTTTCAGGAGGAATATTCCCGACATCAATATAAAAAACACGACGTTCAGGCGCACGAATGACACGATACACTAACATCGCATCTTCAATCAAGATTAATTGACGCCAGATACGACGAGCCCCTTCTAAGACTGAAGAACCATAAGGTAGAAAAGCATCGTTCCCTAATAACCTAAAATGACTGATTTGCCAATTTTCTAAAATTCTATTACCTTGAGTAATCCAACGAAAACGCACAGCGGAAGGATCTTCGGGATCAAATCCTTCTTCACGTTCAATTTCTGAGATAGGAATAGGAAAAACATTAATCACACCAAAATCAGGTGAGACGTCATTAAAAAGAAAAAAATCACCGTATTTACATAAATTACGAACCCACATCACCAAATTAAATTCAACATTTAAAACATCATAAAATAGATTTTCAAGTAATTGTTTAATTTTACGATTTTCAGAATAAATGTGTAAAACTTTACCTGCAGAATCAGCTGAGACGGTTTCTTCAGCATATACATCTAAGGCGCTAGACAATTCTGGGGTATTGTGAATAATGATGCTATCGGTTGCATAATTTTTATAACCATCAACTGTTAAATCATATAAATCAATAATTCCATGGTATTCTATTTTTTTAACCTTATGATTTGAAAAATTTTTAGAAAATTCTTGAAACGTATTGAATCCATTTTCTTTTAATCGATTAATAATTTTATATTTTGATTTATTTAAGGTTGATGTTAATTCTTTAATTGTCATTCCATCTTTAAATTTATCACATATATTTTGAAAAGTTAATGATTTATCATATCTTGGATTTTTGTTTCCAACGTTATTCTGACCATTATTTTTCCATTCCTGATTATAAGCTTTTGCAAACGTTTCAAAAGAATTAAATCCTTTTTCTTTGATTCTTCTGTATATAACTGCAGTGTCACAATCAAGTCGTCGACATAAATCATAAAGGTTAAAACCGTATAAATCACATAAATTTAAAATTAAACCGTAGGTAATATCATGACGTTTTGCTGGGTTATTTTGTTTCATGAATTCTGAATGTTTTTTCTTAAAATTTTCAATCCATTCTGAATTTGTTGCATAATCCCATTTCTTGCCATTTAAAATTTCAGCATGATATTTTTTATGTTCTTCTTCTGTCATAATTTGTAGATTTTCAGGTCTATTATCACTTTTAACAAAATTAATATGATGAATGACTTCATTTTGTGATAATTTACGTTGAGATGCCCAACTTGCAATTAATCGATGTTCGGCGATCCAGCCATTTTTAAGTGTTGAATCAGCGTAATTCATTGTATAAATCCAATTATAGCCGTCATCTTGATTAAAAAAATTTTTACGATAAAAAGGCATCATTGACATGCCTGATTTTAAATCTTGCACTTCAATATAAGTACCGTCACGCATCATTAGACGATGATCAGCTGTTGCAATTAATGTTTTACCTGAATCGAACGTAATTTTCCAGGCATGATCTGTTGTTGTTTTTCTAGCCTGCTTACCTAAAGCCGGAACAATTTGCTTTTTTTCATGATCATAAGAATAAACAATAAAACTTTCATCAACAGAATATTTTTTTGCCAACTCTTGAATTTCTACAAATCCATTAGGTGTAGCAATTAGAGTATCACCTGAAACACATGATTCCATTTCACTAAAGTCTGAATAACGGGCCATTCTATCATAAGAGCCATAGGCTGAAATGGTGGAATTATAAACATCACTATGATTTTTCTTAAATAAATCTAAACTGCTAGGACTTTTACTATCGCCTTTTTTATTATTCTTAATTCTTTTACGAATAGTAGGTCCAGAACGAAACAAATCTGTCAGTTTTTTAAATAAACTCTGATTATCAGCCATAAATAAATCTCTATATTTTGTATTTTAATATTATATAATAGATTTTAGAAAATTTAAGTTTTTTTTAACGTACGAGCCAAGAAAAATCGCCAAGGGCATTTATTTTATTTGTTTGACCCGTATCAATAATACTATCAGATATTGGTATCGGTAAAAATGGATTAATTTGTTTTGAAAGTGAATTATTATAATAAGGACTAATCACCGTATTGGCTGATGAGGTTTGATTAATCTTCATACCTTTTAATATTTCATTAGCAGTTGAAGCTTCGGTTGATTTTAACTTTGAACCATATTTGTCAGCAATCCAAATACCTATCGCCAGAGATAACACAGCATCATCATGATGGTCTTTCATCGCTACAGGTTTATTATTTATCCAAACGAAGGTTTTGAATTCATCATAGAGACGTAGTGAATTAATCTCATAACGATGATTACGTACTGCTTCTTCCAAATTTGACAGAATTTTAGCTCGACTATCCTTCTGTGTACTAAAGCCTGCCTTAGCAATAAACTCCGATTTATCTAAGGCATAGGTAAATTCATATTTCATTCGATCGTTTTCAAAATGAAAGTTCTGATAACCTAAATCATTTAATTTAGATAACACCATATATCCATAAGTGTTATTTTCAGGACAAACTAACGCCTTATTATAACGTCGACCCCAATCATAAACTAATTGAGAGAAATTATCAGGCGTTAACTTACCTTTATATTCAACGTCAAGTGTTCCAGTATCAACATTAATAATATGGAAGACGCTGGAGTCAGCCCCATCACCACGAGCCACGTCAGCTGAAAGCACATACTTATGACCTTCTCGAGGATAACGCCACACCCAAACCTCTTGATTAGGACCTGTCATTTCAATAGGTGCCTTAGTCCGACTACGCACCCAATCTAAGTCTTCATTTTGAAAGAAAGTGTCACCTGAGGCTGCAAAGTCACACAATAATTCTTGCGCGATTTGTTTAGGAGACATATTCTTGGTTTCTTCTTCAAACCATTTAACATCACGTTCAGGATGAACATCCCAACTTAGTTTAATCGGATTAAAGACGTTAGTTTTTTGTTCAGCCCCGATCCATAAATCGTAATATTGACCACCGACACCATTAGGGGTAGATAAAATAATCGCTCTACCGCCAGTTGACAGTGTAGGATAAAGACCAGTCCACAATTCATCAAAGTTTCTTACGAAGGCAGCTTCATCAATAATCAATAGAGACAAAGCTTCAGAACGACCTGCGTCTTCCGAAGTAGGAATTGCCTTAATGGATGAACCATTTGCAAAGACGACCTGTTGTTTATTATTAGACGTGATAGGAGATAAGATTAACCAAGGAGGTAAAGCTTGAATTGCCACCTTAACCTTCTTTACAAAGTTTTGGGCCACAGCTAATTTAGTCGCAATGATCAAAATATTCTTGTTTTTATAGAAAAGGGCTTGCCAAATGGCATAAGCTGCCACAATGGTAGAAATACCTAACTGACGACTCTTTAAAATAATATTGAATCGGTGTTCATTAAAATCATTTAAACATGTATCTTGAAATGGATAGGTCGTGAAAGGAATTAAACCTTTCAAAGGGTGTTCAATCTTTAGATACTTGTTAATAAAGTAAGAAGGGTCTTTACCACATCTTACGATTTCATTAATTTGAGTTTGTTTAATAGACATTTGTAAATCCTATTAATCTTGAACCTCAAATTGTACAGAATAAACAAAACGAATACGACGTAATGGAGATTGAGAATTGGCAGACATGACTTCATGATTAGCATTTTCATTACAACGTGTCAATTTAATAGCAGAACCAGTTTGTTCTTTAAATTCTTTTTTAATATTATCAATACGACGATTAATAATATCATTGGCTTCATATTTAAGAGAATCAGTTTGTTGATGTAAACCTACTTCACGAGCAACTTGTCCAATTGTCTCATAAGAAGCTGTTAACATATTACCTGCTAACTTCAAATTTAACTTACGACTGCCATCACTTGTATTGTGATATACATTGTCAATTAAATTACCTAGGGCGTGAGATCTTGAAATACTTTTCATTATTAAAATTCCTTTTATTATTTTTCTTTATTACTATATAGCTTATGCCAATTATCTAATTCACAGGTTTTACACATTTTGTGTCTTTTATATGCCTCAATATCAGCAATTTCAGCAAATAAATGTTGACACACAGGACAATCAATCGGAATATATTCATCATCAATCGGTCTGACAATTCTAATCTCATCGGTTTCTAATTCCTCAATTGATTTATCAATCTGCCTCCATTTGTGTTTACTCAAATCTAACATAAGAGTCTTTCCCGTCACTTTCAATATTTAAATTATCATCAACTACATCTTTGATAGCATCCACGTGGGAAATAATCAAAATGGTCTTGAAGAATTTTTTAAAGCTTTCTAATAATCTTACGCAAGACTCGATGTTTGTATCATCTAAGGCACCAAAACCTTCATCAATAATGAAGATATTTGACTTAGGCAGATTACTGATGTTGATTAAACCGACTCGAATGGCCATGGAGCTAATCATCTTTTCCATCCCAGAGGCGCATTCAATGATACGTCGTTGATCAGCTCCGTAGTTTAAATAAACTTCCAAATCGTCATCTTGAATTTCGATATCAACTGTAAAATCAGCGACACCTGCTAAGATTTCTTTTACCTCTTTGTTCAAAGAAGGTAGCATTTCCTTCATGAGTTTAGCAGGTAAACCTTTTTTCGAAACGCAGTTGATAAAGAGTTCATGCAACTTCCATTCTTCCACAATCTCAGAATAGATCCTCTCTTCTCTCTCGTAGGTTTCAATCATCTTAGTTAAGTAAGAGTTCTGACCTTTAATCCCGATGATATCGGTTTCTGTTTTGGAGAGGCTTTGCTTCACGCTTGTAAGTTCATGTTGATAACGACTCAGATTATCAGCTTCGCTCTCATTGACTGTCATCTTTAGTCCACTGAGCTTATCATGCGCCTTTTCATGACGTTGTGTCTCCGATAAAATCTTCTGTTCAAGGGTGTCAAGTCTTTGCTCCAAATTGCCTTTTTGCAAAACATTTTGATGATTTTTACGCAAATGTTCTTCATACTTGTCGATCTTAACTTGAATTTGTGCTTGTTCAATTTCTCGAATGATAGCGCCTAAATCATCAGCTGTGCCTGATAATTGTTGCATGCGTTGTTCAGCATTACCGATGTCATGATAATCAGCATAGGCGTTCTTAATGAAGCGACATGTAGGAAAACTATCACCACATGGGACACTTGATAATAATTTATGAGCGTCTTTCTTTTTCTGAATTTCCTTTTGATTATCCGCTAATTGACTCATTACAATGGTTAATTGTGATCTGAGATTGGTGAGACGGTCCTTTTCAGATTTTAGTTCATTGATATCAACTTGTTCACAGAATTTGGCAAATTTCTCAATTTTTAAGGTCAATTCATCAATCTCAGCCAAAGTTTTAGTCTTTGTATCTTGTGCTTTATCAAGAGAGATTTGTAAATTTTCAATTTCATTTTCCAACTCACGTATCAATTCAAAGTTAGAATTTTTATTCTTGACATTTTCAAGCAAGATGCGAATTTCCACTTCTCGGGACTTAAAATCAGTCAAAAGCGTCTGAAGATCAGTCATTTTACTCTCGTTCAAAGAAATTTCTTCTACGGACTTTTTCTTTAAAGACGACCAATCTTTCTCCTGAAAAGCTTTTAATTTACCTTTTAATTCTGTAATTTTATCTTTGGCGATTCTTCCTAATTCTTCAAATACATCCAAATTCATGAATTTTGACAGATAATATTTACGTGCACCACTCTTTTCATTGATAAATGCATTAATATTACCTTGAGAAGCGAAAGATGTCATTAAAAATTCTTCGGAATTTCCAATTAATTCTCTTAACACCTTTTCAGTTTCACGTCTCTGTTCATCACTTTCATTGACAATGGAACCATCTTCAGCAATCTTATGTAACGCCAATTCTGTAGGTGCATAGATTTCATTTTTCTTTTTAATGGGTATTTTCTTGGTAGATCTTTCAATTAAATATTTTTGATGATTGACATTAACTGTCATTTTAGCTGATGCATATTCCTTACGAGTATTAATCACATGTAAATTTTTCATGGCACCACGGTCTGTGCCATTGAATAAAGTATACATCATACTACCTGGAATTGATGACTTACCGGCTGCATTTTTACCAAAAATCCCAATAATACCATTCATGTTTTCAAAGTTAATGACATTATCTTCGCCATAGCTAAAGAGATTATCAAATTCAAAATTTAAAATCTCCCATTGATTAGGGCGACGATTTTGTTCCTCAGGCATATGATCTAAACCATCAACAAACATTTGATTAATCTTCAATAATTGAGCTTCGGTGATGCTTTCTTTAAAATAATCCTTCAACATTTTCAATCTGGATTCATTATCCCAAATATTAAAAGTTTTACGGGTATCTTCTAAATGTTTAACACTCTGTTCAACACCTTCATGCTTAAAAACAATTTCCTTGGCTTTTTTCTTTTCTCTCAAATACGTTTGAACTAGCTTCACATCATTTTGATTTAAGGCGCTTTTGGATTTTACTCTAAAACGACTACCATTTTTATGAGTATTACATAATTCTAAAGTTTTTTCCAAATTGTCTTGCCATTCCACCGTGACAAAAGGATGAGGATTTTCAATACCATAAAACTTAGTTTTATAATCTACTTTAGAATTAATCTCCCATAATAAAAAGCCTTTATCAGTCTCTTCTCCATAATTTTGTTGAATAGTAGAGCCTGAATAAGCGACTCTTTGTTCAAAATCTAAGAATTGTCTTTTATGAATATCTCCTAGAAAGACAAAGTCATAATCTTTAAAGAAAGCTAAATCGACATCACCAGATAACTCCCAATCCACATCTGTTAAACTTCCATAGACTGCACCGTGGAAGGTCGCTATGTTAATCTCGCCATCAACTGGACGCACATTAACCCACCCATCCTCATCAAAACAACTGAATACGCACCAATTAAAGCCGGGAATCCCAGTCGGATAAACACCACTCTTCTTATACAGAAAGAGTCTAGGATTATTTAAAGCTTCAACAACTGGAGTAATTGCATCCAAACGATTTTGATTTAAGATTAAACCATCGTGATTACCTAAGATGACATGGGTAGGAGCAATTTCAGCTAAACCAGTGAACCACCAATTTAAAATATTGATTAATTCTGGAGAGATACCTTGTGTTTTGGAATGCACAATATCACCACCCACAAAAATTAAATCAGGTTGCAATTCTTTCGCTTTTTCAAATAATTTAGAAAACACCACACGATATTCATCGTGTCTTTTTAATCCGCGAAAGTGCACATCAGCTATATGTAAGCACTTGAAACTCATGTTATCTCTCACAACTCTATAAAAAAATTAGATTACTTGTATTTTACTTAATAATAAATCATCTGCTTCAATTTTACAAGCCAAATTATAATACTCTTGAAACATTTCTACACTCATATCCCCTACATCTTTCGCCGCCGATGTATCCATCATCTTCACCTCAATATCATAATACATCAAATCCTGAGCAATTCTAACCGCTTTCTGATACGCATCCTCATCCAAAGCCAGTATCACAGGAGTTTTATTCTCCACGATCTTTTTGAATAATGCACTGTCTTTAGCTAAAGAACTACCTAATAAACAAGTGGCATTATCATTTGTTTTCAGTAAATCCAGAGGACCTTCTACTAAGGTTAAAGGTTGTTTCCAATCAATCAATAACTCATTAAAAATGATTGATTTCTTAGATACTTCGCAATTTTTATATTTCGTACCATCAGTTGTCCCAGCATCAATTTTACGACATGTGTAGTAGTTTAAATCACCATCTGCGTTAAAAGAAGGGATGATTAACATTCTATGAAAATTAGAATCTCTTGATACACCAAATCGTAACATCCACATTTTGTGTTCAGAACAACCTCTTTTGGTTAAATAGTTAACAACATCTCTTACATCCGGATTTCTAGAATTTAAATTACTAACGCATAATTCAAAGCCATTCGGTAAATCAACTTGAATGATAGGTTGACTGAAGGTTGCTTCATCGGATAATCCTTGTAAGATAGCGGTCCATTCGTTATCACTTAGCGTTTGATTACGATTAGGAAAATATTCTAAGGATTTATCATAATGTTGAGAAGATAGACGTTTAATTACCCATGGAATGCTAGTTCCTTTAGAATTGCAAACCCAACAGTGATAGACACCTTTTTCAAGGTTTAAGATCATTTTGAGTTTATGTTGATTGGGATTATTGCAGAAAGGGCACCAGACGGCCATGTCTGATTTGTTTTTGTTGTATTTATGAAAAGTGATAAATTGTCTTAAAAAGTCATATTTTTCGTGTGTTGTTTTGGGCATCTTTGATTGCTGCTTTTCCGATGACATAGGCGTCGGCCATATCATAACAAAAAGTTTCGTGAATGGTGGTGCCGGCGTTTTTACCGCGGCTGATAAGTTTGGTGGCCCAAGACCAGTGTGGTTCTTGAGTGGATACCCAACTGACGATTTGTTCTTTAGTGTCGATAGTGCTAGATTTATCCAGTTTTATCCCCAGTGATTTGCGTGCTGAAACGACATTGAAATATAACGGTTCCACTTTGAATGTCTCATACGCAATCTGGGATATCACTCCGTTAAAACGTGCTAGTGTCGAGAGGGTTTGTGCAGAAGAAAAACCTTTACGAAAAGATTGAGCACATTCTTCTACTGAAATTAAAGAGATTGTTTCGTCTGCTAATTCGCAGCGTAAATCTTCTAACTTCGCCCTAACATAATCAGCCTTTTTGAAAAAGCTATCAATTTTACGTAGATCTACATGATATAAATTATGTAAACTACCATCTTCTTTAAATAAAGAAATTCCTACAATACTAGAAGAAATATCCAAGCCTAAAATCATCTTACTAAAAATCCATCTTTAATCTAATATTATATCTATCGTTTAGTCTTTTTACAATAGGTTGAGCAAATTTAGCTTTAGCCACAATATTCAGGTTTTCATCATGTAGATTAACGCCTGTGATATAAACGAAATTCGTTTCTTCTAGATCTGACAGATTACTGGAAGGTTTTAAACCTTTGATATAGGTTGGATTTTGCGAGACATTAAACTCACCGCTTTCTACTGGGATATCAATTTGCATCACGTAAAGAGAATGTTCACCTTTTAAATCAAAACTGAAGTTGTTTTCACCAAAATTACTTAAGCCAGGGTGTAAAACATTTAATAAACCATCAGAATAAAAAACGTGACCTAAATGTGCCCAGGTGGCGTGTTTACCATTACAATCAGCCCGATACATCATACCATGTCCATTGTCTTTAATTTTAATATTTAAAGCTCCGCCACTACCTGCTAAATCTACATCTTTAACTTCTAAAAATTTAGGTCTAATTTGTGATGAATAAAGAAGATTAGAAATATCAAAGAGAACACTATGCGTTTCCCCTAAATCCCCTTCAATACTATAATGTGAATTATAATATCTTGAAGAAAAAATTGTAGATTGACCAGTTAGAGCTTTAGATTCATTTCTAAGAATATTTTCAGGAGGATTAATTGACGCGTCATATTTGCTGTCAATATTTTTAAAAATTGAATTGATGTATAAATGTTTATTGGTTTGTATATTTTTTTGCTTACTAAAAAAATCTTGAATTTTTTGACGAGTATCTTGATTTAAAATTCTATTATAAAAAATGTTTTGAGAGTTGTTAGTATCATTTTTATTAATGAATGCTTTTGAAACATAATTTGAATTTTGAGGAGTATTAATTAAAGCCGATAATTCAATAAAAGGTTCCGTGAAAAGATTAAAATAGATATTTTCATTTGCAAAAAAGTCAATAGGGTTTTGAAAAGAATATTCATCAGATGATTCATATAAAGAGTCAAGTTTCACAAAATGAGGATTTGATTCATGATAAAAAGTCTTAAAAGAACTACCAATTATTTCTTTGATAGTAGGTAATTTAAAAATAGGATTTAAATTAAAATTTGTTAAACCATTATCGCAAGGTAAAATAAAGTTATTTCTATAAATGATGTTATTAAATTGAAAAGATTTATCTGCAAAATTTTTATCAAATAATACAAGATTAGATGTCATAACCTTATTAAGTAATTCAGTAGGTGTTTTATGACGAGCAAAATAATCTTTCACTAAATTAATTTTATCATTTAATACAAAGCTATCATTATTATTAAAATTACATGATTGTATTGACATACTATTGGTATATTCTTCACCTTGCATACCTAAAATATAAGGACGTCTGAGATTAACAATATCTAGTGTGAATGACTCAATTGACAATTCATGTCCATAAATTTTATGCGCAAAATATGGATTAACAGGGGCTCGATAGGCGATATTGTCTCGAGTGCCTAAAGTAATATAACCTTTGCGTTGAATTAAATCTGAGATATAAATGCAAGGTAAATAAAAAGATAAATTAATATTAATACCATTATTAGTTATTAAACTAGTAATTCCATAGGCATAATTTTTTAAAGTTGAATATTCAATTTCTTTATTAAAAATCATTAAACCATACATTTCAGCATTCAATGCGTGTGAATGTAAAGCATAATTAAAATCTTCGGCAATGACATTTGAAATTAAGGTATTCCAAGCTACACTGGCTTGATTATTATTGTTGATGGCGATTTCGAGGGCATTTAAATGTTGTTCAGCAAAAGTTGTATTATTAAAAAAAGTATTTTTTAAGTCTTGTGCATTTGTTGTCCAAAAATTATTATTTTCATTATTTAAACGATTACCAATTGTTAAGATTGAGGGAATAGTTGATTGAATATTTAAATCTGAAATATCAGCCGTTGTATTTATTAAGTTGTCATCAATAAAAAGTTTAATATCATTGGCGTTTAAAATAATTGAAATATTATGCCATGTGTTTAATTTTAAATTAGAATTTGATAATAATTTTCCGTGTGAAGGTATTGTATTGTTTTCTACTAATTTATTAGCATGAGTACCAAAGTGACATAAAATTTTAAATTCAATCGGTTGTTGATTTGCATTAAGAACAGACATGTCAGCGACTAAATAAATTGAAATAATATTAGGTAAATGTAAAATACAACCGGGATTATATCTTTTACCAATCAAGGCGGTTCTTTTTGGATTAATCCAAAAATTAATTGTTAGATCTTCTTTGTCACCCAATTTAATTTGTGAAGTATTAGTATCGTTTAAATCTTTATTTGAATAAATTAATGCATTTCTATGAGAATTATTTTTAAAATTATTTTTATATTGCGGAGATATTTTGGTTGCGGGTAAAACGTTAAAAAAATTAAAGCAATTGTAATTATAAAATCCATGATAATATTTTTGATTAAATCTACCGTCTGATAAACATCGGTTGTTTTGATATAATTTATTTACAATTTGTTTTTTATTAAAATTAGAACTGAATGGTTTCAATTCCTGTTTTAATCTTTTTATGCCAAAATAATTTGAATTTAATTCTAATTGTGTTAATTGATTGTTAGATGATAAAGGTCGTGATGTCGATAAATTATTAAAATTTTCCTGAGATGTATTGTTTAATACACTAGTGTTTTCATTGTCATCATTCACAAAAAATTTTCTAATTCCAATTTGGGTATTACCTCCATTGCCAACATCTTTTAAAACATTGGTTTTATATGAATGTAAAGGAATTAAACCATAACTAGTTAAACCTGTTTCCGGATAGTTAGGAATGATTACAGAATTGCTATCGGTAATTGTTTCATCAAATAAATTAAGAGGATCTGTGGTGTAATCAGATTTTATTTTAAAGCTTTTTTGAGGTGATAATTTAATTTCCTCAAAACTTTTCTGTGCATCAGTTAAATTAATAATTGACATTGTCAATCAACCTTTGTTATTCTTATAATATACTTATTTATTTTTATAAAATAACAAAATTAATTTAGGTTTAAAAATTAATAATCTAAACGTACTCTAATTGTTAATTCATTATTAGGATTCTTTTCAATTGGTCGACTCAATTTAGCTACAGCTAATAGTTCGTCTTTATTACTGTATAAACCTACCGTGGTAATATAACTGAATGGTTGATCTGTAGTGTTTTTTACTACTACGATTTTACCATTAGCATCAGTGTAGGTAGGATTGGTACTATAATTGAAATCACTTGCCGCGGCACGACAGAAGAAAATAGTTGAATTAATAATGGTTTCATTCTGAAAAGTAATTGCAGTATTGGAATTATCAATAAATCTTGATTCACAGAAATGTTTAATAATATCATCAACAGTAGCTAATTGTAAAAATTTCTTTAAATTACCAGTATTAACCCCATTAACAATATCACCATCATGACCAATTGCTTTTTGTCCATTAGCAGTTGTAATTGTTTGATTGCCGGTTTTTAATGCAAAATTAACTGACTCCCCAGTAGCATCAGGAAAATTAATTACTCCTTGTACTTTGTCAGTTAAATCAAATACTTTATTGACATCTAATACGATTACACCCATATCATAAAATACTAAACCAACATTAACTGGCGTTGAATTAATATTACCTAAATACATTTTTAAAGTTGCAACTTCACCTGCAACAGCTTCTGCCGAATATTGTGACGATGCATTGGTATCTAAAATTGTAACTTGATTAAGTGTATAATTAGCATCTGTTAAATTTAATTTTGATCGACCTTCATATCCTGATACTTGAGGTGATGAGAATAGAGTGCCTTTAAAGGCATTATCATCGTTTTTTTCTAATTGTGTATTATTACCAGTACGATTATAAAACTTCATTGCGACTGTGCCTTTGGCAATATTATCGCGTTTAAAAAGCCTTTTAATATTAATGAATAATGCTTCTTTAATTTGAGTCGTATCATCTGTTACGCTAGCGGTATGAGAATTTCTAAAAACGCCATTACTATTACCTAATAAGGCTTGGGCATATTGGCGATAATTATTAATCTTTTCGCGCATCATATTAGAAGTAGCACTTGAAAAATTATATTTACCAGCTGAGTCAATCGTGCCATTTAAACTTGTCACAACTGAGGACCCACTGATTGTAGGCGTGTTGCCTGTTGTAGTAAATGCGTATAGGCCAAAAGACATATCGAATAAAGCGTTGGAGCTTTGTAGAGTATGATCTTGGTCAAAAATAGTGTTGTGTAATGAGCTGGTGATAGGTGTATCTTTACCGGATACAAACGCAGGATATTTTCTACGGTTGGCCTCGGTGCTGATATCTGAGCTGATAATATCAATTAATTGATTTAAACGAGCCTTATCAGATTTTCTATCTGCTGGATCGAGAGTTTTTAATCTTGCAACTGTCATGAAAAATATCCTTTAATTTAATGTAATTTCTACTGGTATTAATAAACGTGAGCCTGAACTTAAACCTACAATTTCAATATAAGTGTTGATAGTGCCTGTGATAGTATTTCCATTTACTGTTAAAACACCAAATTGTTTGAAAGAATCATTATTTAAATTAGCGATTAAGCCTACATCAAAAGTTAATTTAAAACGATTTGTTAAATCAAAATCATTAGGAGAAGATAATTGAGTAAATGATTTTACCCCATTAATTCTATAAGTTTGTATAAAATTTTCATCCTGATCGATTGTTCGACTAGTATCAGGAGCTCCTCCATTATAAACGCTTAATAATAAAGAATTCATTTTTACTTCAAAGTCTAGATCGGCTAAATTTGCATCAATTAGATTTTGACCTGATTCTTTTGGTAAAGTTGAAATAATATCAACAGTTTGAGAAATGACGCTATTTTGATTATTATTATAAACTAATGAAATCTTAGCGGTAGTATTATTTCCGGTAGGGGTAGGAGTAATTTGACGTAGTGTAGGCACATATAAAATTCTGAGATTGGAATTACTGAGGGAGATATTATTATATTTTAAAGCTAAATTTTCGTTGGTTTGAGCTTCAAAAATAGGGGTATTTTTTTCAATTTTTTCTTTACCTATATTATTACCGTATTTAACAATGTTTGAATAATCTACTTCATCATCACCAAAAGCAAAATTAGCAATGTTAAATGAACCATTATTCAAGGCTAATAATTCACGACCACGCTCAGTTAGCACAGCATCAATAATAATGTTATTTGTTGTATGGTCTAAAAATCCCATGTTTAAAAATCCTTTATTTTTTAATTTTAATTATATCTTATCAATTTTTATGGTAAATTTAATTTAAATTTTATGTTTTTAGTATCTAAATCATTCAGTCGAGCCACAGATAGTTGATATTCATTTTGAATATTAAATATTCTAAAAACATTATTATTAGTGGTATCTTTAACTGTTAATGCGTCAGGAGTAAAGTAGATAGTAATTTTATCTTTATTTTTGAAATTAGGTGTGAAATCAAAAATTAAATCATCATTCTCAAATAATTGTGATTTGCGTTGCACATATAAATTTGGATAACTTCTCGGCGCATTTTGCATACTTACTAAATCAACAATTAAAGAATTATAAATTTTAGAATATCTTACACCAAGTTGAGAAGAATAATTGGATACATATCCATGAGCATCAATTGAACAAACGGCATACACGTATGTATTTTTTGTTAAATCAGCATCTTCATCAATAAATCGATACATACCTTTCAGAGTATTATCGTCAGATATTTCAATTAAATTTTCAGGCATAATATCTGAGAATAAGTCCATATGTTTAAATGCAGTTATTTTCTTTTTTAAATACACTTTTATTAATTGAAAAGGTTCATCTAATCTCTGTCGTCGATAAATTTGAAAACCAATCACGTCCCCTTGAGGATTGGTAGGATGTGACCATTCTAATTGGGCCTTAAAAATATTTGAAAAAAACTTTGCAGTTAATGCATTTGGTGGTTCTGGAGCATAATAATCTACCGCCCTAACAAACTGCGTACGTTGAGAATTATTCCAAACTAAATGATGTGTTATTAATGGAAAATTAAAACGGCCGTAACCAAAAAATCGATATAACCCTAAATAAAAAACAGGTATCACTTCATATGAATAAGAATTAGCATAGTTTAAAAGATTATCATAAACTACTAATTCATCAATATCATTATTATTAATATTCACATATATAAATTGGCTTGCCGTATCAAAATTGGTAATTCCTGTTTTGTTTTTTACGTGTTTTTTAATTAGAAATCCGACAAAGGCCACGCCAGTCTCATTTTTTAAATTAGCATCATCTTCTATCACAGGACTAATATCAAACGCTTTAAAATTAAATAATAAAGGTAAATTATCAGCGTTGTTGACGACATTTTTGTCTGATTTTTGATTTTCAAAAAATTTATTAATTTTATCGGATGAGACTGAAATATTCTTTGATAAATAATCTGCGTTAATTCTTTCATTCTCAATTTGATTAATATCTGATAAAAATTCAGCATTTTTAAAATCATAGGCGTATTGTGACACTAATTTATTTTGCATAATATCACCTAAATAATCAGTTCCATAGATTACATTTCTTTGATTAAATTTTGTTAAGTTAGGATATAAATTATTGTCTAATTCATAAGCTTCTAAAATACGTCTTTGATATTTTTTATTTAAACCTGAAATAAAACTCACCGACTTATCGTCAAATCGCAGGTTAGAATTAAAATATTCGATTCCTTTTTGATCATCAATTATAGAATTATTTAAATTTTTATTTTGAAAATTTTGAATTTGAATTAACACGTCTTCATTAATATTATTTAGAAAAGATACATTTGAATCAAATTTTAAACGAGACCTTAAATCTTTTAATTGAATTGTAATTTTATTTGATAAGAACATATTAAAATCATTCGATTGTAAATTAAGATCAAGATCATCAATGGGATTTTCATCTTCAGTTTTCTCATCGTAACTATGATATGTAAATGCTACGTCAACGTCAAATTTAGGAATATCGTAATTAATTATATCAAATTTATTATTTTTCATGTTTTTACTCCAAAATCATAGTTGAAATACGATATGATACATTCTTAGGCACATAAGGTTGATTATTATTTTTTCTATTTATCACGCGATAATAAGTTACATCATCAATTTCATCAGTTTTATTTGAAGTTAATCGTAAGATTAAACTAGTTTCAGTTCCAATTTCATCTAAAATTTTATTTCTAACATTTTGTCCATATACAATTTGTTGAAATCGTAATTCCGAAGAACTCGGAATAAAACCTGTATTCCCCCCAGTTAAACCTGTGACAATAAAATCTTTAGGATTGATTGCGAAAGTATATACCTTTTGAAAATTATGACGTGTCATATTAATAAAATCAGGAATTACAGCCTTAGTAAAATCTGACATAAATTGCAGATATACATTCAACTTATGATTAGTTGTAAAATGTAATTTATGAAAATTTAAACCTGCATAACTATAAGCATTAAGTTCAACTGCATTTGAAATTTCTTCATAGGTAAAAGGATATATTTCTTTAATACTGTCTTTATTACCATTAAAATCTTCAATAAAAGCTTGATATATGTCACTTGACACAAATAAACCTTGCATCCATTTGTTATTAACCAAACTAAATTCAGGATTAGGTTCAAACCCATTTAATAATTTACTTATTTTCTTTAATCTTAAATTTAGTTTTTGATTATGTATGCATCTTGTTAAAATTTCATTACGAATTGTTGTTAATTCATTTGTTGTTAATTTATCTTTAAAATTTTGAGGTATTTTAGAATAGATAAAATCTTCATTAGATAATGTCATAATCTCTAATATATTATCAAATTTATTTTGATACACAATAGGATTTAAATAACTACGCTCACCCTTATAATTTAAAGAACCAATATTGTTACTTACATCTAAACCATTTACAATCTTATTAGTTTGTTTTTGAATTAATGCATCTTTTAATGAAACTCCATTATCAATCGATAAAGCAGCTTCATTCAATTCAAAAGTTGAATAAAACGAGTTGATTGCAATTGGAGGATTTTCATTAGTAATATCATCAATCGATTGTATTTTAAGAATATTCCTGTGTTGTAAAAATACATTTTCAATATCATCAAAAGCTGAACAATATTCAAATATTTTAGGTTCCCAAATTATTTCCGGAAAATCATGATCAGTCATTTCAACTTTAATTAAAATAATATCATCTTTGTCAAGCTCGTATTCATTATTTATACCAACGCTTAAAATATGTGAACCAATTAATGTTTCAGATTGATTCGGTATAATCCAAGCATCATTACTAATTTTTTGATAATTGTTGTTAATTTTATTTTTAAAGTCAAGATTATCTAATGAGGTATCAGTTTTTAATGAATACCATAAATCTTTAATATAAAAATCATCAAAATATGACATTAAAAATTCACCATTTTCATTTCGATTATTTAATGTCGCAATTTTATCAACAAATCGATTTAATCCATTATTGAAAATATCTTGCACTGTCTTTATATTAACAATGTTTTTAAAGCTCTTTAACTTAATTAAACTTTTTATATAATTTTTTTGAAGTTTTAAATTATCGATTGATAATTCAAATAAATTAGTGTCTAAATTTGCAAAACCGCTTAAATTTCTTCTTGCATCTGTCACATCTAGATTAAAATTATTTATTGATATTTTTTCATTACGTAATGCATTTAATTTTTGTAAATTTTTTTCAATATCGTTAATAAAATTATCATAATAGTACAATAAAATATCAAACGACATTGATAATCCTAAATCATTAACAATTAGACCGTAAATAACGTGATTATACCAATTCAAATTAATATCCACATATTTTTGATCAAACATACTTTGATTAATATTTGTTTTTAAATTTAAATCTAATCGAGGAATCAATACAGTTTCTTTTAAATTCATAAAATTTTGATCGTAACTATAATTTTCTTTTAAACCGGATAATCTTGTAAACGTTTCATTATTTAAAATTGTAGAAGGATCAATGCTTAAATTTGCCGAATTTGCATTTATATTAAAATTGTTAGAATTCCCTAATGTTGTATTTGCAGTATTGTTTTGATTATTAATTGTTTTTTTAAATAAAGTATTTTCATAATTTAAAGAAAAATCAAAAGAATTTTCTATTATTAAATCAAAAATATTTGATGAATTTAATTTTGAAATGATATTATAATTTTTTTTATTTGCCACACCTTGATCATTTTCAAAATCTCTAAAATTAATTCCTATTTTTTGACTAATTAATGATTGTGCATTTCCTGAATCAGCAGTTTGTCTACCTAACTCTCTAGTAATTCTTGTAGGCGGGGTTTGTACAAGTAATTCAAATGGAAGTGAATTTTCTTGTATATATTCTTCAAAAAGTTCGATAGGAATTAAATCAGATCTAACTCGTCTAGTTAGATTTCCTAAATTTATTTCAGAATCAGATATTGACTGTTGTAATGTTCTTCTTTCAACTTCAAATAAGTCAATATTAATTAAAGCATCTTGCAATTTTATAATTTCTTCATCTGATATTGTAAAAGGTCTTTCAGGTGATTGTCGATTCGCAATATTTCTCCATTGTTGTAATGATAAATCGGAATTATTACCAGCTTTAAATAAATTCATCATGGTGAGATTAGGCGTTAAATCTAATTGATAATCAATTTCACCATCATTAAAATTGTATACACCAGGAATTAATTGAAATAAGGTCGAATCATATAAGTTAAATAATTCAAATGGATTTGACATGAATTCAAGTACATTGTTATTTCCAAAAGTTCTTAATAAATTATCACGTGATAATTGACGAGCAGGATTTTCTTTTAAATAATCATATAATCTAACAACACGAGTATATAAAAAATCATTCGACTCAGTAAAGGTATTATTATCATCAGACGTCCATTTAATCTTTTGTGCCAATAAATGTTCCATTAAAATATGAATTTCATTTTTTTCAATACCTAATACTTCATTTAAAAAATATATAAATTTTTTGCTGGCAAAACTGCGATATTGTCTAAATTCTTCATAGGTAAAATGGGTATATAAATCAACATCATTTAAAAAAACATTTGAATAATGACCCCAACTTTTCTTGGAATAAAGTTGCATTAAAGAATCAGTTTCATTAATACTCTCAGGGGAAATTGATTGCATACTGGCTTGATTAGAATAAGAATTTTCATAAAAATAATTGCTTTCAGAAATTCTATCAGCTAATGCAGTATATGATTGTAAATTATTAAACATTTTACAATATATTGACGAGGCAATTTTTAATGTATTCTTTATTAAAAATTTTATATCTAATAATTTATTATTTGTAGTATTAAGAATTTGTGAGAAAAAAGTATTAGCTGAAACAGTTAAAGTTAATGTGTTGATTAAATCCTTAAACAAATTACCAATTTGATAAAATATATTATTATCTAAGGCGTTATTTTCTAATTGTGTTTGATATGGATTATTAAAATTTAAAACGTTTAAAAAAGAATTTTGAGTTACAAAATTATAAGAAAGTTGATTTAAAATCTCTGAACTTGTAGCACCGAAAGTATCAATTAAAATTTGAATTAAATCATAAGAAGTCGCATTGCTAGTATTAGAATATGTTTCTGCCATAGCTGAATTATAGATAAAATATTCAAATTTATATTGATTATTTCCATAAAAAATCTTTTTAAAACTAAGTTGAGGTATAAAATAATATTCAGAATTTTGAATAGAACCATCACTATTATATTTTCGATAAGTATTAAATCCTGACAATAGAATATTTTTCTTACGCTCATTGAAAGTATCAAGAGGACCGATATAGTCTAAATCAAATTTATCAGATAATTTATGTCCGGAGTTATGAGATATATTTAAGTTATTATCTAACAATTGTGCTGGAACTGATAAAAAGTGTTCACTTTTTCCGTTTGTTTCAAATACACTCATTGTGTTATTATAATATTGATTATATCTTTTAGAGATATCAGATTGGTTTATCACTGCTAAATTTTTAGAATTAGTTAAATAAGTTGTCGCAGATTGTTGTTCTGCTGTAAAAAAGCTAAAAAATGGTGCAATTTCCATTATTGAAGCGGCTGACGGTCCTTCATTCATAATAACACGTTCAGCTTCATTTGAATATGTACTTTTTAAAGAATTTAAACCTTTGTTACTAATATAAAGGAATGCAATTAATAAATTAACAAAATTTTCTTGAAATTTTTCTCGATTTTCTTTAGACATTTCTTTACAAGAATCGTTAAAAAGCCAAAAAATAGAAGCATTGTTTAATAAATCTGCCCGATCTGTTGAAACCTTAGTTTTATTTTTTTTACTTAAATGCCACTTAAAATTTTTTGAACAAAGATTTTTAATTTCTTGAAAGAAAGTCGCTGAATTTTTAAAGGCAGCATGTTCATCGCTATAATAATCTTTAATAAATTTCTTAACCGTGTCTTTATGATTAACTCTCTGATTTTTAACATTATTGATATTAAAACTTTCAGTATTGATTTGACGATTTAAATTAATTGTGTTTGGAAAATTAATAGATATAAAATCGTCAGCGTTCATTTCTCCTAAAAGGGTATTATTAACAATAATCAATTCATGATTAATTTTGTTGTTTTTCTTATTAAAGATTTCAAAAATATTGTCTTGGTTGTTAAAAGAATCAACAAAATTTGTAATAGTAGTATTATAAGAATTAATTTTTAGAATTGAATCGATTAAACTCGAAGCTTTAATATTATATTCAACTTTAATTCTAACATTATTGTTTTTGCTTAAAAAAGGATTAATTTTATTTAAATTATTATCAACGGACGAATCTAAACCCCCATTAATTGCATGTTTTTTATATTTTTTAACAATATTATTACAAATTAAACGTGTCTTAATAATACTACTAGTAAAATTTTCAATGTCTTCAAACTTATAATTTAAAATACCTTTTTTATTTGTATCAATCACAGAACGAAATTTGATATTAGAATAATCAGGTCGATTATTAACTTTATTAACAACGCCATAAGTTAATTTTAGTTGATTAGAATTAACGTGATTTGCTATTAAATTTAAACCTTGCAAATATGACAAATTTGGTTTTTTAGTAATTCCTACTAGATTTTTTTTATTAACACTTGTAATTGTATTCAATAATACTTCATGTGGTAATTGGGCTTTTGTACTTTCGTCTGATGAAAAATTTGAAATTTGGTCAATTGTATCTAACGCTGCTTTTGAAGAAAAATTAAAATTATTATTTTCAGCATTATTACTACATAAAAAGTTTTCAAAACTAAAAATATCAGTTGGGATTTTTTCATTTAAAGATTTTTTAGCATTTTTAATTTCATTTAATGCTAGATTAAACTGATCGATCAATTGTGCTAATTCCTGATTGTTAATATACTCAAATTCATCTACATATTTAAGTGGTAAAATTTCTTTTGTAATATCTTTTTCGATAACAGGAGTATTTGTTAATTCAACAAATTTTAATTTTGAGTTTAGTTCAGACTCAGTATAAATGCCAGCGAATAATGAATTACATGACATATAATCAAAAGAGTTCTCGATAATATTATTGATAGAAGTTGATAAAGCCATTAAGCTTAAAGGTTTAGTATGATTTTGAAGTAAATTTAAATTATCAGCTATAATAAAATTAAAACCTGCATAGGTTTCTAAAAACTTAATAGGGTTTTTAACTATTTTATTGTACAAATTAACTAGTTTTTTATCTTGTATCGTATCATTTAAATTTAAATTTTCAAGATTTTTAATGGTAGTAGAAAGAGAAGAAGTTTCAGCTAATAAAACACTATCATCAGTAATATCTGCAGGATAAGCCTTTAATAGGAAAGAATGTAATAAATCAAAGCGATTTTTTTTGGAATTCTTAATAGAATTGGAAATTAATGATAATTCATCCCCAAATAAATCATTCTCATTTTTAATTTCATAAATTAATCTCTCAATGTTAGAAAAAACAGCTGTATTTTTTACTGAAAAGTTGTTAAAAATATTAATAAAATTTGCAAAACTTTGATCATTAATTTTTCTATTTGCTACATCTTTAAAAATTTTTCGATGTTGATCAAATCTTTGTTTAAAATTAATGTCTAATTCAAATTTAAGATCAGAAAAATCATAATCTGACGTTTCATTTTGCAAATTAATAAATTGCAATAATTCAGATCTAATGTTAATTTTACGATTTTTTTCATTGAAAGAATTGATATTTTCCAAATCTTTTTTAAAGATTGCCATACACTATACTCACGAGATTTTATTTATATTTATTGACTGATAAAATTTATCAAAAAATCTGCGATAATAAATGTTTTAATTTCTAAATGAATAGAAATCAAGCATAATATACTGGTCAGTACCACTTCTAAATTCAATAGTCTCAGTAACATTTCCAACTGTAGTTGTAATAGTTGAAGGTAAATTTAGTTGCAAATATAAATTTCTATTTAAGAAATCAAAGTTATAGGGTGCAAAATCTAAAGTTGAACGTGTATATGCTAGATTAAAAAATCTTTTAAGTTCAGCTGAAATATCTAAGGTCGCAGCTAATTCAATCGATGTGGCAGTTACATTAAAACGATAATTTAAATTATTTTGCAGTTCATTTTGTAATTCTAATTCGGTAAACTCCGGAATAATCTGAGAGGTTCGAATATAGATTCCGTTGTCTTTAAAGAAAAATTTATTAATTACATTTTTTAAATTATTTAAATTTAAAATTAAATTTGCATTATCTGAAGTTTTTAAAATAAAGTCAAAATTTAATGTAAAATTTAATCTTCTGGTTTGATTAGGTAAAACATTTAAATTGTATTGAATATTTTTAAAATTTAAACGATTTAAATTGATAGTTGTATCACGTTGTGTTGTAAGTATGATGTTTTCACCTGCTTCGGTATCTTTTAAACAAAAATCATTATATAACTTGTATAAAAATAGTTGATTTAAATTATTAAAATTATTATCATTAATTCCTTTTAAAATTTCAAATATTTCATCTATTTTATTCTGCGATGGAATTCCAAGCTGTGTATTATTTAAGCATAATATTTCTTTAATCCTGATTTTAGTTTCAAAATCATTTTGAGTAATAAAAAAGCCTAATGGAATGATCATAATTCGGGCGTCAAATGTGTATTTAATATTTTTTGTAATATCAGTATTATCTAGTTGTAATCTTGAAAAGAAAAAATTATTAAGTTCTTCATCATCATTAAAGTTTAAAATTAAATTTAGATCATTTTCTGTTTGCAATTGTAAATTGATAGAAGAAAAATTTATATCTTTATTGAAAATATAATATTTGTCTTTTACTTTTTGCGATTCTTGAAAGATTGATTTTTTAATAATCACAAAAACATTGTTTTCAAAATTTTGTGTTAATTGGTTAGTGCCATCAGTTAATTCTTGTAAAAAAATATTTTCATAATTTAAAGAAATAAATCGATTTAAATTGGTGTTGGAGTTTTTAAAATTTTTAATTCTAATTGCATATTCAATATTCAAATTGGAAAAATTTTTAACATTTTTTGTATCAATATTGTTATTAATAATTTTTAAACTTTTTTGATAATCTGTTAAATCATAAATTGTATTAATGTTAAAAGATATTTCATAAATTTCAAAATCTTGTTCGAATACAAACTTTAAATTTACAGGATTATTAGAATAATTTCTCAAATAAAAAACTGCAACATTTTCTAACTGATTCAATGAATTAGCTGTAATACTTTTTAAACTAGAACCTTGCACATTTAAATCTTCAATTGATGAAGTTTGAGGTATAAAAGTAAAAGCCTGTGACGCATAATCTTTGTTTTTATTATCATTGATAAAAATACTTGATAAAAATGGATTAAAATTATTATTATTAAAGGCTTCTTTTAATAGACTTAATTCAATCTTAATAGAATTAGTCCCTGTAAAATACGTAACTTTAGTATTGTTTAAAAAACGTCTTAAATTATCGGTTTGGGATGCCACAAACCGTTCAGTAATTGTGTTTGTAAATGTTTTTATAACATAACTATTTCTACCTGCAATTTTCATAAATAACTTGTAATTTACAATAAAAGGAGTAGATGCTAAATCTAAATCATTATTACAGTTTAATGTAATTTTATCTGTTGTTGCAAAAGCTTGTGAAATATTAATTTTATCTAATTGTGTTTCAATCGGTTGAGAATTTTCTTGAATTGAAATTGTTTCGACTGGGAAAACTCCTAATTGTCTTTGTAAAGCTTTACAATTTTCAGTAATATCTAGATAAAATTGTCTCCTTAGATTATTAAAAACAACTGTATCAAAAGTCATTCTGAATAATTTATCAAAATCAACATCGTCAATGTCATATAATAAAGTATCTCTATCAATATTCCAATCAATGTCGCCTGTATTAAAATTTTCAATTTTTTTCACATCAATAATTTCATCATTACTATTCATTGCGTATATGATTAAATCATATTTTGTGATATTTTGTAAAAATTGAAATCGAGTTGTAGCATGAGGAATACTATAAGTATTGGTTGAATATGCTACTTCAAAAAATATATCTTGATATTGAGAAATATTTAAATTAGTATCTACGCTTAAACCTAAGTTATAATTATAAGCTTTTCGACTCGCAAAATTTTCAACACTAAATCTATTATGAATTTCACTTAAATTTAAATCACGTCCTAAAATATCATTTTTAATTAAATCAAAATCCCGATCAAAATTTTCTTGAGTTAAAAATTTCTTTAAATCTATTCTTTGATTTTCGTCTAGTAATTTGATATAACCTAATTCTTCTGTTGAATATTTGCTATTTTGAAATTTATTGATAGTAATCGTTTTAAAATAACTTAATTCTAATTGCTGTGCCTTAACAGTATCTATTTCAACAAATGTTCTAAAAATCCTCGGATTTCTTTCATATCGCGTATAATTGGCCAAAATTGTGTCATTAGATGATGGAATAGCCGTTCCGCGACTATTAGGTGGTAATTCACTTTTAAAAATATTGCCTAATTTTTTTAACATAAAATCCTCTATTCTATCACAATGGTAAATAAATTTATAAACAAGTAATTATCCTCAATGATATATTGTCCATTATCTAAATTATTTCTAAAATCTTTATCTAAATCAATTTCAGTTTTAGAAGTTAAAAGTTTACCAGCTGAATATACTTGCACGTTTTTTTGTAAATTTTTATCAAAGATTTCACCTTGATTAATAAACAATAATTTATTAAAAGTAAAACCACCTGTTGTATTTAATTCTGATAAATTTAATACAAATTCAGTGTCGTATTCTCTATTCTCAAATGATAATTCTAATTTTGCAACATCAAATTCTTCATGATTTAAAATACGAATTGATTCTAAGATAACATCATCGACGTTATTTGTTTGTAAATCTTTAAAGTTTTGTAATAGTGTATTTTGCACATCTCCATTTGCATTAAAATTTTTAAAAATAATCTTATGTAAATCTCGTTTGTCTTCAGCTAAATTATAAGAATTACTAATTTTATTATTTCTGGTAATTACTTCTGTATTCATATTAGCCGGCGGTAAAAATAAATAATTTAATTTGTTCTTAAATCTATCATCTTCTAACATTGAAGTTTTTGATAGATTTAAACTGTTAGAATTGACTAAAGTAAAATAATTGTTTAAAGAATTTAATTTAATTAAAGCCTGTTGATTTTCCAGATTAATTTCATGATTTAAATGAATTTTATCATTATTGATTTTACTAACGTATAAAGATATCTGATTATTTTCTCCCGTATTGAGATTTAAATTAAAAAAATTGTCTGTTAAAATAATTCTTTGATTTACTAAATTTTCAACAAAACTGCCGGCGACTTTATCAAATACGACCGTTGCAGGTTTTGATAAAGTATTTTGATATTCATTGTTACGTAAATCTATATATTGCCCATCAATTTCAGTTCTTAATTCAAAATTAGCAGTTTGTTTTAAATCAATTTCAACATTTAATTTATCAAAAAAACTACTATTTGCTTCAAAGGCAAAAGGCATGACGTCTAAATCAGCTACATTATATTCATTTTGCCTTCTATCATAAATGGCATCTTTATCAGTCAATGTTGCATAAATAAAACGTAAATCACCATTCTCAACCTGCTTATAACCATCAGCGGTTAATATAAAATCAACCAAACGTTGTTTTTTATCAAGTATTCCTGACATTATTATCTCTTAATTTTATTTTATATTTATCAAAAATAATAATTTTGCGATAATTTTAAATTCTTTCTATAAGAAAACAGACGTATCTTCATCATTATATGCAACATGTTTTAAATTAAAGAAATCTGAAACATCCCAGGGCGTAATAACGCCTTCAGATGTAATCGATTTAAATCCTGAATCAATCAATTGCAAATTTTTTGACTTATTACGTGGTATTAAAGGATTACTCAAATTAGTTAATTCAACCCCATTAATATTATTAATGAATTTTTGTTCTAACACATATTCAACGACAGGTATATTATTAACATCTCGAGACATTTCGGTAGTAAACAACCTTTGTTGAAACATATCAATAAACTGACCATATTTTCTATTGTTATAATAACTTGAAAAATTATGTCTTCTATTAATGAATCCACCTGTTGATAATTTATCTAGAATAAACAGCATTGCAAAGATAATCCCAAAAATAGGAATTGAATTTATTAAATCGTTTATTTGTGTTTCATAGTCATTTTGTATCTGTGCAATTGGACCTTTTAAACTTTTAAAATCTAATTTAAAAGGTGTTATCGCTGCAGCAATATTAAAATCGAAATATTCGAAATCTCCTCTGTCAAAATCAGTCTCTAAGGGATTAACGCCAGGAGGAATATCAGTATCGTCAGTATAATCGTTTTCATCAATTGTTCCACGATATGAAGTTAAATAACTATTAATATCAGGATTTTGATTATCTGTTATTAATAATTGACTTAAAATTTCACTAAAAACTACATCATTATCATAAATCCATTTTATATCATTCTTTGGTTCTAATTTTGTATAAGGAATATATGATTTACCTGATAAAATTTTAGAAGGTGTTGTTACATGTAATTTTCTTGTATCTGACATGAATTCACCTTGAAAAATTCTATCATTAAAAGTGTTGATATATTCGGCCAAATAACCTAAATTACTATAATCATCATTAACAATTGAATTATCTCCGATTATTGTTGAACTTAAATTTTGTTGATTCAAATTCTTTAAATTATTATAATCCTGAATTTTTTCATTGTTTTTTTTCATATAACCATGTAATGTAAATTTAACTTTACCTGCCTTAATTTGACATGAATGTGCAAACAATTTAGGAGAAATAGTAGGCGAAATTGAAAAACAAAAAGCCAAATTATCATCAGGTGTTAACACATAAGGAGAAAAATTACTACTACGATCAAAATATAAATTTGTTGAATCACTAGCCTGATAATTCATATAATAATTGTCTATCTGCGTTGAATCAAATGGCAGTTCCTGGGCTGTTTTTAAGTTCCTGAATAAATTCTTTGATGTTTTTCGATTTCCTATTGTTTTTGTCAAATCATAAGTTAATTCTGATTGCGCGTTGACAATATCTTTTCCATCAAACTTATTATTCAACATGTTTCTAGAATAATTGCTAGTTTTTTCTATAGAAAAGCCATCACCTGTCAACAAATTAGGTTGAGGATTATTAGGATTATCATAATACTCTTTATTGAATAAAGTATATTGTAATGTCGATTTTAAATTTGATTTAAATTCAATTTGATAATTTAAATTGTTTGAATTTAAACTCTCAATAGGACGTGCTAAATCTGAATAATTCGCTGCTTTTTTTACATAACTATTTATTTTTATTCTATCATCAAAGTCAAGAAAAATATGAGTATCAGAAATATCAGCTTTTTGTAGATTTGATTTGCTGATATTATCAGCCAAAGTATCAATCACTAAATCATTATTATTTTTCATATGTTGAAACCTCAATAACTTAGAAGGTGAATACACGGGTTTATTATTAGTTACGTTTATTACAAAAGGGTCCATAATGTCCCCTTTATTTGAAGCATGAAATAAAACATTACCAAAAGATACAATATTTTTATTAAAATTAATTTCATCTAATCTTTCTGACATATCCGTGAAATCAAAAGATTTTCTATTTAAATCACCTTCTTTTCCCCATAAATTACCCCACAATTTACGATGAATTTTTAAATTCTGTTTACTTCCATTATTTTCATCATTTAAAACAGTTTGAGTAGCAGCAGGTAATTTATTTAAAGTAATATTATTAAAATGTGTCGTGATAAAAGTGTAAGATAATTTATCAAAAGGCGGATTCTGCTCAGCAATCGTAAAATCTTTAAAATAATCTTGAGGTTTTAACAACAGAAAAGAATTACCTAAATCTTTTTTATTATTAGGATTATTCAAAATAAAATAATTTAATGAAAAATTTAATCCATCTCTAATATCTAAATCTTCAATGTCCTGATTCGTTGATATTTCAGCTTTTAATCTTACATTTAAATCGACTGTTATACGATCTATAATTAGATTTTTATTTAAAAATTTTTTCATAGACAATAAATTATCATTGAAAGTATGAAAAACAGGAAAATGCGGAAATCCAAATTGTAATGTAGGCAATGAAGAATAATTAAACATTTCAAAGTTATTTTCTTGAGGTCTAAGTTGATTAATAGGTATATTGGTTAATGCCAAGTGATGATTAATTACATTTTTATTAAAATTGTCGACAAAGAAAAAAATATTATTATCATTAGGATATCTTTTCACAACTTGAATATTATTGGCAGCGATATGTTCAAAATTTAAAGATGGGATTATTTTTATATCTTGTACTATGTTATCTGATTGTCCTTCAAATTGATTATTTGGGTGAGCTTCACCTATTCTAGCATAATATCCCCGACTTTCAAAACATTTTTTATCAAAATTATACATTAAAAAAGGAGAATTTTTTCTAGCAATTTGATATGATGCATTTTGTCTAAAGGGGTAAGGTGATTGATTCCAAGACGTAGTTATATATGTATCAGTGTTATTTATGTCTTGTTCCTGCATTTTAGCTGTATATTCCAATAAAGCATCGGCCGGTACGTCTAATTCAATTTCAACTGATGTTTCTTCGTATAAATTTTTATTTAAGAAACTAAATTTTCCTTCGCCTTTAATAAAATCTGAATTTTCAGAATTGTTTTCAATATACTCTTCATCGTTAAAAGCTACAAATTTTGTTTCTACAGAATTACCTTTTTTTAGAAATTTTTCCAAATTTTCTTTTTGATCATTATAAAAACTGTTAACTTGTTGGTCTTCTAATGAAAAACCTATATCTGGAAAAGTTGAAGGACTGCCTAAGAATTGATTAGGAATATCGTTTCTTTCATTAGGATAAACATTGAAATATTTTTTAGGACTGGAATATTTTAAATTATTAAAATTAATTGTATTTTGATCGTTATAAGCAGTATTAACAATGAGATTATCAGTATTATATCCGTTAGGAATATAAGGGGATCTTACTTGTTGATTTTGATTACGATAAAAACGTGTTCTTTCATTAATTAATGAAGCGCCTGATTTTTTAATATCGGGATTTTTAACTCTTGCTCTTGCCATTTTTTATTCCTTAAAACCTATGTAAATTTTTGAATCACGTCCTGTAGGATTCAATGATCGATCAACATCATATCCACCTGTAGGATATTGTGAATTATTATCAATTGCACCTCGTCTGTTTAAATTATCTAAAAGCGTTTGTGCAATTGATTGTTTATCTTCTATTGAAATATCATTATAGATATTAAAATTATTAATATAATTTTCCGTTTGATTATTATCATTAAAAGGTTGAATAGGATCAAAATGTTCATCAGAATTTAAAAAATAAAAACTAGTTGTGTTATCAGTTGACCATAAAGGGTACTGATCAGCTGCATTTAATTCTGTAATAATTAATTGATTATCATTAGTAATATTACCATTTCTGTCAAATAATTGTCCTGTTTGAATACTTTTTCTTTGTAATTCATAAGAACTTGTTTGAATATTAACGTCAATAATATCAGAAAAATTTTCACTGTCATCCAAAAAAGCGTTTAAAGAACTTGTTGTAGTAATAGTATCTGAAATCTTATTAGTGGTACCACGTGCATTCACACCTGCCTCAACAAAAGAAACATTAAGTCCATTTAATAAATTTTTCGATTTAACTTTATATTCTAAAATATTTCTAAGTTCAAAAGGTTCAAGATAAGCCCCAAAATAAAAATTATGAATGTCATTATTGGTAATAATTGGATATAAAAGTTTTGAAATAAATGAATATCGCTCTTGGTCTTCTAGATTTAATAGAATTCTTTCCCAATAATTATTTAATAATTTTAAACTGCTGGTATTTTCCCAATATTGATGTTCTTCATTAAAAATTACAGGCAGACAATATCCATCAAAAATTTCATTAAATGGTCCTTGTCGATAGGAATAAGGATACATCATCTTAAAATCATCATTTAAGCCTCGAGTAGAAAAAGTAGGTAGATATTGAATGGAACTTTTTTTCCCAAAGAAATCTTTGTCTATTAAATTTTTGATAATTTGATAATTTTCTTGATATGTATTATCCCAATTGTCAATTGAAATATCTAATAATGTAATGTCAGTAAAACGACGTTCTTCCCATTCAAAAATAGGTGAGGCTTGATAGTTATCGATGAAGCTATTAAAATTTTCTTGTTCTCTCAAATTGGTAAAAAATTTAGAAGTAGGATGTTTAATCTCGTTTATCTCTGGTGATAACTTAAGTGCAAATCCATAAGAAATATTATCTTCTAATGTAGAGTTAATCTGAGTGATTCTGGTGGTTATCTGGAGCGCTTTTTTATCTCGAATATTATTGGTTTGATAGGTGTCATAGTATTCATTATTAAAAATATCATCAACTGATAAATTTGAATAAGGAACATAATAACGACTTTTAACTTCAAAATTAATTAAGCTCGCTGAATCTTCTCTACTGTCCACAAACGGTGCAATAGTATTAGGTTCAATGTAAACTGTTATCATTGAATATGCCTTTTTTAATAAATTAAATATTAAAAAAGATTATTTTACTGTAATAATCTTCTGCCTTCTAATTTCAAATAATTAAAAGACTTACGAGAATTACTTAAATTGGAGATGTTCATATCACCTTTCATCACAATATGACTCTCTAAAAATTTATAGTGAAATTTATGTCTTTCTAACGCATGAGATTCAATTACGTAGATATTATTATTAAATTTGACGCGGCTGGACACGAAATCTTGCAACATTTCAGTTAACACATTATCAAATATTTGATACAAATCGTATAAAGGAGTCATTTGTATTGTATTACTTTTAATTCTCTTAAAATAAAAATCTGAAAACTTTTCAAATTTATTATAATGTCCTTCATTTAAAGATCCAAAATCTGAAATAATATCAGCAAAAAAATCAATTGAATCAAATAATTTCCCAATATCTTCATTTAAATGCTTCACATTTGACATTTCAATTGAAAATCTTACGTCATTTTTCTTTTGTTTATCATAATTGATTTCATGCACCGGTACTGCTTGTACATTAAATTCTTCAATCAAATTTTCATTTTCAAAGCTGAGTATATTAACTTTATTATCCACATTAGGTTCATCAAATTTAAAATCATTTTCATAACAAATAATTGTTTGTAAAGTTAAATAATCTAAAGGCTTTACGTTATTAATACCTGATATTTTAAAAGGATATGTTACTTCATTATATTGATTTGGTAATAATACAAAATTATTTTCGCTATAATCAATAGGATAAACTATACTGGATCCATTGCTTGTATGAAAATTATTATCTTGCAATGTTAAATTTAACAATAATAAATCGGATATTTTTTCATAATTTAAAAACTGAAAATCATGATTAGCGAATGAAGTAATATCCAGGGCGTGCATTTTTAAATCACCCTTTGTTAAGACATTTTTCCAAATTTTTAAATGTGAAATTTGACCATTAAAACTTTCATAACCTATTTTGATTTTTTTATGATTCTGCGCTGTAAGTCGTAATTGATTTGAATCACTTTTAAAAACAATTAAGTTATCAGTAATTAAATTGGTATTTTTTGAACAATTTTGTGAATGAAAAGAAATATTACGTTGAAATGTATCTGAATTATCAACTGTGATAGCGATATGCGTCACCTTATTATTTAATACATTTATATTTTTTAATTCAATTATTTCTTCTTCACCGTTAATACGATATAATACTAATTGTAATTGACCCGTCTCTTCGGTATTAGATTTTTTAAAAATAACTTTAAATACATTTTGATTATTCACATTTTGCAATACAAATATTTTTTCATTCATAACTTCATTATTTTTTAAAAATGGATAATGTATAAAAAATTCAAATGAATATGAATTATTATTGTAATTAATAAATTGATTGGTCAAATGACTTAAATCAAAATCGCATTTAAGATTTGAATCAGTATTTGTTAATTTAAAAAATTTAATATTCTTAATCTTGCGCAATAAAGAACTTTCGATAAATTTATTTTGGGATTTGCCAAATTCTCTAAAACGATAATATTCCTCAGGCACTACCCCTACTGCATTAAAAATAGAACGTAATGCATTTTTAGTACCTTTAGATTGTAAAATATCCCTAGAATTAATTAAAATTCTTTTCCATAATTCATTTTGCACAAATCTTAAACCGAATTCACTCTTGTCAACCCCATCAGCACCAATAATATATCCATCCAATAATTTAGAATTAGGTGAATTCATAATTTCTTTAAATTCAAAACCTGCATTTTTAGCCATCAATGGTAAGAAAAAATTGACAGCACTATCGACTGAATTGAGTGCAGTATAATCAATATTAATTAATTTAGGCATTACGTCCAAATACATTTTAATTTCATCAAAAAAACGCGCCCATACTAACAATAATTTAGCAAAAACTTGTACCCCTTCACGACGTTGTTGCCCAGGATAATTTAATATATCATCATCAGTAGTACCTTCATCAAAAATATAATAAGCCTTTCCATCTTTATTTTTAAAAGATTCAGCAATATTTTCAAATTCAGCCCCTTCTTCAAAATAATGTTTTGGAAATAATTTAAAAATTAAATTAGGATTAAATAAATCATAATCCTTCGCTTCTTCCAAATATTGAAGATTTAATTGCTTATTCTTTACAAATGTAGGCATTAAGCAAGGATTATCATCGTCTTTTTCAAATTTTAAAGAGGGTCGAGGTTGTGTTAAATCCTGCGGATTATATCTTAATGCAGACACTGCCTGACGTATTTCATTTACTGTATTCGGTGACTGTTCTAATTGAATTCTAGAATGTAATGAATTACCACTACTATCAAAACAAAACATGTTTTTTTCATAAATACCAGTAGGTTCATTAAATTTAAAGTATACTTTTAAAGTATCTTGCGCAAAGATATTTGCATCTTTATATTTAATAATCCATTGTTGATCAATTTCCTGATGTAAAAATCTAAATTCATCAATATATCCTAAAAAAGACTCAGGATTATTAGGTAAATTATATAAACCATTTTGTGCTGTTTCAATATGAGATGTGCCTTTACCTAAATAAAAATTCACAGATTTATCAATTTCTAATTCATCTTTAATATTAAACTTTTCAATTTTTATTAAATCAACTTGTTCAAAGGCATTAATCCAAACCTGAATTTGTTTTGAATTACCACTATTACTAACACATAATGAAAGATGTTGCCATGAATTAACAGGTACTTTAAATTTAGTTAATAATTTACTACTATTCGTGACATTACTCATATTAAACACTATATTTGCATAAGTAATGTTATTTTCTAAAACAAAATCTTTAATAAAAAGTGAAAAACCATTTTTTTTACCATTATTTTTATCTAAATATTGAAAAATAACCTGTGGCGCTAAGGGCGGAAATGATATATCATACTTTATCCAAATTCTAAAATCGAAAGAAAAAGATCTATCAACAGGATTTAATACAACTTTTGATAATTTTTCAACAATTTTATTATTTCTATTAAAAGAAGTTAAATATCCCGCTTTATTTTGCACTTCAATATAAGAATTATCAAATTTTAGATATCCAATATTTTTATCCATTTGATTGTATATGTGTCTACCAAAGCCATCTAAACTTTTATAAAATTCTTCTAATTCATAAGCAGTTCCATCAATAGGAAAATCATCATAAATCTGATTAAATGTATATTCTACCTTAGATACTGCTGAATTGAAAAAACAATGTTTAGAAAAATCAGAAAAGTCGACAGAACCTAAAAATTGTTGAGTGTTAAATAATCCATCGTAAGTATCAAATCTTTCAAATTGATGTTGAGTATAATTATCTGCACTTTCTTGTTGCCAACCTGATGAATCGCTTGTCCTTTTATTTTTATCCATTTGATGTTTTCTATCAATCGTACTTCTTTGACTAAATAAATTACCCATTATTACCTACCCTGAATACTTCATTTGCATTCACAATCAAATTATTTTGTTCTTGTTGCTTCAATTTAAAAATAAACTGTAAACGACGACCGTAAAATACATCTGAATTAAAAAACGGAAACCAATAATGGTCATTCTCCTTTAAACATTTAGTGGCATTTAACTCTTCTGTACATGGAACTAATACCTCTAGAGTATCCGGATCAATCACTTCATAAAAAACATCACCTACATCTAATCCTGGCAATTCTCTTCTTACTTTCACATAATCATATTGCGCATCTAAATCAAAAAATGTTACAGCTATCTTATGAATTTCATTCATCATACCTAAATCAGGCGAATATAATTTAACAGAAGCCCTTAAACGTTTAAAGGTTGAATCTGTGCTTAATGTATCACGATATAACGTTTTAGTCTCCGTAAAAATAGTCTCTTCAGATTCCCACCAATACCATGTAAATTGAAAATCTAAAGATTCTAAATCATTTTCAAACATATACACATTTAACTCAGGATTAGTAAATGTATTAACATTAAAATCAGTATAATAAGTGCCAATTATATCATTTCCTCTAATGTCTTTCGCTTGTTTAACAGCCCAACCTGCAGAACTATAAATTGGAATACTATTAACTGATGCGACACTTTCAATCTTTAAACGTAAATCGCCTAATCCGTTATTATTATCGCCAGTAGAAATTGACACAATTTGACCATTATCTAACTTTTGAATATTTTTAGCTTTATTGCCTTTTTTGTTATATAAAAAGACTTTATTATCCTCATTGAAATAAAAGTCTTTTTCTACAGGAATATTATAACAAACATCATCAATTAAAATTTTTAGGCAAGATCTGAGATGTCGATTACGTAAATTCTTAGTGCCTAAACGTTTAGCAAAATATGTTTCATCATTCCATAAAATATCATTGACAAATTTAACAGCTAAACCTTTGTCAGGTAATGCATTTTCAGCCCAATATTTCTGATAGATAGGCGTCACATCAATCACAATATTTTCATTACCTTCAGCAATATAAGCTTGACATTTTTCATCACCCTTAAAATTATATTCATCAAAATATGTTAATAAATCACAAGTTTCAGGAACTGTTCCTTCAATTAATCCTATTTCGCCAGTTGTTTCCCATGCTATTTTTTCATTAGTATTACCATTATAATCGCAATATAACCAATTAGCAGCATCAATATCAGTTAATGAATATACATCACGTCCTAAACCTTCATTAAAATCTTTTGTTAAAGGTAACGCTTCAACTGTATAATCTCTAGGTTTACTTAAAGAGGTTGTAATATCATGTAATTCTAGATAAACCTTAATATTTCCCTGTACAACCGAATAAGCAAAAAATTCATTTTGAGCAGGCAAATCTGCTTTTAATAATAACACTGATTCTTCAGTTCTAGCAAAATCTTTTAATAGTTGAAATTTACTTCCTTCTTGTAAAACTAGATTTTTATCACCTATTATACCTTTAGTTGTCTGTTCAAATACAATTAAACCCGTAGGACTATGAATATATGCATTAATTCCTAATTCTAAAGTATCAATTACTGATTTCATATGTTCAATAATCGCAGCGATAGGATTGATGCCGTCAATATCAGCAATACCAATTAAATATTGACCTGCTTCATTAGTTATGCCATTAGCAGGATTATCTGAATCTAATGTAATATCGATTAAAAGTTGAATGGTTTGATTAAATGTATTTTCAAATTCAATTACTTCATTGACAACCGGGATATCATTAAGACGAAAGAGACATGAAGAATTAAGTTCAGTATTTTCATTATATGTTTTATATAAATCAAGAGTAGAAGCTTTGCCGAAGTTGGCATTTTTTCCGTCTACACCGTTTAATTTTTTATTAGTAATGTAAGTGTCCTTTTGAATGGGATAGATAATATACATTTAAAACTTCCTATATCGTTTTAAATTTAATTATAAAAATCAGCGATATTAAATGACAACTTGCACAGAAATATCTTTATCTAAAAATTTTAATTCAAAAATACCGCCTTTGGTAGGATATAAAACGTCCTTATAGATTTGTTTTTGAATATTAATATTTTCGTTGGAATATCTAAGACCATTAGGATATTTTGCTCTATCAACTGTTGGAGCCCTGAAATAACCTTTAATTTGTTTGATAAAAGTTTTTTTATCATTGGCGATAGATATCACGCCTGATGTGCCTAATACTACTTGATAAATTTCATCTAAAACAAGAGGTTGATTAATTTCTAAATTTTTGTTAATAAAAAAATCTTGCAATCTGGCTTTTACATTGTTAGTAATTAATGAGCCTTCACTACCTGATTTAACTCTAATTTGAATTTGTAATTGTATATTAAAAATTTTAGCATCTAAAATATTAAAAGAATCCCCAATCAATCTAAATTCATTTAAATAATTACTTAAATTTTTTTTCAAAATATCATTGGCAAAAGTTAATTTTTGATTATTGTCTAAACACAACACGTATAAATTTTTTGCATAAATATTATTAGGATCATCTTCTAACGCAATTTTCGAAACTTTTCCAAATGAAGAAGGCATTGAATAGATTTTTGATAATAAATCCTGATAATTAACAATACGATTTTGCATTTTTATTACATTATTTAATTGCCCTTGTAATTGCTGATATGTTAAACCATTAATACCACCTACACTAGGCAAGTTATTACTTACATTTAAAGAATTTAATACAACTTCTTTATCGGCATCAGTGATATTCTGATTAAAAATAATGAAAGAATTATCTAAAACTTTATTAATTGAAAAAGCCGGTACATTATGATTAATTCCACCGCCATAAGAATAAGTAATATAAATATTTCCAGTTGGTGCAATTCCTAAAGAATTTGTTTTTAATAAAGAGCCCGGGTCAAAACTAAACTTTGGAAAATAATCGCGACCGTATAAAGATAAAACTGATTGACTTGGGTCTTGAATTAAATTTTGTTGCATAATTGAATTATTATTTCCGGAACCAAAGCGTAATGTGGTAATACCTGTTGTTAATTGTTCTTCTCTCACAAAACGATAAGGGGCTGGAATTACTTCATAGTACTTATCACCTGTCTCATTAATAGTTGTTGATTTATACACTGTGTCTTGTGTTAAAAATTCAACTTCATAATATTCATTATTTAATTCATCAATCACACTTTCTATCATTGTAATATTGCGATCAGTTAAAGTAATAGTCGGAAATTGTGAATTATTATTAGACATATCGATTGCAACAGTTCTTCTGTTTCCGGAAACAGCTAAACCTTTTTTAGTTATAATTGCAAAACCAATATCACTATTAGTAGATTTAATATTAAAGCCTTTGTTAAAATCAACATCTTCTAATAAATAAAAATCAATTCCAGCAACACTACTTAACTTTAAATTTTTTAAAATTTTAGGTAATTGATTTGAATTAATTTTTAAGCTATTAGGTAATAAATCAACACGTATCTCGAAAGTCACTTCAGTAATTGAAGGTGAGGCTGGAGATGATTTTAAACCTGATTTTCTAATATGACTTTCAATATTTTTTCTTTCTACAGCTGTGCTAGGATTTAATTCATTAAATTGATGATCCATATAAAATGATAATGAATCACCTACAATGGCTGCAAAGTCTAATAACATCCCACCCATCGATGCTTCTGTAAAATCTTGTATTTTATCAGGAAAATAAGTTTGTGCATAATTTAAAAGATCAACCCTAAAATCGGCAAATCCTTTTGTTAAATATTTTCTTTTAAGCGCTTTTTCATTTAATACGCTTTGTTGTGTACTACGATTAGTATTTAATGTTGACATAATTCTTTCCTTAATTATTTAATCCAATTTTTATCTGCAATGAAGCATTTCTTTTAATAGTATCGTTAAAAGAACCAATTGCACTAGGCTTATTATTATATAAAGCCACCTGTTCAAAAAAAGAATAATTAACAGTCACTAAAGCAACCGGGATATTATATTTTTTTTGATATACTTCGCTATATTCAGCTGATACATCATTTAAAATAATTCCCGGCGCGTATGCAGTAATAACATTTTTAATCTGATTCGCAATATTATCAATTGCAGAGTTTAAATTATCATTACGAGAAATTACATTTTTTAAACTTGTACCTAAATTTGGAAAACATAATCTTTCACCAGGTTCTGTATATATTAAATTTTTAATTTGATCATTCAACACATCTAATAAGTCATAATTCATCTCAAATAAATCATCGCTATTAGATAATCTTAAAGGCGTCTTAGGACTCAATGGCAAACTTATTTCTTTTGAAGCAATATCTTTGACTTCCTCTAATACATCTAATTGAGTATTACCACCAGACTCAAATTTATATTTCTTTCTAAACGTCATTATTCATTTCCTCCAACTGAATGACCGGAATATTATCAGGATTATTATTATAATTATGAATATTAGTCAATTTGTCAGTTAATTCTATCTGAGAACTTTTTAATTTTCTAGGAATTTTAAAATCAGGTGCAGGTGCTACTAGTGATGCATTAGGAGAAGCTAAAATAGATTGTTCAGCAATTGTAACATTTAAATCATCAATTAAACCCGGCAATTTTGTAGGATCAGCAATTTTAGCAGGTAAAGCCTTTAAATCTAAAGTAATTTCTTCTAAAATGTTTAAACCTAATTGATTCACTGGCGGTGTCACAGGGGCAGGTAAAGTAATTTGTAAATAACAAGTTGATAAAACATCTTTTAACGCATAATAAAAACAATACGCAAACGCTAATGGTAATCTGTCTTCTTCAAATAAAAAATCCTTAGAAATGACGCCATTATCGGGATTTAACAGTTTCATATATTTATTATACTCGGATTCGTTATTATCTGTGGTTGAAATTATTGGAGGATTACTTAATTTTAAAGGATTATTTGCCATAAAATTAGGTAAAAAAGGTATTAAAGAAGGAGCAATAGCAGTTTGAGTAATCACAGAAACATAATTATCAAAGATTTGTTGCATTAATTTTTCAACACAAAATTCATCATTGTTAGCAAAATCTGACCAATCAATTTTTAATTTTTCTTTAAATTCTGGAATTTCGGCAGCTACATATTCTGATAATCCGATTGTCGCCAAACATTCCACAATTAAATCATGAAATATTTCTGTTATTTCTGTTAAAATATTATTTTTAGCTTGTTCTTCAACATTTAAACTTTTTAAAGTTTTTTCAAATCCAAATTTTACCACTTCATCATTTTGGGATTGAGCAATCTCTTTGTATTTCATCTCATCGCCTTGACGTAAATATAAAAATTTATTAATACCTCTAAACTTAGGAAAAATTACTTGTCTAATTATCCCTTGATTACTCTCAGGTTTATCTAAAAAATATGGAATTGCCATTGTATTATCCTATAATGTTTTCACAAATTTACTAAGAATATCATTTAAACTTTCTCTAATTTTTACGATATCATTAATTTTATCTTCTAATTTTCTACTATCAGCGGCACCCATACCATTTACTTTCCCATAATTTCCAGTTTTGTCATCAGGACTGCCAGATCTTTCACGCGCATTAGTATCAGTTGTTGCAGGCCAAGTTGAAAAATTGCTGTTATCAATGAAAGTAGGTAAAGTGCTTACAGGCGCAGGCGGACCAGCTAATGGACCAAATGTTTGACCTGCTGGACCCACGTAAGGATGAACATGTGTATCTAAGTCTTTTAAACATAAACCAATGATATTTAAAGCTCGAATTGTTTCATCCATAAAATTTTCAAGCTTGTTTTTTAACATATATCCTAATACACCAGGTTCATGACTATCATTACCTAAATAAATACTATCACCCGTACCATTTTCTTTAATACGATTTTTATCACCTAATACGATTGTAGGTCCATCAATAGATACATGTCCATTATAATTTAAAGTAAAATGGGCTTGATCATCTAGACTATTTCCTTCTTTTATTAATCTAATTGAACCGCTACCTAATTGAGAATTATTACCTTCTAATTGATTATTTTTTAGATGTTCTTTTGCAATAATATCATTTCTAACAAACAATCTAATTTCATCTGATTTTGCAATAATATATCCTCTTTTTTGATTATTATTTGTCTTTTCTTGTTTTCCATCAATAGAGATTGTTGTGAGTTCTTTATAGTTTAACAATTCATCGCCATTAATATATTCAGATATTAATAGACGGCTAATATCAGTTGCAAAATCTGGATCGCCTTCGGCAAAATTGTAGTTCTTTTTGCCAAAATAAAACAAATTATCTTTTAGATTTTCGCTAGTTTCATTCTCATTATACATTGAAAATTGAGAATTCTTAAAAGCTTTGGTTGTAATATTCTTTGAGAAAAGCACTTTATTGTCTTTAACATAATTAATATTAGATTTTTGTACAGATTGACTCTGGGAAATGGCAGCTCGACCTGCCACTAGATCAATTGTACCTGAATAAGGTTCAGGTTCTTTAAAAAAAATACTGTTATTATAAGTTTCTAAATAATTTTTATTAGATTTATGTATTTGATTTGTACCTAAACGAATTAAAGTATTATTAGAACCCTGAATAATATAATCGCCTGGATTTTTAATTGTTCTAGGTACATCTTCAAATATATGTTGAGGTGATAAATTTAGATTTTCTTTAATTCTTTTATCTTTCGATCTTAAATTTGCATCACCGACATCTCCATCGCCAATATTTCTAACCGGTCCATTATTAAATAAAGCAACAGGAATATCATTGTCGCGAGGTTTTTCAATTTTGGAATTATAATTTCTTAGATATTTTCTATCTGAATGTGTATAATTTACATCTTCATAAAAATTAGTACCATGTACTCGACTTATCCAATAATATTCAACTTCAAATTCTTTAGAAGCGGTTGTATCTTCATATATCCACACTTCTTCTTGTATTTTTAAAGGCAAACTCATATGAGATGAAAAAAAAGGTAAGGCAAAAAATACATTTTTATTATGTACAAACGAACCAATAATAGTATTGGCAGGCAAAGTTTGAAAAAATGCAGGTTTCTTTTGAGTATTTAATTTTAAAGAATTAGTATCAAGAGTTAATTTATTAATTACATCATCAGTTATCATTCCTGGATGTGTCACAATATCCAATACAATCGCTCTTTTAAACATTTATCGGGCACCTTGAATTCTTAAAAATAATTCATCCTCAGATACTGCTTCCTGCTTCTCTTCTGCATTAGCAATTAACTCGGCTAACTTTAAAATTTGGTCATTACATTTAGACATTCTCTCTAAATACTTAGACATAATCTGTCCAGCACTCACATGATCAGCAATTGTAGCAGCTGACATAGCTTGATAACAATCATTAAATAATATCTTCGCCTTTTCTCGATCTTCTAAGGCATTTTCATAAATCTCTTTCCACAATAATTTCTTCTTTTCCTCTGTCGTTGACAGATTATCCAAAATATCTGAAAAGTTTTGTAGTTTATTATACTTTTTTTCTTGGTCTTCCAATTTTTTAGTATAAATTTCAATTGAATCGCTCATAGTAATATCTCCACATGTTAAACATGTTTATAATATTACGTATTGAACCTCTAAAATAAATCAAATAAATCTTCAGCTAAATCTTTGTTAATTTGTTTATACACTTTACGAATAGAAGATAAAGCAGAACTTAACTCTGCGTTGTTTAAACCAGAAATTTCCCTTAGATATACCAACACTGCCCGTTTGTTTAGAAAATCAAGATTATCAATGTTCTCAAATACCACTTTAATGGCTTCAATACACTTTTTTTCCCTATTATCTGTAATTGTTTTACACATATAATCAATTGTATCATAAATTTGTTGTTGCCGTTCAGCCGCAATCATTTGTGTTTCAGGATTAGAGTCTTCATCTACCATATATGTCGATAAATTTATCTTAGGATATTTCTTTTGATTGACTCTTTCCTCTTTAGGTTGAGTATTTGGGGTATAATTGGTATTGCCATCATCAATTGCCACAGTTCTCTTAAATTGTTGATAATTTTTACGAGACCTAGCAATCAACCAGTTTTTAGCTACCACGTTAAAATAAGAAAAAGCTTTTTTACCTTTAGAACCGTCCCACTTTTGAATCGTTTCCCATAAAAAAAAGACACAATCTGACTTCATGATGTCCATTTCATCATCAAATGACTTAAAACCGTATACTGAGACTAATTTATCTACTAAGACTTCGAACGCAGGCTTAATGTCTTTCAGATAGATATCCCAACGGTCTTCATTGGTTTCAGCTAGTTTATATTCTTCCAATTTCAATTGAGTATTTTTTGAAAAATATTGATCTTCCTTGACAGGTTTAGCAACTTTTTCCTTAATAATTGTCTCTTTTTTCGTTTTTTCGACTTTTTTTACGTCATTTTCTGTGGAAACATCATCACTTTTTCTTCGGGACATCGTCTTCTTCCTCTATTTCTTCTTCTTCAATGATTTCGTGGTTGGTAAGCTTCTGAGCAATTAATAAAATAGAATCTTTTACACCTTTAATCTCTCGTAAAACATCACGTACCTCTTTTGAATCAAAAAAAATGGGGATATTTAAAATCTCTGAGATTTTTGCATACTTTTCATCCAATATATCTAAACTCTCTTCAATTACTTCCTGCATGTTGATTATAATCATTGCAAATTTGACACAAAAGTAAACTGCAATCCCCAATAATATCAACAAAAATATAACAAAATATATCATTAGTTTTTCTTTTCCCTTAAACTAAATGATTATAAAAAAAAAGTTATTGAATATAAAATTGGTTTGATACCTGTTGCCAATTAGTACCATCACTAATTAAAGATAAACACCCAAATTGATTAATATTTATCCCAGGAATATTTTCCTCAGGAGAAGGGGCTGCAATACTACCAGTTCCCCAAAAGGTTTGTTTTATTTCTTTAAATGCTAAAGGACTGCCAGAATTATTTCCTGTTAAAATTATCTTGTTATCTATATTATTTTGTGGATTTATTGTTTTATATGATTGTGATAATATCCAAAAGCGAGTATGAGAAGCGTTAATTCCATTAATTTTAAAAGTTATTTTTTTACCGACATGAAGAGTCGCATCAGGTAATATTGCAGGAATTACAATTAGATTGTTACCGTCGGCAAGAATATCAGCATTAAAATTAATAGCAATATTTAAAAATTTTTCATATAAAATATTATCTAAATTTATTGGATTATCAGTTAATACTTCACCTGTAGTTGAATCAATATGCGTTGCAGCAAAGGTAGAAATTAATCTGGAACTATCAGTCCAACCTGTATCTAATCCTAATTCAGGTACTTTTATAATTTGGTATTCACCTGTTACACCAAAGGAAGGATCAAATTGATTATTTCCTGACGCTCCTGTAATAATTTCAATATTTTGAAAAGAAATAACATTTCCTGATAAACCGGTTGGTCCAATAGGGCCTGTCGGACCGATAGGTCCAGTTACGCTTAATCCTATCGGCCCTATTGGACCTTGAGGACCTATCGGTCCTTGAATGCCTTGTTGTCCTTGAATGCCTTGAATTCCTTGCGAACCTTGTATACCCGTAGGACCGGTAGCGCCGGCAATACCTGTAGGACCGGTAGCACCATTACCGCTACCGCCTAAAGAAATTTGATTATTATCTTTATCTAAAATAATTAAATCATGTGTATCATTATCAATTAAAAAAGTAAATGTATCATCAGTTATAGGTGATGTAATAGTTAATTCATCTGTTGAAAGATTGTCAAATTGACTAGTCCCATTCGCATCAATATCCCCTACCCATAATTTATTCCATCTAATTCCATCCCGTCCTAAATCATGTTGCTTATCACCATTCGGTCTTAAAGAATTTTTTAAAACTGTCATTGTCTTTCCTTTTTTATCTTAATTATCATTTCAATTCAAATAATAATATTTTAAAAAGGTGAGTTTAAAAAATTATAAAATCAACCATTAATTACATTAACTTCACGCCAAAACCCATTGAAATATCTTAAAATTAAAATTTTATTTCCAGATAATATAAAATTTTGACCATCTTTAGATTTAAAATTTGATGTAACGCCATTAGTATCATGCCAGAAAGTTAAATATAAATTATTAGGAGAATCAGCTAATTGTAATGCTATTAATGCATTTTGATAAGGCTGACCATTATTTGGACCGGTTATAGTAGTAACATATCCTGCATAATCTAATAAGCCTGGAGGGTTTGAATGTTTAATAATAGTTAAAAAATTATCAACTGTAAGATTTAAATCTCGAGCATTTGCTTCCGGAGCATCTGGAAAACTATCGTCGCCTTGTGTTTCAATCTCATTGCAAAACAAACCTATTTTTTCAAAAATATTTGTACCTGTCCATGTATGATCATCAACAGTGGAAATTAAACCTTGAGGTCCTGTATTACCTATAGAACCGATATTACCTGTAGGGCCTATATCACCAGTTGGACCTTGAATACCTTGAGGACCTATATCACCAGTTGGACCTTGAATACCTTGAGGACCTATATCGCCTGTTGGACCTTGTATACCCTGAGGACCTGTATCACCTGTGGGACCTTGAATACCTTGTGGACCTATATCGCCTGTTGGTCCCTGAATACCTGTCGGACCTGTCGGACCTTGTAAAGTAGTAAATGGCCCATAATCGTAGAAAAGACTTCCATCATACATAACCACATGTCGACTTAAATCTACAAAATTATCACCTTCATCAGCATCAATACCAGGCAATCTTGAATCAAAATCATTAGGACTTCTTTCATCATCTGTGACAAGAAATAAATAATAATTAGTAGTTGCAGCATTTGAATTTAATATTTCATCGACAGATGTTCCATTTAATGGTCCATAATTATCAATTTTAAAAGATTCTCCAGTTGGACCTGTAATGTCTGATAAGTGTTCAGAGATTAATTTGTTGGTAATATTTGTAATAAAAGCAGTTTGATTTATTAAATTAGCTGAAAATGTTTGTCCTTGTATTAAACTCGAGACAATTGCAGTCGTGCCTATTCCTGCGACAGAGTTAATAAAATCTGTATCTCCTATAATATTATCTGATAATTCTTGTAATCGTGCAGCCCCCGTAGGACCATCAGCAAATAATTGTTCAGATAATTGAGTAATTGCGTCAAATACTAAAGTTGCAGTTGCACCTGTTACACCTGTTGGTCCTACAACTGTCGCACCTGGTACTTCAATCCATTCTGGAATATCATTGTTATTATATATTAAAATTCTAGCCATTTCGGTTTTAATCACTTTCATTAAGTATTTTATTGATAATTATCAATTTAATGGTGATTAAATGTTGTTTTTTTATCTTAATTATCATTCTAGCTTAAATAATAATATTTTATAATAATTTATCGAAAACTTAATTAACCATCTGCGTAATCAAATCCATTAAAGACTGTGCTTGTCCAATGAATTCTTAATTTTTTATCATCGTGACCTTCATCATTATATCGATATTTTAATACACCTTCTTCGTCAGAATACCATAAATCATGTTTATCAATGTTTTCATTTCCTGATTTTGATTCAGTATGAATTATATTTTGAGGCATGCCTCCCCAATCTCTGGAAATGTGAATGGTTCCAATAATAGTACCATCATCTGTTAACGCATGATAATTAATAATAGCCCCTCTAAAAGGATTCTCATAATCTCCCTCGTCACTAGGATCCAATAACCCATTTTTCGTAGCATATTTCCAAGTTGGTGTATTATTACAATCCCACCATATAATAGGACTTGATTGTCGTACTTGACGATATAAGACTGTATCTTCAGTGTTAAATGTAACATTTTGGTCAACAGAAATGTCATAATAAATAAAATTAGGTTGAGAATAACCTATGCTATTATTATAATTTACCCAAGTATTACCCCCATCTACAGAAAATTGTGTGATATAATCATTAGGATTTAAATAATGATCAATTAAATCTAATACCTGATCCGAATGTGCTATTCTAATAAATGACACTGCTTCTTGTGTGTCATATGTTAACATTGTAAAATCCCCTGCGATTGGAGTTCCACCATTTGAACCAACTAAATTAAAAACGCCACCATCGTTATAAGTTTCAATATTCCAAATGCTATTAGGCAAATCTGTAGGATCTTTTGAAAAACTTGAATCTGCATTATTCCATGTGCTTATCACTTCATTAGCAGTATCAATTAATTTAATTTCACAAATTATCAAAGATTCAGATTCTGTATTTAAACTACCTTCTGATTTTACATATTGAATATTATCAAATTCGATAGAACCTAACGGAGCTAAATGTTCAGCACCGTCACCATCGGCACCTAAATTACCAATATACCCTAAAGAAGTGATATTCGCTCCAGTTGCAATCATTGCAAAAATAGAATCTTGATATAATGTTACATAATTTGATCCGACGCCAAAAGCTATTTCTGATTTATAACCACTTTGAATTTCTCCTTGCCCATTTTCGTCTGATTCTCCATAATTAATCTTACTTTTTAAATTAGTATTGATATAATTACCACTGTCATATTGATCATCATCACCATCATCAATATAATTTGATCCATAACCAGGTGAAAAATCAAAATCTTCATAAAGTTGAGGTAAAACTTCTGTTAAGTTGGAAAAATTTGTATAAAAATTGGATTTAATTGTCGCAATATCATTTAAAGAATCACCATTATAAATCACGTTATCAACGAAAGTATTAAAAAAGTCAATTAAATTATTTGCGCTAATAGGATTTTGTGAGCTAGATCCAAAAATATTAATTGCAGCAACAATTGAACTATTATTAGTCAAACCAGTAATTTTAAAATCTTCATAACTAGTATTTCCATCAACAGTTGCTACCGTATAATCATTCTCATTATAAATAATTAATTGATTAATACTTGGATCGTCACCCCAAATTCTATTCATCGCAACCTTAAACCCACGATAAGAATAACTATTAAAAAAAGTACGTCTAGGATTAGTTGTATATACACCATAATTCCCATCAACATCTTGTATTGAAATTTGATATTTTTGATTGTTTTTAATATTTTGAGACGCCATAATACTTAAATTATTATTATCAATAATATTCAACTCAATTGTCTCAATATTAGTAAAATTACTAGTGCTGTCTAAATAAATTTTACCTATTTGATCGGCTAAACCTGAATCATCAGAATATTCAAATTGAAAGGAATTTATAGTGACAGAACCACTTAAACCTGCATCTCCCTGATCACCTTTCACACCTTTTAATTCCACCAAAGTCATATGATTACCAGATGATTCACCAAAATTATGAGTGCCATTAATACCGTCAACTGTTCGAACTGAATAAGTATAGGTACCTGCCTCTGGTTCATCAATATAATTTAAAGTATATGATGTATTTTCATTATTGGTACTAGCTTCCACATGAATAATTTTACCAATCGCAGTATCATCTCTAAATAATTGTAAACGTACCCAGGCAAGCGCAACCTGTGGATTAGAATCTCCCGTGGCAATAATTTGAATTGGACCGCCAGTAGTAGTAATTTCTTGAGAAACAACTGTTTGACCAACAGCATTTATACCAGTCACTGGATCATTACCTTCTGTTTGCGCATAATTAAGTACATCTAATATCCCAGGACCTGTTGGACCTATTAATCCTTGTTCACCTTGAATACCTTGTTCGCCTTGAGCGCCTGTTGGGCCTTGTAAAGCAGTAAATTGACCATAATCATGCCATGATTGTCCATCCCACATAATAACATGTCTAGATAAATCATCTAAGGTATTTTGATTAGCTGCATCAATTCCTTCTAGCCCTTCTTCGAGATCTGCTAAATTTCGATTATCAACAGTTACCAAATACAAATAAAAATCTGTACTAGCAGCGCCTGATTCTGCCATAATACCTGCAGCAATCCCTACAGTTAATTCACCTGAATCATCAATTTGAAATGATTCACCCGCAGGACCTTTCACATCCGATAAATGATTTGCAACTAAATCGCTAGCAATATCGCTAATAAAACCTTCGTCTGATGCAATATTACTCATTAAAGTATTATTATCAGCGAGATTATTAATCAATTGTTGATTAACAGCTAAATCAGCCAACATATCTACATTAGCAGCCATTAAATCTGCCAATTGTTGACGTTTAGCAGCACCATCTTCAGTATCAGCTGTAAATTCTTCAGCCAAATTAATCACAGCATCAAATGATAAACGATCAGTCTGATTTACAGTCGTAACATTAGCCCCATCAACCACAATCCATTCAGGGGTTGTACCATTATATATCAATATTCTGGCCATTATCTTCCATCACTTTCTTTCATGTTTTATTTGATAATTATGACACTGAAAGTGATTAAAATCAAATTATTATTATGAATTTAGATTTTATATGCAGTTAAAATAATTGAAGGTATCGTAGGTCTAGATGGATTTGTAAAAACATCATGATAATGAATTTTAATTGCAGTATCAGTCGAATACCATTTTAATTCAACATAATCATTCGCATTTAAATTAATTAAAAAGTTCCAAGCTGCTACTTGTTTAGCAGTATTTCCAACTAAAGTTACGTGTGTATTAGTATTAGGAATAATTTCATTGTTTTTATTAATCCAAATTTCAATAGTATCAGTGCCAGAGTCAGTTTTTTCTAATTGCGCCGAAAATTGTATATTATAAACGCCAGCGTTCGCAACTGTAATTTTAGAATAATCTACAACTGTAACGCCATTATTCAGAGGATCATTTGAATTAAATGTAAATGTACGTATATCAACAGGTGTAGATGTATTTAATTGTTCAACAGTACTCCAAAAAGAACCCCAATAAGCTACATTTGCTGGGCCTGTTGGACCGGTATTACCTGTTGGGCCTGTGTCACCGATATGTCCTGTTGGACCAGTATTACCTGTTGGGCCTGTGTCACCGATATGTCCTGTTGGACCAGTAATTAATTCAGAATTAGAAATCATTTCTGCAGTAATAACATTATTCTTAATTGTTAAATTGACACCATTTTCAGAATGAGATAAAGTTAAATTAGAAGTAACAGCCAATTCTGTCCATAAAGCTTCACCGTCTCCGTTCGTAACTAATATTTTTGACATAATAAAAACCTACACATTTTATTATTAAATATCAAATGTTTTTATGACACTGTCAACAATTATTTACAATATTCAGTATTAGCAAAAGGACACCATTGACAGGAAGTTTTATTCTTTAAAGGTGTCGGATTCGGTTTAGTAATCCCCTTAATCATCGATCTCACCACTTTCACAGCCTCCTCCACACTCTTCGGCCCCGAACTAATCGAGACCATTTGACACACCTTTTCAATCTTATCCACTTTCTTCAACAACACAAAGGCACACTGCACATCCCGAGACGTCAACTCATTCTTCCCCATCCAAAAATGCTTATATAACAATAACTGCATGTGTGTCAAAAAATCCTGCTGCTTCTCCCAATCCCACCCCCGAGCCGACGCCGTCTTCCAATCCAAAATATAATACTTCCACTTTCCCACTGTCTTCTGAGGTACTTTAATAATACAATCAATATATCCTTTAAACTTCAAAGGCAAATCTTGCATCTCCTCATACAACATCTCTTCAGCCGACACCGTTTCCCACTGCGGAAAATTCTCATCCATCCACTGAGGTAAGGCATTCACACTATTCTGCGCCCACAACAACCACTTCTCAAACGGAATATGCTTATAATCTTTATTCTTTTTCTCCTGCTCCTCCCGCCACACCCCATCAAATCCTACCCTCTCCCACTCCTTCCTCAAATTCTCCTCCATCTCCTGTAATTTCAACTCTTTCGTCTTTAAAAAATGCTCCACCGCATCATGCACAATCGAACCATAATACAAATGAGGACTCTCCTCAAAGGTTTCGATCTTATCTAAATACAATAATTTATGACGCCAGGAACACTCTTTCCAGACCTTCACTTCAGAATAAGAGACATGCTCTTTTAATAAATTAGTCGAAGACATTTAAACTCGTCTTTCTCTCAGAAAATAATAGCAATAAATATTATATTTTAATCAATTTTTTAAATTTTTACAGTTTTCTAAAACAAATTTAAGAAATATAAAGCGGAGAAATTTGCCACCAATTATTACCATTACTGATTAACATAAGTGTACCTACACTACTAGTCTGTAATAAACCATCTACATAACTTTGATAAACTGGGTCGATACCATAACCTGCTTCTGATATTAACGACGTGGCGTTATGTTTATAAATAAGCTCAACACTCGCAGCTGCCACGACAGGATATAATTTGTAATTTTGACCGGTCGAAAATGCACCTGGAACTGAAAGATTAATATATATAACTTTACCCGGGTGTATTACGGCAGAAGGTAATATTATTTTTACAATTTGTCTATTTTTATCACTTACTCCAGGCTCACTCCACTCACCACCTACATCATATTTATATTGAATATTAACGTACGTTAAATTAGAAATTAAATCCATACCACCGGTAACGCCATAACCTAATTCAGTTGAAGATATTATTTGAAAGGCTCCATCATGAGCAGTTGCGTCATAATTGAAATCAAAATAATAAGGTGATTGTGAATCAGAATTCTGCACAAAGACATTAATTGCCGAGACTGTACCTGAGGAGCCAGTTGGGCCTATATTACCGGTAGGACCGGTAACACCTGTAGGGCCTGTATTACCCGTGGGACCTGTGTCACCTGTAGGACCAGTAGCGCCTGTAGGACCTGTGTCACCTGTTGGACCAGTAATTAATTCTTCATTATCAATCATAGCAGCAGTAATTGCATCATTTTTAATTTGTAATGCAACCTGATTTCCAGTTAAATCAATATTAGAAAGCGGCGGCAGGACTAATTATTTCCCAACCATTACCATCAATACCAATAGCTTGATCGTCAGGATATGCGGTTGAACTATTTGCAACTAACATAATTGATTTCCAAGTATAATCATAATTTAAACTAATTGAAACATTATCTTTATCACCAAAATTAAGAGGACCTGCACCCCACACATATTCTGACCCATTAGCAATTAATTTAATCTTAAATTTATCTGTTGCAAAAGCAGTTAAACCTACACCAGGAATAGACTCGTTTTTAAATTTTAAAATCAGCATCTTTCCTTGATTAGCTGAAACAGATGGTAAATTAATATTAATTAATAATGAAGAATTTGAATCTACAGGATTTGGAAAGACAATGCTTTTATATGTAATATTACTATCTAACACGTTTTTAAAAGTATAATTATATGTAATTTCTCCTGATGTTGTATTATCAAAATAATTTGAAGCTGTTGCACCTGTTTGTTCATTATTTATAATAAAACCATTTGAATCAGAATCTTGAATATTAAATCTATTTAATACTTCAACGTAATCACCTGCTAACCCTGTAGGGCCCTGATTACCTTGTGGACCTGTTGGACCAACAATATCATTAGGATAATTAGTTGCCAAATCTGTCGCAACAGTACTTGCAAAACCATATGAATTAATTAGTTCATATGCAACATCATTTGCATTTGAAGGTGTCCCGGGATCGCCTTGAGGGCCTATATCTCCTTGTGGACCTGTATTACCTTGCTGTCCCTGTGGACCGGTATCGCCAGTTGGTCCTTGTATACCCTGTGGACCGGTATCACCTGTTGGACCTTGTATACCCTGTGGACCTGTATCGCCAGTTGGTCCTTGTATACCCTGTGGACCGGTATCACCAGTCGGACCCTGAATACCCTGTGGGCC
>JACCDO011164250.1_pt1 | contig 56390 bp, 41 predicted proteins | sample 7446101 | NCBI WGS metagenome assembly JACCDO01 (sample SAMN15323440, study PRJNA562643) | freshwater metagenome | isolation source: river surface water | place: USA:Blue River Watershed | collected 2017-08-16 | reverse complement strand
GCGTGTAACGGGCTGGGCCTTGTATGTTCCGACGGAGGGCATTTCTTTTATACCTGCTGTTAAGATTTTTTTTACGGACGTCGTGGGCGGCGAAGGCGCAAAGTTCGGGATAAAACGCGCAGGCCGGAACGGCGCCGTGATTTTTCTGCTTCATTCAACTTCATTGAATTCATTTGGTTTTCCACAAAGTCGCTGATGCAATTTGTAAGAAACAATGCGTTCCACACGTTCCTGTTTATTTCCAGTAATGCCGGACAATCCAAGTGCCGCGGCAACATTTGCCAATTCGTCCAGTTTCAGATGAGACATAGAATGATAAACTGATGCCGGAGGTACAAGAATCCAATTGTTTGCACTGCAGAAAGCGCTTAGGTCTGCGCCGGATTGTAGTCCATGACGCTCAAATCCGGAACCAGATACGTGAAAGAGTGGAATCACAGAATCCAGTGCAGATGTATTATCTGCCGCGGGAAATAATACAACACGCTTTTCCTCGTCAAACCAAACTGCAATACGGATTTTTTTCACAACACATACAAAGTCCAAGAATGCGGCTTGATATTTATCTGTGCGCACCAAATTCCAATGAAATGCGGCTTTTGCCTTATCCAGGTCACGTAGATTACCACCAATCGCACACCGTGGTTTAATGAGAATTTCTAGATTGGCCTTGGTCCACCCACGGCTTCGTCCAGCCTGTGATTTGTACACAATCGGCAATTCTGTTTCCAATCGCACGGCCTCCTCGCATTCAATTTGATGTTGGGTGCGATAGGTTGCACGACTATACATAATATCTCCAATTCCAAGCACAAGTGGGTCCACTTGACGTTTGGTGGTCTTGGGTTCGTATAACACACGTGCCGTCACTGCGGCCTTTTTAGGCGATGGTGGAAGTTTAGGCGCTGGTTCCAGGAATTCTGGAACAGCCGCTGGAATCTTTATAGTTGGTCGTGATGATGGCGGTGGTGGCTGAATTAGGTCTTCCTCCTCATCGGCACTAATCTGCACTTCAAGCCGTGGTTGCTGCACCATAGGCGACTGCTGCGGTGGCGCCTGCTGCGCCACCTGCGCGGTGCGCACGATTGGAAATCGTTCATAGGTCACATTTGGCTCACAAATGTGTAGTTCATCAACAGCGAAAACACGTTCATTGTTTTCGCTGATTGCACGTTGTACTTTTATCCAGGATACCATTCTTGTTTACAGTATCTCATTTACAGATTTAAACCCTTCCATTTTTTAATGGAGTCCACCATGTTGCACAACAAGTGTACTCATTAACTGCTCACGCTCAAGTAAGTTGTTTTTGTTTGAATGCGTGAATTTTATGAATAACTCCAATGCGTCAAATGTTGCTTGGCTTAAAGCAACTACATTAAAAAACACGCCATTTAGATTTTCACTATATTCTGCGCCATGTTTTTGCAAAATGCGTACAATTTCAATGTATTCAGGCTTGGACAGACCTTTCAAGCATTCTAAAAAATGCTTTCGCCGCTCGTACTCTTGCGGCGTTAAAAGACCGGGTGACGACATTTCCTGAACATACCAATGCCTTTAAGCCTTCTTTTATTCCGCAAGACGACCTACAGCCATAATGAAACTATCGTTAGTCTGGAAACGGCTGCGGTCAATCTTGACACGGTGCTTCTGACCTAATTCAATCTTATCAAAGACAAGATTGCCAACGTGCAGTTCACGAGGCAGGAGCACACGAATAGCGTCTTCGTATACAGCATACACACCCATCTTATTGACACCGAGCACAAGGGCTTCAAATTCGGAACCGGCTGTGGGGTACAAGATTTCACATTTGTATTTGCAGTCATAAATCACATTGCCGGTGAAGCGCCCGTTTTCAGCAACACCCATGCTGCGACCAATTAGTTCAATGGAGCCCTTTTTCACAAAACCATTTGCATTGCACCGTTCCTCGTACTTTTCACGTAGTTTGTTTTGAAGAATATCATTGATTGTATTAGCAGTTTTACCGGGTTCCATTGCATTGAGTTCTCGTGGAGTCAGGCAGACACGCTCATCAAGATATACTGTATGAAACATTTTGTAGTTTGGGTCTCTAAATTACAAGATGATTCATTTTTTAGCATCTAAACTTTAGGTGGTCATTTTTTTGAAGCGTTTTTCGGTTTGCGACCACGTTTCTTCTGACCTTCACCTTCCTTCGTATCTTTCTTTGACGCAATTCTATCCATATCTACAAGCGACAGCAACCACCGTTTGTCGTTAATATGATTGCGGTCCATCCATCGCAGCATATAATCCATATATTGACATATCTGTTTTACAGACAATTCCCACAAATAAATAGGCATGTCTGCATCGGCAACACGTTCACCGCCTTCCTTGAATCGTTCTTCAATTGCCTTTTTCTTACTGCGCACCTTGGCTTCTTGTTTGACTTCATCGCTACTTGATGGGTCTAATAGTAAACTATGCAATACATGGTCTTTTGGTAAATATTCCACAAGTTGTTTTTGTATTAAACGAATGCGCGAAATCGGATTTTCAAGATTGGTAATTGCACACTCCTGTCCCGTTTCACTTTGTCCTTTAATCACAGATTTGAATACAACTGCATCACCTTTGGCCATATAAATGCCGTAAATTTCATCAGTATCTGTTTTTGTATTGACTGGGTCGTTAACAAGATTGTGCTCTTGCAAAATCCCCATAATCAAATCATTAATTTCTTCTAAATTATGTAACTTATCGTTGTAATAATACGATTGTAGTGCATTGTCTTTATGAATGAAGTATCCGCGCAAAACTCCTTCAAACAATTCACCGTTATGTTTAAATTGGGATGCATAAAATGCTTCTTCAGCCGGCAATTTGGACAAACCGCGTTTTATCCAATCCGCAAACACTGCATTACGTTCCGCCGGTGTCCATATATTATCCATCCACCAGGCACAACCAATGCCCTCTGTATCTTCTAATGTGCCGAAATGGTTGTACACATACCGCATTGACGCAATTGTCTTTTTCAATGGGCCTTCGGCGATTTCAATGGGACCGTGTGGTATTGTCATAAATAGTTTTAATATAGCGTGCCATTCACGCAATGATTTCATAGCCGATTCAATCAGGATTTCGAAGGATGCTTCTTCCACAATCGGCTTGGATACAAATTCATCATCATCAGATTTCTGTGTGGGTGCTTCTACCTGGAAAGATGCTGTCATTGTAGTTGGAATACGTCCAAATGCACGACCATAACGATAGGCAGACGGAATCATTTTATCTGTTACACCTTCGGGCTGAAATACTAAATAACCGTTTTTGATAAATAAGGAACCATAAATTCCATCATCGCGTTTAATGCGGTAGGTGCCCAACATTTTTCGCAACCAAACGGCCACCATTGCCCACGGCATTTCATCATAGACAAGTGTGCGTATGGCTTCCAGTGGTATTGCGGTTTCACCGCTTTCAAACATCGTGGCAATACGTTTGAATCGGTCCATAAACTTGCGGCGAAAATCATAATCTTTGTAGGTGCTCTGATTTTCACCACGTTCTACGTCATCTGAGATGGCACATTCATATTCGCACGATTCCTGAAAATCACACATGCCTGAATATGGCTTGTCTTCCAATTTATAACTTTCAATTGGATGACCCTGTGCGTTCATAACACGTCGTGTTCCTAAGCCTTTAAGTTGAATAGCATTTTTATTTAGACTACAATCCCACGCATTGACCTTAATTAACCGTGAAATAATACCGATGGGTGCGGCCTTTTGTACAGCCACACGATATGTAAATAAATCAGGAGTTTCGTATTCATTCAACGATACGCAATGTAGGTAAATTGTACAATTACGTTCTTCCATGGGTAGCAATGCGTGACTGCAGTATCGTACACCGCGACCAATAATCTGCTCAAGACGATTCAAGTGAAACCAGCCATCTAGCACGTGTAATTCACGAATACATTTCAAGTCCAAACCCTCCGATGCCACTTGTGAGCCGATAATTGCTTTTACTTTAGAGCCCGTGGCCGCTTCTGCAGGATTGCCAAAGGTGGTGGCATATTGTAAGAGACCTGAGAAATTCGGTGATAACTCTTCGTCGCTTGTAAGTAGTATATATTTCGGTTTACGAGAATGATCGCCTACATTAGCGTGTAACAGCGGTGCAGGTGTTCCATCCGCCAACACACGACACCAACCGGCAACTTCCAACGCGATAGCCATTAACAATGCACCGGATTTCAAATACCGTGAGTAAATAAAGGACATACCTTTTGCCGCCGATACACTTTGGACAATTGCCGCGATTTTTGGACTATACAACGGAAGACCGCCGTTAGCCTTGATTTTAAATATGGAGTCAAGTGTTTCGGTTTTGGAACGCCATTTGACCTGTTTGGCACTGTAGGCACCAAACTTGGACGCCTTGGTTTCTTCAAAATATGTAGAAAACGCGCGCGAACCGTATGTATCATCGGGATATATGAAATTACACAATTGAATAGACTGGTCCAGATTAAATGAACTATGAGATTCTTCGTCCATACGCGATGCAAGTACAGAACGAAGTTGCATTTCAAGAGGGCCGATTGCAGGATGTACAACTAGCGGAAGTTCGGCCATTATCGCTGATTCTTTTTTGGGCAATATGAAGCCTTCGGCACCCCATTCGCGTTTGCGAATGGATACACGAGGATACGATTTCACAAATGCGTCCCCTGCACGCTGCTCAGGACTCAAGCGAAGTGGAAATGAGTTTGGATTTTCACCGCGCATAAAACTGACATAACGACGAATAAGATTTGTAAGTTTTTCTTCGCCACCGTCAATCAACTTACCATTTGCATCAAATACATCGGACACATTGATAAGTTTGCTTTCATCCTTTGTATCATTTAAAAGCAGCAAATTCAGCAAAAACATAATTTCCTGGGCAACGTTGTACATGGGAGTGGCCGTCATGAGCATAACACGCAACCCCTCGGCAACATGCATAATTTCTTGCAAAATGGGTGAAAGACGCTTCCCCTCTACGGCATCCGCATCCTGCTTGGGATTTACTTCATCGCCAATATCTTCTCCAGATACATCATCGCGTGCCTCACTGATTTCGTCCTTTGTTTTATCACGCAAGTTGTGGGCTTCATCAATAATTATAAGATGGTCGGCAAATAAGCGAAGTATGTTTTGACGCCGACGGTTATCACGCTCAATGCCTTTGATATGGGGCGGAATGACTTTATCCGCGTTTTGTGTGACCCAAGACGCAAACCCACCGTATGAAAAGATTTTGTAGCGTTTCTTAATTAGTGCTTCAACATCACGCTGAATAACATCGAGATTGGGCTCGGCTTCTAATTCGGCAAGGCGTAGGTATGTATCGCCCGTGCATTGATTAGATTTCCAATACATTCCTGTCAATTTGAATTCCTCTTTGGATGCCTGTACAAGTTTGCCGATATCAAAGATTGTGCGTCGAAATCCATCGGCAATAGCAACCGGTGCAACAATAAAGACTTTGTTAGAAGGCAGCAAGTCTAAATACATTTCAGCAACTGTTACGGCAGTACAGGTTTTGCCGACACCGACACCGTGATTTAACAATACACCACGGTATGGCGTGGACGGATGTAAAAAACGAGCAATTAGGCGCTGTACTGGCGTTGTATCAAATGCAGCCTGACTCTTATCACACGTATCGGATTCCACGCCCTCCGAAGATAAATCTGCAAACTCCATCTTTTGAAATAAGCGTGTTGCAAAATCCGGGTCATCAATATCAGGATATGTACCTGTTGCTATTTCACGGTCGTGCATCACATTAGATGGAAAAAGACTGCGTTGCTGCATCTCATGTATGACCGTGTTGCGGTGCACATAGTCTGTTTTAGGACCACTGATATCTTCTTTCCAATATTTCAATAATTGTGCATCCGTCATTGATTTTACAACATCTTTGTACGGACCCGTAATCCGCGGTGGCTTTGCTGTAATGACCGTTATAGGATCCATTTACTATAACCGTCGTTAATTTTTGCCGCCCTTACCGCCGACATGCATATGTCCATTCCAGTGCTGTTCGCATCTTTGACCCCAATTCAGTCGTTGTTATGTCCCCATGTAGCTTTGTCAACATAGCACGTTTTTCAGGGTTTGTTGCGCGTATCTTCTCCATTGCTTCTTCATATGAAAACCAGCCAATTGCACCCACTTCACGATTCATGACACGATTATAGGGCTGATGTGTTGCATCATTTTCACTTGCACACATTCCCAAGAAATATACCTGTTTGTACTGAATTCCATTTGTGCCTGTATATTCTTCCACACGCGTTGCCTCGTCTTTCATCACATGCACACTTTTTTGTGATAAACCCGTTTCTTCATTGAATTCACGAAGTGCACAGGCAAGTTCGGTTTCGTGAAGCGCCCGACGACCTTTCGGGAACCCCCATTCAGGTTCAGACCATTGTGTGGCCGCCTGTGATACATAGGTTGCCAGCAGTTTACCATAGTAATCGCCCGTATTTTTGAGTGCATCAAATGTACGACGGGCAATTTCGCATTCTGTTCGAAACTGACGCGTATTTTGGTTGTTCCACAGCGTTTCCCATAGTTTGTCAAATGACAGCGCCAGCAGTCTCTGACGCTCCTCTATTGTCATTCCATTAATGAGTAATTGTATGTAATCTGCGGCATCCATTTTGTATTTGCCCCGTAGAAATTCCACATAGGCCAATGAATCTCGCCGACGAATAAGTAAATACATCGGTTTTTCTTGAATGAATTTTACAGCGCATATACCGTAAGACATTACGGGACCTTTACAGTCCCGGAATGTATGACCTAGTTTTCCACAGTTTACGCACTCCATAACGAGCCTCTTACCTGATTGTAGGCCGTCCAGGGTTTAGACCGCGGGTTCAGCATTATGCAAAAAAATAGAGACAACTAAAAGAATGAGTACACAGAAGCGTATATTTCCTCCGTTTGGAATGGCGCCAGATGTGTGGGGGCCAATCTTTTGGCGCACAATGCACATTGTATCGCTTGGATACTCACCTAATCCAACGGAGCAAGAACAGACTGCGGCCAAACAGTTTTTTGAATCGTTGCAATATGTGATTCCTTGCCCTATATGCCGTGAACATTACAGCCACTTTCTTTCCACAATGCCACCACGTGTTGGCAATCGCGATGAACTAATTGCCTGGGTATTTGATGTTCATAATAAAGTGAATGAACAACTTGGAAAACCCGTGTTTAATTGGGAACAGTATATAGCGTCCATGGTTGCGTTGCGCGATGGTGGCGCAGCGCATACCGGACCGAATTGGTTATTGTATGGAGTTGCAGGTGCCGCTCTTGCAGGTGCAGGCTACTATTTGTACAATAAGTATAAATAATCACCGTGGTTGCGTAAATCCAACCGGGTCGGTTTTGCAATGCCGGCACGTAAGAGCGCGCCACCATTTTTTCAATACGGTCACTGTATGAAATTCATAACGCGGTAGGACTACGGGTGGAACAATAACACTGGGTCGCGGTGTTTCTTCTACTGGCGCAGGTTCTGGTGTTGTGGGTGCAGGTGCAGGTTCAGGAACCATTATTTTCAGCGTAGGCTGAACAGGCTGCAACATAATACGAAACAAGGATGGTTTCCCATTTTGTTCAAGTAATTCTAATGCTTGACCTAAATCTATTTTCATCTAGTGTGTGCACGAAAAAAGTTGAAGTCGTCACCAATCCAACATTGCCGCGTAAGAATGTCAACAACCATCATTGATTTTTGGAAAGCGAACCCGCAGTTCTGGATTCCAGTGACGGCTGCGGAAAAGGCGGCAGCCGATGCTGAAATTTACAGCCGGTTTTGGCGGTGTAATTACACTAAGGAAAATTATATTGGACAGATTATTTATCACGACCAGTTTGTACGACACTTTCAGCGTGTGTTGGGTGCCGCAACAATTACCGAACGCGACGTAGAAAATGCACGCCACCAGGCTATTGTGCAGGTCTGTTTGCACCTTGATGAACTAAAGTATGCGGATGAAGTGGAACTCGTATTTGCGTGCATGCCATACAAGCATACCAAGCGGTATGATTTCATCTTCACGTTTATTCACAATACATGGCTTCCTACACATCCTGGCAAAACCATACTAGACTTTCCAATCTTACACAAATTTTATATGGACACATATACAAAGGCATACACATACGAAACTATTGCAAATGCAATCGTTCAAAATGAATGTATCAGCCCGTATGATGCAGCATCGATTACGGATTCATATCCAGAAGCGTATACCACAGAAGACCCTGGAACATGGTGTGCACGTGCAGCCACCGCATTCAAAGAATATGTGCCCGCGCTGCAGCCTCCACTTGTTGTGAGTCTCAGTGGCGGCGTGGATTCCATGGTTATGCTCAGTTTGTTCAAGCACTTTTATCCAGCGCCTGGCGATGTGCAAGCAGTCCATATTGTTTATGGAAATCGTGATGTTGCCGTGCAGGAAAATGACTTCATTGCAGCATACTGTAAGAAACTTAATGTGCCATTGTCTGTGTATCAGATTCCCTGGCTGCGTCGTAATCAAGTGGACCGCGATTATTATGAACAGCAAACACGCATAATGCGATTTGCTGTTTACAAAGCAGTTGCAGGAGATAAACCGGTGTGCCTTGGGCATATTCGCGACGACGCGGTGGAAAATGTATGGACCAACTTTGCACATGGAACCCATCTACACAATTTGAAAAAGATGGTGCCGATGGAACACCAGATGGGTGTAACAATCTGCCGCCCATTTCTTGAACTCTCTAAATCCACCATTTATGAAATGGCGACCAAGGCGGCTATTCCGTACTTGAAAAACACCACGCCATCGTGGAGTAATCGTGGAAAGTTTCGTGAGCACTTTTATGCAGCAACACATGCACAGTTTGGTGCAAGTGTTGATGATGTGGTATTGCGCGTTGCATATACAATTTCCAGCCAGGCGGCTATGTTGGACCGTCTGATTTACAAGCCAATTTACGATTCATGGAATCCTGAAACGCGTTCACTTGATATACGTCCGGCGCTTCAGGCAGACCTAGACGTTGCAGGTTGGGCCACAATATTTGAGTATGTTTGCCACAAGTTACTAGGACGACCCAAGCCTAGTATTCATGCCGTAAAGGAATTTGTGCGTCGTATAAGGCTGCCTGCGGACGGCAAACGCATCATTCAAATGAAAAAGGATTTTGTGGTCACGATTTCCAAATCAATGACTTCACTTTCATTTTGTCCCCGAGACTCATTGTAACAAAAAACTGTTTCATTTGTAGAAAGAAATGGCCGAACTTCAAATATCTGTTGACAGTGCAATAGCCGCAATACAAGATGATGATATCCCGACAGTTATTAATTTTTTAACTCAAACTCCACCACATATTTCAAAATTTACAAACGATGACCGATTTTTTTTTAGAATAATTGAAAAGAACCTAGACACAGTTATATTATTGGAAAACTATGGCATGTATATTTCACCACAATATGTAGCACAGAAAATTAATCAACATATTAAATTAGTAAATTATACAATATCCGATGGAACATACAAACCATCCAATACACGTTTTTTGAAGTGGGATGTTATTATTGGAAAAAGTCTCAAATTATTATTATACTTGTTATCTAAACAAAATAACGTAGAAACGGTTGTGCCTACAGAAGTTATGAAAGTTTACTTTCAAAGACTCTTATCCAACAATAAAAATTTATTAAGAGGCACAATAAATAACATTGCTTCAAAAACAGCAGTTCGTACATTGAATTCTACATCTCCCTTGCGCCAATTTTTAACTAATCTGGTTGGTCCAGATAACGTTGCCGCGATAGTAGAAAAATCTGGATTCGTGCTTGCAGGAGGTTCATACAATAGAAAACATACACGCAAATCAAGAAATCATAAACGCACAAGGAAGATGAGAACTACTGTTGCATAAATTCATCAGGTTTGTAACTTAACCAACTAAATAATGCAATTGTAATGGGATGTTCAAGCCGGCGTGGAATCATAGGAAGCAGCGAATAGTAGCGTGGTTTTTTACCAAGCCACATCCATCTGTACAGCATGCTGTATGGAATCACCAAAATGAAAAATATAAATCCATACACGGCATACAAAATCTTATAAGGCAAGTCTTTGTATACATTTAGGTTGACGGCTAAACTCATGCCCCACACCGCACCGGCAAATATGGCAAACCCAAACAAAATCCAGGCGGTGTAGGAAAGTGCACGTTTCGTCATACGACCGGCGCTAAATGTTTCGGCCTCCGCTGCCGCCTTTGCGGCCGCAGCATCGGCTTCTGCTTTTTTCTTGGCTTCAGCAGCCGCTGCATCTGCATCTTTTTTGGCTGCTGCGTCATCCTTTGCCTGTTTTTCTTCTAGCGCCTTTCGCACAGCAGCATCTTTTGCATATTGTTCGGCTTTTGGGTCATATGTGGCTGCATTGATTTGATATTCAATCTTGTTTTTCAATTGGTTGATTAAACCCATTCTAACAATACCAGTTATTAAAGTCGTTCCGGGTTCACGCAATACTTGCCTTTGCAAGTGGAAGCATCGACGCGCCATTGTTTTGAATTAATCCAGCAGGCATATGGTTTGCAGGTGTAAGTTCGCAATCGGAGCGCGATGTAAAAGAGCGTTCACGCGGGCACAAATCCGGCTTGGGCACAGCAACACACCAGCGGCCCACCAAGTCTTCGCCAACAAAGCACCACGTTTCGGGTTTCTTTTTGTGCACGGCACCAGTGCGTTCAGAGATTGATGTTGTGACCGGTGCAGACGGTGGCAATACTGGTGGTGCGGGCGCAGTTTCCTTAAGCATGCCCGCGCCAGTTAACCCAAACTTGGGTTCGGCCCGCAACCAGTCCCATGTAAACCAGCCGGCCGCTGCACGTTCTGCAAACCACGGTGAATCTTTGTAGGAAACATAGACAAAACCAACGGCGGCTATAACTACCAACGCAACGATGCCAAATACATAGAACCAAGAATGACCTTCGCCAATGGAGCGAACAGATTGCACAACATTGTTGAGTGGCGAAGCCGGTGCATTGGATAAGTTAATGTTATTGTTCATACTTTCTAATTAAGAGCAACAAACCGTGTGTGGGCGCGCGGTGCGGGGCGTAAAGAACTTATGTGTATCCCAGATAGATATGCCGGGCGGGCTACTTGCACTTGTTTGTTACGGCAATGAAAACATTGTCGTCAATGGAAATCCAGAAGTTACGTGGTTTTATAAAGCATTTAAGCGTGCTACACACTTTTCGCAGGAACCGATTCAAATTCCATTAGAAGGACCGAATTTGCTGCAAATGGATGCACCGATTACAGTAAAAGCAAAAATCCCACGTCAGGGCGATTTGTTAAGTGATTTGGTATTGCGTGTACAACTTCCAGATATTTTTAGCAAAGCGTACATTCGTCAAAACCAGCAAGGCAATTATGTTGTAGACCGTGCCTATGAATTTGCCTGGGTTCGTCAAATTGGCGTGCGAATGATTGATACCGTCACATTCACAGTAGGTGGTCAAAAAATCCAGGAATTCACGTCGGATTGGATTGCTGCACGAGCCGCCCTTGATTTGGACAATACAACCTACAATAAATGGCGTGTTATGGTCGGTGATGTTCCGGAGTGTTTTGACCCCGCACAAGGAATGTATGCGGACCCCTCCGGCGGATATCCAAATGTGGTAGCGTGGCGCGGTTCACCGGCAGTACCAAACCCCGTACAAAACAATGCGCCAAGTATTCCTGGTCGCGTGTTGCGTGTGCCACTTGGACTCTGGTTTAGTGATTTTTTCGCCAATTCACTGCCACTTGTGGGACTTGAATATCATGACGCCGAAATTACAATCTTGCTGCGTCCTATTCGTGATTTGTATACTGTGCTAGACCCAAGCGGCGTGCGTCTGCGTTATGGAACACGTAGTCTTCCTTATTTGCCAAGTGACCAGTATACAGGTGTTTGGAATCCAGCGCTCTATGGGCCGTTGCCACAAACACTCAATAATTTGTATGGGTCGTACACAGATTTGAGTGGGTCGTTGCGTTATTTTTTGACTGACATTTCGGGTGGAGTGCCCGTGGCAGATGGCTGGCCCTTGAATGCCTCGTTGGAAGGTTTGTATACCTTTTTGGCCGATGAAGAGCGTGCAATCTTTGCCAAAAAACGATTGCGTTATAATGTGCGACAGGTACAACAATTTCTTTTTTCAGGTGTTAATACACGCAATGTGTATCGCCTAGATGTGCATAATATATGTACACGAATGGTGTATTTTGCACGACGGTCGGACGCGCTTCCATATCGTAATCAACCGCTGAACTTAACGAATTGGATATATGCAGCCGGCGCGCAACGACCGGTCGCAACTCCTGTAGGAAATGCACAGCCTAACCAGGCATATGTCAATGGTGTGCTTACACAAATTGGTCGCTCTGGATTAAATATTCCTGGGTTACAGCGCCGAATCTTACGCAATGCATTTTTAACAGCAAATGGGCAGCAATTGTTTGATTCCAATGATGCTGCATATTTTAATAACTATGTGCCATATAAATACTTGGGTGGATATGGTGCGCCATTTGGTGATTATGGTCTAGCATCGCAGTCCGAATTTTGGCCATTGCATACATACAGTTTTAGTTTGACTGGTTCTAGTGTGGAACAACCCACAGGCACATTAAATGCCAGCCGAATCAATCGTCTTGAATTGGATTTGGATGTTGAACCAATCCCGGTATTGGCAAACTATACCTATGATTTGTCAGTTTTCATGGAAACACTAAACTTTTTAGAAATTACCAATGGCATGGGTGGGTTAGTGTTTGCAAAATAAAGTTGCTTTCAAGTAGAAGATGAATGAGGAACTTTTGCTTCTTCAAAAATTTAATAGATTAGGAAAAACACGAGCCGCAACATTAGAAGAACAAGAGTCGTTTAATGTTTACTCAGAACTGTCACACTTAGTGTATATAAATGGAGTATGTCAGGAATTATATGGTGATGAAAGTATTTTACATACAGAAATGCAATATATGCCAGTTCAAGATTTGTTGGAAATAAAACACGATGTAGTCATTGCAGGGTATCCTGATGCATATGAATTATCAAAAGATATCTTATTACATAAGTGTCAGTTGGATATACCTGAATTTAATAATGATAACTTAATAACGATAAAACAATCAGGTGGTGCATTGACGTTTGAATCTTTGAATCCCGCAAGTTGTAAAAAAACAGGGGATTGTATTGGTGTTCGAAGACTGAATCTTGCTGAAAAACTTATTTGGTTATTGAAAACAATTCCAAGCACATTGACTGCAGCAAAAAGATTAGAAGTATACATTGAAGCACTCGTATTTGATGAAGACATTGAACTTGATGCATCAACTTCTGAACTTAAAATAATTAAAACAGCCGGCGGAAAAATAGCAAAATTGTGTTTTAAGCAACCAACACACGGTTCTATTGAAAGATTTGATTTATCAGACAGTATACCATCACAATTGGCAGCACAACAAATAATATATCATGTTCCTTTGATGCCATTTAGTGATGATTTGAAAACTTTATCACAAATCTCAACGAAAAAGTTTCAAGCAATAAATGTTAGAGACATTAAAGTGGATGGAGTTTCTCATGCAACTATTCGTTATATTACAAACAATAAATCTGCTACCGGCGATGGTTATTCAGAAAGCAATCCTATTTTTTTTGGCACGTATTATGCGTCAAGAATTGGCAAAGAAATGTTATTGGCATCAGCAATATTGCGAATATTATATTATTTGAATTACAAATATTTTAGCACAGAATCCAAGCCCAACATTGATGCATTTAAACTACAGTTTGCAACTTTGTATGAAATTCCATCGTTTTTCAGTACAACAACCACAACAATGACAGAATTATCTGTTTATAAAAGTACAACGGAGGCATTTGATGCAGATTTATTAAGACTTGATTTATTTTATTTATTGTTAGGGAAAAAAGGAGATACATTTGGTGTAACACTTAGCATGAATCCATTAATGCAAGGATTATATACTTCTATTTTGCAAATAATGAAAAAATTAAAAATTACTAAAAGTTATGTTGGTGCAAAAGATACTACAATACGAACAGATTACCCAAATGCAAAGGCCGATTTTACGGAAGACGCATTTCGTGGCAATGTAATGGCCATTGAATCAATTGTTGTTGACCACTTAGGTCCAACAGGATATACAAAAAATGCAACTGGCACAGACATAAATTGTTTAGAAATACAAAAAACTGAATACACATTAAACAATGATATATTGCCAATTATAAAAACAAGGTCTAGTGAAAATGACCATTCATATTGTGCAATCATGTCTCAATTGGTTTATCTAACTCAGGACATTGTGAGTACATTTTTCAAGCGCGATTGCATATACTTAGGTGGTTTTGATGAAGATCCTGATTGGAAAATTCGTGGTGTTTCAATAAAACATCGTATTCATGCCTGGTACCAACAATTAACAGCAGGCAATGAATATAAAATATATATTGCAGTTCGTGGTTCACATACGACACGGGATTGGGTTCATGCTGATTACAATATTTCAGCAGGCACAGTTCATTGGTATGAGGAACGGGTACATCGCATGCCAACAATTGTTAAAAAAATACAACAAGCATTTGCCAATGCAATAAACAAAACGCCGCTTACACAACATATCAAAGTTAAAATGTATTCATGTGGTCATAGTCTTGGGGGTTTGATGGCACTTATGTTTTCGTATACTTCGTTAATGAAACCGTTTTCAAGCAAATTGGTAAGAAATGGTAAAAACATCACATTTGTTGATTATATATATCCAGTCGCATTCAATCCATTTTGTGGTTTTCACCAATCTTTATACAATGCATTGACACTTTTGCCATGCGGCCATGTGTATCGTGTGTATGGTGATGTTTCAGCAGTGATACGATATAATTGTGAAGATGGTGCTTCTTCAATGTTTAGAGACGCCAGCAAATTCAAGTTATCTGTATGTCAAGTTTATCACAGCAGTTGGAGAATTAGTGGTGCTTTGTGTACAGCCCGCGGCATAAAAGATACAATGACGGATGCCCATATAATGTTTCAGTTCATTGGAGTCATTTGGGCATATATAGAATCGTTGGAACATTGTAGAGTATTTGATGGAAAAAGAATTCAATGTTCAAAAGCAACAGTAAATACCCTCACGCGCTCATGTACTAAAGGAAGTATAATAGATTTTAAAGACATAGTATCTGTAGGGCCATTTTATAGAGTTCCTGTAGCACCTGCGCCAACATCAGGCTTTGCGGCTGCTATTGATTCGGCAAGAGCAATAAGTGCACTGCTAAGTGCAGAAGTTGAAAGCAATGAAACAGAGTATGCAAGCAATAATACATTTATATCTGACCCGTCGGACATTTTATCTACATTGTTTCCATATCCAGAGAGTTTATTTATAAAACCCGAATCCACGTCATCATTTGTAATATCTGATGAATTGAAAGCATACTTGGATAGACCTGATGGAGGAAATATCCAGACACATGCCATATATATTACAAACACAGTGGGTGCGTTAAAAGGTATAACACTTTGTAAATTTCAAAAAAACACGTCTGGTGGATGGATTTTTTCTGAGATAAGACCTCTTACTATGGATGAAGTAATGAATCCAAGTATACGATCTAGTGCTGGTGGTGCACATAAAAAAACTATGCGGCGCAAAAAATAAATATAATAATCTTCCTCGATTTGGCGATTATGGTTTGGCATCACAATCCGAGTTTTGGTCGTTAGACACGTATAGTTTTAGTTTGGAACAACACACAGGCACATTAAATGCTAGCCGAATCGACCGTCTCGAATTGTATTTGGACGTTGAACCAACCCCCGGTGTTAGCAAACTACACCTATGATTTGTCCGTAATTATGGAAACATTGAATTTTTTAGAATTACAAACATTATTGAATAAACACGTTATGCCTTTGGAAAAAAATACACATAGCATATTAGAAATGTCTGAAAACGCGTCTAATTTGCAGATACGATTGAGCGTGATAGAATTATTGAAGGAGATGCATCAATCATTGACTAACGAATCTTTGTTTAAACAAAACATAGAGAGGTTGAGAAGTACAATACTACAAATATCAAATGAAGATAATAAAACACAGTTTCAAAATTTGATTGAAGTCATAGAATTTTTGTATTACAATCGAATGGAAATAAACACTTTAGCAAAGTTCTTGGAAAAAGAGATTAAAAATTTAGAACAACCAAAAACTGATGCGCAATCAGCATACACAAAGTTATCCAATATTGGAGTGCAGGCAAATGCTATTCTAGAGGCAGAATCAAAAATAAATGTTGCGGCACAAACAAACGTTCCGGTGGAACATGCATCGGCACAAACAAATTCCGTCGCTCCAGTTGTGGAATTTCAAGGTGCCTTAAACGCAGATGTTGAATCCGAATACAAACCAGAATATTCGGAACTCATGTTATTTGAAAATGTAAAGAAATCTACTGATAAAGAAATTGATTTAATGTTATTAGACTATGATGAAAGTTGGCATTTGACATATTTTCGTGGCAAATGTTCAGAATTAAATGAATATGGATTCAATATAAATAATTCTTTGAATGAAATGTTAATTCATGATTATTTTACTATGATATCTGATTCAATTAGAATTGGCTTTCCTAATTCATCTAATTTTAATGAAAGCATCGCTATGTATTCATGTTGTTTAAAAAGCAAAGAGTTGCAAAATGACGGATTGAGTATTACACCAAAATCATTCCATAATCAAAATGCTGGGGCTTTGACTGCAGGTGAATTGAAAGTGCGCTCAGTTTTGAGAAATGATGCAATCATAAAAGCAACTGATACAACAGGTAGGGATTCAATTTTCAAATTTATATGGTTATGCAATGCAATTAAGTCTGTTGATAAAGAAAAATTACGTATTGACACAATTAGAACTGCGTTAATTGAAACACTTATATTTGATGAAAATTACGAAACAAAAACAGACCAAAACAGTAAGTTAAATTTAATCCCAAAGCCTTTAAGAAGTGATAAAATTGCACAGTTAATATTTAAACAACCGAAGCGACAAAATATTGTTGAATGGAAATTATCAGACAAAATACCGGATTATTTAACATCACATGAATTAAAATCAAGGTTATCTGGAATTATTTCAAGTAGAACCAATAATTTAAAAGCATTGGTTGGTACAAAAAATACGTATTGTGCATTAAGTTTAACAGAATTAACATATAAAGGATTAGAATTAACTTCAATCAAATATGTAAGCAATTCTATTGCAAACAATAATTTAGGAAATACGCAAGAAGAACCAATTTATTATAGAAATTTATATAAAACACAATACGGCAAAGAATTATTGATTGGGGCCGGATTATTAAGATTATTAACAATATTATGTTATGAAGAGGATGCTGATGAACAAAACATTCTGAAACAACTTTTGATAAACAATTTTGAAATAACAAATGATGAATTGTCAGAATCATTAAGAGAAATTAATGAAAAAATTACAAAAGAAACAAAGGACTTTGTCAGGTTAGATTTGTTTTATGCGGCGATTACTAAAAAGAAAGAAAATACATTTTATGAGATAAAGACGTCAATGAATCCATTATTTAATAAAACATATATTATTATTGAAAAACTGGTAAAAGGTGCATTGTATACTGAAGATTTTGCATACTCTGGTTTGTCTGAGAAAACATTTAATCTTAAAAGACAGAATGAGAAATATAGAAACTACAATGAATTAATTAGTCCTTATAAACAGATTACAGAATCAACAGAAGTAATTATTCTAAGTCCATCACAGTTTCAACTTCAAAATAATCCAAACAAAATAAAATGTAATGACCCTACTGTGAACACATATATATTGCCTGATTCATGTTTGCCTATTATAAAAGATAATAATCACACAATATCAAAAGAAAATCACGATTTGTGTGCAATTATGTCTGAATTGGTTTATGCGCCAAATAATGTTGTGCAAGATTTTTTTATAAATTATAATGTAAAAATACAAATTGGTGCAGATGTATCAAATAAACCAGTAGTTTATTTAGGTGGATTTGATGAAGATCCAGAATGGAAATTTTCAGATAAACAGGTTGTAAAACACAGAATTCATGCCTGGTATGTAAATACACATGATGACAATTATATTGTGTACATAAGTTGTAGAGGTTCACATACAACGCGAGATTGGTTAGAGGCTGATTACAATATTGCATTTGGCACAGCAGTATGGTATGAACAGCGTGTTTTGAATATGCCAACTATTTTGCGTGAGATTGAGGAAAAATTCACAGACACAATGAATGAAATGCATGGACCTGCAGTCAATAAAAAGACAATAAATGTAGAGTTTGTATCTACCGGCCATAGTCTTGGTGGATTTTTAGGATTAATGATTGCATATAATTCTTTAATGGGTTGTATTTCTAATGAAAAAGAAAGAAAAGGTGGCGAATTAAAAGTTAAGTTTGCAAATTATGTCACACCTATCGTTTTTAACCCATTTTGTGGTAGTCACCCACAAATTAAAGAATGTTTAAGAACTCTTCCACTTGGTTATATTTATAGAGTTTGTTCGGATGGTCCAAGGGCGGCATTGATTGAAGACGCCGCATCAAACGCATTTTCTAATTCTATAGATTTTCCAAATTTAGCAATTTGTGGAGTTAGAAGTATTATAAAACGCAATAATAGTCCCGGAGGTTTATTAAAAACGCCAACAGATGCTCATATAATGTTTCAGTTCATTGGAGTAATTTGGGCTTACATACAGTCTTTATATTGTGGCACATTAGTGTCACTTAAAAAATCCAAGGTTGAAATTCCGTTTACTGCATTTAATTCTTTAATAGCATTTCTAAACATACCAAATCATGCAATTGATTTTATAAACATATCAGACCGCAAATTATTTGACGATATGTTAAGAAAACATACTAAAGAAAAATATATGATTGTCACAGACGATCCATCATTGGCTGAATATCTACATTGTAAATCAGGACAATTTTATGCAAATTATAGGATAATGGATGGATTAGAAAAGTCTAAAGAAAAATACATTTATTGTAAAGTTATTAAAGAAGATAATACATTATATAATTCACTGCGTGTTAAATTTAATTTTTTTAAATTTGAGGACAAATTCTATATAAAGATAACAGAAAAAAGCATTGACCAAGATTTGCCACCAGATTTTAAGAAATCCTTGACACAGTTTTTATTTGATGATAAAAAGAATGTAGTTGTCGATGATGCTATTGAAAAAGCAGCAAACGCGTATGAAAATATTAAAATACCATTAGAAACATATAAGACTGATTATGAAATGCGAAAGATGGATAAAGAAACATTATTGTCAAAAATAGAAGAATTAAATAAAGAATATGGTTTAAAAATGACAACAATTGAAACATTAGAAGAAAATTATGAAGAATTGCAGACAAATCTAAATGAATTTAAATCAAAATATTCAACTGATAAAACACCAATAAACATGGGATTCATTGTTGCAACATATAAAGAACTTAATGACGTGTATTCAAAATATGAAATTGCAATTCGTGAAATAAATGATATTGATATTGCATTGGAGGAGGCCGAACACGAATTGAATATAGTAGATGCAGAAATTTCAAGTTTAGAAATTATATTAAAAAACATGCCTGCAGAAAACATTGTAGCATTGCCTGCAGAAAACGTTGTAGCATTGCCTGCTGCATTGCCTGCTGCATTGCCTGCAGAAAACGGTGTAGCATTGCCTGTTGTATCGTCCGTTGCACAGCCCGTTGTAGAAAATGCAGCAGGCAATTCGGCGGCAGCCAGTGCAACAGGCACTTCGGCGGCAGCCAGTGCAGCAGGCACAGGCTTGAAGGGGGGTGGTCAGGCTAAAACGCGCGTTAAAAGACGTTACAATGCCAAAACTCGCCGTGGTCGCCGCAATCAAAAGACTTAAATTTCATATTAAACCTAAACTCAACTTTTTTTTAAAGTGTGTACTTAGTAGAAAATGGCTGTGCCCGAAGGATTCACGGTAAGTGTTCTCAAAAATTGGAGGGTTCTATCAACTCTCATTAATAAATTCGTAACATCAGAATACAGACGTGAAAGTGCAGCATGGGCAAAACCAGTGGAAATACCAGCACTCAAACAACAATTTCAACGATTGGATGCACTTGTCCCGGATTTTGAGCGTTCATTACAAATGCCACGTGGTGTAAGCAAGGAACAATTAGTTTTAAACTTACACAAAAGAATATACACAATGCAATCTCCGGTTTCGTTTGTTCGTGAATTACAACTAGGACAAAGACAACCACCTCAAAGAGAACTCAATAGTTACAATAACATCAATCGTCCCCGAGAGCCAACGAATGTCGAATTGTTTGAAAATCCTGCGTTATGGTTTAATGCTGGCCAGAAAGTGCCAACCCCAGCGCGCACAATCATTAAACGTGCAATCAGTCTTGAAACAATGTATATCATTATTGCGGCTGTGCGTACGCAACGAATCATACAATCATATCAATCAGCAAACAATGTTACAAAAGTGAAACCTGAATTCAAAGAAGCAGTATTAAAAGAACTTCATTCCATTTATCAACAATTAAATGACAAACGTGCCGAGCAGTCTTGTGTGCGCGCAATTCAACATATATTGCGTCATGGTGATAATGTTGACAAAATGAATGCTTTTTTGAACTACGAAGAACTTGTTCCACATGGTTCCCAAATATCATATCATTTTGGTGAAGGACACATGCACCATGGCATTTATTTAGAATCTGGTACTATTGTTGAGGTTTTGAATATGGATACAAAGGAGTTTACAACATATGTTGGACCTGCAGAAAAACAGGAAAAGTTTGTAAATGCTTTCATAACTGTATCCGATTTGTTTAGGTTCATTGAACGCACTGCAATAGACAATGCATCCGATTTTTACATCATTGAATATGAGGATCCATATCCGTATGAAGTTATTAAAAACCGTGCCTTATGGGGTCTAGGCAGGTTTACAGGATATCATATTACAGAAGAAAACTGTGAAAGTTTTGCCCAATGGGTATCTTCAAATGATTTTACTGCTTCAATGTGTATGCGTATACCCGGTTCGTTTTTGAAAGGTACAAACAGCGAATTAAAACTGAATGCGAATATAGTTATACCTGAAAACGAACCTGTTGAAAGTAAGTACAATACGCTTGGAACAAACCTTAATTTAACAGGATTAAACAATCTTTACAAATCATTGTATTTCCGTGCACCACCTCGTAAAAAGAAGATGCTACGTATGCAAAATCTTGTGTCGGAAAATTCGTTGTTTGCTGCATTAATGAAAAAAGGAGGCAAATCGCGCCGTCGTCGTCAAACACGGCGTCGTCGTCAAACACGGCGTCGTAGATAAATATTCAATATAAATACAAATGTAAGTAATTTATTTTGTAGACTAGTAGTTTTCCCGGCCCATAGTTAAAAAATTCTAGGCCGAGAATAGAAATGGAAATGGACATGGATATTAATACACCGCCCGGCAGTCCAAAGCCTAGGTTAAACGGAAAGAATCAGTTTCATTCAACGAATGAAAACTTGAATCGCAGTTATTCAGGACGCTCAAATGCCAGCACACTTAGTAACCGTGAACAAATTGTGGAAAACGATGGGTCTTATCCGAATGACTTAAGTGTATACTCAAATGCCAGCACACTTAGTAACCGTGGACATTATGTGTACAATGATGGGTCTAATTCAAATGCCCTTCGTGTACACTCAATAAATCCTTCCAAAAATACAATGTCTAATGTAGATATTGATAAATTATTAACAGACGAGTTTTCCGAACTAAAACACCTAGCATATTTTGATGAACCATGTTCAGTTTTAGAACAAGATGATATTTATTTGCATGAAAAACTTCAAAATTTAAACATAAATGACTATTTAATTTCTGTAAATAATGCTATAATGTGTACATCGCCAAGTGGAAATGATGTTTATAGCATGATTGTTGGCGCAAATTGTTGTGCAGACATGAAAGAATTTACAAATGATGGCATGATAAGTGAAGGGTTGCTAATGTTTAATGAGGAAGTGAACACATCAACACTGAAAGGTGGATATCAATCTGGTGGCACTAAATTAACCATGTTACCATCAACAACAGTTAATTTGGACCCAATTGACAAACTCGATTGGATGCTGTCAGTTATTGACACAATCCGTCGTTCAGATCATAAACAAAAAGCTTTTATTCAAGCTTTTGGATTTGAATATAATATGACAAGAAATGGAAGTACTGCATTAGATACAGTTGAATCTATTAAGAAAGTTACAAAAATATTATTTAAACAACCTCAAGCCAAAATTCAATTGTTTCGAAAAAAAAAGCGTAATTTAACAAATGCCCTGCCAGGCATTATTCAAGTTCGAACAGCCATACGGGATTTTATTCCACTTAGTGAATATATACCATCCATTACAACTGAAAGTATTAGAGATATATCTGTGCATTCACAAACTATTGAACGATACATTTCAATAAATAGAAATCCCGCCGGTGAGGCAAATCGTGGAAATGGTACAAAATTAGCCGAACCTGCAGATTATACAAAATATTATGGTACCAATGAAAGTATCCAAGTTTTATGTGCAGCGTCTATATTAAACGTATTGTTGCAGATACATAGAATTGTTAAAACTGCGCCGGATGATGCAAGCATAAATTCAAAAATTGCAAAACTATTGACAACTTTTGCAGCAAATCATAAATTTGATGCATCTATACTAAAACCAAAGTTAGACACTAAAATACTGGGGCACAAAAAATACAAGAATGAAATGGATAGGATTTTAAATTCTTTTGGAGAAGATGCGAACGCGTTACGAACTGATTTGTTTTATTTATGTGTGAGTCAACCTAACGCGTCTGAGGCTCCAAGATTTGCATTAGCAATGAATCCATCATTTTCAGTTGTAAATGTATTTGTTTTAGAAATTATGAAAATTCTGGGAGCAAATGACTTGGTTTCACCAATTGTGATATCAAAGCCAAAAATATTAAAAGATGAATCATACGATGAAATGATGACTACAAACAAAATAAACCCCCTGGGCGTTGATTTGGTGCCTACGTCTACATTCAAAATTAACGATGATAAAACACGAATAATGTATAATAATGATACAATTGAAAAATTTCCAGTCATGGATCAGATACTGCCATGTGTAAAAACCAATGGACATGAAAAATATGCATTAATGTCCGAACTCGTATATCGTTCATCAAATCTTGTAAGTGATTTTTTTGTTCGCCCGTCAGGACCCTATTCAAAAGGGGATTTGTTTTATGTTGGTGGATTTGATGAAGACCCTGAATGGCAATTAAGAGGTGAAATGAAAATCAAACATAGAATTCACGTCTGGTTGGAATTCATTGAAAAAAATAAGTTTAATGTTATTATTGCAGTGCGCGGTTCTCATACAACACGCGATTGGTATGAAATTGATTTAAATATTACATATGGCACGGCTGTTTGGTATGAAGAACGCGTAATAAAAATCAATTCACTCATTAGTGAAATACAAAAACGCGTCATTAATGTAATTGGTGAAATGAAGAATGAGCATGAGCAGTTAATATTGAATGAGGGCACACGAACTATAAACATTAATTTTTATTCCACTGGTCATAGTTTAGGAGGATTTTTAGGCCTTATGTTTGCTTACAATAGTTTAATGGGCACAGTTAGCGAGGAACGAGAACATTATGGCTTAATATTTAAGTTTAATCAGTATATTTACCCTGTTGTATTTAATCCATTTGTTGGATTGCATGAGAAAACAATGAATGCAATAAAAGTTTTGCCATCTGGTGATGTTTATAGAGTGGCTGGCGTAGAAAAATCTAAGAGCATTATTGTAGGATTAGCAACATTTTATGTTGGCGATTTAGCATCTGTGAATATTGTTCAAAAACCAAGTAATTTAAATATACATCAAATTTATCATAGTTTTTACAGAATAAGTAATTTAAATAATGGCTATATGTATGGAATGCAAGAATTTTTAATTAATACTGCAAAGGTTGCAAAACATGCACATTTTATGAGTAATTTTATCGGCATTTTGTCAACTTATATGGAATATCTGGAGCCATATGGTCGTCTTACACAAATTAAAAACTATAGTAGGATGATATATGGTTTTGGAACACAAATAACCGATAAACCATGGAAAACAATAATAATGCCACCAAATATAAACAAATCAGATGGTTATTTAGATTCTTTATTAAGAACCTCTGTATATAATTTGTCCGAGCGAATTATAGCTGGCAGAATTGCTAAAATAGTTTCAAGAGCATCTACTGTAGTTGCAGGCGGATTCAATGCATTTGACGGTCTGTTATACTATATTTGGAATATAACAAAAGGAATGACAAAAATTGCAAGGATTATGTTTACCAAAAAAATAATGAGTATATTGATTTTGTCAATTGCAGCATTCAAAGTTATACCTCTTATCTCAAATGATGTTCCACTTGTTCAAGGTTCAAATGGGTTGATGGAATTCAGAATGGAAAGCATGTATCCTGGATTTCCAGTTGAAAGTTATCCAGTTATTATGCAGAATGGTCGTCAGTTTGTTATAAGAGACATGGAATTTTTCAACCAAATGCAACCTGGCCCAACTATGGCACCTAATTTTTTGCCGACAGTTCAGCCACCTCGATTGGAAATGCCCCCGCAATCCAGTGTCAGGAATCAAAGAAGAGCAATAAATCAACAAACAAGGAGATTTCAAAAATCTCAATTACAACCAGATTACCGGCCACTTCCCAAACCAATAAAACGTTATAGAAAAACAAGAAAACAAAGGAATTGAATTTGACAATGAATAAAGAAGGCCAAGTAACAAACAGATGTTGTCGTTAAACCTACATAAATAAATACATTCCTTACAAATAGAAATGGACGCGAGTGAACTAACCACAATGCGCCGCATAATTGCGGCGTATTATGATTTGATTGTAGAGGGTCCTACAGGTCCCCCAGGCCCAGCGGGTGGATACACAGGTCCAACAGGCGAAAAGGGTGACCAAGGTTATCCCTTTAATGTGCGTGGACAAGGCCCGACAGGAACAGGTCAATCAGGCCCGGTGTATACACGTGATTATTATGACAACCAACCATCTGGATTTGCATTTTTGGATACTACAAATGGTGTATTGTATGTAAAAAATACAAATACATCAGGTGATTGGTCTACAGGCATAGCATTTGGAAAGGGCGAAACAGGTCCCATGGGCCCCGCTGGTCCAACCGGTGCTGGAAGCACTGGACCAACTGGACCCACAGGTTATGTTGGTGTAGATGGTCAAACCGGCCCTACCGGTCGTACGGGCCCAACGGGTGTAACCGGCCCAACGGGGCGCCCTGGTGTCCTTGGGCCAACAGGGCCACTTGGAACAGGGCCAACTGGCCCAACCGGCGTGGGTGCAACAGGTGTCACCGGCCCAATCGGGCCAACAGGACAACGTGGGCTTACTGGGCCCACTGGGTTTGGTGTCACGGGCCCAACAGGCCCAATGCCAAATTCACCACCATCTTACGATTTTGTAAGGCTTGCAAATAATGCAATTATTACACAAACATCACCTGCAACTGCACAAACCTTGATTACATTTACGCTTCCAAGTGCAGGCACATGGGATGTAATATATTCAATGCGCGCGCAGGGTGCAAGTCCTTTTGCAGGTGAAGTTGGTCTTTGGGACAGTGCTGGCAATCAACTGTTAGATTCTGAGATTTTAGCAAGTTACTTAACCTCGTCCGACGGGTCTGGGGCCGGTACAGGAACTGGGCGTTATTTTATTACAACAACGGGCGCTGCTACATATACAATGCGTGCTTGGGCATCAACGGGTTCATTTACTGTGTATGGAACTGCAGATGGAAATGGTGCATCAAGTGTTTCGTGGGTACAACTTACAGGTGGATATGTTGGTGCCACCGGCGCTGCAGGCAATACAGGACCAACAGGTTCCGCAGGCACAGCAGGAGCTGTAGGTGTTACGGGTTCAACAGGTCCCACGGGTGCCGCAGGCGCCGCAGGTTCATCTGGTTCAACGGGATCAACAGGCCCCACAGGCTCAACGGGTCCCACCGGCCAAACAGGTCCTACTGGCCAAACTGGCAATACGGGTCCAACAGGTCCTGGAAATGTGCTTGCAAGTTATATGCGCGGTAGTCGCGCCGCGGGCCAAAGTGTATCTAGTTCACCTACAACAATCATATTTACACAAACGGATGCATCAAGTGGAACCGATATAACATTGAATCAAGGCACAGGACAAATTACATTGCAGGCAAATAAAACATACCGTTTAATCGCATCTGTTCCCAATTTTGTAACAAGTAGTGCAACATCACGTCCATCCTTTGGTTGGTACAATGAAACAACAAGCACACAAATTGGCGCATTACAAACCTGTTATGCGTCAGCAGATAGTGCAGCGTTTGGCACCAGTGGTTCAATTGCACAACACATATTTACACCCAATGTTCAAACAGTCGTGTCTTTCCGTTATTTAGCAGGTTCAAATGTCACACAATTGGGTGGCAATCCTGATTTCCAAACTGCCAATAGTTACCCTTGGTTTGAAATTGTAACAATTGCTGGATATAGCCCAGTGAGCGCAGCACCAGTTGCGCCTATGAGTTATGTGCAAACCACACCGGCACAAGTTGTGATTGCAAATGGAACAGCAACGCCTGCAACTATTACATCCGTAACAATCACGACAACCGGCAATCCAGTACAAGTTACATTTGTGTCTGATGCAAATTTTACAGTTGGCAGTGCTTGGGCGCGCTTGCAATTGTATCGTGGTGCAACTGCAATAGGTCAAATTGTGCAGGCTGAACCTGGTTCAGAAAACAATCTGAATTCACCAACAACACTCACATATATTGATAGTCAACCGGCGGGCACGTATACATATTATTGCAAAATGGTGGGTGTGGGTTATAATGGCAGCAATATTAATTTCGGCGAAGCATCTGGACCCACAATGTACGCCATCGAATTAGCCGGTCCACTTGGTCCAACGGGTGTTACAGGTCCCACTGGTGCTGCGGGCCCTACTGGATATACGGGACCTACAGGTCCAACAGGTGTTACTGGCCCTACAGGGCCCACGGGTCGCACAGGTCCAACCGGTCCTACAGGACCAACTGGCAACACAGGCCCAACGGGTGCGTCTGCCAACTTACAAGCAAGTTCGTATGTAACGCAGGGTTATCTGGCAGCAAATCAAACTGTGCCTGCAAATACAGATACTGTGATTCAGTTTACTCCAGATATTGACCCACAAGGATGGTTGAAAAATGCGGGCACAAGTACAGCCCGCTTTTTGCCTTCTATTGCTGGGTATTATGACATTAGTTACCAAGTAACATGGCCACCAGGTGTTACAAGCGGCCAAGACAATATTCAGATTCGTAAAAACAATGCATCGTTTTTCATTGTGCAATCGCCAATTCAAAATACTTCCACAAATACATTTCAGTGTGGTTCAAAACTCGTGAACTTGAACGGCACAACGGATTATGTTGATTTCACGGCATTTTCTGCCAATGTTGGAGGTCAAGCAATTCAATCTTTCAGTAATAATGGGACATGGTTCAGTGCACGACTTGTATCCTATGGACAGGGATACACAGGTCCGACGGGCCCAGCAAGTCTGCCAGCGTGGACAAGTGCCGGTGCACTTACAATTGGCGCTACTACAACGGCACCTGTAAAAGGCACAACATCAACGGACAACATTAGTTACCGTCAGGTCGGTGCCAAGGAATGGGAAGTGTCTATATCGTATTTCCAATCTGGCGTTGGAACGGCAGGGTCTGGCGATTACCTTATCACTCTTCCAAACAGTTTGCAATTCAATACAACGTTGCCGATGCAGCAAATATACACTGGAAACATTCAAACAAGTACTTGGGTTCTTTCAAGTTATGCAGTATCGGACGCAAATGGAGTTATTAATAATACTGGCGTTGGCGGTCACGTATTTCCACTAATATATAATTCCACACAATTCCGCATTCTGACAGTATCATATAACAGTGCAGTACAATGTTGGGGTTCTGCTTACTATTCAATTAGTGCCTCAGTTCGGGTTGTAATGACATTCCGATTTACGTCACTCTAAGTTGTTGTGTTGGCGTGTTAGTATTTACAAAAATAAACAGGGTTATAAATTAGAATGGACGCAAGTGAACTAACCACAATGCGCCGCATTATTGCGGCGTATTATGATTTGATTGTAGAAGGGCCTACAGGTCCCCCAGGCCCAGCGGGTGGATACACAGGTCCAACAGGCGAAAAGGGTGACCAAGGATATCCGTTCAATGTGCGTGGCCAAGGTCCAACTGGAACAGGTCAGTCTGGCCCGGTGTATACACGCGATTATTATGATGCACAACAAGCAGGCTTTGCATTTTTGGATACAACAAATGGTGTTTTGTACGTAAAAAACACAAATACAGCCGGCGATTGGTCAACTGGCATTATGTTTGGTCGTGGTGAAACGGGTCCCACAGGTTCAGTTGGCCCAACCGGTGCTGGTAGCACTGGACCAACGGGTCCCACAGGTTACATAGGTATTGATGGACCAACTGGCCCAACGGGTCGCACGGGTCCAACTGGTGTTACTGGTCCAACCGGTCGGCCTGGTATTTTAGGTCCGACAGGTCCTCCTGGTGTAGGTCCGACAGGTCCAACGGGGTCTGGTGTTACAGGTCCTACAGGCGCCGTAGGCACACCAGGTTCAACAGGTCCAACAGGCCCTGTGGGGGCTGGTGTTACGGGCCCAACAGGCCCAACAGGTGCTGCACCGTCAATGTATTTGCTGGAAGCATATGCAAGTGTAACATACACTATGCCAGGTAGTTACACGGAAGACACCTGCAGATACAGTGTCGTTAACAATACTGTGAACGTTTCAAGTAGTTGGTTTAATACATCAACATATAGGTTTACGCCTCTGAAAGCAGGATATTGGAAAATTATTGCAGGTTATGATGTGTATCGCGGTCAAACTGTTGAAGCGAATTTAATCATACAAAAAAATGGCGCTATTGCAGCAATTAATGGAGCAATTGGCGGTGTCACACTTATAGCCACAAAAATTTTGTACCTAAATGGTACAACTGACTATGTCAGTGTAGTAAATAACGGCGGTGCATCAAATTCTAGAAATCAATCAAGTGATAAATCCTTTTTTCAAGCAATTTATGTTGGCCAGTAGCCGTCAGAAAAAGTTGAAGCCGTCGATGGGTTTGGCCAGGCAAAGGCACGATGAGTGTAAAACATATTTATAACGCGATTGCGTCAGAGTTTGACCGAACACGGTGGCGTCCATGGCCATGTGTGGACCGCTTCATTTCTTCTTGCCCAACCAACATTTCAGCACTGGATATTGGATGCGGAAATGGACGACATATGGCATTGCGCGCTGACGAAATCGCTTGGACAGGGCTTGATATTTCTGAATCCTTTGTGTCTATTTGTAAACAAAAAGGATTTAACGCACAACAAGGCAGTATGACAATACTTCCGTTCCCAGATGCGAGTTTTGACGCATCCATCTGTATTGCTGCATATCATCACCTTGAGACAGACGACGAACGCAAACAGGCGTTGTCAGAAGTGTGGCGTGTCCTGAAACCTGGTGGGCATCATTTTATGACTGTATGGGCCATGGAACAACCGGCGGATTCCAAATTCAAATTCACTGAGCGCGATACGTACGTGCCATGGAAATCACCAAACAGAATAACACATCAACGCTATTACCGGATTTACGCGGCCGGTGAATTGGAAGCAGAAATCCGACGCCACGAACCACGATTCAAAGTCCAGATTATAGGAATTGAAGCAGGCAATTGGTATGCGCTATTATCAAAGTGATTCAATAAAAAACTAAACGTTATTTTTTTATTGAATAAAATACCATAAGGTTTAATAACGAGTCACCCACCAGTCATCGCGGAAATAGGGAGGTGTTTCGGAGTATGAATTGGACACAATGGTCTTGCTGGGACCCTCGCGGTACAATTCATCAATCTGGCTGTAATTGAGCGCATATGCATAATACTTGAGGCGAGACACCATACCTTTCATGGGTCCATCCACAACAATGCCAAGGTCCTTGGGCGAGCCCGCACTTTGCATAGGCAAACGGATTTGGCTCATAACATAAATATTACCAAAGTTCAACTTGGGCACTGTGGCAAATTGGTGGCGCACTGTTACGTTGCCGTTTACATACGCATCCAAATACTTGCCCTTCAAGATAATAACCAAGTGGAACCACTTGCCAACAGGCACATTGGGGATTTCTACATAGTTATCCCAGCGTGTAGAACTGTTCATGTACAAACGCAACGTGTTAACCTTGCCGTCTACAAACAATCCAGGGGCCAACAAGGGGAAACCTTCTTTGCTTCCCTTGTGGAAGACGTGCTTGAATCCTGAACCCTGTTTTCCACCACAGGAATCGCTACCGCGGCCTTCAAATGTTTCGGGACTGATGAACAAATACATAGAATACGAGAATTCCATGCCGTTCATTTCATTTTCACTATTGTATATAAGTGGTGTTCCATAGTTTGGCTTTTGCACAATGACCTGTCCACTTGTTGTAGTGTCTTTGAACAATACGGTTGTTTGACGGTCGTATTTTTTCACAGTATCAACAACAGTTTCAATCAAAGATACAACAGCAAACAATGTTAGAAGTACAACAATTGTAAGCAGAATCTGCGGTATTAAACCGGGACCTGCAACGTAACCGACGACTGAGCCTGCTGCATCCATTTCCTCTACCGTCAAGTATGATTTTTATATCAGCCCTCCCCAAGGGAGGGCATCTGATGTAAATCATACTTGAAGGAATTGCCTTTTGTTTGAATTGTCACAATTCAAACAAATGGTATTTAGAAATGCTTTTATAAATAGATGAAAATCAAAGATGATTGAAACTCATTTAAATCCCGACTGTTCGCTGTTGACCGCCCATACCCTTGTATGTCAAGTTGATACCAAGTTTCTCCAGCAAGTAACCCACAAAGCCGCGTTGACCCATTGGACCGGCTTGGTAGATAGAATAGATGCGATCCGGGGTCAAAGGGTAGGCAAAGAACTGGATGCCACTGATCTTGCCGCCAAATCCACCCTTGTTGCCGATTTGCACAAATTGGCTGCCAGAGTCGGAAGCCTGAGGAAGATCGGGAAGAACACAAGAGCGTGTTAGTTTTCCATCATAGTAGACATCCACAATGCGACCGTTCACAGAGATTGTGATATTAATCCAGCGTTGCAAATCAATATCCTGAATATCGCACTTGGGCATTACACCGCTTGGGATAGCCATTTCCATACTTCCATTGCCGCTCATCAAGTTATTGAAGTTGCTGGCAACTGTATAGTCTGTGCCCTCACGTGCACCACCGATTGTATTTACACGCACCATCATCTTGGCTTCATTAGGATACAAAACTGTATTCAATAAGATTTTATCCTGCATGTTTGTATCCAAGATTTGCAAGACGCTCTTGGCCAAACCGGCGCGGTGTTCCCAACTTGTGATGTACATCCAGAAACTGATTGTGTATTCACCGCCCTGCTTCACGCGCACATCCTTGCCTGGTAGTCTCCATTGGTTCACCGAGTTGCCGTCGGCCTCATAGTTCAACAGGGTGACTTCCAAATCAGAGCCCTCAATCAGGAATTTATACAAATAATACAAAGCAACCAAAAACGCCACAACGTACACGACGTTGATAATCATTGGGCGGTTAGCACCCGCAAAGTTACGAACAGGGGCAAGTACGGAGTCCATATTCTTCTAACGTAGTCAACGAATTATTGTTGGACCCGCCGGGACATCTTATGCGTATTCATAATCAACGTATTCAAGACTAGATGTTTTGTACTTAGGCAAACAAAAGCCTAACTTGCATAAACTTTCACCAAGAAAGTCCTTGAATTTAATGCCCGCTTCGGGAATGCGTGGTTTGCCTCGTGTATCCGTGTTGCGTGCATAGTTGGTCGCAACTTTAGATTCTGTAAGACGTTCAGGCCAGGCTTGGAACAGACCTGCTTGACCGGAAAAATCCGGAGATGTTTCAAGCAATACACCCACGGGACGAAGTGTCGGGAGATTGCTCAATAACACGGATTTTGTGAGTACGCCATTCACATATACATCAACAGTACGACCTTCAATTGTCAAACATACTTGATTCCATTTGGCAACCATGAAGTTGTCAATATCAATCAATGTCAGCGGTGCATGCTTGATTTCATTATTGTCTGAAACTAAGGGTTTGATGCGAAGACGTGCAATTTGATGAACAGGGTCAATAACCATATCACCTACACCCAACAAATGCAGCAGCGGTTTGAATCGGCAATCGCCCTTTTGACCAGTATACGGTATGCGTTCCTGATTGACATCATCCATATATACAAAAAAACTCAAACTGAAGTTTTCGCCCAGTGAACTTTGAATCTGCGAATCATCAAACACAGTCACAATTGTGTTCTCTTTTGCCTTCAATCCACGGCCTTCCAACATATAGGGGCCCATTACGGTTACATCGCGTGCTTTTGGACGAAAATACCAAAATGCAATCGCACCAATCACAAATATGACAACAATGATTGAAAACCACAGGCCACGTGGGCTTACTTGCATAGGCAATGCAGTACTTGTTGCCGTTGCTACGTTTTCAGAAAATCTATTAAAATCCTGAAAAAGTGATGACATGACAGTCCTTATTTAGGTTCGCGTTTATTTAGCATTGCACAATGCGTTGCCGTATGAGATTCCCATTTTCTTGGTATCGATGACCGGTGATTTGGATGCTATAGGACGCACTGGATCGGGCTCATCGTCTGCACACTTGGGGCGTAATTGTTTGAAATTCAGCGCGGGACCACACACTTGTCGTATTTCATCAACATAAAGAGGTCTATCCCAAACCCATAAGTTTTGAATTTGTGCCTGGGCGGGTTTATTGCCTGCCAAACCATACCATGCGTTTTTTACAATGCGGGGATAGCCCTGTAACATTTTTGTGGCCTCCAGTTGGCAATTGATATTTACATCAAGCACGCGACTATTCACAACGATTTCAAGCCGGAACGGAATTTGTAAGGGTAAATCGGCAATGCGCAAGGATTCACGGTAAAATTCGCCATTCATAGATGTATCCACGAATACAATAATATCGTTTAAGTTAGGGTCCAAAAATACACCGGGATTCATATGCTTTGGTAACCCGTCAGCAGGCATAGTTGGGAGTTGCATATCCATTAAATTTGCACGTGGTGGCATCAATTCATCGGAACCACGATGCACCAATTGGCGATAGGGGCCCTGTGTTGCATTGCGATTGCGTGTATCAAACAATATGCAATCAAACGATATGCTATATGCCGAGTCATGGAAGTTTTGATTGGCTTCCGTTTCAGGCACGTACAAGTTTGTGAACTTGCCCCCCTTATTCCAGTACACTTTTCCTTCATTTTGTAACAATAGACGCTTTGGTTTCAACCAATCAAAACTGATTCGTTTATTCCATAACATCAAAATGACAAATACAATAATGGCGGCCAAAAGACCGTACATAAGTATGTTTCCAAGTACAGATTCACGTATGGTGGCCGCTCGTGATACAAACGAACGTGTTTGTTCGGCAACATAGTTGCCGGGCTCGTTGAATAAAGAAGCCATATCCTACTTAGGCGCTTGCATAAAATTCACGTTGTTTTGCGGAACGTATAAAATTCTTCAATACATAGGATGTTTTCTTAAACACTTCATTGGGCTTCTCACGAAGTTTACTCTTATCATATGTATTGTCGGAATGTGCCATCACCAACATTACTTTCATAGGGTCCAGTTGCGCCATTGGTTCTTTATAGGCATTTGTAAACCCCACCTCTTCGGCATGCGTTACTGTTTCATCGCAGCGATGCGTTTTCGTATATGCTTTGGTGTACGCCATTGTGCCAAATGTTGCATGATTTGGCGAAAAGGGACCGGATTGCCAAATACTTTTATCATCCGTGAAATACAAATGGTTTTTGCTGCTTCCAACAATCTGCACCTTGCGCGCCAAAAGTGTGTGTACGGCATGCGCAACACGCTCAGGCGCATAGTAATCGTCGTCGTCCATTGTTACCAGCACAGTGCCGCGCGCTTCATCGTGCAATTTATTACGTTTTGCACCAATCGTCATCTTTTCCTCAGAACGGAAATATCGAATATGAAGGGCGGTCATTTCAGGCAGCAGTATGTCCATTACGGGTTCCGTGCCATCATCATACACGAGCCATTCCATACGTTCACGAGGATACGTTTGAGCCTTAATACATTCAATCAGCGCAGGAATGAATTTGCGGCGATTGTATGTGGGCGTCAAGATGCTGACGGGTGGATGTGTTTGTGATTTTGGCAGTGATTCAGGCCAATTCATATTTGTAAAATTACATCACATTCGGGTTTAGACCGACCCGTTGCACCGGTTCTATCTAAGACCGAAAAACACGAACGAGTTTAGAAGCTTTTTGTTTGGATGTCGTTGGTTTCGCGGGCACGCCTATGGGCATTTTTTGAAGCATTATACAGTCATGAATTAAATAATCAATCACCACGTCATACTACACCATCATGGATCAAAACCCAGTTATTACCGCATCAACAATCAGCAGTCTCCGCCGCATTAAAATTGGAGCAGGCTAAAAACGCCGGCATAGATATTAGCGGCGTCAATGGTGATGTGCACGGCGGCAAATTGTTTAGTTCGTATGGAATTTTAGGGGACCGCGTGGGTGCAGGAAAATCACTTACAGCCCTTTCCTTAATCAAAGAACCCGCGCCTGACGCATCGTATATGGAATATGTATCGCGCAATGATACACATCATGGTGATGGGCGTGATGTTGGATTGTTGCGTCGCCGCTCACAATTGAAAAATGTATATGATGAGCAACTTACACCGGTTCCAATGTCTTTATTTATTATTCCACATGCCCTAGTTGGACAATGGGAAACCTATGTGTCGCGTGATACAACACTGAATGCCTGGTTCATTAAAAAACGTGCTGATTTCAATATACCAGATTTTGTGGATAAATTGCACCAATATGACGTAATTTTTGTTTCATCAACCATGTGGGGTGCGTTTAGATTACAAAATGTGCGTAACTTATTGTGGAAACGCGTCTTTATTGATGAAGCCGATTCGGTTCATATATCAACTGAATTGCACGAAATCAGCGGTTTGTTTTACTGGTTTATTACCGCAAGTTGGCTTAATTTAGTGTTTTCAGGCGGTGCATATTTTAATATACAGCAAATTCATACTCCGCTGCCAGAAACATCCGCGGCAATTGTAGAACGTGTGCAACGATTGCAGAGTGATGATTCGCCGTATTTAAATATATCAGGATGCAAACACGCAAACATAGTGCGCAAAATGTGTGGAGTCCAGGCACACTATAATACACATGCAATCAATTCCGCCGTAATTCAGTCGTCGCGGTTAATTATACAAAATTCGGAGTCGTTTATTCAAGAAAGTTTTGCGGTGCCGGCAATACATCATAAAAGTATCATGTGTGCTGTCCCAACGAATATTCGCGTGTTATCCGATTTGTTATCGCCAGAAATAATGGAGCGTTTGCATGCCGACGATGTGTCTGGAGCACTGGAAATGATTGGAATGAGTGCGCATAATGAGATGGAAATAACTTCGGCAGTAACGCAATCATTAAAACGTGATTTGGATAATGCCGAGAAAACATATAAGTTTAAAAAGTCTATTTCGTACAGCAGTGATGCCGCAAAAGTCAAGGCCTTGGAAGTCTGTGAACAAAAGATTGCAAGTATTCAAAGTCGCATTAGTGCAATTGAAGAACGTATTAAAAAAGCAAAAGAACAGACGTGTCCAATATGTTATTGTGAAGCGCAATCGCCGGCATTAGTGCCGTGTTGTCATCAGGTATTTTGCTTTTCGTGTATTTGTCAGGCATTGTCGCGTGTTTCCAGTTGCCCGTTGTGTCGTACACGTATTGAAAATGTACGAAGTTTGCAGGTCATAGGTGAAGAGAAGCCAACAAATACTGTGGTTTCAGCAGTACCGCAAAAAATGCAAAAGAAAGATGCGTTTATAGAATATGTAAAAGCAAATCCAACGGCCAAAATACTTATGTTTAGTGGTTATGATGCAAGTTTTGCAAGTATTGAAACGAAAATGCAAGAAACAAACATCAAATATGCAACGGTCAAAGGAAGTAATGCACGTATTGTAAAATTGCTGAATGAGTTCAAGGATGGGAAATACAATGTGCTGTTTTTAAACGCGCGAAATATGGGCGCAGGGTTGAATATTGAATGTGCAAGTCACGTTGTGCTTTTTCATCATATGAATAGTGAATTGGAAGGACAAATTATTGGACGTGCAATGCGTTTGGGACGCAAAGAGCCACTCACTGTTGTTCATTTATTGCATGAAAATGAGCAACAACGCGGTGATGTAATAAGTCATGTTTAAACAAATATCAACCTTCGGCATATGGTATTGGCTGCTGCTATGAAACCTGTTTTATTATTAATGTAGTATTTCTAAAACACTACATTAGTATTATGATAATTGTTTATTGACGTCTGCGATAGGTGCTACGACGCGGTGCACGCCGCCTCCGTGTTTGTTTGCGACGTAGTGCTCCACCTTCTGCATTTGCTGCCGCCGCTGCCGCCGCTGCGGCAGGCGCAAGGCCTGTAAATAACGCAAAATCTGGGACTGGAAGAGCAGCAACGCGGTCCATAAATGCTTTATTTAATTCAGGTCGTTCACGTGGGTCTGGATTTATACAATCAATGATAAGTTGTTTCCAACCGATTTGAGGATTTTCCACATCAATGACTAATGATGCCGTAACTGTGTTTGTCTTTCCATTCCACTGGTCAATCGTATCAAAATTATCAAAAATTTTTCGTAAACATAACATTTCATAAAGTATACAGCCGAGCGAAAAAATGTCATATTTCTTATATAATTGTATGTTATCGGCATGAAATGTATGCATGCCTCTTGCTTTGCGTTTACCAGCATTAAATACTTCAACAGGTGTATATTCTGGTGTAAATGCTCCAGGGGGCAATCTGCATCTTTCAATAGGACACATACTTCCGTAATCAATGATTGTGCTTTCGTCACCATGAATCATAATATTTTCAGGTTTTAAATCGCCATGGACAATGTTTTCATTATGCATGCATTGTAAAGAAGCAATTATACTATTAAAAACTGCAACTAAATTGTATGTATAGTTACCATTGGTTTTTGATGCATCGATTGCCGAACGCAATGATTGCCCTGGTGCTAAGGACATACCAATATAGATTTTGTTTAATCGAGACTCGTGATAAAATAAAATGGGTTGTCTTCGCAATCGTGCGAATTCTTCATCTTTATAAAATGATTCTGGTATCACAATAAACAAATAACGCATCATTCCATTGCACTTATTTAATCTTTTTGCAAACGTAAATTCCATAATTTGTCGCATAATTGTTTTTTTGGCTTCTTCATTGATGCCTCCATCTATAGATTTTATACCAACTCTTTTTGAAGGAACAGAAGTATCAAGCCCTGGATACAAACTTCCATCATATACGCGACCTTGTCCACCAGAACCAATTAAACTATTCCATCGCATAATTCTGGATACCTTTGCTTGTTCAGGTATCTCTTGATGAATTGTTAAATCAAGTGGATATTGCATTCTATTATATAATAAGAAAAACGCACGCATTGTTTCAAGGTCTATAATTTAGGGATGAGACATATTGTTTGATAACTGCAGCATGTTTTACAAATAATGGACTGTCACGGACCCAATGTTCGGAACCATCAATGTTTAGAAATACAAGGGATGAATCGGGCATCTGTAACCGAAAGGTTGCCCCAGATACAGCACCATCCGTATAGAATATATCTGCCCCACTGACTTTGTGTATAGAAACCGGTATTCTACACAATTGTGTTAGGTCTCGGCTGTATTGTGCAAACTCTGACATTTTGCTGTTATGCACAGTTCAAACACGCCTAATCATTTTTTCTTTCTTTGAAGTAAGATGGTGAATCCCGTTGTATCCGTAGACAAATCCGGAAAAATTCCGGTATACAAAGTGAAGAAAATACTGAGCGACGAGCAAACCAATGCACTCAAATCCAAGTTTTTGGATGATTCACACTTCAATGTTGTATTGAAAGAGGACGCCGATGTGTATACGGAAGATGGCGAATTACTGCTGCGGTTTCGTAAAGGTGTGTTGCCTCAAAACTGTATTGATGATGCCTACGAGGCAATGAAGGATTTTATAAAGACAAAGACAACAGACCGTGGCATAGCAAGTGGGTCCAAGCCCGGTTTGGGTACCGGACAAAAAGCGCCTGTAATGTCCAACATTCTTGGGTATTTTGATAAGTGGTCCATCAGTCAAAAGGCAACCTTTAAACGTACTGGCATACGGTCGCCCGGTCCGTGCCGCATTTGCCGATTCAATGCACAATTCCCAGAAAAGTGGAAACGCGTTGTTCCACTTATTCAACAGATTGATAAACAGTATGAAAAGTTATGTCCAAATGAATACGAAGACCAGCGTCGTGCCGCCAAAAAGACACCCTTTCATATTTCAGGCACGTCCTTTTCCACGGTCACAACCAATCTAAACTTCCGTACAGCAGCGCATACCGATTCTGGCGATTGGCCAACGGGATTTGGTAACCTAGTGGTGATTGAGCGCGGCGCACCTTATAAAGGCAACTTTACTGGTTTTCCACAATACGGTGTGGCCGTGGATTGTCGTACGGGTGATTTCTTGGCCATGGATGTGCACCAAGTCCATGGCAATACAGAAATGGAGCCGAAGGATGAAACAAGCCAGCGTCTTTCGTTAGTATGCTACTTGCGCGAGGGGATTTTGAAGAAATGCCAGGGCCAAAAAATGTATGACCCGGTGGCACTTGATAAGAAACTCAAGCGTGGCACAAAGAAAAACAAGCGCAATTGAATAGGAATATGGAATCAAAACGACACACACGCAAAGCCACAAGCCGTCCAAAATCGGATTGGATTATTGTGATTCCGTCATATAAGCGCGAAGAAACAGTGCAAAAGAAAACACTGGCAACCCTTGCACACTACAAAATCCCTGCCAGTCGCATTAATATTTTTGTAGCAAACAATGAGCAGAAAGATGTATATGAAAAAGCGGTTCCACGCGGCGCATACAATAAGTTGATTGTTGGAGTCCCAGGATTAGCCGAAGTTCGTAATTTCATATTTGATTACTATCCTGCAGGTACAAAAATCGTAATGATGGACGACGATGTAACTGGATTTGTAGAACGTATTGATGGTGGTAAAATGCGCCCATTGCGTGATTTAAATGCTGTGATTGAAAAAGGATTTGCTGAGGCAAAAAAAGCGGGCGCAAGTCTGTGGGGCGTGTATCCTGTACCCAACGGTTTTTTTATGAAACCTACAATCACTACGGACTTGAAGTTCATTATTGGAAGTTTTTGGGGCATTGTGAATCCAACGGCAACCAAAAAAGATGGTGGTATCAAGTTGCCAATGAGTGAAAAAGAGGACTATATTCGTACATTGATGTCGTGGGACCGTGACCACGCTGTTGTGCGAATCAACTATGTTTCACCCAAGACTGCATATTACAAGGAGCCTGGTGGTATGCAAACAGACCCAAAACGCCTGGAAAAACAACACGCTGCCGTGGATTACCTATTGAAAACGTGGCCTGAAAAAGTAATGTTGAATCCACGCCGTAAAAGTGGATATCCTGAGATTTTGCTACGTCGCGGTGCCAAAGCGCAGGCTTAGCATGCCTTAAAAGCAGTCCAGAAGCACATCGGTGCAATCATAAATGCGTTGTAGACATACCATCCGTCCACTTGTGAGGGCAGATGCTTTGTAGTTGGTTCGCCATTTACGGCTGTAAGAAGTACAACTTTTCCAGTAAGGCGATGCTGAAGCGCGCCCTTAATATGTGTGCGTCCGTCCTCCTTTGTTTTTTGGAATGCAAACAGCCCGCGGTAGTCCCTGAAGTCTCGCGGATTACTTTTGATACTCGGCATCAGTTTATGGAATGTCTCAGGTGAATGCGGTGCCGGTGTCCATCCGTTGCAAAGATTGTCTACTGCAGGAAGCACCATTTCACGCAATCCAAACTCAAGTTCAAGGTCCCATGGAATATTATTCTTCTTGGAAATATCCACACGAATGACCCACTCATGGGGGGCGGAAGCGGAAGGAATCAAGGTATACATATTGTAAAGAAGTAAAGGAATGCAAGGACAAAAAATAATCATAAGCAATTTACGTTTCAATTTTTCACACGTTTGATGTCTAGCATCACAAGAAATCGGTTGATAATGCGGCGCGACTCGTCTACAAGTGCGCGGTCAAAGTGTTTGTAAATATCGGCCTCTGCAAGGATTTCACGCATTTCCACGGCCTGCTGAATTGCGGCTGTACGATATGCTGCATCACTTACAAGATATGAATGTCCATCTCCTGTAAGGTATGTGTAGAGTTTATTGAGTGCTGTGAGTTTGAGTGGTAGTTCCTGTGGTGTCAGACCCTCAGGATAACTGCGACTAATAGCAGCAATGATTGTTTGATGCTTGCGGCGCTCAGAGTTGGAAAGACAGTTCATTTTCGCTTTTGCACCAAGTCAAAAACACGTTAAAGTATTCAATTTTTGCGATTGCGGCGTGTGGCACGACGGCGTGTGGAACGGCGTCTTGTTGCCAAGGCACGACGACCACCCTTTTTGTTGGGGCCCTTGCCATAGCGCGCTTCCATTGCTGCCTTGCGTGCTGCATTTAACCGTGCTTTATCTGCTGCGGCCGCAGCAGCCGCAGACGCGGCAGCGGATTCACGTTCCGCCGCCATTTGACGAAGTGTTTCCTGTACACGAGCAGCGGCAGCAGCAGACGCTGCAGCCTCTGCATTTGTCATGTTTTTGTTCTTTTGTACAAGCCGACGGTGAATATTGTCATTCACATTAGCAGACAATGCCGACGCCGTCTGATATGCGGCATTTGAATTCAACGGTTCCGCCGAATTGATATTGCCCTGCATATGTTCCCAGGCATTTTGTACATTTGCCACGTTTTCATTTCCGGACATACGCATTTGATGCAACTTGGAATTGATTGCTGCCATTGCAATCAAACGCTTACGACGATTAGGATTGGAACCATTCATCTTTTCCAAGAAGTTGGCGGCTGATTCTTCCTGTGCTTCTTGCATGGAAACAATGCGTGCCATTTCTTCTTCTTCGCGTTGTGCACGCTCGGCCTCTTCCATAGAAGCCAATAGTGCAGCCTCATCATTTTCGGAATTGGCAGCGGCTGCTTCTCTACGTGACATTTCCAACGCAAGTTCTAATTCGCGGTCGTTCGCAGCAGCCATTGTTCTATTTTGGTACATCAAATAAAACCGGATGCTGAATATCAAGGGCCTGCAAAAGCCGCATAAATCGGGATGATTCAGCGCCAGGAAACCATTTTGGAAGCATAGAACGCCAAAATTCACTATGTTCCCAAACAGGAAATTCCGTCTTTTTGCCGTATCCAGGGCACTCCTTTTTCCCAAGTTCACGTTTGGCCGCTTCTAAAAACAAGTTGGCTTTCCAAAACGTGGAATCAAATCCACCATCATACTCTGGATTCGCTCCCATAAACAAATCGCGCATTTCACACAAATATCGGAACTGGTTATACAGCATAGATTGTTTACTTAGCACTGCGGTGTATTCCATATCGTCATCTTTCCAACCTTCTGCCGCATTTTCCGCAACACCGTGAACTCCAAATAGTTTTTGATTTACGGATTGAAGTTTGGCTTGATATGTAAGAGGAAACAGGGTCCAGTGCTGGAAAAAGAATGTGTAGTAATCCAGACGGTCACTAGACAGGATTGTTTGAAACGTAGATTTATACATTTCGTAACCACGCGTATTGTTTCCAATATGACGCTTAATCCACGACGGCAATGATTCGTGCAAATGTAGTCCAGCCAAGTTCAAATCATTATTGTTGAGTGGAACTTCGGCATTCATATCCAATCCGCCTCGTAGAAGTTGACCCACTGCCGTTTTAATGGTTTCAGAACGACGAATGCGGTTGGAACCAAGTGCATGTGCATCCGCCAACCCCACTTCAATAGTAGACTTTACCTGTGTTACCGATAGTTTGCCAGACATCATATCCGATTTAATTTCACGCACAGATTGCAGGATTTTACGCAAATCACCGCCATGCACAACCAACAAGTCTTCGGCAAGTACGTCCAAATTTGGTGGTAACTGCACCGCGGCGCCGTTGGTGGGCTGAAACTGCATTGTTAACAAGCGTAGCACATCGTCTTTTGTCGGTGCTTTGACTGCATGTGTTTGACATAGTTTCAAAAACGGTTGAAATTTCTTTTCCATCCATTCGTTGGAAATACATATAATTGCATTATCGCCATTGTATTCTTTCAAAATCCGAACAAGTTCAGATAGCCCACCCTTATCGCCCACAGACATGCCGTCAATCTCGTCCAAAATCACGCCTAAGTTGCGTGGACCTTCAGGCCGAAAAAAATCGGCCACATTGCGACTATTCAGCAGTGGAATCAACGATTCTTCAACAGCGGCCTTGTGACGATGTTGGGACGCATTCCATTCCACAACGCGGTAATCTGCGGCTTCTAGGCACGCACGGGCAAGTGTGGTTTTACCAATACCAGGTGGTCCATATAAAAACAAACTAGAGGGTGAGCGAGGTGCTGGCTTTTTTGCCCAAGATACAATTTGGGTAAAAAGGTCAGAATGAACTGTTGCCATCTTGTTTAGAATAGTGATGTCAGCGATTTAGACCGCTAGGTCACAGACCGACAGCCAAGGTCACGGACATTTAGTTGCCCAATAAACTGATCCAGGAAAGACCAGCGGATTCGGTCTTTGCACGCAAGGACTCAAGTGATTCATTTGGTTCAATTGTCATTGTATATGCTGAATTGTTAACCTGTGCACTAATGCGTGCAGGGTCTGCCCGTTTCAATTTGCCATTTGTGCTAACACCCACAAAGTCCATGCATTTGTAGGGTTCACCGGCCTTGGGCTTGATGTTGTTTCCGCTGCCGTCAAAACCGGGAGAAACTAATGTAAGATAATCAGGGCACGGTGTCTGGTATGGAGGCCAGGCGGGGTTACGCACGGACGCTACAAACCATTTCACATAGTAAAAATACAAAGCCAACATACCGCCCAAAAATACTAAAACTGCGGCAACCGGGCGTTGCAAGTTGTTATACAAAAAGTAGCAACCGCCAACAACCATTACGAGACCAACAATCCAGTACACATATTTTGCAATACGCATCATTGTGGCAGCCAGACGCTGTGCAGTTTTGCCTGTAACTGAATCCATTTCTACCTTGTGCATGCGAATTAATTATACGCGTGCAACACCAGTTGGAACACCACCCACCCCCTGTGAACCAATTCGTATGTATCCTGTGTAATAATCTACGGCTTCACTGCCGCCATCCGGAGCCGCCGTTCCAGGCGGTGGAATCAGTTGGACTTTCCGCAAAATTGTAGATGCAACCGTGGAATCGGGCAAATACACTGTTTTACCCATATCCCGCAAGACAACTGCACCGATTGTAGAAAGTGCAGGAACATCGCAGACCCATGACACTGGATTCAAATTCAAATCCACGATTGTAGATTGAATTCCCGTTATGTTTATATAGAGTTTGTTGCTTGGTATGCATGCTTTTGATGCAACATACGAAGTCATTTACGATTCGTCATCATAAAAAAAATCAAATTAAAACGTCAGAAGATGCAACAGAGCCCAGGACGTGTTTCACTCACCCAGGGAGTAGACCCAACCATTGCACGCTTGCCCGGTTTCACAACGGCAACAAGTGCACCACGCAACGCCGGACAAGATGGTGTGCGTGGCAATCTTGAAAAAACGCCCATGAACCAGGCCTATTTTTCACCGGAAAACTTTCAAATCATACAGAATCGCATTCGCAAAGAAGTATATGAAAAATCAGGCGAAATTATTGACCCTGTGGGCGCTGATGATTTGTTCATGACAATGCGCGCAATCTATTTACAATACAGTCGTAACTTACCTACGGGAATCCCACAGCAGATTGAAGATTTAAATCGTCGTGTGGCCGATTGGTGTGTGCCAAAAATAATAGCAGAAGTTTCAATGTACAAAACATATTTGAAAGATATTTCATCTATGCCTGTGCCTCTTACACATCCAGTCAACCAAAGCAGTGCTGGCACCAAGTCCTTGCCGTTTAAGCCTTACTTTTAGGCGCACGAGGTTTGCGTGCGGGCTTCTTTTCACCTGCACCCGCCGCCGATTCTGCAGCGGCTGCAGCATAAATAGCACGACGTTCTTCTGCATAGGCTTCCCAAGCCGTTGCAAATGCATCCAAATCCGCCAGCCACAATGCTTCGCATGACGTTCCGGTGAGTGCCGCATGCTTTTCACGCGCTGCAGCGGCTTCACGCTCCAGTTCTGCAACTGCCGCGGCCTTGATACGGTCAATGCGCATACGAAGCAGATACTCATAGCCCTTGAGGTCATCTGCTGCGCCCGAGAGTGCAGGAACACCCAAGGCGCGCAGACCGGCAAGCAGCACATCATCATCCACATTGGCAACCACAAGACGCCCGGATACAACGGCCTTCACAAATAGCAGTCGTGCCTCCAGTTCCGTGATTTCGGATTCAAGGCGGCCCAGTTCATGTGCCTTACGCGCACCATAGGCGCCAAGACGCGTGCCGTAGAATCGCTCCAGAATTGCACCCACCGACTCAAAGCGACGCAGTTTTCCATCCACATCAAACATTACCATATTGGATGTATGAAATGTAGACGTCAGTTTGAATCGCTTTTCAAACTCCTTAGGATATGCACGCGCCTCGTGATAGTAATCAGGGTCCATTTCCAAAATGAAGTCACAATCAATATCATTGTATGCCTCCTGATAACCCTTCAGATACACTGCAGGTTTCGCTGGCATAGGCGTGCCCTCCTTGCGCGCCTTGGTGCATGCAGCCGTCCATTCAGAACGGAGTTCTTCCTGCTCTGCTAGAATCTTATCCAGGTCTTCCTTATAGTCCTTGGTCCACTTGCCTACTGGAAGTTCACGAATACGAATCGTGCAGGAATCGTGGTCCATCCATTCATACAGACCACGTGTGACCCACGTGCGCCCATTTTCCGTCTGAATATCACCACGGAACCCAAACCACCATGGCATCAGTTCCACGGGCTTTAGGTCCGCAAGTGACCCGGTCAAGCGTGCACGAATGGCGCGCACCAAGTCCGCCGGGTTGTACGGGCACACATCCGAACTGAAACCCGTACCAATGCCACTGATACCGTTGATAAGTGCAAGCGGTACAACGGGCATATAGCATTCCGGCTCCACAGGCGTTCCATCATCATCTGTATATGCCAGCACCGCATCATCCTCCTTTTTAATCACTGACCGCACAATCGGCATCAGTTGCGTATGAATATAACGTGCAGAAGCCGCATCCTTACCGCCCATCAGACGCGTACCAAACTGCCCATTGGGCGCCAGCAGATTCATATTGTTGGAACCCACATAGTTCTGTGCCATGCCAACAATCGCACCAGTCAGCGACGCTTCACCATGATGATAGGCCGCCGTCTCGGATACATATCCTGCGAGTTGTGCAACTCGGATTTCAGAAGTCAGATTGCGCTTGAGCGCAGACCACAGAATCTTACGCTGCGAAGGCTTGAGACCGTCCATAATGTGCGGAATGGAGCGCACATTGTCTGCACTGCTGAAATGGATTAGTTCATTGTGAATGAAATCGGCATACCCAACGCGCACTCCACCGGCCTTCACAGGTAGGTGACGCGAGCGGTCATAGTCGGCAAGCCAACCCTTGCGGTCATCGGACCGCTTCTTGTTGAATGCCAGGTCAATGGCTTCATTGGAAATATCGTCCCAATTGTATTCCACGGTGTTCATATTTGCAAAGTATTCACGCGCCTCGGTGGCCGTGGACGTACCCAGACCCTTATAATACTTCGTCTTCCAACCACGCAGGTCGGCCTGTGCATCCCGCCATGTTTCATACTCCGATTCGGAGTAGAAGCAGAGAGTCTGTGCACCCTTGGTGACTTTTAGGAGCGGCGTCATAAGACAGCAGAGGAAATCCAGTTGCAGCAGTGAAGGCCAATCCGTATGAAACAGATTCATTAGCAGACCCTTGATGTGCGAACCATCCACATCCTGATCTGTCATAATCATAATACGACCATAACGCAGTTCAGAAACGCTCGTATACACCTTACCAGTCTCCAGACCCAGAATCTGTTTGATATGTGCAATTTCCTCATTGGCCGCCTTCTTAGCGGGCGACACATCCTTGACGTTCAGCACCTTACCTCGCAACGGAAATACACCATACTGCTCACGACCAACCACCTTCAGACCCGAAATGGCAGTCGTTGCGGCTGAATCTCCCTCCGTAAGAATCAACGTGCACTGACCGGACTTTGCCGTACCCGCCCACAGCGCATCCTCCAACTTTGGAATACCACGCACAACGGACTTCTTCTTACCGTCTGTACGCTTTGCATCACGCACATTTTTGGCCTCCACAAGAATTTGGGCCTCCTGCAGCAGTCCAATCTTAATCAGTTGGTCAATGAACTTGGGTGAGATTTCAGGCAGCGACCCAAAGTTCTTGGACGTACTGGTCAGCGTCTCCTTGGTCTGCGTATCAAATGCTGGATTCACAATTGTGGAATTGATAAACCAAATTACGGAATCCTTGAGCACATTGGGCGTCACAACCAGTTTGGCCTTACGCTTTGCAGCCTCGCAAAACGCATCCAGGGCCTTATCCACCACATAGTTCACGTGATTGCCACCACGACGCGTGGCAATACCGTTCACAAACGATACGTGCTTCTCCTTAGGCACGTTTTCTCCGTGCAGTTCACGGGCCAGCACTGCACCGACCTCCCAACGCTCACCGGCCACCTCAAATGCCACCTGCTTTGCATCCTCTTTCTCGTCCACATACAAATTGATGTACTTGGGGAACGTGTTTGTAACAACAGGTGCGCCATTGAGCGTCACTTTGCAGTCCTTGCCGGCACAGGCCGCTGCATCCACAACACGCGTGGCAAGCACAGCAAGCATATCTGCCGGAATTTCGGTAGGCACCGTACGGTCATCACTCCACTGAAAGCGCTTTAGGTCCGGTTTGTACCGAATCTCTGTATATGCTTTGCAGGCCGCCGACGTAATTTTCGGGTCATCGGACCGAATCATATTGTCGCGCCATGTCTGCACGTACTTCTTCTTCACAGACGTATCCACTGTCTCTACAGTGAATTCCGTACTGTAAATGTTGGTAAGTTTGGCACCATAGCCGTTCTTACCTCCCACAATCTTCTCCTGCGTCTTATTGTAGTTGCTGGATGTAAGTAGGTGTCCGAAAATCATATCAGGAACCCAAAGATTGGTCTTGGCGTTCATCTTGATTGGCACACCCTCGCCATCATTTCGTACACTGATTTGTTGGCTGTTCAGGACGACATCAATGTGCTTCACGGGCACAATATCCGTCTCACCTGCTGCAATCTTGCAGTTGGCACGTACACGATGGTCCAGTGCATTCACTAGGATTTCGTCAAAGATTTTCAGAAATCCTGGGCAAAAGGCAACACTGCGCCACTCCATCTTGCCGGCGGTGGAGTTATATACCCAACGATGCTGGGTCTCCGTTTCCACGGACCCAATGTAGGTATCAGGAAGTTCCAGGATATGCTCACGATGCGTGTGCTGGTCGTGCTCATTATCGTATTCAACGGTGTTCATTGCTGCGGAATTCATAGTTCGTATGATTGTGCCAAAGGGGAGGGTACATGGTCTCAAATTTTGTCAACTGCCGCCGACGGCTGATAAAATTACTTTTTTGTCCAGTAATTACTTTTTGGTAAACAGTTCTTCCCATGCGGGTGGAATCAATGCTAGGATTGTAGGAACCGGTGCATCTTGTACTTCCAAACACCGGTCCACAAATGCTGCGGCTGCCGGTGCATCAAAGAGTTTTTGTGTTTCCATCCAAATAAATACATGACGAATCAGGATACAAAATGGTGCACGTGACAAGCCATCTTCCCATACGTATACGGATTTTCCAGGGCCTGCATCACGTAACCTTACAAACCAATCGTCCCACGAGTTCAACTCTTTTCCAAATTGTACAGCGCTTACAAAGGAACGCAAATCACCGCGCTGAATCTTAAATGTAAGGTCTGAAGGAATACGTAAATGGTCTTTGGATACACCTTCGGCAGTTTGAATGGCTGTAAGTGTATCGCGAACGTGTACAATTGGTACGTGACCACAAAAAAGCGCTACACAACGTGAACGCAGGGCTGTATGTACACGATACAGTGAATTGCATAAAAACAAAAACATGGGTGATTGATAATGTCCTTCGCGATCTACGTCGTCTAACAGCGCACGTAACGATGCTTGCGCCGGTTCCGTCATTGTTTCTACTTCGTCAAAAATGACAAACTTGCGCGTAACACCTGGCCATGATGTTTGTGTAAACTGCAGGATTCGTTCACGAATTACTTCAATACTACGTTCATCGGATGCATTCAAATAAAGCGTAGAAATGCTGGGTGATACAGCAGGATACGCTTCTTGTGCGAGCGCGAGCGCAATACTTGTTTTCCCCGTGCCAGGCGGACCATACAATATCGCAGGCGGAAATCCAACAAATTGTTTAGCAATTGCACGTTCAAACAATTGTTTTATTCGTTTATGACCCTTGACTTCAGACAGACGTGACGGTCTGTATTTTTCTGTCCAAACTGTACTCATCCTTATCCAATTTTACGCTGGATGGACTTTAGACCTCGGAGCGGGGTTAAACATATTATATACTACCATACTAAATGGCTGCCAGCAGCACGACGAATTGTGTTGTAGCCCTATCATCCGGTGCAGCAGTTTTCTTAGGGCTTGTGAGTTATTATGCACGTTTAGCACACAGTTTTGTTGGAAAACCAGTGGATAAAATATATTACTATTTGTCATGCTGCGTTTGTACATACACGCTGTTGTTTTATATCATCCAATTATTGAATGTGTATGTACAATATGATTCTGTATACAGTCCACATATTTTGAAGAATTTTTATGTGGAATGGATGGTTGCAACACCATTGTTGTTAATAAAATTGGGTCAACTTGCTTCTTTTTCAATGCTGGAATATATTGGAATGTTGCTTGCAAATCAAATCGTCTTTATCGGCGGTTACATTTTCAATATTTCACCGAATTTTGAATTATCCATGCCATTTTTTGGCGTAGCAAGTGCATTTTTTGTAACAATTTTTGGCAGACTTGTATACAAATACAATAAATACAAAAGTTCGGTGGATGTTCTTGCCAGACAAACAACAAAAACATTAATTGGATTCACTACAGTTGCATGGTTATTTTATCCAACTGTGTCCTTGTTATATAAATTCAATATTATTTCTCTGGACCATACAGTCATTGCGTATGTTGTGTTGGATATTTTTTGTAAAGGTTTTTTTACATTACTAGTGATTGGTTCACGTGAATTGACTGTACGTCGGAATTCGGCTATTTCGTACTTTGCACGTGCTACACTTCGCATTCGTCCATTGGACCTGCCACAACTGGATACGGATGCGGCTATTGCAACAAATTCCGTAGATGAATTTATTCGTCAAGTAGACATTGATAATGAGCAGCGCACGCCAAACTCACTTCCTTAATTTATACAACCAACCTGTTCACTCATTTGTATAATACATACATAGGGGTGAAGACCATTGCGTTTATGCAGATTCAGCAGTGCTTGCTGAAGGAGCAGATGCGGCCGCCTTATTTTTCTTTGTGGCGCGTGGTTTCTTTTCCTTGGGTTCATAGGGTACACCAAGAGCACGGGCTTTCATTGCATTCATAAATTCTGTGCGATTGATGAATTTGTATGCATCCGCAGGCTTTGGTTCTTTTGGTCCCTTGGGGCCTTTAACTTTCTTGGTGCCACGTGGCTTTTTCTCACGGAAGCACGCTTCCATGCCTTTGATTTGCATCATCTTGCGGCGACGTGTAAAATCCTTCTTCTTTTCTGTAAAGCATGCACCAACTGCATCAGGAAGTTTGAGTGCGCGACGTGTTGCCTTGGCCGCTTTGGCAGCCTCTTTTTCGGCCACCTTTTGTGCCTTGGCCTTATCTTTTGCCGCGGCTTTGGCTGTTTTACGGCACGCCTTGATGCGGGCACCATAATCGGCCTTGAGTGTTTTGATTTGTGCGGATTTTTCCTTTTTGGGCGCAGCACCTGCTTGTACATCCGCCACCAACTTTTTGAGTTCCTCTTCTAACGCATCGCAGTCTTCCAATGCCGCAGATTCCACGGATTCTGCAACATCGACCGCTGCCTCGGCAGCAACTTGCGCGGCCGGAATTTCTAGGCCTTCCAATGTATGAGCACACGATTCCACCACAGATTCTACAGTTGGTGTGGAAACAGCACCAACTGGGACGGAAACTGTATGGAACCGAGGTTGCGCAAAGGTTGTGGGGTCAAATTCGCGATTCAAGTAACTTATCAAGCCTTTGCAGCGTTCCTGGAAATAAGCACGGCCAGCCAACGAAATATGACCGGCTTCATCCGCATATGCTGCGCGATATTCTTCAAACGGCATCAACCGCTTTTCTTCAGACGGTATAAACGTATTCAAGATATCAAACAATTCGCGTGGTGTATCTGTGATTGGTGTGGCCGTCATAAATAAGCATCGTACAGAATTCGCACCAGATTTTGCATAACTTTCGTGTATGTAACGCTGGATTTTCTTGAAATCTGCGGCTTCGGCGGCACCTAAATCGCCATCCTGTAATTTATGGACTTCATCCATAATCAAGAATGTTTTACGCAGCGGGTCTGTGCCACCACCCTGTGATGCATACAGCATGCGACCAATCTCGTTTTTCTTTTCCAGGGCGTTTTGGAATGTACGGTAACTGATTGGATTGAACCATGCGCGTGAAAGCATGCGACGCTGTTCGGCCAGTCCAGCAGGCATCGTCACACCAGCGGCCAACTTTTCCATAATCGGAATACTGCATACAGAACCAAATACGTTTTTCCATACGTCGGCCATGAGCGCATTGCGTGTGACCCACAAGATATTGTATCCTTCCTGTTCAAATGTGGTTGTGGCAGCGGCTACGGCCATACAGGTTTTGCCGGTGCCTACACTGTGCCAGGCCAGCAAACCTTTGAAGGGTGAACCAGGAGTTAGGTAATGACGTATAAAATCTTGGGTGTTTGTGAAGGATACGGCTGTTCCTGGTTTGCCAGCAACCACGGTATCACACCCGCTTTTCACAATAGGAGATGCCCAGCGGAAGCGTTCATACAATTGAATTACATGGCGCTGGAATTCGTCAAATGGCAAATCAGCGGCTTCTGTAAGAGATAAGGGTTGCAACGGCGCTTCTTCAAGTGGAGAAGGAAACATGGCACGCAATTGTTTGAAAGCAGCGTTTTTATTTGCCGATGTTGGAGATGGCGTGCGAGGAGTTACAGTGCGAGGTGTAGCAGGTGGTGCAGGTGGTGTTCCAGGCATACGAAGTTGACCTGCCTCCGCATACTGTTCTCGTAGCGCATTGAAAATATTACGATTTTCGTGATTAACCGTTTCAGGTGAGGCTGCCCCAGGTGTTGCGGCGCGTACGGCAGGTGTACCCAAATTCAACGGACTCATGGCGGCGGAAGGCGCCTTGGGTGTCTTCGGCACAGAAGGTGCCGAAGGCAAGGGCACAGATACAACTTTGTTGACCGATTCTGCACGTTTTTTGCGCATCAGTAATTCAAACAATGCCGGTGTATCGCGTAGGCGTTGGCAAAACCATTCACGTTTTGCGCCGGCAGGAATCTTCATTTTCAGACTACGTGCAGCGGCCCACATTTCAGGTCCTTTGAAATTAAATAACTCAGAAGGATACTTTGCACACCGTTCCACTAGTTCAGGTGTAATATCATCCACGCTATGAATTTCCACAAGTTCTTCTTTCTTTGCACCACCGTCCATTGGACTTCCATAAACGGCCTGTACACTTGTTGGTGAGTCGGCAAGTTTGGCAACTTCAACGACCACGTCATCGTCCACATCCATAATCTCCATAACTTCCTCCTGGATTGCAAAGTTATTGATTTTATAGTTCAAATCGTAATCCACTGCACTGGAAATTGCCAACACCGTTAATTCTTTTGTAAGATTAATCAGGGCCAAATCCAAACCGGAATGTTTCAACATAAGTTCATGGGCATCCACAGTTGCGCGGTCACCTGACGGCGCGTCACCAAGTAAAAACGGAGGGCGATTGGGCAGTTCCGTTGTATACACAAATACTTCAAGAGGCCAGCCTTTGTTTGGAATGAAGGCCAAGCCCTTCTGACCACAATACCGCGTTGCACGACCCACAGCCTGCTTCAAATCCGATTCGGCAATAGCCGGTTCCATTAAATGCACATACTTCACGTCAAACAAATCAATGCCCTCTTTGTATTTGGAATCCAGAACAATTAAGCGAAGACGCTCACCATGTACGTTATCAGGGCGGGCATTAAATGTGCGTATAATATCCTTTTTCACATTGACGGCAAGCGGGTTTTTCCAGAGCGGGAAGGATTGCAACATTGCAAACCCGTCAGGCTTTTCCTCGTTAACAAACACAGTTTCGCCAGTTTTTGTTTCAACCAATTTTCCTTTGCGACGAATCTGCTTGGCCTGTTTTTTCATACGCAAATCAAACCCAGCCTGGATTAAAAAGGCCGCCAACGCCTTGGCACCAAATGCAGATTCACGAATGTCCGTGAAAATAAAGTGTTTGAAATGGTGTCCGTGTTTGGCCATATCCTTTTCATCCAATTCACGGATTTGTTGAATAAGACGACTGAACTTGCCGCTCATTTCAGATGTAAGGACACCAGGGTTAAATTCAGGAGCATTCGGCATGAACTTACGCGGCATCTTCGTGACCGCCGCGCTTGCACGAATGCATTTAGACAAATCCGAAAGACGGGCCTTCTTCTTGGTCTTTTTGCGTTCAAATGCTTCTGGGCCAGGAGGAGACACAAGTGGTGTAGCGGCTGCGGCCCGCTTATAAGAGGCGGTGGGCACATACCGTTTTTTATAAAGAGGTGAAGACGGTTTGATATAAATTTCAAAATGCCGACGCGATTCGTATACAATTTTTTGATACTGTGCATCATCGTGTGTTTTGCGTCCACGGCTATACAACAAGTAATCGCCCATTTTGTATTCTTCATAATTGTAACGAGGACCGGCTGCGGATTTGTAATACGAAATTGAAAATGGTTTACCAAGGTTGCGTAGGAATCGACGTTCGTCACCAGGATTAGGAGTGCACGGTTTGGCAACTCCAAGTTCGTTATCAATCAAATAATATTGATTTTGATACGAAATTAAACCAAATGAATGACCTTCGGCTGCAAATTTCTTTTTGCCGACTTTTCCTTCTTCAATCGCTTTTTCCTCAATATCATCTTGTACTTTCGCCGAACTTATCCAAATCGCTGTTAATCCATCTGGCTTTAGTGTTGAATTAAACTTGTCGCTTTCTTTGACAGCAAAGTTTTCTTTAATGTATTTGCTTCCCATCATTGTTGTTTCAAAAAAGCGTTTTGCGGATGAATCGTACAAACCTGCTTCTTCAAACGCGACGGGGTCTTGGCCATGTTTTTTCGCAATCAGGCCGCCCAATTCAATGCCCGCGGCCGCATTAAAACTGCCGCGACGACGCAGCGGTCGCGGTTTTGTTTTGTTAGGCATCCAAGCGCATTCTGTTTGTAAATTAGCAACCCCAAACAACTTTTGGATACGTGCTTTTGTCCATCCCATATCTTGAAGACGAATCAGCACATACCGACGCATACCAAGTTTAAACATATTGACAAGGAAGGCGTCGCGTGTTTCCAATTCCGTGCGCAAAAATGCGTTCAATGAATCCGACTTTCCAAACAGTTCCTTGACACGCCCTTCTTTGATAATGCGTTGTGCAAGTGTTGCAAATTTATCACGGAAACCGTCGGCAAAGAAAAGAATGTTTTGAATCGTGTCCGTTGAACACTCAACGTTATGTTGGGACGCAATAAAATCAATGCCACCTTCGACATGAAGGTCCACTTCCTCGGGGGCCAAAATTTTTTTTTCAGTCTTTTTGACCTTTTTGGTCTTACGAGTTTTTTTGGGAGGCATGGTGTTCTACTTTCTATGGTGATTTTTGCATAGAATGATTGACCTTTAGACCCTGTAGAGACCCCCGATGGGTCTAAAGTGTGTGACGCACATTCATAATTAACAATGAGTAGTAAGCCTCGTGCCCGTAAAAATGCGCCAGCACCAACGTTGGAAGTGGTTGAGGCACCGCCATCAGAGCCTGTGCTTGCAGCACCTGCAGCACCTGTGAAAAAGTCTCGGTCATCCAAGAAAACTCCGCCGGTTGTTGCCATAGTGACGCCATCTGGCATTCAGGGTTCGTTTTTATCTGAGCAGCGTCCATTGATTGCACATTTGCCGGTTTCATCCAATGCAATTGAGTTTGAGTCCACCAATTTAGTGAAACCTGAAGCCCAAAATGAAATACTTGAAGGCGATGGACCATCTGCATTTGATACGCATATGTTTTCGTATTTGGAAGGTGTGCAAGAAGGTGTTGGTGTACAAAGTGATACTGTGCCTGTCACAACTCCAACCGAAGAAAGCAAGACTATGGCGCCGCAGCCTACATATCCCGCTTGCAAATTGCCGTCCAATTATTCTGAAAAACTGATGGTACTGTTTCAGGATAGCAATCGGTACAATAAATTGCCTGAAAAGACGGAGATTGCATGCTTCTGGTGCTGTCATGGATTTCAAAGTGCACCGTGTGCAATTCCCAGTCATATACTGGACGAAGTGTGGCATATGTATGGAAACTTTTGCAGCCCAGAATGTGCAGCAGCATACTTATTCAAAGAGAAGATTGACACGCATATTCAATGGGAACGATATGCGCTGTTGAATTGTTTGTATGCGGTGGATGCGGAAATCAAACACGGAGCGCCGCGGGGCATTCGCCCTGCACCTCCACGTGAAGTGCTGCGCATGTTTGGTGGTTCCATGGACATTTCGGAATACCGTGCAATCGTACATGAAAAGAAATTGCGTGTGGATGTGTTGACGCCGCCAATGGTAAGTATCATTCAGACAATGGATACAAAGCCAATTGATTTTTACGACCAGAACCTTAAAAATGTATTTATTAGCAATGATATTCAGCACAAGTATAATGCACCAGGCGCCCAGGGGTTGCGTCTGCGCCGTAGCAAACCCGTGAAATCCAAGGAATCAACGGTGGAATGGGCAATGCAGATTCAACATTTGGCAGTTGCGTGAGGCCAAAATTGAAACATCTTTTTTTGTTCACTTGAAATTTCATACGTTAGAAATGTCAAGTGAATCATTGAACGCGTTCCGCGAAATTGTAAGCGATGTGTTCCGCCTTGCAATGCAGGCAGCGGCCGGCAAGTATCGTGACTGCCCCGATAGTTTTGATAGATTTCTTTGCACTGCAATGTCTCTGATTGAATCCAAGGAGGATATGAAACAGGCGCATTCGTTTCTTGAAAAAAACATGTCAAATGCTGTTACGGAAGCGTTTCTAAGTCGCGAAATGCTTGCGACTCCGGAACCTCCACACCTTATTATTCATCCGGTTTCGGATGCCGCTGAAGAGGTGATTCCCAATGTTGTGGTGACAAAGGATTCCTATTCTGAAAACTCGTCGGTCATTATGGAACCAGTGGAAGCCGAACCCAAGCATGATGATGCTGAGGCAGAAGTAAATCAACTTAAGAAGGCAGACGAAGCCGACGAAGCCGACGAAGCCGACGAAGCCGACGAAGCCGAAGAGGCTGAAGAGG
>JACCDO011823659.1_pt1 | contig 56427 bp, 45 predicted proteins | sample 7446101 | NCBI WGS metagenome assembly JACCDO01 (sample SAMN15323440, study PRJNA562643) | freshwater metagenome | isolation source: river surface water | place: USA:Blue River Watershed | collected 2017-08-16 | reverse complement strand
TTAACCCTAACAACCGGTACCACTTGAAATGATATCTCATCATGCACACATCACTAAACCAATCTGCAGTTGCATAGCATTAAAATGTTTAGAGTTATTGTATTAATTGCATTCGCACTAAGTGCTATGGCATTTTCACCAATGAGAAATGCCAGACAATCGATGTCATTGAAAATGTCAAGTGAAACTAAGGCATCTAAATTAGCTGTTGCAGCACTAGCTGCTGCTTCATTATTTGGTACACCTGCCTTTGCCAATGTTGGTGACGCTCCTAAGATTGGTATTTTCTCAAATGCGCCATTATCATCCCCATTTACACAAGAAGATCGTGAAGATCCTATCTATTCACCGTACTCACCATACGGTGATGGTTCAAAGGCTGCTTACAATGCTAGAAAAGGTGGTAAAGAAGAAATTGCATTCTGGAAGAATCAATTTGATAACTGTGTAAAGCGTACTGAAAGAGTTCCAGGATTTCAATCAAAGAAACAATGGATGAATATTAACACTGAATTAACAAGTTATGCCTACAATATGCGTGAAGCCATGTTAAGACTTGCTGATGCATCAAAGGATCCTAAAGCTGCTAATGCCGCAGCAAAAGCATATTTTAGTGATCTTAACGACATTATTGAATTTTCTATCAAGAAGAAGGGTGATACTGTTGCCAGTGCATACGCTCAATCACTTAAAGACTTAGCCAATTTTAAAGCTCTTACCAAGTAAAAAGTAATTAAGTTAGTTAAGTTTTAAATAGTCCTCTATAAATTGTAACGTAAATGATATTTTATGGAAATTTATTTAATAACACCAAATTTATACATATCGAAGCAATAATTAATAGGTTTCTTTTTGAGATTTTCACTATTTGAAATTAAGTCACCATCACTATCACTATCACTATCATTTTCTACAAAATGCCGCTGTCCGGTAACAACTCCTACTAATGAACTAGATGGATGAAATTGGACACTATTAATACAATCACTATCACTATTTATCTCATGAACCAAATTAAAATTATTGACATCATAAATTAGCAACGACCCATCTTGAGTGCCAGTACATAAGAAATTACCCCAAGGATCTAAATCAAACATCATTTTCTGATTAGATGTGCATAATCGACGAATTTTTCCAATTTCTGAACGTGTGTTACGAACATCCCAACACACAATATTACTGTTTTTCCTACCACCAACCCAAATATTATTCCCATTTGGTGACCATTTAATACATGTTACATCCATCCCGATGTCTCTAATCTCTAATGCACAACCCTCCATATTCTCTACATATATACCCACACTTGATGCATATGAACCCACAGCATATGAATTAGAATAATCAGGATTGAAAGAAATCGTCGATATTATTCCTTTTTGACCCATGGGATCTCTTCTACTTTTACAAGTAGGTATATTATCATAAACACCAGGATTAGCAACATCAAAACATCTAATCATTCGATTTGATCCTGCATAAAGTTTATCTCCAAAAAGGTTGAATGAAATACACGTTGCAGGATCTATTTCATCATATTGATTATATCCTATGTAACTACACCTAATTTTTGATGTCATGCCATCCTAGCAAATTAAAAATAATATAAATGATTATAATTATATTATATTATAATATTGAAAATTTCATACCCATATATGTATTGGATGATCCCTACTGGATGATGCAAAGCAAAAAGTACTTAAGTCATTGATAGTTGCATAAGGATACCATTTGCAATCATAAATAGATTCACCGGACTGTATTTCATGGAAATATTCTTCAATGCCGTCATTTGGATTACTTACCACTGTTTCTGCATTGTCATTTATATTATTATTATCAGCAATATATTTCGAATTGTATAAGTCGACTGGACAGTATTTTTTCAAATCCCATATTTGAAAATTATTGTTACAGTCTGTCCAGGAAATAGCAGAATATCCATCAGGTGCAAATTGGAATGATTTAAAAAAACAATCTATAGACTTAAAACCATTTCTTGATTTTTTACTCTTAGGTTCAACGAAACTGTTTTTTTCATCAATATCATCATCAACATCAATTGTCGATATTCTAGTTGATTTCAATAAATTGATATTATCCATGTACGCATTATAACTGAATCTTTTGATGCAACCAAAAGAGTCCGCATTGAATAACAATGAAGGGATGCTTGTTGCCATCAGCACTACCAAATCACTTCAAAGTTTAATTGTCCTATCCTTTTATTTTTTTAAAGTCCTTGATCATCATCGCCAAATCCCGCAGGCCTCGAACATAATTCAGTTAAATTTCTCGAAACGAATAAGGAATAAATGTTTGCTACCAAATATTATAACGGCAAACAGCTTTCAGGGTTTTGACTTAACTTGTTAATAATTAGTATAGTTATAACTATAGTAGGCCAGGTACCGGCATTTGACCGTTGAAATTTTCAACTTGAAAAAAAAAACTCAAAATAAAGCATCACACACTATTGACTGTGCCTTTGCGATTCAAGAAGCCAGCAAAATGAGTGATCAAGAGAATCGTTATCACGAATTTTTACAACCTATTCGTGATTTAGCTTCAAACTGGGACATCGATATTGCTGAATCATTAGAAAATTATTTAGATGAACTTGAAAATTTAAGTGTAACATTTGATATAAGTGGTAATAAAGATCTTAATTTTGCAGAGGCTGCTTTATTAATTCAAGGATCTACTGCAATTTATTCTAAAAAAGTTGAATATTTACATCAACTTGTAATTCAGGCATTATCAATGATTACAAATCAAAAGTCTAAAGTAAGTGAGAAAGATAATGAGAATAATGGTAAGGCATCTAAATTGAAAGGAATCTCATCATCAATATTGGACGATGAAAGAGTGCTATTTGGCACTGATCCCACTTATTTATTATTGGATGATATTATCGAGGAAGGGAATAATATCGATTTAGTAATAGATACAAAATCCATGAAAGATAAACGACGAAGTTCAGGTCGTCATTCAATATCAGCCGATATTTCTAGAGTATCAATGGTTTTAATGCATTCAATTATGCAAGAAGATCATGGTGGAGCAAGTTTAAAGATGTCAACCTGTCATATGGATACTTCCGGTGCTTTAATTATTGGAGGTCAGTTAGCACAGAATACAAATTTATTTAGAAATTCTATTGGTGTCAATAGTAGTGTACATAATGATATTTTCTATAATCAAGATGATATGAATATTATGGATGACGATAACAACGATGATTTACTGTATAATGACGTGTATGACGCTGATACCGGAGATAACCAACAAACAATTAATTATACGACTAAAGCTAATAATAACATACAGCCCGTTTTAACCAAAAGAACTATTATAAAATCGAAGCCAAAAGAAATCAAAAATAATACTTTACAATTACTTGATCCTCATGAGGTACAAAAAGGATCAAAATCAGTAAAAAAAGGTCGCCCATATCACGTTCCATCGCAATTACTCAAGAATATAAATGAAAAACCAACAAATTATCCAATTCATATTCCATTACTACTTTCAACAAAGCCTATGTCTGCAAAAATATTTGATACTCTTATTAGTGGAAATGTTCCATTAGCAGGTGTTGCACATTGCCATTTTAATGATATTATTAGGATGCAAAAAGCGGAGAAAATGAAAAATATTCGCAATCTGAAGAAATCTGTTGAAGTTATTGAAGAAGAATATGTATATATTGATGCTAATGATGAAGAGCATAACCAACATGCTAATAACAACGATGATAATTTAGGGAGTTATAATAATTACGAGGATCACGCCAACTGGAATGATGCCGAATATGATGATGAAGAAGATCATTTCAATCCAACTCCAATTGATAGCAACGAAAATATAATAAATAATCAAGTAGACAACGTCGAAGTAGTTGACAATATGCTTCCATTTGATGGTCATGCATCTGAAACAGCTGCTGCTCTTGCAAAAATATTAGCCGACGAAGAAGAACTAGCTCGTCGCGTTGAAAATGCATTAAATGAAGGTTTAAATCAATCAGCTACTTCTAGCTATGAGGTGCTATGTAGAAAATATATCGACAACTTCATGAAAGGGGCAGAAAATTTCGCCAGAGAAACAAATTTATCTAAGCGTGTGAAAGAATGGACCAATAAACTAGAACCAAAATTAAAGGAACAAGAAGAAGCCCCTCAATTCGATATACACCAATATTCTGATAAAATATTAAGTAGAGTATCTGATTTGGCAGCAGATACAAATGATACATCGAATATACCATTTTATGACGTAGTCAAAGATCAGACCCCCGAAGAAGTATGCAGGTTATTTTTGGCTTGTTTACAGTTAGCAAATTTAGGAAACATTAATGTTTTGCCAAATTCAGATCCATCTAAAGTATGTGCTCTTCCTGCACCAACAAACAATAAAAAAAAGAGTAATCGCGCAATAATGGAAGACGTCCTTATGAAGAATGATGAAAATATTGGCACGCAAAATACGTTACTCAATGGATTTCAGTTACAACTTTTGTCAAATAATAGGAAAAAGATTGAAGAATTCCCACCGAATGCAGTAAAAGTAAAAATAGTATGAACAATAGTATTATTTATTTAAGGCTGGAGTCGTTCCAATTGCCACTTGTTATTTGTTTTAATAAATACTACTCTATCATGTAACCTACTACTTCTTCCTTTCCAGAATTCTATACGAGAAGGAACTAAACGAAAACCACCCCAATGTTGTGGTCTAGGAATTGTTTTTAACCCTTCAAATTTTTTAATTATATTCCTTTCTTGTTCTTCTAACTTTTCCCTATTTTCAATAATTTGACTTTGATTAGATGACCATGCACCAATTTGACTACCACGTGGACGACTTTGGAAATATTGATCTGATTCATCAGTTGAAACTTTTTCAACTATACCTTCAATACGAATAGAGCGTTCTAAATCACCCCACCAAAAAGTGATGGCAGCATTTGGATTTTCTTCAATTTCTTTACTTTTTCTAGAATTATAATTTGTATACCATACAAAACCACGTTCATCATGGCCTTTCAGTAGTACATACCTTGCACTTGGTTTATTATTTACACATGTGGATAAGCACATAGCATTAGGTTCCAGAACATTTGCAGCACACGCTTCATCAAACCATTTTGAAAATAATTCATATGGATTATTGTGATTTATATCATTTTCCATCAAGCCCTTGGAAGAATAATCTTTCCTTAAATCGGAAACATTAATTCCACCTACTGGTTGTGAAGCAGACATTAAGACATTCCGCGTTATTTTACCGAAAACTCTATTTGAAGTGAAACCTTCGGAAGTATACAATAAGGTCGACACCAAAAAACCTGCTAGAAGACGAGACCTCATCATTTACTTGAATTAAATGTTTCTTCTAATTTCGGTAAGAATCGAATCGCCGAAATTCCTGGAATTGACTCATCGACGTACAAACCGGGTGTGAGGAGAGATTATTCTAGTGCCGGTGCATCTGGAATATTTACAATATAATGATATTAAGGATTAAATGACCCAAGTAGTGCACATCAAGATGTTCAAATATAGATGATTCGCATGAAAGATTCTATCAAAATTAAGAAAGAGTTCCACGGGTACCTGGGCCGCGTAAATTTCCCACAAGGAAGTGTCGTCATATAAAGCTTCCAGCTATCAATCTCGTCATCGTTGGCTCCCACCTTCCATACTGCATACTAATCCAGTGTATAATTTACCAAGTTTTTAAGCATTCTTAGGATTCACAAGATGGATGTCGTTTCATTTAAACTTGTTCTAATAGGTGATACTGATGTTGGAAAATCCAGTTTACTTATACGTTTTGCTGATGATGCGTTCTCAGAGAGTTTTGTATCTACTATAGGTATCTTATACACAATTAATCTATACTATGTTATTATGTTATTATGTTATTATATTATATAATCTCATCTATTTTATACTTACCTTTTTTAGGTGTAGATTTCAGATTTCGGACTGTAAGAATCAACAGAGATTTAGTTAAATTGCAAATATGGGATACAGCAGGACAAGAACGATTTAGAGCTATAACTGCAGCATATTATAGAGGTAGTAATGGTATAATATTAGTATATGATGTAGCAAGTAGTGATAGCTTCGATAATTGTCAACATTGGATAAATGAAGTTAAAAAGTACGCCCCAGATGAAAATATCGAAATTCTTTTGGTTGGAAATAAATGTGACCGTATTGATAGAACAGTTCCATTTTCGATTGCATCGGATTATGCAAAAAGTTTGGGAATAGGTTATCTTGAAACATCAGCAAAAACCAATTTGAATATTGATGCAGTATTTCATCAAATGGCAACAAATTTACTGAAAAAGGGATCAAATAATTCAATCATTAAAAAAGGTAATAATAATACCTCGAATGAAACATATATATCAATTTTGGCTAATACTAAGCTCTTAAAATACGACAAATGTTGTTAATACAAAGACACAAAATATTACATTTTTTATTTATCAAACTTTCATTGCTTCGCAGGAAAAATCTTGCTCCACATATTACCTTTTCCCTTTTCTTTTTTTTCTTTTTTCACTTTCACTCCAGTTTCACCATATTGCAAATGCTTATCCCACGGTGCTTCATTATCTTGTTTATATTCATCAACTAATCCCGGCTCACCGCTTTTAAATGCTTCATCAACAGTACCAAATTTAGGCAATTCATCAAAATTTCTTCTTGGAGCAAACGTTTTCTTGGGTCTTCTATCCGGTATTGCATCAGCAGGCGCAATTAAAGCACCTGTTTCTCGTAAAAATGATCTAATATTAACCGGAGCTACAACTTCATATGGTTTAAATTTAAACTTTACATTAATAGCTCTTTTCAAATTTTCTGAACGTTCTTCTGAAATTCTTATAAAAAATTCAACACATTTTTTTGATTGTTGAATTCTTCTTTTACATTTTGGCCACTTTAACATTGCACCTAACATCCACAATATTTGTTGCTGGACTCTAATATCTTTATATTCATAATAATTATTAACTACAAGTTCATGAACACCAGATTTTGATATCATACTAGCAATATCCGAGCTAAATTCAGCAATAATAGCATACACTAAACATGCTCGCCAAACAACTTCAATACTTAATTGATTTTTGTCAACAGCTTCAAATACAGCAACAATTAAATTAGTCTCATGAAGAGATGCTACAGCATCTGCATTTCGTACAAATAAAATAGCAGCATCTAATCCAGTTGAAAGTACATCAGGCCGATCTGGATATGATTCCATAAACACTAAACAACGATTCATTCTATCACAACTTCTAGGTATTTTCTTTTCAGGTTCACTAGATAATCTATTTTTTTCTCTTTCAACGGTTTCTTGACATTTCTGACAAAATTGTAAATTTAATGCTTCTTCTTTAATCTCTCGAATAGCAACTTTAGCACCTACTGATAATACAGCTTTTAAGAGTTTAGGAACTGTCATCATTAAAAATTCATCATTTTCATGTTGTTTTATAACAGCACGTAGTAGTTCTATTCCTTTTTGTTGAATAAATTCTATCATTAATGCTGTATTTCTTGTTTGAGCCTCAATTACCGAACAACAAACTCTACAAGACATGTCATCTTTAATTAACTTTTTCACAATTCGAATAGTTATTGATAGTCCCCCCAATTCTCTAAAGTCATGTGTAGTTTGCTTGTAAGTTAATTTAGAGAGCAATCGTGCTTGTAGTAACTCCATATAATCCAGTGCAGTTTCTTTTTCTTCCGGAATAAGACATTCATCTAATCGTTTCATAATTGCCGTATTAGGCAATGTCAATTTTGAATCACCTATACCCATTCGATTTAAACGAGTTTAAATATTCAATTGACGTAATAACATGATACTATTCCCCACAAACATATTTTGTGCTTTTTCTTGTGCTTTTCTGTTTTTTGCAACGAAAATTTTCAGTTCCGGATTCCTAAAAATTTGGTTTACACCGATTTATTATCATCTATATACATATCAATTACTGTAATAGGTTTGCTTTGCAGACTTAAGTTATACCGAATATTTTTTTACCCATTTAAACCGATAAGTTGTACTCTTGTTTTCTTTTCTTATTTCATATCCGGTTCCTCTCTCTCAGATTTTAGCCAATTGACTTCAGAATAACAAAGGAAAAGTAGAAATAAAACAAACACGCGTCCAAACTCAAGGTAAATAGTCAAATAGAATCACATCTGACTTATATTACGGGATATTTTTACATTATAGGATTGACAAAGAATTCAAGCAATATCAAATCCTACTGATCAAAAAAATGTCATTATCAATTTTCATGATAACAATCACTGTAATCGCGCTTATAGTCAATAACGCCAATGCATTTTACTTTTCATGTCAAAACAAAGAGAAAACAAAAGGATCTATCTCAATGGCATTGCGAGATGTAAGAAATAATTATCCGATTTTACAAAGGCAAAATGCTCCTTATAAAAACTCATTAGTATTGTCATCTCCATTTGTTGATGCATTCAGAGTATTTGATTCAATTTTTGAGGACATTATGGATAATAATCGATTCAATATTCCAACCAATGGATTATCAAGAGAAGATACTTTTATGATGAACGTAGACATCATTGAAAATTCGAAACAATTTGAATTGATCTTTGATTTACCAGGAGTTAACAAAGAAGACATATCAATTACACTTGACGAGGATAATATTATGAATATTTCTGCAAAACGTACTGAAAGATTTGAAGAACAATTCAATACTGAAACTGTGGACGAAAATGGTAATCAAGGTACTACTGAAGATACTCCAGACATTTTATCGACAGTACCCACAAAATATCATCGCCAAGAGCGTTTTGCGGGCACTGTTTCACGATCTTTTATCATTCCTGATGATGTTGATACAGAAAATGGTATTACATCAACTTATGAAAACGGATTGTTGTCACTAGTTTTAACTCGTAAAAATATACAACCAAAAGAGGGAAGAAAGCGAATCATACCAATTAAGACTGGTGGTAAAGAGATTAATTAAAAGAGATTCTTGTTCATGACCAAATTTGGAATTTAAATGAATCGCAAAATGATTTTTTTTAACTTTGTTATTCTACTCATCTGTCTACACTCAAGAAGTATCTGTACTCTCAGTAATTATTTCTTATATTCATATTCTTATACTCTTACATTCTTATACAACCTTTTCATATCGCATTGTTACGTCACATGTATGCTTATTGAATGATATTAGACAAAGCACATATTGGGTAACACTGGACCGGATCCCAAACTAAACCGGAATCAACCGTTAAAAATTGTCAAAAAATTGGCGATTCTTACAAATAATTGAGATAAATGAACAAAGAGAATTATTATCGTGACCCAAATCAGGCTAAGGCATCTCGAAGTAAAGGTGCTTTTAGTAAATTGCTTTCGGATGTAACGATTGAGTTGCGACATGAATGTGATGAAAAAGTTGCCGTAAAATTAGTCACTGAAGAAGTACTAGATGTAACACATCAATGGTTAAATGAAGAAAACGATAAAAGAATAGCACAAAAACTTACCAAAGAATTAGAAATTAATGATAAGAAAATGAAACAAAAAGAAATTGAAGACAACGAAAAAGAAGCATTAAATTTAGCTATACAAGAAAGGAAAAGACTGCAACAAGAACAGCAAATGAAACAAGAAATTGAAGCAAAAGATGAAAATTTTGCTAAAAGAACAATCCAAGAGGAAAAAGAAACATATGAAAAATTAGGCGAATTATGCGCTAATGATATAAATTATGCAAAAGAATTATATAATCAATTACAAGATGAAATTCTTGCAGAAGAGTTATATAAACAAGAACAGGCAGAATATTCAAAAAAACAGGCAGAATTAGATCGTTTAAGAGAAGCAGATGAAAAATTAGCACAAAAAGAACAAGAATTATTTGATAAGGAGTATAAAAACTTAAAATTATCACAAATTGAAAATGATTTTGAGTTCGCACGAAATGAACAAACAGCTTTGAAGGTTAATGAAGCTCAATCGAAAACTAAACAAGAAGTAGATGATGCAAAATTATCATTAAATCTAACCATAAAATCTATACGAGAAGATCACAGAAGGCATAAACGATTACAAAGTCTTCAAATATTTAATAAATTAACTACCGTGCAATCAATCAAGGAACAATGGGAAACTGCCGAAGCTGACATCGAAGATGTTGCTAATGGAATATGCATCACTATATTATTGCCAAATTTATTAGATTTGAAAATTCGTCGCACTGGTCCACAAAAAATTGAATTTGATGCAAAACGAATGCGCAGCATAAATGAAGATAACACCAATGAAAATAATTCAACATATTGTGCAGAATTTATCATTGAAGGCCATAAAGTAAACATAAGTCAAAAAGACTTAAGTTATGAATATTCTTCTGAGGTTGGTATTGTCTTTATTTACATAGATAATGTGAGATTACAAAATGAAGACGAAGATTTTAAAGCTGAATCTAAAAATTCACTTATTAATAAAATTTCTAAGAAATTTTCAAGACTATTTTTTAAATAAATATATATTACCCATTTTATATCTAATTTTGTAAAATAGGTGTTGTATCTAATAAAGCTGAAGCAATCTTTAAAGTTGCTGCAGACTGATTCAATGTATAAAAATGTAGCCCAACTACGCCTTCTGACAATAGTTCCTTACACATTGCAATACCAAATTCAATACCATATTCCTTGAATTTTTCTTCATCATCTTTTAATGATTCAACTTTTTCTAATAAATCATAAGGGACTCTAGTTTTACAGAATTTTATCATTCTTTTAAATCCTGAATAATTTTGAATTAACATCAATCCCGGAATTATTGGGACATTTATTCCATAATCGCGACATTTTTTAACGAAATACGTAAATACTGAACTGTCAAAAAACATTTGAGTTATGATACATTTTGCTCCTGCATCAACTTTCTTTTTTAAATAATTCAATTCATTTTCATAATTCTCATCTGTGCATACGTAATAAGTTTTGTTACCATCTTCACTAATTTCTTCATAGCAACGTGCTTTTTCTTCTTCAGTCATGCTGTCAAAAGGTTTGTTTGTCATTGATAGTGGGTGACCTTCAGGATAGCCAGCACATGAAATATTGAAGTAATTTTCATATTTATTTTTTATGTAATTGATCAAATCTAAAGCACAAGTCAAACCACCATCCATAGCAACCCATTCTTGACCCACGGGAGGATCTCCTCTTAATGCTAAAATATTCTTTAATCCAACATTTTTCATTTTCGCTAACGTATCATCAATTGTCTCAATTTTCATATTTGTGCAAGTAAGATGAATATTTGTAGTAAGGTTGTGAGTCTCCTTAATATTCTTGCAAATATCAAAGGTTAATTCAGAAGTACTGCCACCAGCACCCCAAGTTACATCAACAAACAAGGGATTGATGAGCTTCAACTCATCGACAACTGTATCTAAAGCAAGTATTCCTGCTTGCGATTTAGGTGGGAAAAACTCTATAGAGAAAAAGGGCTTTGAGTCCCTGTCTGATATGAGATCAGTAAGCGCACGGTCCTCGATCATTATTCAACACAGTGGATTTGGTAGTTACTTGAAAGATCTTTCTTTCAACAATGATTTCAAAACGTTATTCCGGCCCACCGTGTTTAAAGAAAATTTCAAGTTACTATTTAATTACAATATTCACACCAATCGTTTATTACCTCTACCCATTCTTGCGCATCTTTATAGTTCTCAGCTTTTAGATTATAGATCCGATCCCCTGTATCAATTTTGATTTCACTCTTGCCAACTAATTCAACACCTTTTCTTTGTGAATTGTCAATCGTATTTATAGGTATATCACCTTTACTATTAGCTATTCCAGCAATTGAATCTTCAACTGAGTTATAATATCTAATTACACCATCATCAAGCACAAAATATCTTGATTGCCAGCCACTAATCACATGCTTTCCTAATTTTTTTAAAAAACCCTGATGTGATTTTGGTTTAACTTTATCTTTATTCTTTAATGGAGTTATTCTAACTACTATATCATTATTGCTTTCAGTTTCAGATGACAAGTCATTACGATTAGTATTATTAGTATTTTCACTTTGATTATTCAAAGGATTTATACCATCACTGGGATTATTTGTTGAAATTCCTAATTGAATAATTTCAATCCATTTTTTTCTTGCATATTCATCATGACATGCAAATACATACTTTTTCGAATTCTTAACAGCGGGTAATATTTGTATACAGTATTTTTGATCCTTGACTTCAATTGGTGTTAAAATTGCCCCTTTTAAATTAATGGAACCTTTACTTTGATTGTCATGAGCGTTTTCGAAGTAGTCTATACAACTACCAACACAAATTACCCAACGTTCTTGCCATGTATATGTAAATTTACCACCCATTTTCAATAATTTTCCATAAACCGATTTTTTCTTAAGATTTTGTGAAATTGAATTAATTAAATCAATCCATTGACTCCTTCTTTCTTTAGATGTGGTGTAAAATTCACGAGATCCACACTCACCATGTTGAATTGTTAAGTAATATTTTTTATATCTGTCTGCTCTTGTAGTTGAATTCATTGCTCGTGCTCCTGCCAATACTATTTCACCTTTAACATTTGATCGATCTTGTTCAGTATAATATAATATTTTATTCGTAACAGTAAAATAACGCTTAGACCAGACAGCATGATTCTTGCCTCTTTTGAACAAATGACCTGCACCTAATTCATCACCATGACATTCTTCTTGTATGCTCCAATTATCTTTTGGATCACAACAACTCAAATCGCATCCACAAATATTACGACAAAAACAAGCAATACAGCCACCCATTGCAAAAATGCACTGATGTTGGATTGATGATTGGACTTAGTGCTGGCACTGTTGGTAGCTGTAATACCAGTCTATCTCGGACTTTCAATTTTGGTACCCGGATTGTTACTTCAGCAAAAATTGGTAGATAGACTAAGACATTTACAAAGTACAGTAGTTATACATTCACAATTGATGTCATTTATGATCATAATTATATTTTCTTTTTTAGAACTTTATCCAAAAACGATAATCAAAGGACCGCCGGTACCTTTTGAAGTGATTTGAAAGATCTTCGATCTTTTAAAAAAAAGAGTGAAGAGTGATCTCAGAAGTTTACTTTCAATTGTGAAATATCATCGCATTCGTTACAGGAAGATTTGATTGACGATTAACAAAACTTCGTTTGAAGGATAAAATGATTAACGAAAGAGAAATAGCTACAGATGAGTGTATTGATAAACCGTTTTTCTTGAAGACATCAGGTGACTCAGGATTATTTGGATTTTACTCGTCATCTATTCAAAATATTAACAGAGAAATTAAAAATGCGTCAAAAAATAAAAAATTATCACAAAATCATTCAAAATTTTCAGTGAATCCACTTGTTTCAACATTACTTTGGTTGCTATATGGATCTAATGATTATTTAACGTGTCCTCATCAGGACATAATAAACAAAAATATTAGCAGTGATGGAAGTATTTCATCAAATGTTTCACCAAATGCAAGCAGTTTAAAAATATTAGGAGATGATCAAAGTGTTAATAATCTCAAAGCTGTCATTGTTGGTGTATCAAATTCAAATTTAAGTGAAATAAGCGAAGATAATGCAAAATATAATTATATTCATGATACTAATAGTGGTACACAGTCTCCAAACGCTGGATATGGTTTCTTCGTTTCGATGACACCTCCCAATGATTTATTTCCACGTTCTAATATATAATCGTTGAATAATATAATTGTTAGATATGTATTTATGTAAAATCAAATTAAAGGAAATTTACCATTTTTTATAATAGTTGCTATAGCACATATAGATGATAATATTTTTTTGAATGGAAGACTAAATTGAGAGATTCTTTGAGAACAGCGATTGCAAAGCATAAACTGCATTAGGCTGCTAAGGCGGAGATTGTCAAGCAGCAGCAGAAGAAGATGATAAAAGAAGATACAGCGAAAACAACCAAATCCCTCCTTGCTACTGCACGTGTCAATACTTATTGTGGGATGTCGGTCTGATAATCTTTCGCAACCCTAATTTAATCCCTATGTCGGACTGTTTCGGAATCAGATCGCTAAAGGAAAAAAGGAAGGAAATCTACTCACTTGGCAATGAGTGCCAATGAGTCGTCTCAAAAGAAGTCCGTCAGAGAGGGAATTGAGGAGAAGTTACGTCTAAAAAAAGAAGAAGAAGAAAAGAATATAACTTTCAAACCAAAGATATTTACAAATTCACGTGTCAGTAATGGCGAGGATCAATCAACTAGTACAATTGATCGTTTCAGTAGACTATATAACGATGCAACTAAGAGACAAGTCAAACATTCTATTACATCAGGGGATTTATATAATAACCAATCAAGTAAACCATTTATGACTAATACTACGAGATCAGTTTCTGCTTCCAGCAGAGATAAATTAAATACTTCTACTATATCTGAAGAATCAATTAATAGATTATATTCTGCCCACGGTGCTGGCAGAAGCAGAAATAATGAAGTAAAAGTTGAATCCAACTTTCAACCTAAAATTTATACGAAGCGTTCTTCATCAGCGGAACGTCAATCACATCAAAATTATGGTGACCGTTTATATAACAGTTATCAGAAAATACAAGAAAAACATTCCCAATTAAAAGAAAAAACAATTAAGAAAGTATCAGCTGAATGTACATTTACACCAAAAGTAAATAATGAATTTAATAAAAATATTAAGAAAAGTGAAGCACCTGTTGTTGAACGTTTGCTACATTATGATGAACTAAGAAATGAAAGACTAGCTCGCAAAACAAAAGAAAAAGAGACAATAGAAGCAAGTCAAACCCCATTTAAACCTACAATTGTGACACCTTTTGATAAAATTGGATCTCGAGTATTGACGACGGAAACTGATGTTTTCACAAGATTGACTAAATATACCGCACCTACTATGAATTCAAGTAATCAAATTATAGAAGAAGTAAGACCAAAACCTAATATTCCGGTAGCATCTGTCCAGATGGTGCAACGTAAAGACGACAATATCCCTGTTCATGAAAGATTGCACTTAGAAGCGGAAAAACGTCGTTTAGATTTAGAAAAACTTAAACTATCCGCACAAAAATTAGAAGAAAATGAAACATTAACATTTCACCCTAAAGTAAGTGTGGATATAGTAGATAATAGTACAGAGAATGTTTTCACTAGATTAACTGCATCCCGACAATATGTACAAAATATTTTATCGCAAGTTAAATCAGATCAAGAATTAAGTGAATGCACATTTAAACCTCAACTGCCAGACACTTCCAACTGTCCTATTCCGCTAAACTTGGAAAAAAAGTCTGTTCCTATTCACGAAAGATTATTTGGAGAGCATACTAAATTTGCTGAAAGAAGAAATTCTTTGCAAAATGAATTACACGAATGTACTTTTAAACCACAACTTCAAAAAAATGAAAATGAAGTATCTAAAGATATTTCTAAGGTCCCGATTTATAAGCGTCTTAATGACGAAGCAAATATAATAAAATTAGAAAAAGAAACTTATGAAAAGCTTAAATTAGAGCGTGAAACTATTGATTGTACATTTAAACCATCTGTTAAGAGTAGAGTTTCAGTAACTTATAATGACAATAACCCAATACATGAACGATTAAATCAAGAGGCTGAAAAATTACGCGAAAAACTCAAACAAAAACAGAAAAAGAAAGAAGAGGAAGAAATTCAAGCAATGCAGGGCACTAAATCGTTTGTGAATAGAAAATCATTACTAATATTAAATAATAAACGTCCTAGCACGATTAGCACATCCTCATCGTCGACAACTACTGAAGAATTGCTCTACGGGGATATATACAACGAGCAAATGAAAGTTTCAGATGTAGAGCCACAAGAATTTTGATTTGTAATTCAATAATGACCGCTTTGTACCGTTAATTTTTTGTCAATTTGAAAAAAGGAAATCGTTCCCAATCCTAGGTCTTAGGAATACGACAGAACGTATGGAAAGCACTGATGGATTAGGAGATGGATACGTCTCAGATGTTCCAACACTTGCATCCCAATCAGAATTCAGTCTCGATTTACTTTCCACTACCCGACATATAGAGAAACAGTTTAAAGACAAGTACAGAGTACTCCGTAGTACATATGAGCAGCGTATTCGATCACTTTCGGATATTCTCACTGATACATGTGCTGGTCTGTTTACGGATGATTTACTTGAAGAGATGAAAGGTGATAAGTTGAGTGTATCATTTATTCCAGCACATTTAAGTGAAGTAATTGAACGTCAGTTAGAAAATGAAAGAGAAAATTTTATTCATGCTATGGCGAATAAAATGTCACAATTAGAAGTTGAATTAATAAAATATCAATCAATTTGTAAGAATCAAAATATAAAGATTAGTAATATGGAAAGTAGTGTTGAGAAATCAAAACAAACTGAAATATCTATGACTCAATTACAAGAAAAATTGTCAAATACTGAGTTCATGTACAATAAATTAAAAACCGAGTCACAAGCTTCTATAGAAAGTCTGTGCAAGAAAATTGAATCGTTGCAAACTTATGATTCTGAACAAAAAAGTCTGATAGATACTATGAATAGAGCACTTGAACAGAGTAAGACTGAATATGAAGAGTTACATGATTTGTATGGAACTAAATCCAAAGAAATCACGGTATTTGAACAATCTATGGAACGATCGCATAGAGAAATAGTAACGCTTGAAAATATGGAGAAAGAAGAAAGGTCTAGAGGAAAAGAGCTTCGAGAACAATTAATTACAACTAGTAGGGAAAAAGAAAAAATTCTCATTGAATTAAATGATACAAAAAGCAATCTCAGACTAAAATCAGAAGAATGTGACCATTTACAATCAGTTATATTATTAAAAAATGAGGAAGAAAAATTAAATAGAGAAAAAGTTGATTTACTAATGAGACAAGTTGAAGGTATGTTAGCTCAAGAGGCACATGAAAGTAACACAGTGATAGTAACTATGCATGATAAAATGAAACTTTTCAAGAGTCGTATGAGCAACGAGCTTATGCGCGAAAAAAAAATTATATTATCGTTACAGGAAGAAATCACAATGTTAAGGAATGTTCGAGAAGATAAAACTCGAGATTTATTATCGCTGTCAGAGGAATCTAAATCCTTAAAAGAGCGAATAGTAACAGAGAAGAAGAAATACGATGAACTATTTGGACAGCACCAGGAATCTAATTTGCAATTAAATACACTTAGGAATAGTATCATGGATTTGCAACATAAATTAAATCATGCTCAAGATCGAGTTAGGGAACTTGAAAAAGCTAAAACAGAAGATGAAGTTAGACATTCAAAAACTTTAGCAACCTATAATGAGAGAGAAAAAACATTGCTACACCAGGTTGAAGCAATTAATACATCTGCATCACTGGATCCACGGAACAATGTAGTGCCTATTGATAATTTGCATAAGGGCGGAAACACACTACGACATTCCTATACATTTGGATCTGGCGAATTTAATCACAATAGTTTAACTGTGCATCAGTTAAGAGATCGCCTTAAAGAAGCATTATCAAATTTAGAAAAAATTAAGACAATTGCTCGCGAATATAAAACGGCGTATGAGAAACAAAATATTACAATAAATCAATTAAACCATAAAACACGATCTCTTGAAGATGAAATAGTTCACTACAAAATGTTGCATTCCAACGGCAAATCAACTTCACTGGCATCGCACTATGAAATTGATCAATTAAAGAGCGAAATATTAGAAAAAAATAAAGAAGTACAGAATTTATTAAGTAGCAATGACAGATTTAGTAGGGAAATCGATAACTTAAATAACCAATTGCTATCTGTCAAGACCAATAAATTAGATTTTATCGACGATAAAACTGAAGAAATTCATCGTCTGGTGAAATTTAATAAACATTTAGAAAAGGAAAATGAAAAACTTAATAAACAGCTTGTTGCTGTTAACGAAGAGAAGGAAAATGTGATGAAAGAACTGGCAGCAGATGGACGCCAACTGTCAGAAATGCAGAAAAAATTTGAATTATTGATGAAATCATTCGAAAACCTTCAGACAAATTCAGTTACTAAGGATCAAGTGAATAAGATCAATGCCTCAATGAAGAGTACTAATGAATCCCTAAAGAATGAAATTGAACAACTTCGTAATTCAGAAACTAAACTGAAACAGACGATATATATTGTTGTTGAAAAGTTTAGAAGATTAAAGCGAAGTATGATCGATTTATCCAAAGATATTCATAGTGAGCTATCCAACGAGTCCTTAGCCATATACAATAAGTTGGAAACTTTATTGAGAGTTATGAATGAACCGAATATTTCATCGTCAAATGTAAGATCAAATAATTAATCTTAATATTATTATCAATTACTGAGTTTATATTTTCTTAAATAGGACTACATCAATGATGAAGTGTCTCTCACACTAGAAAAAAAACCTCTAGATCTATTACAAAACTATGAGTCTGTTCTACGGGGCATTTTATTTTCGTGTACTTCTGCAAATATTTTATCAGGTATATCCCTAAATCGTAAAGAACAGTTCCAACTTATAACAAGGTTATTTTATTTAGACAATTCAGTATATTCGTTGCTTGAGTTATTAGACGTGTCAAGTCAAGTAGAAGAGTTGAAAATTAATATCACCCCATCAGTATACGATACTACAATTCAAATATTTTCCAATGATCTTCTAGCACGACACCCTACCGAGTATAATGACTTAAATCACAAAAAAATACCTAAAAATTGCCTTGATAGTCATGATGACATTGATATTGGTGATCAATTATCCACAATATCTAGTGATACTGTAAATACCCAACGCACATTGGAGGCAACATTAAAAGAATTAGAACAGGTTAAACAAAATCAAGCGATTATAAATGAATTATCTGTTCTAGAAAACCAGTCGAAAATCACAGCATTAGAAGAGTATATATCTGATTTAAATAAGAAACATTCTATCGAGTTAAAAAATGCAATAGACAGTTATAATTTAATGGAATCTACTTTATTAAAAAAAATTATGGATAATGAAATTTCTAGTAAAAGCGAAGAATTAGACCGATCGGCAAGTATTATGTCCAAATATAAAGCTGAACAAAATAAAACAAAACTATTAAAAGCACGATTGGAAGAAGTTGAAGCAAACTTCGAATCGATTTCTCAACAATTTTCTGATGCGAATAAAAAAACATTACAAATTGAACAAGAATTAATTCAATTAAAATATAAGTAGTAGTAATACAAGCGTGCGTACCGATATCTGTTTATAATTGTTTACAAATTTAATTAAACTTATGATCTACTTAACGATATTGCATCTAATTCAAGTTTCACTTGATCACCTGCAGCTATAGGAGGAAATTGTGCCACTGTCGTAGGAGTTCTAAACTTATCTAATGGCTCCAGTATTTGATCACTTTGAACATGACCAAAACAAGTTGATGATACTCTCCATAAACTTTTGTTTTCTTTTTTACGTTGTTCAATAACATCCACTGTGCCTTGGGATACTATTACTTCATGATAACCAGCTAATACATGTCCCCCTGTTAAATATTCGATTTGTTTACCGGCTTGAACTAGTAAACAACCATCAGGTATCCGTACTCCCGCCCGTTTACCATCTCTTGTCCATACATGTAATCCAGGGAATCTCGATTTCCCATGAATAGTTAAAAAATTAAGATCATAATGATAACCAGCAAGTACAGTACCTTCTTTACCAAATTTACTATAATCAGAGCCTGTTGGCGCAAGTAAATGTGGCCCGAACTTCATTTTACTTGTAAATGAATCATTTGGTATATCAAAGCCAACTGCTGCCATTTCCGCTAAAGTAAATAACGCATCCATCATTTTATTTCCCCACATATCCATAACATCTTTCCATTGTGGCATATCAGGTGGAATTACATCATCTGCATTTAAAGCGGGAAATTTAGTTTTTGGTGGTACTGGTCCAACCCGCCAAAAAAATCTCCACTTGGGATCTAATTCTGGAGGGCAAGGTGATAAAGGTTTATCATCAGGACCTAAACTTCCTAATTTACTGCAGTGATCCCTAGGTTTTTCGATAAATTGAGGTGTTACTCCTACTTGATAATGATATTCAGGCCTTGCATCTCTAATTCCATCAGATTTACCAAAGTATACTTCCATCATATCCAAAAACTTATTATTATGCTCTTCATGCACTCTAGGATCTCGAACTATACATAAACCATATTTATGTAATGCATCTGCTACTTTAGCACATTCTGCTTTATAATCATCAATATTTTTATCGCGATTAAAAAATGTACTTAATTCAATAGTTGGAAGTTCTAACACTTGATTCTTATTATTGACCGTAGATTTCTTATGACTGTTGAAGTATTCGTAGGCTATATAAGTAACTACTGATGCAGCTATTGCGGTGCCTAAAATTATTAAAGAAGAACGAGATTTAGAGGAAGACATTGCTCAAAAGTGGCGAGTCCAGACGAGGATCACTTCACCGTTTCTCTACTCTTCCAGTTTTGTTCAACATCCGGACTGCGAGCGGAATCGTAACCGGCCTTACTTGAAATGAATTTTAAAGTGAGGGAATATTTTAATGCAGAAGGAAAATGTGTATAAATATAAATTCAGAGTACATAACTGGTAAGCAACATGTTACTTCCATTGAATTTTCACTTGATACTCAAAAATTGTGTAGAGGAGAAGTATTAGTGTTAGTAAGTGGTAGTAGTAATGGTAGTAATAGTGGTAGTAGTAATAGTGGTAGTAGTAGTAGTAATAATAATAAAAATAATAATAATAATAATAATAGTAGAAGAAGAAACATTATTTGATATTACAATAAACCAACAAGCTCGCAAAATGTGTTGACAATATTAACCTGGTGGCCACTCCATTTGTCTTCCACCTATTACATGAAGATGTAAATGATAAACACTTTGACAACCTTGTTGACCATCATTTATTACTACTCGGAACCCACCTGCGACTAAACCTTCCGAATGGGCAACTTTTTGAGCGGTATACATTAAGTGACCCAAGATATCCTTCTGATCTTCCCGCGCGTTTGATAAGCGATTGAGACCATCTTTATCCTTAGGTATGACCAAAAAATGTACTGGACCTTGTGGATTGATATCACGAAATGCCATACATCTATCATCTTCATAAAGTATAGTCGATGGAATTTCTTTTTTTACTAATTTATCAAAAAATGTAGAAGCACGAGGATTTATAGCAGGATCACTTGAAGATGCAATTTGGGCTATAAAAGAGTAAATTATAAATAAGAAAACGGATAAAATCTTGATACATTTAACAATTTAATGTCATACCTGCATCTACTTCATTGTTACTCATTTTCAATACGGTTGAAGATGCGTAAGTAGCCTTTCTGATACAAGAATTTGATATATATGGCTTTATAATAATAGAACTGGCGCGATAATATGCACTAGTATAGCTTAGACTAAATAGTAAACAAGTCACGAGCCTTGCTGCATGCATTGCAAACTCGATTTGATCGATCGGTGAATAGGATCCGGGACCGCAACTTAAAGTAAAGTAAGTAAATGTCAATTTATGTATCAGTTGACGAGACATCAATACAACGAGTATGTCTTTTACACTCATAACATGAACACATTTATATTTCGAGAAAACAAAGATGGAAGGCAAACCGGTCCCGGCCGTTCAATCGAAACAAGTTTACCTCGACTTGAAACCAATACAACAACACCGACCGTTTAGTAAAAGTTACACACTTTTCGAAGAAGGATGATGCTAGTTACTCTTATAATTGCTTTTTGTTGTGTTTTGTATACAGTGGCATATCCGTTACCTTTCTATCGTGATTTAGTTTATGATATAAATGATTTGATGAAAGGAGATGACGTTTTAATTGCCCAAACTCTTATGTACAGAGATCCGATTGTAGCAAGTACATATCCATCATTTATTGCTGATTCTATTTATAGCCAAGATTCAATGAAATGTACTTTAGTATTTCAAGAGATTCATAATTTACCACCTACAGGGATTGTCGATTCTGATACTGCTCAAAAAATTTTAGATTTGTATTCAAATGATGGTATTAAAGACTCTGGATTTACCGCCGCATCATTAGGCTATATGTATAAAGTTAATATTAAGGTTTATTCTAATAGATCTATTGAAACAGTTGGTACATTATTTGATGCTAATAATAATGTACTACTTCAATTTCCAACTCGTACACATGGTAAAAGGGATGATGACGTATCATATCCTTGGCCAGATTTTGGAAATGGAGATATTGGATTAAATCAATTTACAAGTAGTGGTGCAACAATAACGGGTATTATTGAAATTGATTTAAATACTCCAGAGCCTGATTCACAGGTTTATGGCCCTTGGCCTGTTAATAGATTTGTTAGGGGTATAGCAGGTAATGCGGCTTTATTATTGCCTAATATTCGTGATGGAATTTTGATCCACACAGGTAATTGGACCACTGAAGACCATGGAACATGGAATCCAACCATGTCGATGCCTAATTCTGCAGGTTGCATTCACTCTCACCCAGAAAGTGTGGAAAGAATCTCTACAATATTACAATCTATTGGTGTTAAAGCGAATACTAATACTTACTCCGGTAAAAATTATCCATATAAGCCACAAGGAATAGCTGTGGTTGAATTAATATAATTTGTTATGCTACAATATTCTAAAATATGTCAGAAATATATACTTCATTAATATAGTTTTAACAAGTATCTATAATAACACAGATTATTTTTTTTCGATAAATTTGTGAATGCCAATTTACTTATTTAACATTCACCGGAATTTCATACTGTACCGGCGGTCAATAAATATCGAATACCTACTAGGTAATAGGATTACCTATCTACGATCACAGACTGATTCACAGTCACTCGGGTAGGATCCGATCACAGGATAGGAGGTTTCCGTTTTTAATGAGGAGAGATGCTATTAAAGCAATGCAAATTGTTTAAATCTTTCCTTAAGAGTAGTCCAGCATGCAAGGGTATGGCTACTTCTGCTGATACCCGTCCCATGTTCACATTTCTTTCTACAAACTATAGTAAAAAAGAATACTCATATTTCCCTATAACCCCTGGTAATGTTAGTCCTATGCGCTCTATCCCAAAATCAATTAAACATCCAGAGTATTCAATTACTGGAGTTCCACACAATACAGGAAATACAATTTTTACTGTGAAAAGTAATACTGAAGAGTTTAAAAAGTTAAAAAAATCCGCCCAGTTAGCAAGAAGAATGCTTGAATTTGCTTGCTCTTTAGCAAAACCTGGCATGAGTACTGATGAAATTGACCAGTTAACACATAACGAAATTATAAAAAACGGCGCTTATCCTAGTCCTATAAATTATTGCGGTTTCCCAAAAGCGATATGCACATCAATTAATGAAGTAGTATGCCATGGTATTCCAGACGATCGTAAGTTACAAGAAGGTGATATATTGTCAATTGATGTATCAATATTTCTAGATGGATATCATGGTGATAACTGTGGCACAATAATAGTAGGAAATAAAAGCGATGATATTGGGGTGAAACTTATTAAAGCAACTCAAGAGGCATTAGATGCAGGAATTGCAGTATGTAAACCAGGTGCCTGTTTGTCTAGTATAGGAGAGGCGATTGAAAATGTGGCTTCATCATATAGATTTAAAGTTATTCACGAGTTTTTAGGTCATGGTACAGGCCCAAATTTACATATGTCTCCAATGGTTCGACATTATAAAAATAATACAAAATTAACATTAGTTCCTGGTATGATTTTCACAATTGAACCTATTCTATGCGAAGGTTCCAGAAAAATTGCATTGTGGTCAGACGGTTGGACTGCAGTTACCGTAGATGGAGGTAGGGCAGCTCAATTTGAACATGAAGTATACATAACTGAAAATGGTGCAGAGATATTAACTTTGTAGTATAACTTGTATGATTATAAAATGTAACAATATAAAACAAATTTGTTGTCGTATAAAATTATTTTGGACATATAGTTGAAGTTGATGACGGATTGTTTACCGCATCCACAAGACTAAAAACAGATTGTACTGCCATTAAAATAGTTGATATTGCTACTACTGAACCTATAGAAAATGAAATATAGGAATATCTTTTATACTTTTGTACTAGATAACTAACACCAAACTGTCCAATAAAAGTTGTTATCAACCCAACAATGCAAAGAAACCAAGCATAGTCCCAAGTAATCGTACCAAATGCAATAAACATTGTTGTAGCGGATACTGATGTGAACATAATCATAACGGCCACAGTACCTGATGCAACAAGAGGATGGACACCCATTTGCAACATTAAAGGACCTTTTACTATTCCGCCACCTATTCCAAACATTCCGGCAAAAAAACCTGCAAAAAAACATATACAAGGATATATAATAGTATTTCTTTCATTCCATTCTATATCACCAGTAATATATTTGTAATTTAATCTTTTTTTAAGGTGCCATTTATTAAGCAGTATATTTCTACCATATATTGATACACCTAAAATCCATGCAAATACTATAAACGTCATGAACCAATATGATGTAGTACCACATTCAATTCCTATAGGAGATGGTAAAGTTTTCCCACCCCCTTTAATAAAGTTTAATCCTATTACAACTATTACTAACATAATAATAATAACAACCTTATCTTGTGGGGTTTTACTTTCACTTTCGTATAAGTCATCTAACTCATTTTTAATAACTTCAGCATTCAAGGATTCTTCATCATTCGACTTTAATAGTAAGGCAGAACTTTCGTCCGACTGTGAAAGCTCAATCTCTTTATCGACGGCTTTTGACAACTCACTTTTGTTTTGCTTACTAATTTCTACGGTTTCTTTTTGATACTGCGTTATTGCTTTTTTCAGTGTTTCATAAGTTGTCTGCGCAAGTAACATTACCAGTAATATAACCAATATCCAATCTGGTAACACTTTACCGACTAATGCTCCAACAATGGCACCCGCCATAGTTAAAGGCTCCATAATCAAAATTAAATCCCAATCTACTAATGGCCTATTTACCAATGGATGTCGTTTGGAAAAGTTTAAAACCATGTTAACTACACTACTTCCTAAGATTATAAAGTTGCTTAATGCAATAGCATATTTTGGATGAAAATTAAACACCAAAATTAATAATGGAACAATTATACCACCACCACCTACTCCGCCTGACGCAGCTATCATCAAACCAATGCCAATTAAAAATGTACCCAAATAATCATATCCATCTAACGGGAACAAATCTTTGTGCTTAACCTCTTCGTTTCTTGTTTCTAACCATCTTTGTATGAAATTACCATCTCCATTATTATTTAGCTGAGTGTCTTCATACGCGTTATCTCGTATTACATTACTCAGACTATAAATTTGAAGCACACACAACGAAACAAACAACAGTTTCAGGGTATTATTAGTAGTAAATACGCCCATAACTATGATATTGAGTTATATTTGTTTACAAGATCCAATGGAAACTCTGTGACAGGTCCAGGAGGTCCTCTTTTATGTCCGGTTCGGTGTCCTCATTTCGACCATGAAAGCCGATACAAATTGAATAAAAAAAGCATTGACGATATGGAGCCATCAATTCACGGCATTATCACTGTTATTATCATCATCAAAGATCACATCAAAGACATAAGTTAATTTCCAATTCCCATAATGCGGAACTTTTCGTAAATCCCAAGTTCCAAAAAGAAAATATAAAAAATTTAAGCAAAAGTTGGTGTTAACCAACCAAGTAAATTTATTTGTAGCCCAGATGTCTTCTATAACTGGAGTTGGACCAAAGTCGATAGCAAAATCATTCAAAGAAGCAAGTATTCCAGCAGGTTATGTCGCAGGAATTGGAAGAGGTGCTATGGGGTTTACCACCCGATCTGATTTAGGTCCATCAAAACCATCAGTGCCTGGACTTCCAAGTGCAATATCAATAGTGTCAGAGCCAAATTTTGGGCAAGCACCTGCAGGATATGTTGCTGGTCGTGGAAGAGGTATGGGTGACCTAGCAAAACAACAAGCCGCTGTTGCATCTCAGGGTGATAGTAATTTAGGGGTCACTACTGTTGATGATGACAAATTTAATGTTTCAGACTCCTATTTTGACAAAAATCTGGGATACGAAGATGAAAGAGGAATATTCGCTATGCAAAATAATGATGAAGAAGATATTGAAGCTGATATGATATACAGTAAAGTTGATGAATACATGGAAAATAGGCATAAAAGAAAGTTAGAACAAACTTTGCTCAGCAATAATAATACTGCAAGTATTGCAGGCAATAATCGTCCTAAAATATCAGAACAATTCGCTGATTTAAAGCGTGAATTAGCGACTGTTTCTGCTGAACAATGGGATTCAATTCCTGAAATAGGCGATTACTCACTAAAATACAAACAAAGTAATAAGAAAGAATCTATGATGTACACACCAGACTTTATTATTCAAGATAATGCAAATAAAGTTAGCAATAATGTAAGTGGTACCGCAACAGTAAATATTGCAACTGGTTTATCTGATGCTCGAGGTACTGTTTTAAGTTTAAAACTTGATAAGATGTCTGATTCGGTTAGTGGCCAAACTGTCGTAGATCCTAAAGGATATTTAACCGATTTAAGTAGCATTCAAATAACCTCTAATGCCGGAATGGGTGACATAAATAAAGCTCGAACATTATTGCAATCAGTTATTACAATAAATCCACGCCATGCTCCTGGATGGATTGCTGCGGCAAGAGTTGAAAGGGAAGCAGGGAAATTAGTACAAGCTAGAAAAATTTTAAAACAGGGCTGTGAGGCATGCCCAGAAAACGAAGATGTGTGGTTAGAATCAGCTACATATAATACTCCTGAAAATGCTAAGATTATATTGGCTAGTGCTGTACGTGCAATTCCCGCATCTGTTAAAATTTGGCTTAAAGCCGCAGAGCTTGAAACTTTGGTAGCGCAGAAAAAAATAGTTTTAAGGAAAGCATTAGAAATAATACCAAATTCTGTGAAACTATGGAAAGAAGCTATATTACTAGAAGAGGATGACGATGCGCGAGTTATGTTAGCGAGAGCAGTAGAATGTGTGCCTCATTCGGTTGATATGTGGCTGGCTTTGGCTAAGTTGGAGTCCCACGAAAATGCTAGAAAAGTTCTCAACCAAGCTCGTGGACATAATCCAAGTGAGTATATAATATGGATTACAGCAGCGAAGTTAGAGGAAGTAAATGGGTGTAATCTTAATATGATAGAATTAATAATCGAGAAAATGATACAATCATTATCACAATATCAAGTTGTTATAGACAGAGATACATGGATTAAAGAGGCTAATGCATGCGAGGATGCATCTTGTATTCTTACCTGTAAAGCATTAATAAACAATACAATTTTTTTAGGTATCGATGACGAGGATCGAATTAATACTTGGATGGATGATGCAGAAAATTGCATAAATTCAAGCCCCAAAAGATACATTGAAACTGCACGAGCTATATATAATTACGCTTTAAAAATATTTCCCACAAAAAAAACAATTTGGATAGCCTTAGGATTTTTAGAAAAAGAGCATGGCACTCCTGATTCTTTAGACGCCGTATTAAAAGAAGGGGTGAAGAATTGCCCTAAAGCTGAGACATTATGGCTCATGGCTGCGAAAGAGAAATGGACTCAGGGTAATATTCCTTCCGCCAGATCTATTCTCAAGGATGCTTATGAACATAATAATGATAATGTTGATATATTTTTAGCAGCTATCAAATTGGAGTGGGAAATCAATGAATTCCAGTATGCTAGAGTATTACTAAGCAAAGCCAGGGAAAAAGCATCATGCGAAAAAGTATGGATGAAAAGTGCTTTGTTAGAAGTTGAAGTTGGTGACTACAAATTAGCATTGCAATTATTAGAACAAGGAACAAAATTATTCCCAACATTTGATAGACTATACATGATATGTGGTCAAATTTATGCCTATCACTTAAACGATGTCGATAAAGCCAAAGAACATTATAACAAGGGATTGAAAAATTGTCCATTGTCGGTGCCATTATGGAAATTATTAGTATCTGTGGAAATTTCTCAAAATAATTTAATAAAAGCTCGATCTTTATTGGAGACAGCGCGATTAAAATTACCAAATAGTGATGAAATATGGCTAGAAACAATTAAATTAGAAAGATTATCAGGTGCTAGTGAAAAGATTATCGATTTATTACTATCTAAAGCGCTTCAAGCGTGTCCAAATAGCGGTATAATATGGGCTGATGACTTGATACAATGTCCAAAGCATCAACAGAAATCAAAATCTATCGAAGCTATGAAAAGATGCGAAAATAATCCTTACGTAATGCTCGCAGTCGCGAGAATATTTGATCGCGATGGCAAAATGGATAAAGCAAGAAAATGGTTCGAAAAATGCGCAACAATTGATCCCAAAATTGGTGATTGTTACGCGTACTGGTATTGTTGTTTGCTCAAATTAAAAAGTACAAATAGCGAATCATATGATCAAAGATATATTGATTCAATAGTTGAAAAATGCGTGATCGCAAAACCAAATAAAGGTGAACTATGGTGCTCAGTAAAGAAACAGACAGAAAATAGAAGGTTAAGTTGCGATATAATATTGAAAAAAATTGTCACACAAATATTGAAGGCATCGTAATTTAATTACGTTCTACATTTAAATATTTTTAAGCAGTTGCAATAAGTTTAAGCAGTTGTTGAATCTTTTCATCATTTCGAGCTATCGATGCTTTTAATGACGATATCTTAGTTACTTGTTCATTTATTTGATCTTCAACTTCACTTTGCTCTCTGTGTAAGTTATGAAGTATTTCCCTCGACTTTCTTCGTTCCTGGTCGACAATCGATTCATATTTTCGACATTCATCTTCCCATTTATGCAATTCAGTTGTCATTAAGCCGACATCTTCTTGAATATAATCCATACAAGCACCTAGAGGTCCGGTATGTTGTACTAACTGTTGAATCGAGGTGCGTATTCTTTCAATATCACCTTCCCCGATAGGAGCGCCACTTCCTTGACTTGTGCCAGCCTTCTTTTCAGTCCCACTTTTTTTTAATCTGCCTAGCCTTATACCACTACCACTTTTATTATTTGTGTCACTAGCTGGTCCGGTTTCATCATTATCTACTACGTTATTTCCGGAACGAGCTAGCTCTTGTTCTGCTTGTCGGCTTAAAATATCTTTAACTATTTTACTTTGTGGATCTGATTTCTGATTATTTTTTCCATCAGATTTAACGTCATCAGCAAGTCTTGTTTCATCAATAATTTCATCGTCATCATCATTTTGACCATCAATTAGTATACCCTCAGCACGCTTTACTATTTGTTGTGCATCTTTTCCAATTACCTCCTTCGCACCATCCTTAACTTTAGGAGGACGTCGCCTAGCCGTCATTGGTCTCCCTGATCGCTTACTCTCACCATCTCCATCATCACCGTCAGAAGTAACTACAGCTTTGTTGTCGGAACTTTCTTTCTTTTCATCTCGTGCAATAGTGTGTGCAATAGTGTGATCATCCTTGGGATCTGCTATCACTTGTTTCTGTGCGATTCTAGGCTTATCTTCTTGATTTACACTAGATATATTAGAGAATTGATTATTATTAGTATTAATATTTTCTGGTAATCCCATTTGATTCAGTACAGTTTTTACGGCAATTCTTGAATTAGGCATATGTTTACATGCTACAGCTAATAATTGAAGAAAGTTGTTAGTAACTTGAGGATCAGCACCAGCAACAATTTTGACTGGTTTTGCTTCAACTAGCGTATTTAGTTGCACACCTACTAGTCTTATAATTTTTTCCAAAAACTGTAGTTTCTGATTTTTTTCGTTAATTTGTACACTATCCATTTCTTCTGGAGTGAATAAATCAGAAGCAAATCCTGTAACCTTTATTACTTCCATAATAATATCATGTAAGAATCTAAAGGGAGGTTTAGACAATAATTTCTCTGTGAGTCTAGGTTTAGTAATTATTTCACCGAGCAACAATTGCGTCGTTGTTTCTAAACTATCACAGCGTTCTATATATGAATCTAAATTAGGAGGAGGTTCAACACCTCCAAATCCAGTTAACCCAGTATCAGCTGTGGCCATATTAGGTTTGCCGCCTCTAGTACCACCTCTACTTTTCCCTCTTTCCGATGTACTTGAATCATTTTTAACATCAGAAACTTCCCTTGTTGATTTTGAATCCGACACCGATTCGGCGGATTTAGATCCAACATCAACATTTGGTTCATTTTTTGATTCAGCCTTACCGTTCGATTTACTAGGAATAGGACGTGATCCAGGAGTTTCGTTTTTCAGACAACGCATCACAGCTTCTTGATTATCAATATTAGAATTAGTCGCGCACTCGGCTAGTGCCAATAGAAACATATTTGTATTTTCTGGTTCAATTCCTGCAACAACTTTAGCAGCTCTAATATCTATTTGTTGTCCCTAATAATGTTAATGATGCTAATAAGTCGATGGGATAAAAGTCAATATACGTAGGAAGTACCTTGCAAATTCCTACAAGATTAAATATTTTTTCGAGATAATTTATTTTTGCCTGTCTATCTGTTATTGCGGCTGAATCTAATTCAGACTCATCATATAAACCTTCAGCAAAACCAGTTGTAGTTGTAATACTAGTAACGATGTCATGTAAAAATCGGAAAGGTGGTTTAGACAGTAATTTTTCATTTAGTTTAGGCTTCGTAATAACCGCTCCAAGTTGAAGCTTGACATCTTCCATCAAACTCTCGAGGCTCATCTTAGTCAAACGCAAGAAATTCCGTCAACAGTCCTATCTAGTTTTTTTTGTTTATTTTTCAAATTTGGAACAAAAACCGGCCGCTGTTTGAAATCCAACCAACAAGATGGAGTGAACCCGTTTTGGGCCAAACTTTTGGCATACGGGGGAAACTAGTGAAGCCGAAATGGAATCAATTTCCTTGGAGCGCAGCGATTTATTGATGGTTCAACCTCTCTCTCATACACAAACGTTGAAATTACTTCCGATCGGAAATTCCAAAATGGTTCGCTCCAGCATTATCGTCTTTTGTTAATTACTTACTTCAATTTTTCAATAGCAAAAGCTGGTGATTGGAGATGATTCGGGTACAGTACACTGTTACGAATTTAACAAAGATAAGAAAAAAGATGGCGCACCGCAACTTGTATTTAGTGAAAGAATTTTTGATGTCCCTATTTCATCTTTAACGATTGGAACTAATCCTACAAAACGGGACAAGCCACTAATTTATGCATCATCTCGTGGACAAAAAATAACAGGTATATCAAAAAAAGGCACGGAAGAGTTCACTTTAGAGTCATCTCTCACGGAAGCATTTAGTAGTATTGTAGCCACTGATACTAGATTATGGACTATTTGTGAAAGTATTTTTAATGTTTTTGATAATAAAGTAAGCACTTCATTTTACTTGTGCAAAGATCAAGTAAATGGCATTATTGTGGAAAAGATTTTACATAATACTCAGTATTCCGCTGTACTAGCATGTAGGGATAATTGTTTACGAATTGTTGACGGATCACAAGTAGTGGTAACAATTGCAACACCAGCTGCAGTATCCGCGCTCGTTGCAGTTCCATCACTACAGCAAAATGCAGATTCAATATTTTTGATTGTCGGATTAGAACACGGGAGTATTTGTTGCATTGAAGTATTTACTACTGGTGCACATAAAATATTATGGACTCTAGAGGATAATCCTAAACGATGTACCGTACGATGTTTAGATATATGCGATTTAAATAAGAGTGGGACACCCAACATTATTGTTGGAAGAGATGATGGCCGTCTAGAAATATTGACAAACACGGATAAATCAGTTAAAATATTATTTTCTAAAGATTTAGGTGAAAGTATTAGGTCCATTGCATGTGGATTTTTAAGGTCTCCTGATTACAAAGAAATAATTGTTGCCATTTATTCAGGAAAAGTAATAACATTTACTACAGAACCTATACTAAACCGTGCACCTGCAGATACGCATGGTCGTACTATAAAAACAGTCTACAATGAAAATCATATAAATGCATTAAGAAAAGAAATGGATGATTTAAGAAAGAAAATAGATAAGGAAAAAAGCAAAAAGTCATCAACTCCTAATATTTCCACAATCAATCAAGACATCCCAATAAGTTCTAAATTTATTTTGGACCCCACTAAGGCAGCATATATTCTAACTTTAGAAATTCAGTTTCCAATTGATTTGGTCATAATAAGAAGTTCTGTGTCGCTTGAGTTACTTGATTCAGATGTGGATAATACCATTGTATCTATTACTCCTCAACATTTACTCCAACCTTTAGTATCATCTCGCCAAGGAACTATTGGAACAGGCACATCAAGAAACTCTATCGATTCTAGCAAATTTCTAGCAGCTTTTAGGTTTCAAGGTCAGGTAAAGCGAATTTCCATTAGTCTAAGGTCCACTGAAGGAGAATTAGGCGACATTTTGATCACTGTCGTGACGCAAAGTAATCCTAAAAATGCAAAAATAATTAAATTTCCAATAAAACCATTATCACTTCATTTTAGACTCCCTGAGTTAAGCGAAGTCGAAGAGACAAGACCTCGTAGCAAAATTGTCATAACAGGTAATGATTGCATTGTATTCACGATCTTTTATTATACCATATTATTATTTGTGCTGGTATCAGAGCTTCAATAGTGTTACACAATAACCGTCGCTCCATCAAAGGCACATACAATGCTTATCGCACTGCTGTTGATATGCTCCAAAAATGACTTATTATACTATTATTTCATTATCATGCATATTATTAGCAATATTTTATTCATTTATAATTTCTTATTAGGATCAGTCCAAATGAGCACATGGTTAGAATGGATACAAACAATTCTACCTGATGTACCACAAAGGTTTTCTGAAGATGAAAGTAACTGTAGTTTTTGGTATAAGAATGCGTTTACTGATGCAACTATGCTTTGCACATTTAAAAAGAACGAATTACAAATTGAAAGCGAGAGTGCATCAACTATTACAATTTTCAAGGAAAACATAACGCGTTTAGCTAATTTTAGAAGGATTCAAATCGATGAGAAGATGTCTCCTGTTAATGATGGTATAGTTTCATTTTTGTCATTAATACGACCAAAGCTAGAGTATCAATTATCACTGACTCGTAAAATGCAATTAGCAAGTGCATTACAAGAAATAACCATGCAAGAGACCGATATTAGTTGGCTCTCAGAGGAATACAGTACTATTCTTAACAACCAAGATTTAATAAAGAAGGAGCATAAGCTTCGAGCGAGATCCCTTGACTACCTCTCTGTTTTATTAAATGATTTGTACTTGGACTGGAATAGAATGAATGGGCTTGATGGTAGGCACAATTTAGCTGTAGTAAATCAAACAATTTTTTCCGGTGATTACACAGCATTATGCAAAATTTTTCTTTCATTACCAGTATTGTCGTTCAAATAAGAATTATAAAATATTGATTAACTTAATGTACAATTATAACAATGTTTTCTTTCGCAATTTCATTCTGTATGACAACCAATCACCAATAAACTGCCGATATGCAGCTTTGGATGTGTACGCTATCCGCTGCTTATCCATGAAAGAAACGAACATTTGAGTGTGGATAACTTGTTCTTGAAACTGTACTTGTAATTCTAATGGCTCCATAAACCATTGAGGATAAAATTCAAATTCACCCGTAGAGGAATTCATGGCACCATAGCTTCTCCATCCAGTTGGATTTGTTAAATCTCCACATAATTTTTTATTATACCCATGTATCAAATTTAGAATATCATTAACAATTTTCTTTTCATCTTGATGCATTCGATATAAAAATGTCGCCATACGAATTGAAGCTGACCGAATAGTTAACTGATTTTGCCTAGGTTTTTGATTATAATTCAATTCATCGGAAATCACACTAAGCCTTTTCGAAAGCTTAGAAACTTTTGTGCACAATTCACGATATCCATGAGTTTTGCTAGGATCACAATACTTACTTGAATCTGTATCTGATTCAGGCGATTTAAAATATGATTTTAAATAACCATGTGGCGATGTATTTGATAAATAATCATCAATATACAATATTCCCACCGATGATGCTATCACCTTTGGATTTGGACGATGGACAGTACCAACGATGAAAGGTACAGGAGCTTGCATAATTTCATGGGCACTGACAGGTGTTAGCGGAACAAAAATACCTTCCCAGTTAAAAGGATGTAATAGAAACAATAATGCGGTAGCAATAGAGGTTGTTAATCCAGCATCAGTTCCGTATACAATAATTGATTTTTCGGTCAATAATAGCGAAAGAATATTCATAATATCAGCAGTTGGTATGACTGAAAACAATACACCACACACAAATTCATCCAAAGTAGTCATTTTATTGTCTATACGCAGGCTTTTTATATAGGATGGAAATGATACCACTGCATTATTTAATACACGTAAATATTTCACATGATGCAAAAACTCGTGCCGTCGGTGTCTTCTATTCAAAAATATTGTCTCTGATATTTTACTGCAAGAATTGTCAGATTTGTCTTTGCAACGATCAGATTCATCATGATATTTGGTGACATATTGAACATTTTCGTCTCCTTGTAATCGCTCTTTATTCGCAATCCCAAGTAATAACTTAAATAAAAGTGTATGATTAGGATTATCTGAAAGCATACAGTAACATCGTTGAGTTATAATGACATAATCGTCTATGTCGATATTTGATATTTCTAAATCTAATGTTTTATCAAAAACACATTGACTTATCATATCTGATGTTTCACTTTTAGTACTAACTATTTTGCTGTTATTGTTTTTTATCGGAGTAATATCTTCACTTGTGTCACTGTCACAATCATCATCACTACACCATTGAACCAATCGCAAATACTCCGACACAACGGGGTCATTATTTGCATTATTTGCCATTTCCTGAAAATTATACTTTGCCCCATAAACTTTGGATTGTGTTGAATCTTCAATGTTCTTCTCGTGAGGTGTAGCAAACCTTTCAAATAGTGTTGTCATCATTGTTTTATCAGATTTATTATTTTGGCTAGGGGTTACCGGATTCTTGCTCATAGACCACGACTTTTTCAATCTAGCAACTATAGAATTTGACTTATCACTAATATTTTTATTGTTTGCGGGAGTATTACACAATTTTAATGAGTCATTACCTTTTATATTTAATAACTTTGCTTTCCGGACTCTACATCTATATTTATTAACAAATTTATTTATTTTAACACCTGCCAAATTATAGGAAAGCTTATTTTTCACTGCTTTTCCGATGATATCTCTAGTTGTAGGCACAATTTCAGTCGTAGTAACACAACAACCATATGTAACTTTACCTTTTGCATCTGAAAATTGTATAATGTGAAATTTATCATTACTTGGTCCAGTTATTTTATCAACAGATTTTTTACATACTGGCTCATGATATACACCAGTAGGAAAACAATAATCAGATATGTTATCAGGAAAGTTACTACCATGACAATTATTTGAGGGAAATGTTTCAATAACTTGAGCTGGTAAATAAACATTAAATGGATTTAGTTTAACTTTACCGTTTAGCACCTCGGAGGAAACCCCAGTTACGCAAAAATGTAAAAAATTTGATGAGTCAATTTTCCCATTTGATATCTTTTTTGTACCACGTTCTGCTTGTGGAACTCCAAACGACATTCTTCCTGGTAGAGAAAATCGTTTTATTCCTAGAGAATATCTAGTGGGTAAATTGCGACCACCTGGAATTTCCGATAATCTATTATTATAACTGGTAACAAATGCCGAGGTGCAAGGTGATAGCACTAGTTGATTTTCTTCATTTTCAGGCGTCGATAGTGTTATATTACTGTCTACTTTAAAATTTGACTCAACTTCTTTATCACCTTTATCTCCTTTATCATCTTTATCACCTTTGTCCATTATCATATTTATTATTTGCATTTCATTAGAAGTAGTAACATATTTTCTTAGTCTATGTATCAGATCATATAACTCCGTATTTTCGTCAATTGCTGATACTTTGTCTTTAAGAATTGTTGTAGAATTTCCCGCATCTAACTGTGCCGACACATTATCTTTGTTAGATGTTGCAACTTTCTTTGATTTAGTCGAATTTTTATGCAATTGTGACGAATTTTTCTTTGCTTCTATACCAATACTAACTCTATTCTTATTTTTACTAAAATTATTTTTACCGGATGCTACTTTATTCTGTGTTAATACGTTAGAATCAGTATTCTCGTTTATTTCATGTCTATTGACCTTGCTAGGCGATGTAGTCACCAGAATATTATGGAATGGGTTCATCTCTTTTTTAACTTATGCTGCTCCTACCACATGCACTAGTGAAGATTTTTTACCAACGGTCCGGAATCCCATAAAATTGAGAGACACTTTAAAGATTTCTGTGATTAAATTCATCATTTTGGCTAAATGGAGAATACAGAAGCGTCGACATTAACATTAATAAAAAATTTAAATAGAAGGTTACTCAAGCTGGAACGAGTTGTGTATGAAAAGGATTCAATCGTAAGTGCTGAGCCTGAGAAGTTAGACCACAAAGAAAAGGAAGATAAAAGAATAGTCTACAGCAAAGAAAATCTGACCGAAATACAAAATACAATGGCTGCAAAAAATAATACAACTTCACTTAATTCAAAGTGGATTCATACGAAATTTCCAAGTAAAAGTTAAAGACAAAGTAAACGATTAAAAAACTATCAAACTATCAAACATAAGCTTACATTTATAACAAAAATATAACGAGTAAAAAATTTCAACGACCCAATTTAATCTAATTTAAAGTTATCATCATCGAAGTTTAAATCATTTGTACTATTGAATACAACATTCAATTTATGCTTTTCTTTGTCCTTTGCTTTTCTTTGTCTTTTTTCTTCTTGATGCTTAAGCAATATACTACACGCAAAATCCTCTAATTTATGTTTTGTAAATTTTAACAAATACAATGTTATCACTGGCCCTAAATCTATTCCATAGTTTACAAATGATGATAAATTTTTATTCGTCATGACCAAACTTGGATTAACTGGTAAAGATAAAATTTGAACGTAGCGATTCATTAGTGCACGTATAATACTATTTGGTGGTGTAATCCAGGAACAAAGTATTCTCAATTGTATTAGAGGACTATAAATATCAATTATACAAGATAGTAAAAAAGCCAAAAAAGCTATTAAAAAATTTTTTTTAATGCATTTTTTCATCCAACCAACTTTTAAAACAATTCGATAATAGCAACTTGTAAATGGATCTAAAAGTATTTCATTGATTACATGCCTGCACTTATACGTTATATACCCGAGTATGATAAACAGTAGAAGTCGACAAAATATTATAGAAAACTCATTCCTGTGAAGATAGTTTATATTATGATTTTTCTCCGATGAGAGTGCTAGTTGAATTAATTCATTTCGATCATATATTTGATTAACTAATTTAGCATCGATATTAATTTTTTGGACGAGAAAGTTTTTTAATTCTCTTGTGCGCATAACATTAAGTGAATCGAATTCTTTAGGTCTAATATACGTAGAAATAAAACAAGTCAAAGGATTAAGATTTGAGATAACATTTTTCATAAATAAAATGAGTTCCTTTAACTTCATTTAAAACCTCTGATGATGCAAAAGTATAGAATAGAACCTTCAACGTTGTCCGAAAACTTTTTTTTTTGACTCACCGGCCCTGAGCCGGTTACCTGGATTTTAAGAAATAGTATCATAAAAAAAATTTTCAGTGCGAAGCAGTCACCTCGAGGGATTCATGGTCTTTTTTTATCACAGGTAACACAATATTTATATACACTATTATTGCAGCAAGTACAAATTTCGCAAATCCATACTTCTTTTAAAGCATCATCGATTGATACCTTGGTAGAAGCTGTAGTCACTTCAACTGAATTATCTCGAGTTTCAAGCTTACCTAACGTTTTATACAATGATTTTGTAATGTCATTTTGGCGTTCAGTTGTCATTCCTAATTCTTCGTAATTTATTTTAACGTTTTTCTTTTTGCTCCATGGAACCTGTGTTGTCGCAACATAAACCTCAGTATTCAACCAATGCGTAGGAATTTGTAATACAGTTATCAAAAATATTGAAACACTATCATACATAAATTTTGGACGAATACTATTATGGTCTCCGTCTACAATAACAATATTTTTGTCGCCAGCATAAAGTTTATACATATCTTGACTATGCGCAGGTAAAACGAATTCATCATCCTTTGCAGCAATAAACATCGCTGGAATAAAACATGATGCAACATGTTGAATTGGCGCTAACAATTTAATATCAAATTTTGCTCTCTTTAGAACAGTCGATTTTATAAAACTTATTGCTATGCTAACAATAAAACTAGGAGCAAATAATCCATTTGATCTACCTTTATCAATCAAATCTTTCGCCAATCTTTCGAGAGATGCAAATGCAGAGTCTAAAACCATACCAGCAATTGAAGGATCTCTTTGCGAATGCATTATTGCGGTAGCGGCTCCCATAGATCGACCCCACAATGCTATTGTTGAAGTTGTTCCTGAAGTTCGTAAATATTCAATTACTACTTGAAGGTCATCCCTTTCAAAATAACCTAATGATACAAACTCTCCATCACTGCGAGTAAGTTAGTAAGTTATTTAGTAAGTTAGTTAGTAAGTTAGGTACGTAAGTAATTGAGTACCTTTGACCCGAACCAGTAAAATCGAATGTAACTAAAGTTGCACCTAGCGATAACACTAATGATAGTTGAGGTAATGCCTCCAAACGAGAAGAACTATTGCCATGCATATATATGACACATGGAAGTATTGGGGCGTGTCTGTGTGTTGGAATAGGTTGCCAGTGACTACATACTATGCCAAATCCTCTAGGACTACTTAGCATAAAATCTAATCTTTCGTATTGTTTACCACCAAATTCAAACAGTGCTGGCCCGAGGTCTTTATTCGAGTAGGAGCATCTTGGTGGCCTAATGATTGCGTTTACAAGTTCATCATATCCAGCCTTAAACGAAAGTGTTAATTAGTTAGTCAATAAATTATTTTGTTAATGAAGGACCTTCATCATCCCCCAATAGCTTTGTGGTTTATCTTCCGTTTCATCTACACTGACAAATAACTCCTGAGTTACAGGATGACGTGGATTTGGCACTGCTTCTTCTTTTGAATTTGAGCTCCTATTTCCCATGGTGGATTTCACTGTATTTAAATTGTTATATCACTATGGTATTTACCTTTATTCAATCGAGTAAAAAATAATGATGCCTATTAAGTAGAATGATACTTTTAATTCAATTTATATCAATCCAATCGTAAAATCCACTTGGACACTTGAAAGCCGAATGTAAAAATATCAAAATTTTAACAGGTCCACTAGGAACTAGGGATAATCAGAGTTATTCCAACATGTGTAGTCAGATCCAGAATTTAGTACCTTACAATGTGGTGAAGTTTGGGAAAGAAATTATAAAATAAAATTCCCTTCTATTGTTCTAAAGTAATATAATAATAATATAAATTACGGTGAAATACAGGTACTAGTACCGGTCCAGGATTTCCAAGAAGTCTTTCCCTGAAAAAAGGACAGGAAGCAGTATTTTGAAAAGAAAACGCCGTTATTCAAAAGAGATCTTGCCAATCAGCGTGAAGAGCTCAAACATTGTGACACAATAGGTCAACTCGAGGAGCGAGAACGCAAATGGAAAGTATTGGAGATGGTGATATCTGTTGGTTCAAGTGTTCGGGATATCCTGTTTGGCCTGGTTTGATTGTTCCAAATGAAAGGTTACCAAAACATATTAAAAAATCTCCTCAATACAATCCCAAGAAAATAGCGTTTATATACTATGGATCGAGGCCACTAGATTGGGGGTTTGTATCATCAAAAGATGTAATGGACTTTGAAACTAATAAAGAAAAATATATAAAACAATCCAAAGAAAATACATGTAAATATAAAAAGCAACTGCAAGTTGCTATTGCTGAAGCTGAAATTGAGGTAAATAAAACGAAGGAAGAAAGATTCAAAATAATTACTGTTGATGAGGACGATCAAAGCGGCTGCGATGATTTAGTTGACGAAGATGTTGATAATGATGTAGATGATGATGATGACGACGAAAGTACAGGTAATATCTCTTCAGATTCCAGTAGTGATACAGGAAAAATGGATATTGAATTGGATAAAATATTAGACACTGATATAGTAACATCATTAAGTCAGTATTCAGATGATGATTATAGCAGTAATAAAGATGATGTGAGAGGCAAAAGTATGACTAGAAAAAGGAAAATAAAAGAAGCATCGAATAATAAATCTAGGAGTGAATCAAAAACTGATTCTAAAGATTTACAAAATAATCAAAAATTGAAGAAATTGAAGGTTAAAAGAAATACCGAAAAGAATATTAATGAAACAACAGATATACATTCAACTAATGTGAGTGATATAATCAAATTGAAAAGTACAAATATTCCTGTATGGCAGCAACTGCAGCAACAACAACGACAACAGCAAAGTAACTCAAGTGTCAGTAATTTTTCTCAAAGTATAGTCGATGACACCAAAGTAAAACGATTATCATCTTATATAAAACTTTTAGAACAGTACAAGGCTAATGAAAATATGAATGCTACTAAATCAATATGTATTATTAACGAACTTGAAAAAGATACATATACCTATGACGAATTAAGGGTGAGTAAAGCAGCAGAATTTATCACTAACTTACGACAAAGCTCAAATCTTAATGTTGCGACAGCAGCAAGTAAATTACGAAATATTTGGAAAGCGAATTGTCAAAAAGTAACAGTTTGTGACAAAAAAAATGTTTCAGATATTAACAATAAGGATGTTATTGCTAGCGTAGAAAAAAAAACTTCAGTCAGTCAAATTGAGAATATCTTAAAAAATACATCTAATGACAGACTTAATCAACGACAAAAGATAAAAGAGGACGATACCGTTTCAATAAATGAATCAGGCTCTAGAATATCAGCTATTGAAAATACAAAAGTTATTCTTGATACATGGAATTTAGATAAACTTAGCACAGAATTAAAGAATAATATTTTCCGTCGTCGCGCAATTCGTTTAATTCATGATTCTGTTAAACGAATTTCTATTGCGATACAATTAGAGGAGTTATGTTTCAAGAAGTACTGGAATTTCATCCCAAATGATAAAACACCTCCTGATTGTTATTTGGAGCATATAAGATTTATAACTTTTAATTTGTTAGAACAGCATCAATATTATTTACTACAGCAATGCCAGTTAACTCAAAATGTACCAAATTCGTTACTAGAGTCATTGGTGAACTCATACCACTCATAAATGAAATAAATTATTATACATATAACTTCACTTGTTATAACTAATTAGATTACTACTCTTATATTTAGTATTATATTGCCTTTTTTTAGTGTCGTCTGGTATCGATAATGGACTAATATTATTTGAAGTTCTAAATAAATCAGCTTTGAGCTTAGCAGAATTTTCTACAAATCCTGAATCGCCTCTGTGCAATATTGCTACAGTAGTGGATGGTCTTAGTTTGTGTATCGACTGAATAGGTGATGCGGATAAAGGTGGTGTGTTATCAAAAATTGGAAGTTGGCAATTTTCTGTGTAACTAACTGGAATGTTGATCGCACTAATTTCTTGATCATCATATTTTTCCATAGGTTTTAAACTTTTAGAAGAACTAAATAATGATGGTGTTTTCTTGCTACGGTCTGTAGTTGTAGAAATATGCTCTAATTTTAACATTGATGTAGGACTATGCCTATGTTGGTTTAAACTCATTTCTGAAGGAGAGTAGTGATTTTGCACACTTTTACTTATTGTCAGAGGACTATATTTATTCACACCCGTAAAGTTATTTTCAATGTTTTTTTCCGTAGAATTCAATCGTGAAATATAATTTGAAACTTTTACTATAATACACGTGATATTGTCCATTGAACCTTTAGCCAATGCAAGTCTAACAAGTTCATCAGCGATAGTTTGCGCTTCCTCTGCTATCATATTATAACAAATATCTGTGACATCTTTATTTTTCAATACATCCCATAATCCATCGCTTGCTATTACTATAAAATGATCATCAGCACATAATTCCCTTTGTATAACTTCAGCATCCGGTTTTATAACACTCCTTAATGTATAATTTCCAAATGCACGCGAGACTGCTAAAACTCCATTTACACGGATAACACCCATACTACAATTAACAAGAGTTCCACCCAGTGCTAATATACGGCGTTGTTCTTCTGGATTCGTTGGTTTTTGATCTCTTGTACAAAAACTAGTTCTACCACCACTCACTACAACGAGTCTACAGTCACCTACATTTGCAACAACCATTTTTTTCCCTCGCATTACACAGCATATACCTGTACTACCATCATGTAACCTCTGCTTTTCAGCAGTTTTTAAAAATTGATCATTAACGGAATGAAATGACCTCGGCAAAGATTGGAGCAAATTATTATCAAACGAAACATCTTGACGTAGTACGTCAGGAAGTACAGAAGATACAAATGAAGAGCATAATGATCCTGCGTGTCCATCAAATATACCAAATAAATGGGTGTTTTCCGATGATTTACCTTCATTAGATTGTAAATAAGGAAATACAACGAACCTATCCTCTTGATAATTTCGCATTCCTTGCTGGGAACAAACACCAACATCAAGATTAGCTTTTTCAAACAGTGAAATAAGTCCATTGTCTACTAATGGCGGCGAAGGAAATCTTGGATTCGTGGTACCAATTGAAGGAAGACGCATTGAATTTTTCTTTTGTACTACTCGCTTCATTCAAAATGTAATATCATTCAATGATATGAAAAGTCATCATTTATCACCGGTTTTCATACCTTTCATTAATATTGGATTATTCTTTTGGGATCCTGGAGTCACGTGATCGCCAATGTTGAACTCTTTTCGGGAGGATGGAGCTGCTCCCCTGGGAGGCTCCAGTGGGAGCAACCAAAATTTTGTCAATGATGGCGGACCGGAAATTATTTATAGATATAGAGCATATACAAAAACTAACAACGGTTTTACTTGTATTAAAACTCATGTTAAAATGATTTATGTTTCTGCATCATCATATGCAAACACACGGTAGGGTCCGGGGGTGAAAGAGACTTTGGAAAACCGGAAAAGGAAGGAAGAAAAAAATGATTCCAACATTCAAACTATCCCGAGGAAATGAGTTTTTGTTTTAATTTTGCCTTGGATAACAATGATTGCACTAATGAAGAAAATATTGACACCTTGAATAGCAATTTTGAATCAATAGATTCCAGTAAAATTCATTTAACCATAGTTGAATGCCCAATAGAGTTGTCAAGAATAAAAATTCCCTTTCTTCCTATACTAAATTATAGTAAAGATATTGATATTCAATTATTAAAATCAACACTATATAGTCACAATGGTTTAGACTCAAATTTTGATCTTATTCCTGGGGTATATGGTGGTGGTTACAAGATATGGGAAAGTTCTATTGATTTAGTCTATTATTTATTAGATGAATTAAAAAATGAAAGTATTTCAACAGATGCTCACTATTTAGAATTAGGTTGCGGACAAGGCTTTCCTGGTATTATATGCTTAAAATTAGGGGCCCAAAATGTATTATTTACTGATTTAAATAAAGAAGTATTGATTCAAACTTTATGGCCCAATATTTTATTAAATTGCGAAATTGAGTCCATTAATAATCGTGTAAAATGTATTGCTGGAGACTGGAATGATTTATCTTTGGCGTTAAACCATCAATTATATGATGATTTGCCCAAAAAATTTGATGTAATTGTTTCCGCAGAAACTTTATATTCCATTGAAAGTTGTCATAGTTTATTTCAAATGATAACAAATCACTTATCACTAACAGGAAAATGTTATATTGCTACTAAAAGATATTATTTTGGTGTTGGTGGTGGATCAAATGAATTGTTCAAGTTATTGGATGGTTTTAATGAAACAAAAATGAGGTTGTCAGAAGGAAATTTGTTAATTTACAAAATAGTAAAAACAATCGATGATGGTTTCTCTACAATCCGTGAAATAATAAGATTAAATTATAGTACAAATTGAAAAAATATTTATAGCGGAGGATTCGGTGGCGGTAAGTCACATTCTTCATGCTGTGCTGCAATTATGTAATCGAATGACAATGGGATTTTTTTATCCTTAGTACTACTTATTGCCTGCTTAACGGATTCAGTCAATTCTAACAAATACTGCTCCATTCCGTGTTTAATAGAAGTTTTGGGCATCAATGCTAGTTTACTATATCCTACCCTAATTTGCCGAAGAATGCTCTCTTCACTGTGTAATATAGTAAATTTTTTAGTCTTTAGAGTTTTAAATTTAGATCTAGTCAAATGCCTTGTCATCCAACTTAAAGGAAATTCTCTATAAGGACGATGTCCAGCCAATAAAATACAAGCATCTCTAACTCTTCTTACCTCAACCACTACGTTAGCAGGAGCAGGAGCCTCATCAGGTATCGGATTCATCCCGATAACATAAAGTCTCCCATTTGGAGATAAATGCTTTTTCAATTTCTCTATAATAACATCCTGTTCGTAAGGACTAAATCCATCGACAGCACCAATCAAATAATCCGCAAGTATCGTATCATATTTACCTAATGTATGACAAAAATTTTCATCCATCCAGTTTCCTACAATTAATGAATCAGTTGATCGTAAAGGTTTTATACTTTCATCTGCTAAAATATTTCTGCACATCTGAGAATCAGCAGTAATGGCTGTGTATGAATCTGTGTTTAATGTTTGAATCCATTTAAGTGAATGAATTCCCGTCCCTGCATCTAATAATCTACCCCAAGATAAAGGAGCATGAAAGTTCTCAATTGTAGAAAATAAAATATCCCCCATAGATTACAAATGTAATTAGTTTGATATTTCCGTCCGAGTCGATCCGACTCATGTTCAGTCTTAGTACCGGTCACAGTGATAATGACATAACAGAAGTCTGTAATACTATGATATTTTATATTATGCGTATCTCAATCTGACAAAAATCTTAGTCATCTAATAACATAACATCCCAAAAACTGGAAATGAAACCCTACCATTTGGGAGGAGGTACCGCAAGTTAAAAACTCGTCTTTGAAATCAAAAAATAAGTCGAAAAAATGGAAGCTGCGGCGCAACATCTTCTGGACTTTTCGAAACCTTTTGATACTGAATTATTGGATCAAATCGTACAAATTTCGAATGAGAGTAGCCATGCCCAGAGAAGTGCTGCTTGTGAATTTTTGATAAACTTAAAGGACAACCCAAATATGTGGCGTCGAGCTGATGCAATTTTAGAAACATCACAGTATTTACCTTCAAAATTTTTTGCATTATTAGTACTCCGCGAGACTATTAATACTAGATGGAAAATAATACCTGTGGATCAACGTGAGGGTATTCGTAATTATATTGTTTCAAAAATTATAGCATTATCAGAAAGTGATGATTCATTATCATCGCATCATACATATTTATCCCAATTGAACCTGGTGTTAGTCCAAATTTTAAAGCAAGACTGGCCTGTGCATTGGCCGACTTTTATCAGTGACATAGTAGGCTCATCAAAAGTCTCCGAATCATTATGTGAAAACAATATGATTATTTTACGGTTATTATCTGAAGAAATTTTTGATTACTCCTTTGAAACAATGACAACAGGAAAGGTTAAAACTATGAAAGAAACATTAAACAGCGAATTTGCTCAAGTATTTGAGTTATGCTTGCTAGTGCTAGATAATTGCCAAAAGCGATCACTTTTGAATTGTACACTTCTTACTTTACAAAAGTTTTTAACATGGATACCTGTACAATATATATTCGAATCAAAGCTTTTGTCCACATTGCTGACTAAGTATTTCCCAACACCAGTATTCCGCACTGTTACACTTGATTGCTTGATTGAGATAGCGTCATTACCATTAATAGATATACCTCAAGTTTATTGGGTTACAGTTCAACAGATATTAGCAGAATTTGTGAACCAACTTGGTCAAATTATTTTACCTCATGTAGATGTAGCCACAGCGTATGAAAATGGCGCCGAAGAAGATAAAATATTTATTTTACGCCTGGGACTGTTTCTATCAACATTTTTGAAATCCTTCATATCATTATTTGATCAAGCTGATGGTAGCATCGCTTATGAGACTATTGTATTACAGGCTCTTTCTTATTTAATTCGTGTTTCCCAAGTTCACGATGACGATGTTTTTAAAACTTGTCTTGAATTCTGGCATCATTTTGCGAAAGAATTATATACTTTAGACGCTCAATTAAAATCCACGCCAGGATCTTTATCAGTCAATCCTCTCGGAGGTTACACTGCATTTGGGAATAGTCGAACCAAGCATGGAATATATGAAAAAATTTTGAGTGATTTGAGATTAGTTATGATTGAACATATGGCTAAACCCGAAGAAGTAATTATTGTTGAAATCGATGGTGTAATTGTTCGTGAACGAACTAAAGATACTGAAGTTATTGCTCAGTATAAAACAATGAGGGAAGCAATTGTATATCTTACTCACCTTAATTTTATGGATACAGAAGATCAAATGTTACGTAAGTTAGATTTTGAAATACATAATGGGAAGTTACCATGGAATGGTTTAAACACACTATGTTGGGCTATTGGGTCTATTTCCGGTGCTATGAGTGAAAAAGACGAAAAGTCATTTTTAGTTGCAGTTATCAAAGATTTATTAAAGTTATGCGAAGAGCAAAAAGGCAAAGACAATAAAGCAGTTGTTGCATCTAATATAATGTACATCGTAGGACAATATCCACGGTTTTTACGAATGCATTGGAAGTTCCTAAAAACCGTAGTGAATAAATTGTTTGAATTTATGCACGAAAGCCATCCAGGTGTTCAAGACATGGCATGTGACACCTTTCTTAAAATTGCACAAAAATGTAAACGTAAGTTTATGACTAAACAAAAAGAGGATAATGAGCCACCGAAACAACCATTTATATTGACTTTAATTTCTGATTTGAATAAGCATATATATGACCTACAACCACTCCAAGCCCTTTCATTTTATGAATCAGTTGGTACCATGTTATCAGATAATGGACAAGGAATCGACGTTCGAAGGGAAGAAGTTATTTTGCAATTAATGGAGTTATCAAATAGCGTATGGAGAAGAATAATATACGATGGTGCTCAATGTGTTGAATCTCTTTTTGATAAAGATAGAATTAAAGAAATTGGGAAGATAATAAAAATTAATATACATGTGTGCCGTTCTGCTGGATCAATATATGCATATCAGTTAGTAACAATTTTCAACGATTTAATGCTTGTTTATAGATTATATAGTGAACAAATTACTACTGCTTGTCATTCACATGCTAATTCTAAGGTGATATTAGGGCATGACTTGTACAAATCTATGAAAACTGTGAAGTCAGAAATTTTGGAATTAATGACATGCTTAATTGAAGTTTGTAGAGACATTGAAGGAGGACCACAAAATGCACTATCAACATTTTTACCACAATTAATAGTAGAAGTGCTTAAAGATTATCGTACATCACCATCAGTTGCTCGAGATTCTAAAGTTCTGACATTATTTGCGGCAACTATCTCAGTCCTAAAGCATCATATAAATAATGATATTCCTATAATAATGGATGCAATATTTGAGCCAACATTGGAGATGATAACCACTAACATGGTAGATCATCCAGAACATAGAATTGGATTTTTTAGTTTTCTCCGTGAAGCAAATTCTCAATGCTTTTATGGTTTATTTAGTATACCACCACATCATCAAAAATTAGTTATAGATTCAATTGTGTGGGCTTTTAAACATATTGAACGAAATATTTCAGAAACGGGATTGGAAATTTTAGAGGAATTATTGAAAAATGTTGCGAACGCTCAAATTGCCCAATCATTTTACCAATCGTTTTTAGTCAGTTTAGTTCAAGATGTGTTAAGTATCATGACAGATAGATCACACAAAAGTGGATTTAAGTTACAATGTTCTGTATTAAAACATTTATTCCAAGTTGTTCAATCAGGGCATGTTATAGTACCACTCTTCGATCCTAATGCTCACCCTGGAATTGTAGACAATACTCAATACCTAAGGGAACATGTAGTTGGGATATTAGTAACTGCATATGCAAATGTTACTCGAGCCCAAGTCCATGCATTTGTCTCATGTTTATTTGACGTTTCACTCGATGTAAATTCCTTTAAGCAACATGTACGTGATTTTTTAATTGAAATTAAAGAGTTCGCATCTGAGGACAACTCAGATTTATTTATCGAAGAAACTGAAGCAAACTTAGAGTTATTACGAAAAGAGCAATATATGTATAGACAATCTGTACCAGGACTTCTGAAACCCGATGAAATAGATGAAGAAGACTTCGATAATTAAATACTACTACAATTTTTCACAATTTTATCAATTTTTTTTCGAACATTCGCAAGGCAAGCTTCTAAAACTTCCCGTATCTTTTGCATGCACGTGCAAATTATATATAGGAGTTTTAGTAACAACACTATTAGTATCATTACATTCTACATATGGAATCATATAACACCTTTTATCTATATTATTATTATCATCAATTTTGTGGAATACGTTAATCAATGAAGTATTCGTACATAAAAAAAGTGGTCGACAATTAGACATCCTAATTGCCTGTCCGCTAATATGACTACCATCGGTGAATCCTTTATTACGTCCCCTTTTATTACTCGTCCCACCAAGAAATTGGCCCCAAGAATTAGGATCAAATATTCCATTACTTGAGGTAGATATCACCTTAGTTCCATTTGGTTCATAGTCGGAAATATTGCAAGTAAATTGATTTAAAATATAAGAATATTGTGGAACCACTGGAAACAAATGGAACAGCTGCGGATATGTAAATCGATAAAAGGAAAGTATACTCATTTCGTTAATTGCATATGGTCGTATACCCATTCCTGCACTATCCTGTAAAAATCCACCCAACTTGCAGCAAGCATGTGGCCTTAACCAAGATAAATAATTGTTCCATGATATACTTTCGTTATTACCAAATGTTAGTAGCATGTCATTAAAATTGCTGATATAACTTATATTTGATATCCACATTACCGAAGCAGTAATATAAGTATGATCTGTAAGCGGAGTTGAAGCAAATCCAATATATTTGGACTTCAACGTACTTAACAGATAATATAAATCTCCATACAACATATTATCAGCTTCTACATGAAAGCATGATTGGTATCCCATACTAAGCATAATATCTTCTAAAACAAAAAATCTTAAGGCAGATGTCATCCATAATTCTCCTTTACCATCAGTTTGAAATATACTATTCGCAATTTCACTAAATTTTGACAATCTAAATGTTTTGTAGAATGCAGAAGTATCATATAAAGTAACACCTTCTACATAAGAATCGTTGATGGATAGTGCCTTACAATCTGCAAAATTGGCCCCAAATATAATTTCAGTATGGCTTTGACTTTCTACAGCTTGTGATAATGCATATCTTATATAAGACGGGAAAATATTCCCTTCGGTACAAACTTTAGGTACAAATGTATACACGAAAATAATTGGCACTAATTCTACTTCTTTCATGGCAGCACCTGCATACAGTAAAATTAATATACATAAAGCTATATTCGAAATAATCTTCTTCATTTATACTGGTTTACCCAACAGACTTAAATGTTTGCACTATTTTCCTTGATAACATTGGAAATCCAATTTCTTAAATATTTTTTTTGTCTTTTCTTGAAATTTCTGAAACATCGTACGGTACGATTCGTACCTGATACTGGTACCTACCCACAGTAACAGAAACGAGTCAAATTAAGTCAGGCTGGTAATTTTTGATTTGACTCAAACTGTGAATTATTGTTATTGTGAAGCAATTGAACCAGTCATAAAAATCAAACAACTACGGAATCCCATTTTTGAGGAAAGTTTATTTTACCCTACCCACAATTTTGCTGCGCAAAAATTCGCTTAGTAAGCCTCTTACTTAAGAAAAAATTAGTCTTGGTTCAAGATGTCGGCTCAAACGGTGAGTAATAACAGAATTTATCCAGCGATTGCGCATTATGCTTATTATATATTATTATTCTGTAGGTTCCAGCGACCCGTATGAATTTAGGTGTCTTTAAAGACAAGCATAAGGGGGCAAAAAAAGGATATGAACTACTCAAGAGTAAATCAGATGCTTTAAAGGTATTAGTAAAATTTTGATAATTTAATTGACATTAGTAACTTAAATTTTACTTTTATAGGTTCGATTTCGTGATATATGTAAATTAATATATGCTACAAAGACGGGCATGGCTAATTCTTCATCAGAATCATTTTTTAGTTTAACTCAAGCAGAATACGCTGCTGGTAGTTTTCGTAACAAATTACTTGAAGCTAATATGACTGCATCTGTAAGAGTAATGTCTAAAACTGATAACGTTGCGGGTGTAAAGTTACCAGTTTTTAATCAGTACGATACTGGGGCAGAATCATTAGAAAATTATGGTTTAGCGGGCGGAGGAAGAAAAATCCAAGCATGTAAAGATAAATTTGGCGAATACCTTAAAGCTTTAGTTAAAATAGCATCATTGCAAACGTCCTTTGTAGCAATGGATGAAGCATTAAAAGTTACTAATAGACGAGTTAATGCTTTAGAAAATGTTACTTTACCAAAAATTGAAGGCACTATCAAACATATCGAAAGAGAATTAGATGAATTGGAAAGAGAAGATTTTACAAGACTGAAAATGGTTAAGAAGAAGAAAGAAGAAGCAACTAAAGCTCAGGAAAAAAAATCTCATGAAAATACGACCGCAGCCGCAGTTACATCACCTGTTAAGCGTCAATCTATTGAGGATAGTACGACGAATACCGACATTGTGGATGTTAAGGCAGTAGCACCAACTACTGAAGTAAAGACCGGAAAGAATAAAAAAAAAGGATCGAAAGTTGTAAGTGGGGATAATGAAACTGAAGCACCTAAACAAGTAGATGTATTGGCAGGATTTGAAGTTGCCGATGAGGATGTAGTGTTTAAGTAATACCTGTAAAATTTTCAAGTTGGTTTGTTAATAAAAATCTTTTGTACACCAAACAATTATCTTCGGGTATTAATGAAATTATACTATATATAGACGAGCCGGTGCGCGACAAAAATTATAATTTATCTATCTATTTACCTATACAAAAATCTCTAAAAATTACATCTAACAATTCCTCGACGTCAATAGTACCAGTTACTCGTCCTAATTCTTGTGTAGCCAACCTGAGTTCTTCAGCTGCTGCATCCATAGGTAAAGAACATGATAAAAAACGATCTAAATGTCCACAACACTTTTTTAAATGATTCCGATGGCGCTCTCTTGTTATTAAAACACTTTCACCATTAGATTCTATAAATTTATTCACAGTTTTAGATAAATAACTTTCTAAATCAGATATTCCTTTTCCTGTGGTGCATGATATACCAATCATGTCACTGATATTGCCACGAAATATATTTATATCTTCGGTTAAATTTAATACTGATGGATCAAAATTATCAACTAAGTCGATCTTATTCAATAAAAATATTACACTAGAAGGATTTAATATGTTTTTGTCATTTTTATCACAATCGTCTAACAATTTGTATAGTGTTTCTAGTGCCAGCTGAATAGATGCAGTATCACTGACATCAATTACAAATATTTTTATGTGTGCAGATTTAAATGCTTCTTTTGCACGTTTTATACCTTCGACTTCTATTAAGTCAGTAGAATTTTCTCGTAAACCAGCAGTGTCACTAATTATACACGGTAATCCACCTAATTCCATTCGAACCTCAACAATATCTCTCGTAGTACCAGCTACAGGAGAAACTATTGCAGCAGGACGCCGAGCTAAACAATTCATTAACGACGATTTTCCTGCATTTGGCATACCTGTTAATGCTATTCTTATACCTTCTCTAACGATTTCTCCTCTTTTTCCATCTTTTAAATGGGCTTCAAAATTAGATTTTAACTCTCTGACTCGAGGAATCAAAGCCCACATTGCAGAATCATTTACGTCATCCTCCCTATCATCATCTCCAAAATCTATGACAGCTTCAGTATGGGCTAAACAATGGATAAGTTCTTCCCTCCACTTTTCAAATGTAACTCTTATATATCCTTCCATTTGCTTTAAAGCTTGATTTCTTTGTTGACTCGTTTCAGCATCTAATAAATCAGCCAACCCCTCTACTTCAGTTAAATCCATTTTTCCATTATCAAATGCTCTTCTAGTAAATTCACCTTTATCAGCGGGCCTAATACTTATTTTTTTATTATTATCATCGATCGAAATAGATTTACCATCTAAATAATCAAGTGCAGTAAAAATACCTATTATAACAGCTCGTGAACCATGAACATGTAATTCGACAACATCTTCGCCAGTAAAACTGTTAGGAGACGGAAAATATATAACCAAAGCTTTATCTAATAATTCTCCAGACTTAGGACAATACAATTTTCGTAATGAAGCAGTTCTTTTTTCAGGAAATGGCATAGTCGGTTTACATAAATGCGTGAGACATAGCTTTGAATGAATACCAGATAACCTTATAACAGCAACACCAGTTTTGACAATAGGACCAGAACTCATAGCATAAATTGTATCATAATTGCGAGAAATTACATTTTCATGACTCATTTTACTATTATGCATTAGTACTGACATATATCTGAGATTTGTCTTACTTTGAAGAAATTTGCCTTTGAAACAACTAGAACTCAGTAGAAATAGTAGCATGATTGCATATATTAGCATTTATTTGAAGTTTTGAATGTTTTTGATGGCGTAGAATAAGATAAGTTATGTGCTAATGTATACGATTTTCGAGAAACAAGGATTCTGTTACAACTTGCACAACTTGACTCGCACTGGAGACTCCAGAGTCTATACTTCAATCAAATATGCTCTCTGGTTGAACCAGACTGGTTCTATGCAAATTTATATTGGGTACGGCGGTACCGATTATTCAAAAGGCGATTAAATGCTCTTTTACCAATAACCAGGAGTTATTGATACTAAAGCTTACTATATTTTAGCAGTTTGTGGCGATTAATGAAACCGACAAGAATAAATAGCGTTGACATTCATTTAATTGTTGGAACAATTTTGAGGTGCGGAACTTCCAAAATGAAACAGTACTGTATTTCACCAAAGGGGAGAAGAGAAAAAGGAATAGAAACGCGGACTGCACTCTGACAGAATAATTGCACTGTTAAGACGAATCATCGATATTTTTATTCAAATGGGATATGAGTTAAATGAAACTGTACTTGCCATAGATAAAGGTACTGTTTACAAGGCAAAAATTTTAAAAATCTCGACTATTGGAACAAAAATCAAATATTTCATTCACTTTTTGGGATGGAAGAGTAGTTTTGATGTTTGGGTCGATGAAAGTTCTATGGCACATATAGGAAATCAAGCCGAATTAGAGAAGTTATATAATTCAACATCAATAGTAGTGGTTCGAAAAAATCAAAATAATCATAAGGCGCAATTTATAACTTCAGATGGTGAAGCACACAACGAAACAAATGGGACAATAGAAAATCGATGTGATAATAACGAAACTTTGCGTCAAAGTAGTTCAATGGAAACCAAAGGAACTAAACGAAATCGACGAAGTATTGAAGGTGAAAACACAGCTACGAACATAGATAAAGTTGTAATAACAAATACAAACAAGAAGATTATGAATGAAGATGATATAAAGAAACATCGTCGCCAAATGATTGCTTCTGATTTAAGTGATTTAAATGATATTGATGACGGAAATGAGAACATGACAAAAAATCTAGTAATACCAATATTACTTAAAAAACACTTGGTTGATGAGTGGCATTTAATTACCCAGGATCCGCGACATTTATTAAATTTGCCAAAAGAAAATACAATCGCCATTTGTATTGATGAATTCTTACAAACAAAATATTCTAAAGTTAACGATGAGGAATATACGTGTTACAAAGAATTATTCGATGGTTTAAGACTATATTTCGATCGTGCACTACCAACTATTTTACTTTTCCGTCATGAAAGAGAACAATATGACATATTATTAGAAAATGAAATGAGAAATAATCCTAACTCTATTGGCTGTATTCCTTCTTCTATTTATGGTGTAGAACATTTACTAAGATTATTTGTAAAATTACCAAAATACATGAATGGAATTATTATGCCAGCAAATGAAATGAAAGGAGTACAGTTAAAATTAACTGAATTCCTCAAATTTATTGCTAAGAATCAAAAAAAATATGTAGACATAGCCGAATATAAAATAGTTGATGAAGCTATTTTAAATTTAAGAAATCATTTATCGAAAATGTCATTAAGAAAAAATAGTAATAGAAAAGATATATGATGAATGTATTTAAAAAGAATCTCTCTCTTACTTTCTGGAATTTTGATTGATCATAATCTGTTCAAAGTCGACAAATTGTGGATGGTAAATTTAATAATTTTTTGACATGACATTCATGGATAAGACGGAACTCAGAAACCTGGAAGGCACTTCTTCCAAAGCAGCAAATTTGGAATTTGGTCGACTCGAGAGGTGGAGAAGTTACGTTATTATAAGAAATAGTATAGTACAATGCAAATAATCATTAGAACATTGACTGGTAGAAAACAGGAATTCAGTTTTGAAGAAGAGAGTTCAGTTTTAGATGTGAAGCAAGCACTTCAGGAAAAGGAAGGAATAGAAATTGCTCAAATAAGGTAAAATACTTTCAGACACATTAATCTATTATAGTAATTTCTACAATTTGATTGAAAATATATTTACAATTTTGTTTACGTTTAGATTGATATTTAATGGTAAACAATTGTCAGACGAGAAAACATTAAAATTCTACAACTTAACAGCTGGTGCCACAATTCATATGGTGTTACAACTACGAGGCGGTGCTCCCAAGCACTATTAATAAATTCACAGGAATATTTTTAAACATATATTAAATGTTTCTAACTTGTAAATATAATGATCAGACACTTCATGGAAAAGTAGAAAAAAACTAATTTTATCGCGTATAATCCTCAGTGCAAATTTTATTTTAACGTCCATACAAATTTCATTAACAACTATATAATCGTATTTTAGTAGCTATAGCTCTAAGATTGTATTGACTGTATCAACTTTTATCCACTTGATATCTCCAAGTAGTACGCATCAAAAAAAGGTCAGTACATATTATAAACCAAATAAATAACAATGTAAGTTATAAAATATACAAATAATACGATTGAATGAATTCATCGACAATATACTTAATAAATTCTTTCTAATATAAAATCAGAATCTCTATTATGCACGATATTGCTAACAAGAACGGAATCATTAGATTTAAAATTACCATCTTTTCATCCTGTGTGTTTAAATAATGACACTAAATTTTCTTTAAGCGTTGAAAGTAGTGGTAAATTAGATGTTGTGTTCGTAGTCGAAGTTTGAAATTTTGAAGACATTTCATCAGCACTGCTTGACAATTTTTGTTTTGACAAAATATTGAATTTATTAGAAAATCGGATTGATTTTTTTCTATTGGATCTTACTTCGTCTAATTCTTTCTGATACTGTAACTCAAATATTTTCACTAAATTTTCTCTAATTTTTTCTGCTCGCTCAGATCTTAAAAATAATGTCAAATCATCTTCAGTATTAAAGCTTCTTGTTACAGAAATACTTCTTGAATGATTCATCGAATTAGACTTATTACTAGTACATGCAGTAAATTTCTTTAAAGCAATATTGAAATTTTTACTTGGTTTAGGCAAGTCTAATTCAGGACTAAAAAGTTCTGAATCAAAATAATCCATATCATTTTGTTTCCTATTCATCTAGAGGAATAAATTAATCCCGATAAACGGGTAACTAAACTGATTTCTTCACTTAATTTTTAATGTGGATGGAAAACGAAATTTTCGCATTTAAAATTTTATTGTTACTAATAATCGCTCCTTCAGTTAAAGTAGGAGAATTTTGTTTGAAGGACCGGTCCCGAATAAAAACGCAAATGAAAGTGTAGCGACATCTTACATATCAGAAAGAAAGGATTATTCGAAT
>JACCDO012142578.1_pt1 | contig 56870 bp, 33 predicted proteins | sample 7446101 | NCBI WGS metagenome assembly JACCDO01 (sample SAMN15323440, study PRJNA562643) | freshwater metagenome | isolation source: river surface water | place: USA:Blue River Watershed | collected 2017-08-16 | reverse complement strand
CTTATTGGGGTAAGTAGTGGTATAGTTGAAAATTTTGCATATATTAGAATAGAAGAAGTAGGAAAGGGATCGATAGGGAACTCATTGGGCATTTGCCGCCTAGTATCCAGCATAGCAGGCGGACCGATGTTCTATTTATCGGGAAAAATAACCAAAAAAATTGGAATAAATAATGTACTCGCGTTGTCGTTACTATCATATTTTTTACGATTTATTAATTACGCACTGATCGAGAGTCCTTGGCAGGCGATTCCCGCGGAAATATTACGTGGTTTAACATTTGGAACATTTTGGTCTGCTGCAACATACTACGTGTACAGTGTTTCTCCACCAAATTTAACGGCTACAATGTTGAGTCTTTTGAATGGTGTATACGCCGGTATTGGTCAGTCATTAGGTGCATTGATTGGAGGTGTCCTTATCAACAAGTACGGCATAAGGAACACCTTCTTAAAGTGTGGCATTACAGATTTTATTATTATTGTTCTATACAAAATTTACATCGCTTGCACCCACAAAAGCGTGAAGGCAGCTGCGACAACAGGAAAGAAGAAATAGAGGACTAGTTTTGGGTGTATATTTATTATATTGGCTTATTTCTCCAACCTTTTTAACCGCTTTAAAATCATTTCCTCTTTGCTAATTGGCATCGATAGCTGGTCGTTTAACAAAATATTAAATTTTCCAAGCATACCGAGGTGATCACTGAGAAGAGAGTGAGTGAGTGAATGGAACATGAGCGAAGCTATCTGGGATATGCGGTCTTACCTGACAGGAGAAGCTTTCGGCATTCCACCAGTTATGGAAAACTCATCAACAAATGTATAATTTTCTTTTCCAAATAATTTGAATTCTGAATATTTTAAACTTGCCGCGTTGTCTATGTATAGCATTCTATCGTATCGGGCCTTGAATCCCACGACTTCGCCTTGCCCGAACCACGTATTCTTCTCTGCAGCGTCCTTGTTGTGGTCCTCCCACACATCATGAAATTTTCTGCCTGATTTTATTTCTTTCATTTCATTTTCACGAATATTCAAGTCTCCAAGCAGCAATCCAGTGCCATTAGCTATGTCAATGGCACCTAAACACTGTTTCATTTGAGATTTTCTAACTTCGGAGTACTCTTTGAGGCTTTCTAGGTGGGTATTTACAATGGTTAGGTCGTGGTAACGTAGATTTTTTTCAATTCGTATTTGGTTGACGCAATAATCACGTCCCATCATACTCGACGAAAAGGGTATTCTATTGGATTCCAGGACTGATATATTAAAGTCGCTACCGCGGTTTTTGATAAATGCTGCAGTAAAATACACGCAGGTGTCGGAGGCGGCGTTAAGTGGGCTATAATTTAATACACGCAGTACCTTTACCAATTTATCATATATTGGTATCACCACTTCTTGCAAGAATACAACATCAGCATTTTGTTCTACTACAATATCACACATTTTATTCATTCGAGAATCACCATAATTGTCACCAATACCATTGACATTCCAACTTAGTATGGATAATTTAGCCACTGAAGTATCAATCACAGCCTGTTTATTGCTGGGCGACAATATTGTTGGCGTTGATGCAACAGAGGAAGGAACTACGGTGGTAGCAACTGTAGTGGTAGGTACTAACCAATCAGTAAAATAATTTAAATTACTGTTCGGTTCAATGTACCATTTCCCTGTCGGACAAGAAATGGCACCTAGCTGTGTCAAGCGATTACTATCAGCAGAACTTGAGGTTAAATATACACTCCAATGCTTGTTAAAAACGGATAAAATCTGTACAATGTTTTTGGCATCAACATCCATTGGTACAAACCAAAGCTTTTGGTCACCGTCAAATTTTGCGCCTAATTCTTTTGCTTTATCCTTCTCGCCATATGGAACCTTCAAATAAATTTTAGGTCCTGCCATATAAGCATATGATCCTTTACTCGCACTACCTGGGCTGCTTACCTTTACTGGGCTATTTACCTTTACTGGGCTACTTTGTGTGACAGGACTAATAATTAGCGGCGGTGTTGCTGGATCATCAGAGTCAACCAGATCGATCACTTCCTCAATTCTACGCTTCATTTCAAGTATAAATCTACCTTTGCGATGAAAAAATGGAGTGAACGAGAGAGTTATTATCGGGGAGAGAAGAAGAAGAAGAAACCAAACATGCATCTACAGATGCTTCCTTTTTGTGATTTTTTACCGAAAAAAACCGGAACCCAAAAATTCAGTTCAATTTTTTTCAAAATTCTGTTGGAAAAGAAGCAAGAAGAAGCAGAGAAACCTTTCCATCTAGCTGTTTCTGATGGATAATCTCACGACACGGCGGCCACTAGGCACTTTATCGTCGAATGCATTGAATGGAAGAGGAAAATTAGAGCGGGAAGTTGTCAGTAAACGAGTCATAGTCAACAAAAGAGGTAGTAATAGTAATGATGGAAAGAGTCAACGTGGCTTAATGATTATTGCGAAGATTCTACTTCATTACTCATTTAAGAAATGGAGTAATAATATTCATAATAAAACTATTACACCATCATATGCTGATATTATATCACATGGTATGACAGGTAATAAAGAGACCATATTTGAAGTTGATGATAATATTAGTGACGGCAATATTACTGGCGGAGAAGAGGCGCATAGTATCAAACAGGATATCATAACACCTAAAAAACGAAGATTTTATTCTGATACTGATGATGATGTGGTTGAAATTAACGCAACTACTACACCAGGTGGTATCAGAATGAACATGAGTAATATTGGTACACCATTAACCACTGCATCAGGCGGTATGCGAGCAAATAATACTTCGATCAATATTGGTACACCATTACCATTATTTGGAACAAACAAAAATAGCAGTAGTCATACCACACCTATTGGAACATTACAATTTCCAAGTACTGTTAATTCCACAAACCGTGTTGATAACAAAGTAAATACACCTGCTAGAGCAAGTAACCTTTTTGAAAATATAGATCCAAATAAATTTCCAGCACCATTAGAAAAGTTAATCGATGAAAATGAAATTAATGACGACATCGAAGGAGCACACAGTAAACCAACAGTTGAAAAGAAAGAAATTCCTAAACCTGTTTCTCCTCAAGAAGTGAAGCAACCCACAGTGGCGGACAATAATGCTGCTACTAATGGTAGTGTTACTGAGTTCCCATTAGCCAAAGACTTTGAAGCATTGCATTATGCCATGGTAGAAGCAACTACTGCATCAATAAAATCATTATTACTTCATCATAATGCGCGGGCAGGTGGTACTGGTAGTAAATTTTTACAAAGTAGGGAAACAGTTAGTTATATTGAGACCGAATATAAAGAATTTTCACCTAATGTTGATGTAAAATCTGTTGCGGACTCAATAAAACCAGTACTACTATCCCCATTGGGACATCAAGGTCAGCCATCGGGAGCTACTCCGTATGTACCACTATGTGAGTTATCAATATATCAGGAGAAGCTTAAACTGTGGCAGGAGAAGTATGGCAAAGAAGAGAAGAATGACAACTCGAGTGACAGTATTGCAGCTGATAAAACATTAGTTATTGACGATGCAAATACAGAAAAAGCAATAGAAGTGCCTCGCTTGTAACGACACTTTATAGCGCAAAGAATATATATTGTACCATAGTGTAACTATTACTCATCAAACAACGTCTCGATAAGTCTATTACTCAGAACACCATTCGGATCCAGCGCTTTGCGACATCTGTTGAAGGAGTCAACATTGGTCGCGTTGTTTTGCCGTATTAACTTCCTCATAAAATTCAAATTATCTGATTTTTTATCCGGTAATTCAATCTTTGCCCAATGAATTTTCGCATTGTACTTCACCAGCAACGGGTGCATCAGCTCACAGTATTTTTTGAAATGTGATTCAATTTGTTTTCTTTGGTCATTAGTCTGTGAAGGTGGTAAGTACATAATGATACCGACCCAAGAGAACACGTCATCCTTATCGCTAGAATACGCCGGTGATAATGGCGACGACGAACTGGCGGTCCACCGCTGTTCGATAGGCGATGGAGCGGGGACTCCGGCAGTTTCTAATATCTTAAGACATTCTTGTACATACTCGATATCTTTGCCTGAATTCTCTTGCAATTTACCGATAGGGAAACATACTTCAAACACAAACTGCTCTCCACCGCAATCAAACCCCAAAATGTTTGTGCTATCGTCTACTCTTTCTCCAACAGATTTCTCCCAAAATAGAGCTTCCACTTGGTTGACTCGCTTGACGTGATTCAAATCTAATGGCGCGATATCGAGTAAAATGTCTCGAAGCTGCGCGAAAGACAACGTTTTCAGATATTTTTCGTCATACGACGGTTGCACTGAATGCAATAATTCAACCAACGAGTTAGTTGCATCTTTGCTATTGCTATTGCTATTGTTATTAAGTTTAGATTTTATCATCGACGTTCCTTTGTCATCGATGGGATTGGACACAACACCAACAACTGTTGTTGTATAAGGAATCCACATATATCTAACATGCCTATATTCCGACAAGCGTCTATTATGTCCTATGCTAATATTGCTGCGAGTTGAAGCAAATGTTTGTTCATGCAAATTCAGTGATGGAATGCATTTTAGTGTTAATTCGGTGACAATTCCTAAACTTCCTAAACCAACTTTGGCGAATTCAAATAATTGTTTATTGTTTTCATTTGATAATGTAATAATACCCTCAGATGGGGTGGCAATTTTCATCTGAATAATCATTTGTTCAACTGTCGGTAGTCTGCAACCAGTTCCATGTGCCGCAACTTGTGTCCAACCTCCTATTTGTTGCTCTTGTATTGATGAGAAATTTTCTAATGTTAAATTATATTTCTTTAATTCATTTAAAATAGTACTTACTTTTGTACCTCCTCCAACTGTAACTGTTTGATTTTTTACATCTACAACAACTTTATCTAATGCTGCTATTGATATCATAGCGTTAGAATCATCACTCAAACCAATACCATTTGGCGATAATGCTGTACCAACTGGACGTATTTTTTCTTTCTTATCACTAAATGTTTTCAAAACTCTTACAACTTCTAACTCATTTAGTGGCTCATATAATCTTTTCGGTTGTGAACTATGAGTTGATGACCAATTAGAGATTGCTTGTCCAGTCTCGTAGGAAACTGCATTGTCTACGTCTACATCGCAAAGAACCGTTCGATAGAGGCTCGATAGCGACAATACAAACGCTGGAAATACTCGCACTGAAGAACTTCTCATTCTGTAAGAGATTCTACTTGACACTCTCGACAAGGTGATGTTTGTAAATTTTTTACAAATTGTAAATTTGTATCTGAACGGTACCATCCTAGAAGTAAGTGTTGAACCAATTAAAGTGATTACACATTTAACAGTTTTCCCGGGCGGCATTCATAGTTCAAGTTGTATTTCATATTTACTTTTAGTCTCTTTCTTAATTGCGCTACAAACCATTATTCCACACCTGGAACTTTGAACTTGAATTCGGCGAGAATTTCTCCAAGAAAATCGAGAGAAAAATTCTTGCTACAATCCAGTTCAATGTTCTATCGGTCGGTTCGGCTAAGTGCTTTAGTAGCTAGCATTTATACATGCAATATTTTAGAGTTACAAACCAAGTGTGACAAGCGGGAAATAGTTCAAGATATTGATTCAATTTATAATCAATTTTTGATGAAGACAAAAACACCTGGTGTGATATATGCAATAGTTCACGATGGAAAAATATTACACTTAAATTACAAAGGTTATGCAAATATCGAAAAAGATATTAAAGTCGAAAGAGATACTAGATTTCGAATAGCATCAATGAGTAAGAGTTTTACTTCCTTAGCTATAATGAAATTGAGCGAAGAGGGAAAAATTAACTTGGATGACCCGATAGTAAAGCATATACCTATGGTAATCAGAAAGGTGTCATCAAATCAAAAGGATATTACTGTACGTGACCTGCTAAGAATGACCCCAGGTTTGCCCCAAGACGATCCTTGGGCAGATAGATGTTTACATTGGTCCGAAGAACAACTATATAATCTATTAAACAGTGGTAAATTGATACACTCTAATAAGCCAGGAAATGTTTTCGAATATTCCAATTTAAGTTATGCAATATTAGGACTTCTCATAACTAAAATTTCCGGTCAACCATATCAGCAATACATAAGAAATAACATTTTCATTCCACTACATATGAACGACACAACATTTGAATACAGTGATGTTCCTCAAAACAAATTAGCACAAGGTTATCGGTTTAATGATGCATTGCAGCAGTATGAACCGCAACCGTTACTACACGATGGGATATTTGGTGCAATGGGAGGTCTCGTTACAACCGTAGATGATTATATTAAGTACGTGAACTTCCATCAAGAAGCATATGCAAGCGACCCCAACAAGGTATTAAGAAGCATCGCAAAAGCATCGACTTTACTAGAAATGCACAGAGGACATGTTTTCGACAGTACGTTAGAAAATGTAAAGTTTGATCCATCTGGAAACACAGTGCTGTCGTCAGTCAGCGAGGGACCGAATAAAGTAGAGACTACCATCCGGATCCCTCCTAACATGCTGTTCCATCGCAAGTGTGACAAAGCGTTGGACGAATTATCAACGAGAAGATTTTATGGATACGGTCTTCGTCGTGACATAATTGGCGACAAGTTTAGTGTTGGTCACGCCGGTGGGATACCGGGTTACGGCAGTGAGTTCAGGATGTATCCAAAATCAAAGCTTTCATTGATATCATTTTCTAACTCAACATATGGACCATGTTCAAGAGTCCACATGATTCTTGGTCAGACACTTATACGTCAGTTGGAGAATCCGAATAGTTCTGCGCTTGATGAATTGTCTGAAGAATGCGATATCAGCGGGAAGGAGCCATGCGTGACAAGCATAGTTGCTGCCAGAGCTGCAGAGTTAAAATCTATTATATCATTACAAAAATTATCTGAAAATAGTAATATTTTTGCCGAGAATTTCTATTTGGATCAAAGTATTGAGAAATGGAACAAAATAATCAGCGATTCCGTGGCATATCTCAACGGTGTCGACGATAACGACTCTCAAAATCCTGTTGAATTAACAAAAATCAACAATCTCCGAGGGCATTTCCTTATCCAAGGCAAGAACAAGAAATCTCTTAAAGTGTTCTTTACATTGAATCCCATGGGGCAAATACAGCATTTAAATATCTCAGTTCAAGAGTAGAGTAGTAGTAGATACCTTGTAATAATTGTTTTCATTTAATCATAGGAACCTTTCATAATTCGTCGAACCTCTCTTTCACCGTCGCGCTTCATTTCAGTATCTCGTTTGTCAATGACACTTTTCTTCATACCAACTCCTAACTCTACTTTTACTAATTGTTTCTCTGAAAAAAACATTTTTATAGGAATGATTTCACAGCTACGCTGTAATACTCTTTGCTCCAGCTTCAATATTTCTTTTTTTGTCAACAACAACTTCCTTACTCTTTTTGGTAAATGCTGTTCTCTTCTACCGCATTTAGAATACTCTGATATGTGAACATTTAATAAAAATGCTTCACCATCTCTGATTTCACAGACACCATCACTCAATTGCACTGTAGATTTACGACAACTTTTTACCTCTGTCCCCACAAGCTGTATTCCTGCTTCATATTTTTCAGTAAATTCATACTCAAACTGAGCATTACGATTCTCTGCAATGTGTCTGTCTTCCATTGACTTTGGTGGCGCCTTGAACAAAACAACGTGCGACTTACGGTTTGAAAAGGAGAGATGGTGGAATGCAGCACATTTTGCAGCAAAAAACAACAATACGATGCAAACTAAGTGTACTTGCCAGGTTCTGATCAACCTATTCTGCATCATTTTTCTCTTGAAGTCTGGAAAGGAATTCCTTTAAGGGAAAGAGAAGAAAGCATTCAGGCCCTGGTGTGGATTCAAATATTTTTACAACAATTCTAGTGTAATCTAAGGGCAGTAGGTCGACAAGCATTCTTGGAATCCCTCGACAGAAATCTTGCCGTTTTCGTCTCTTGCCATTTCCAAAACCATCATAAGTTGCTTGATGCCAATAGGTCGTTGAATTACTGATGCAAGTGTTTCGACATCTTCAGGTGAAACATCTTCAGCGTATTTACGAATAACGGCAGCATATTCATCTTGACTTTGTAGTTGACTCACATGCAGAGAGACGTTAAACGCGGATGTTAGTTGAATATCCTCTAATAAATTTGCTATACTTGATGTTGCAATCACCAATAATCTGGGATCCGCTTGCACCACACCAGGTATAACAGGTGGCTTCGGAGGAACCTTGCGAATCAATATCAAGAGCGTTTGTAAAATGGCGTTGTTGAAGCGAGCGCCGACCGGAGTATACTCAATAATGCGCTCAATGTCATCAATAAATATTATGGATAAATTCGACTTGTAACTGTCGCGGAATGTTCGAAGAATTTTATCAATTTTCATGTGCTCAGAGTAACCGATCATCGAATCCGCGGAAAGCATGCGAACATATGGGAAGTCGCTTTCTGTACATAAACTTGCTGCAATTGCTGTCTTACCAGTGCTATAGTGCCCTTCTAGCAACACCGACATTAACGGAGTGCGGACGGAGGTTCTTGTTTGATTCATTAAGCGGCCAAGTTTAGTCCATAAATCATCGAATGCAGAGCCGTAGCTACAAATGCCGTTACGTACGTGGCCTTTAATCTCCTCATTTTCTTTACTACCAAATGCGGGAACACATTCACGCAGTGCTCTTTCAATATCATGCCATTCAACAGATATATTTGCCGCGTTAGCAGTTTTAATGTTGGAGGGATCGACATTGCGGGCGATAGCAAAGGAAAATGCGTTCTTAATAAGTCCTTCAATCTCAGCGCCGGTGTAATTTTTAGTTAACTCTGCGAGTGTTGGCAGCATATCGACGACATCATTTTTAATTCTTTTTGTATCTTTTAGTTTTTGAGTATGAATATTGATAATTTGCTGTCTTCCAGGTACGTCAGGAAGCGCGATTTCAATGTGAAGCTCCAAACGTCCTGGACGAAGGATCGCCTCATCAATCAGATCAAGTCGGTTCGTCATACCGATAATTAGGATATTGTTCAAGCTATCAACACCATCAATTTTGGTTAACAATTGATTGACAATGTTACTGTCGACACCAGTGCCTCCAGAAGTGCTGCCTCTCTTCTTCATTAGTGCATCCATTTCATCAAAGATAATTATATGAAGCTTTGATGCATCACCTAATTCTCTTTGCTCTTCTTCAGCTGGTTTGAACAAATCTCGAACATTTTCTTCAGATTTTCCCTGGTAACTACTAATTAGTTCAGGACCGTTGACAATGATAGGCTCATGAGCATTCAACACTTTACCAATTTTACGAGCGATTAACGTCTTACCACAACCAGGAGGACCGAATAATATCATACCTTTAATGTGATTAATACCAACATCCTTGTACACTCCTGGAAACAATCTTGAAGCAAATGCTCTACGAAACATGGTCTGGAATTGGGCACCAAGACCACCAATGCCTAATTTTTCAAAATCAAAATCTGCTTGAAATAATGAATCATTTCTAGCAGTACCACCTGCTCCACCAGTAATAATAAGAGTATTGGCAGCACCTTGTTGTTTTGACCAAATAACAGTTGTTGTCATAGATAGTTGACCCCTACTTTTATCTGAAGAGGCAGAAGTAACCCGCTCTGGAGTAGCAATACTTTGCAAATCAATATGCTCAATTTTTGTTACTATTGCTGAAAATTGTACGTCTTTGTACTTCATCACTATTTTTTGATTTGCAATGAATATTTGATTTACAAAAGTCTTTTTGAAAAATTCTCCAATTTCATCAGCATCAACTTCAACTTTTGTTGCACTTTTAGCCATAAGATCTAACGCCACATTCATTCTACTAAGAGCAATAGATGCAGCATCAGTCTTGAAAACACTAACAGCGACTTCAAAATTTAAAGGGTATTGCCCTAAATCTCTTTGCACACCATTTGTAGCCAATTCATCAGGTTTAAGCTCTGCTAATGGCGCTGCTTGAAAAACAAATGTACCCGAAGAAGCTACTAACTTAATGTTAATAGTTGGATCTTTTTCCCCTCCTGACGCTTTGATATCTTTTGTAAACAAAGCAAATTTATCTGGATGGACGTAAACGCGATTAGAATACGCCAACGAAGCGTTAGGACATTTGACAATCTTCAACTTCACCTCCATTTGTGCTTCACGTACCTAATGTTTTCCGGTTTGATGAAACTCATCGCTGAAGAACAGGGCCGGGCCAAATTTCCAGATTCTGCTTGAATAAGATAAAAACTGAACAAAAAGAACAAAAATAATCATTATAATACAAATAACAGCACATCTTTTACATTACGATTTTTGATGGTTAATAAAAAAGCAGTAAATAAGTATAACCTATCATAACTTTGCGATTTTGTCCACCATATCTTTTAACTTAATATAACCATTTTTATCGATAAAAGTTTCACCTTCCATTAATTTTTCTATAGCTACTTGACCACTTTTACTATCACATATATTCCGCAAGTCAGTAATATGAATGCGTCCACCACCTCGGTCTAAATGGGAGAATCCTTCTTTCACATCAGTAGCATCTGTTTTTATGCTCTCAATATATTCTGTACAATCAAATGTTGTTAAAGATCGAAATTCGTCATAATCAATTAGACCATCTCCATTAAGGTCGAAAAAATTAAAGACATCTTGATGACTATCTCTAAATTTTGGAGCTTGTAGAATGGTTTCGTAAATCAATTTAAACTCATGACTTTCAATTGATCCATTACCGTCACCATCATAAGTGTCAAAAAAGCTTCGTAATGAATCTTTATTTACTTTCGTTCGTTTTTGCAAAGCTTTATCATATCCACAATACTTGCATACGATAGCTTTTGCCTTGTTTTTAGTTTCACATTGCGCACACACCCATGGTTTCACCTGAATTGGTGCGAATACTTCCATATTCAACTAAACCGCAAGTCACTCTACCTCAGTCTATGCCTGCACTGTAGACTGAGGATACTCTCAGAAAGTGATCAAATTTGCCGGCCCTACTGTACCGGTAGCACTAAAGCGATGGAAAGGGGATCAGACTCAAACAGTCCGAGTAACAAAACATGTAAGTTCAGACTTTTCGTCTTAAATTTATCTTGTTTGTATTTTCTTGCTTTAATTATAATTACTGATGCTCAGAACCGGAGCCCTTCCAGCTGGGATTGCCAGTCAGTGAAAAACAGAAAAGAAACTAATTGACGGCGAAAAAATGTCAATGGATCGAGAACCATGTCCGTTCCGTATCGTTGAAGACGCTGGAAATGCCTTCATGTTCGGTTTGGTTGGTTCGGGAATCTGGAATATTGTTGGAGGTATAAGAAATGCTCCTTCGGGTCATCGAATTGCTCAAGCTGTATCTCGAATTAAAGCAAGAGCACCTCTGACTGCTGGAGGGTTTGCTATTTGGGGAATGATGTATTCAATTTGTGACTGCACTATTGCTAGTATTAGACTCAAAGAAGATCCGTGGAATGCTATTGCATCAGGTGCTGCAACAGGAGGTATTTTAGCTATTCGTGGAGGTTATAAATTAGCAGCAAAAAATGCTGCAATGGGAGGTGCTATTTTAGCAGTCATTGAAGGTCTTCAAATAGGAATTTCCAAATTATTGATGCCTTACATAGAAGAAAAATCGAAGCAAAATGGTTTTTCATTATCTGATCAATTAGAACCCCCAGTTGACATATTATATAGTCGAGGTAGTATCGGTAATCAGGAACCTATGCAACAACCAACTCCCGTATACAATTTTAATAATGGCGACTTTGTAGCTGATAAGGATGATTGGTCTTCAAAATCAAGTTAATTAGGTTTAATAATATTTATTTTTGTTGAATATGTGAATATAACTAGTACATGCCCTTATCTATTATTACTTATTTACTATTAATACATTACTGATAACAAAAATTACTCTAAAGATATTGGGTTTGTACCTTCATCTGTCAACCAATCATCAGAAAGAATCTGATTCATTGTAAACCTCACGTGTGGATCCTTTTCTAACAAATTACACAATAAATGCTTTAAATGCGAGTCAATAGCTTCTGGAAATTGCAGTTTTGAACGAACTTCAGAGCCCAAATCAATCTCATTTCCAGCAACAAATGGCAATGTACCAAAAAGTAAAAAATACAGTGTTGCACCCATTGCATATATATCAATAGCAGTGGAAAATATCAACGTGATATCATAATTGGGATTATCTTCAATGCTCAGAAATAATTCAGGCGCCATAAACCCAGGGGTGCCGCGATGCTGTGTTGCTTTATTATGATCTCCAGGGGAATCACTTATACGAACAGCTGATCCAAAATCGGCTAATTTTATATATTTTTTATCTTTGTCTAACAACAAGTTAGACGGTTTAATATCTCTATGAACGATTCCATTGGCGTGCAGGTAATTAACTGCAACACATAGATCCCGAAAATATCGTTTTATCATATTCATATCATACCTAATGTTCTCTTCATTAGTATCCGTGAGAACTGGGCCACCTTCCATGTATTCAAAGATAATAAAAATTTTATTATGCTTAGAATCATCTAGAATTTCGTGCACATGAACAATGTTACGGTGATGGCTGGAGCATAATATCGATATTTCATCATCGATACTATTGCTATTAACGCCAGCTCTTGTTCCGAATTCTCGATTCACCGGTATAATTTTCATAGCATACAACGTCGTGCTGGAATTTTCAGTTAACTTGCATAAGTAAACTTCCCCCGACGTTCCCTTACCCAATAAGTTAACAATTTCGTATCTATCTATAATTCGCGTTCCAGTGGACGTTCTTGATATCTTCACATTTCTAGTTACTTTGACAAAATTTTTAGGTGGTAACTTGATGCTAGATGTGTCATTTGTATCAGATGGCACTCTATTCGCAGCATTACCGCGTTGTATCTTTTGCATTGACTCTGTTCTAGCACTTCTAATAGTCTTCCGTTTATTTACAATATCTAACAAAAATGACTCAAAACTCTTTGCGGACAGCGACGACATCAAAGATGGTTTAGATACAGTGAAACATGACGACCTGCCATTAGAAATCACATTTGCTACGGCTGGATTCTTTGTAACTAAACTCATTTCACCAAATATATGACCAGAGCGAAGTGTAACTAATTTTTTTTTCATTTGCGTAACGTTACCATCGGGATTTGTACTATAAGTATCTTCCACGACATCAACCGATCCTTCAATAATAACATATAAATATTCACCTACTTGTCCCTGCTTTATAATATAATCCGAATCTTGATAATTTATAATTTCTGCATTGGCAATAAGCATCTCTCTTTCAGTAGCAGGAATCATTTCTATCAAAGGGATACTTCTAACTAATAACGCTTGCCTAAATTTATCAAATTTATTGAAGTATTGTGACTCAATAACCCCGAGTATAACGTAGTTACTAGGATTATCACTAGAAAAAACTCTGACCTCGTAACCTCGAGTAGATTTTTTTCGAGTTATGAATGCTTTCTCTCCAAAATAATCTCCTACTTTTAATTTTGTTGACAAAATTTTATCTGGATGAATTATTTCAACATATGTTTTGCTGTAATGTAGAATAAAATACATTTCCGATGTACTGTCTGACGCACAAATAATAGTTTCTCCTGAAAAGCAAACTTTTCTTTTGATCATCCTTAACATTTCACTTCGTTCCTCTTCGGTTGCTTCATTGTAACCCAAGTCCTTAACATGCCCCAAGGCTTTATCATCAAAATTGATCAATATATCTAATCTATCCATTGAATCTAAGCCATAAAAACTTGAGTTAGCTGAGGAAAATCTATCATCTGATACATGGTCAGATTTAACGCTACTGACAGTTGTTTCACTAGCTACATCATTGAACCATGCATCCTGAGTCACATCCCAACATTTTTCATTAGTATCTATCACACTATCAGTAAAGTCGGTGATTGTTTCACTAATCATCGACCTAACCTCACCAACATCGGATAAATCATCTCTACATTCAGTCATTGAAATATCGACACTCATCTTATATGTTTATCTTCTCGTAAAGCACGACATCAAAGCACCCCCAGATATACTTAATTTAGTGAACTTAACCTCTATTCATGAAACTTTTGTGTGACGACGCAAGTACGACTAACTAATAATTGAAATTGAACTGCGACTACTTACATCACGTGGATCCCCCGGGGATCATCATGAACAGGACAGGACCCGCTGACGGTCGGCCCCACTCCAAGCAGAATTCAGAACTGCTGCAGAATTATGATATAATATAATATTAATGAAATTGTTATCAAATAATAGTTTTGTAAAGAAATTCACAGTTTCCTCTTCATCAATGACCTTTTAGTAAAGATATTTCGTTTTAAGAAAAAAATAGATTAATGCATCACAAAGAGCATAATAGTACAAAGAATCAGAATTCACATTCCAAAAATTAAAATAATTTTTATTTCATTTCATTTAATTTACAAACTCTCGACCTAAAAAATACTAGTAACACTTTTAATGATGATCATCTTCAGTAGCTTCACCTCTACATTTAGCCCAACAATCTATAATACAATATTGAATATATAATTATATGAAGAATAAAATAATGAAAATAAATCTAACCTCCATCAAACAGTGCACAATCATGACACTCTTTCCATGGGAAAGGCTTGGTGCGAGTCTTTAAATATGGTAAGTCTTCCCTTTGATGATGATGCTCATTAACGACGACGTTGTATACAGTGAATAGTCCGGTAACACCAAACATAACTAAAGAAAATAAATAAATAAATAAAATAATATAATATTGGAGAATAGTTTACTAATATGATTCATTCATCATGACTATCAATTGATTCTATCAATAGTTATAGTTAATGTGCAATATAAATCTCACAATAGCACAATAACTATACACTCCACATCAAGTAGATGGAAGCGAAGTAGTATTCACAATTGGTAATGATAAAGTCCATTTCCCGCGAAGTAAAATTTAACTTACCATATGATAGCTTTTTCCATGTGACAGTTTCTGCTTGAAGCTGTTCGACGGAATGACCTCCGCCACTCATTGCTCTTCGAGCAAATACCTGGGACACAGGCACTCTACGAATAGCTCTTGCTGCAAACATCTTTTTTTTTAATCAACTCGTTGTTGCTTTTTTTTATGCGATACCCTAACCATCGGTTTAAAGGAAATAGTATAAAGGAATATTAGATAGTATAGCTTAATACTATTACTTGAGGTGTTTGATTGTGTACTGTATTGATGGACTCAATTAATAATCGTTGATAAGAATTATTACGATAGGTAATTTTAACCGATTAATATAATTTAATTTAACAGGATATGATTTATATGTATTAAATTCTTCGTTATATATACAGTTAACAAGTTAAATATATTGAAAGGCATATTGTACCGGTTATGGAGATGAAGAAAACTCAAGAAATATTACCGATTTAGTATCCGATACCAAAAACTGAAACGATATTTGAATTGTTCAATTGGCGTGACAGAGGGCTACCAAAACGAATTCGAGATTATTTTAACGGCAGAACTTATTTGTAATAATTTGTGTTTATAAGTTGTGATAGTAACATGAGGCAATCGGAAGAGTCACTACCATACACACGTTCCTCGAATTCTCTTACAGGTGTAATATCAGAGCAATTTCATGTTGCTGAGGAACGACTTAAAGTTCTGGTCAATGATAAAATTAAAGATTTGGTTGATTTAAATGCAGGATTGGTAAAATATGGTGCATATTTTGTAGTTATTGCAGTTTTTTTATTATTCTTATTTGGTATTATGTACTATCATAACGTGACTGGTTGGAATTTTTTAGATTCATTTTATTTCTGTGTTATTACATTTATGACAGTCGGTTATGGAGACTTTACACCAGCAGATGATAAACAACGACTTTTCACAGCATTTTATATTATTATCGGTGTTAGTATCGGTGGAAGTTTTATTGGAGTTATTTCGTCTATTATAACTGATCATAATGCTAAATTACAGTCGAAGAGAAATAAAGAAGTAGTTGAAATCTTTGAACACAAAGATCAATCTAAAGCATCAGGAATACTTTCAAGTATGTATCATTATTCTGTTGATTCCGTAAAATCACTATTTGACATAGGAAAACGTAATCGAAGTAATAGCTCCACAAAAATTGCACTAATAGGTCACAATGATAAGAATGACGATATTTCGAGGATAAGTAACCCTGTTTCAAGTGATACTAGAAATTCTGAAAGTCAAGCATTCAATTCAATTAAAGAGGTGTACAGAGCAATATACGATAAAGATTTAGAGGAGTTAAAATTTAATGCAATTACTGATTTTTGTGTCATAATTGTGCTTATTTGTATTGGCACAATTGCTATGTGTAGTATAGAGTCATTCACGGGTATAACCTCATTTTACTGGTCATGTGTTACGATAACAACCATCGGTTATGGTGATGTTGTTCCTACAACAAACTTGGGTAAATGGTTTACGATATTTTATGCTATTTTTGGTTGTACCTACATGGCTAAGTCACTATCATCTGTTGTGAAATATCCACTTTTACGCCGAGAACGTGATAATGAGTTACGATTGTTGGATCAATTTGGTGGAGAAACACACGAATCGGTTAAAAGATTGTCTGAACTATTTGAACAAGGATTATTCCAAAAGTATCCAAACTTAAAAGTGAATCCCGACGAAATTAACAGAACAGAATTTATATTGTTAGTGCTGCACATGATGGATAAGATAAACGAGAAAGACATAGTAGTCATGTTGAAAATATTCGAGATGATTGATAAAAATAAAAATGGAACCATCTGTAAACTCGAGTTAGAACTAATGATGCGGGCACAAATATCAGCGATTGAACGCAAGGAAAAGGAAAAATTGTCGACTGAAAACAAAAGTCCCTCATTAGTAGGTACTGTAAAGGACAGCTTTAACTCTCTGCTTCACCGTACGGAAGACAGAAAATCTGCAGATTCTGCGGGTAGTGTAAATAATTTGTCCAAGCCACTTTTGTAGATATTTAAATACAATATAGACTTTTCTTTCTTTTTTCAGTTAAAACCCAAAAAGAATTAATTTTACATGGTATTTTTGAACGGCACATTACTCGAGCCACCATGATTCCTTACTCTCATCACCTGCGCTGGAGGTATTTGTAATGCGTTATTGAGATCAGCATTGCCCAAATATTCATTTAGTAACCGTTTGAGGTCAGCGTTGCGCTTAGATAAATGATCTACTTCTGCTATAGACGTCGATCGTTTAACTAATATATCTCTTAAATTAACGGCATATGTTTCTAATTGTTTCCAGACACCAATGGTATCATCACTAACAACTTGAGATAATTGATTCCAATAATTTTGCAAACTTTGTAAGCGTTTTTGTTTAATTCTTTCCTCTTCCTCTTTTGCTTTAGCGCCTCCAGCAATGCCTCCTGATACAGGACCTGCATCGGCTGCACAGTCTTCCATGTATGACTTAATTGCAGCTATCACATCTTCAGCCCTAATAATATTCTTCAAGTAGTCTACACTTTCTCCAGCATGATGTAATAATAACTCCGCATCGTCGGCATCGTCACCCTCATTTTGAACGTAACCATCACCAGGTGTTCTAAAAAAGTAAGTAACAAGTTTGTTCAAAGTTTCCTCACTCTTTATTCCCAACGTTTTTAACATACTCTCCGCTTTGCTAAGTATTGCCGCATCATTGGGAAGATCCGCTATACTTTGTTGCACATCTTGATTCACTAAAAATCCAGCTTCACTTGCCAATAAACGCAACGTGGCTTTAATTCTAGCGGCTGCAAGACGCTTTGCTTCATCATCTGCGTCATCAAAAAACCCTGCGAAGTTGGACGTCTTAGTCGATTCATTATTTTCAGCAGGATCAACAGTTACTTGACCTACATTGCCATGTTTACCTAAAACGTGCTGTAGTGCATTCGTATCAGGAGCCTTCCATTGCCATCCTAAAATTTGTTCTGAGATTATTTTATCCGCTTTCAATAACTTGTCGACCATATCTTTGGCTTCATCTTCATGCATAGCCCACATTTCGTCATATTTTGTAGTATCAGCTAGTTCAAAATGACGAAATTTAGACTGTAAATCTTTATACTTTCTAGTTAGTGAACGGTAATCATTCGTCAAATCGCTGTTGGTCTTATTGTCAGAAGACTCCAATTCAGTATACTTCGACACAAATTGATTTAACTGTTCTTTAAGTTTTGTTAATCTTCTCTTGTAGCTAGCTAATTCAGTATTCTTTTCTACGTCTAATTCAGTTAATACTCGATAGTTATAGTCCAATTTCTCCGTGTTTAATTGGTATGTAGCCCTTATTTCTTCTAATTGTTGCTTCAATGTTTGTATATTCAACTCTAGCTCAATTTTTAATTTATTGTATTGAGATGCTCCTTTCACAGTAAGATCATCTATATCTCGTTGGTATTGCTCTTCACGCTTCTGTCTGGCTTCCTTGTAATTAAGCTCTTTTTGTCGTCGAAGTTCGAACATACCCTCCATTTCTGATGCATGATCTGAAATAAACTGTTGTCTCTCATCTTCGTATGCTTGTGTTATTGCAGCCATTTCTTTTTCGTATTCTTCACGTAATTCACTAAATTCTTTTCTAATTCGAGTAACTAGTCCTTCAATATCATCAGCTTGCACTCTTAATGAACGAACATATTCTTCATCTTTCGCTCTTAATTGTCGTTGGAATTCGGCAATAATTTCATCTTTTGAGCGAATAACAGAACTACAAGTTGTCATTTGCATTTGAATATCATGATGTAATTCCTGTGGAATCTCTCTTTCCAAAAGTTCAGCCCATTTCATATCAATAGCTGCATTAGCCTTGGCTGAACTAAGACCTTCTTGTTGCAATTTTCCAAGTCTTTCACGTCGTAATTCATCATCTCGCAACCTTCTTATTGCTTCTGATTCATCAGACTTTATTCTTACTTGTGTAATATCTTTCAAACCAATAACCTTTCTTTCATCTAAATGATGTATAGAATTAATTACTTGTGATTTACCATTAACAACAGATCCCAAATCAGTTGACTGAGCACCAGTATCACCACTATAATCTTGACCATGCTGTTTACGCTCGATGCGTTTTTTTCTTAATTGCTTTCTTTCTTCTTTATCCGGCACATTTGTGTTAATTTCACTCCCGGTGACTGTCTTACTGTTTTTCATTTTCACCACAAGAAGAAATATAACCTCCTATTTCTTGATTTGTTTTTTTTTTGGTGTGCAAACCGTTTTTCGAGGGATTAACACCTTATGTAACTTAGAAGTATGTTAATTAAGTGAAGTTAAAATGTAGTCGTGGAGAAACGATATGCAATAAAGTTATGCTGAATATTTAGATGTTCCATCTAAGGATTGCCGGAAGTGGTTCAATGAAACAATATGGAATTCAATTAATCTTCTTCTGCGTCTTTAGAATAGTTACATAACTTCCTTTGTTTGTATTAATACCTTATTCTATAGATTCCTTTGTGTACTTTAATCAATTTAGAGTCTCAATTCTAAACAATTGGAAGAAAAATCTGGAACCTAAAAAGTCTAGAGAGTCTTCGTGCAAAAAGTTAACTCAGAACGAAGATTAAAAGTTTATGTCTGTTCGCTGGTACATTTGCATATTAGCAGCACTTGCTGGATGCAGCGATGTTTCTTGCGACTTAATGAATAGAGGAATTCACGTAATTTATAGTGCTCCATTTTTTTCTTTAGGGGGATATTCTAGTGAAGCATTTGCCAATTTACAAGGCATTGACAATAATATTAAAGGCAGTAATATAACACTCTCTATATCCCATCACGGAGATTCTTATGACGCTAAACATATGTCTGGTAGATCATTATCTGAAATAAACTTGTTTAATAAATACTATTATTACTATCAGCCGACAAACGGAAAAATACTTGTCGAGATATGTCATTCAGAGCCTGGAGCATGGAATGCACCAACACCAAAGTATATGACACACCCTTGTCCTATGTACAAAGATTCGATCAAAATTGGACGAACAATGTTTGAGACATCAAAAATTCCTTCTCAATGGAATATCAGAATGAATAATTACATGGATTATATTTGGGTTCCAACTAAGTTTCAGCAAGATATTTTTATAGCAGAAGGAGTAATAGATCATAAAATTAGAGTAATAGAAGAGTCAGTTGATACGATGTTTTATTCCCCAAAGTTTGAACAAGAAATAGTTGATTTAAATTTTGCAGGTGATATTACATCACAATTTGTTGATTTGGATAAGAATGATTTACAATTTCTTACTCCATTGATAGACTCGAAGAAAGGACGAGGTAATTATTTCTTTTTCTTTAACGGGAAATGGGAAATAAGAAAAGGAATATTTATCCTATTACAGGCTTATATGAATGAATTTTCCCTGGACGACAACACTCAATTGATCATACTGACGAACGCATATCACTCAACAAGCGATTTTTATAATGAATTATTGAAATTTGCAATATCACAAGGAAAATCTGACGAGTTTATTGATAAAAAAATAATTATATTATCAAATATTCCTCAGCGAGTAATGCCTTTTATCTACTCATTGATGGATGCTTTTGTACTACCAACAAGGGGAGAAGGATGGGGTCGTCCAATAGTCGAAAGTATGAGTTGTGGTGTCCCAGTTATTGCTACAAACTATTCAGGACCTACTGAATACTTAAGTGTGAATAATTCATTTCCATTAGCCATCGAAGGTTTAGTACCTTGCGAGAATTGGGAAGGTCATCAGTGGGCAGAACCTAGTCTAGCTAATTTACAAGAGTTAATGCGTTATACATACAGTAATCCCTCTCTCGCAAAGTTAAAAGGTAAGCAAGCAAGAGAGGATATGATTCAGAAGTACTCCCTTGAAATTATTGGGAAAAAAATAATCGACGAAATAATTCAAATTACTAGTTCTACAAGTGTACAATAACTCCATCATCAACAAATTTACTTCATAACAATCAATTTATAATCTTCCCACCGCTTCAAACCTTTCCGAATTAGTTTAAGCTGCTCATCAATAATGACAATGCATGTAACAGTAACTTTATTCCTTTGATCACCATTTTCAAGATAGTACATTTTTTTCTTTTCTAAAACTTGAGCAATATCATGCAACTTACTAGCTAATGCCTCACACTTGTTTCCACCAGATGTTCCAGGTGCCGCAATTTGAGGTTTGTTCAACGTATCATATAAAAACCTCAAGTATTCAGTGAGCTGACTAAATTTTTCGTGAAATTCTTCTTTAAATTCCTTTGACAACTCCTTTCCTTCCACGAAATCTGCATTTTGCCAGCGAGAAATTTGTTTTTTACCGACCAAATTTTTATGCATAATACCCAGTACTGTTGAATCTACCTTGTCTTCTCTCCAATTTACGTTTATTGATGAATGAATTGCAGCATATTTTGCAGCATATGGAAACGACCTTTTATTCTTAATGTCCTCTCGAATAAAGCTGATGGCCGAATCATTAGGCGGGAACACAGATGATATCGATGACAGGTACTCTTGAGCTGATAATTGCGCAGTTTTGGATCTTTCAGATTTATGAGTAATTGTTCTTGCTTTTTTAAACACACTACCTTCCTCCTCATCCTCATCAACCGTATCATTTTGCTTTTTTTTCAAATTTAAAGGCAAATATTTTACATTTTCTTCGACGCACAGTTCTTTGAGTTCATTAGTATCCGAGAACATATTTAATCTATCCTTAACACTGATGCTATCTTTCACGACTATGTTACTCTTTTTGTTGTATTTTGCAGCGATAGATACAGCTAATGAAGAATTACTAATATCTTTGGAGTGTTTTGAAGTTTCAATACCTTCTAATCCCCTATCAGTTTCAATCACACGATGGTCTCCATAATTACTAGTAAGATCCACGTCTGGAACTACAAGTCCAGTTAAACTGGAGTGTATTGTAAGATTTGATTTAGCTGAAATACTTGTTAATAACGGATGAGCTTTTGCACGGGGGTCTTCTAATCTACTGAATATATCATCACCACCACCTTTATTTCTCTCACCACTCAGTAACTGTCCTTTATCGCGATTGTAATATTCACTATTAAAATATTGTATCCAAAACTCTTCTTCACTTAAATTGATATCCTTAGTTTCAAAGGCCTTAGCTACTGCAGGATACATCAAAAATATTTCATCTTTTACATCTTTATGCAGCTGTAGAGCACTACCGCCTTCTTTAGTCTTAATTACTAAGTCTTTAAAACTTGTATCTGAAATAAGGTCGCTAACTTTGCCTTTGGCTATATTACTTGAGTTATCAGATATATCATCAAATAAATGACTTTTAGACTTCCAAAACTCTTCTTCATCAAGTATTTTATTAACAATAACCAAATCTTTATAATTTCTATTAAGGGTTTTATCTGCCTGTAATAGCTGTTGTCTTTTTTTAATTATTCCACCATTGTCATTATCATGAATCCCAACAACAGAATTTGATGAAGATGCAGTATTACATTCCCTAAAGACAACTCGCATTCTTTCAAATTCCATTTTAACCTTATTAGTATCACTTCCAGTGAGCTTATATGCTTTTTTTTCACCAGTAGCAAGAATAAGTAATACCATTAGTTGCTCCGTTGCTATTTTATAACTTTGTATAGCAGCCCATGAATACCGATGGATATCTTTTGAATCACTCGGAATAAATTTTACTTGAGTAGTTGTCACCACAAACTGACCATGTTCATATGCATCTTTATCCAAACGAAATGCTCCACTATGAGAGAATTTTTCAGTCATTCTTTCTAGCTAATAGTGGAACTATGCACGAGAGATCATGAACGATTCCCCAACAAATTATAACTGAGGAAAATTTCAGAAAGAGGGAATTTTGTTAATAATTTGTTTTGCAACTTTCAGGGCCTAATTCATGCCCGTATTCATTTGATCAGTTGGATCACTAACATCTGAATATGTTTACTCAAACAAAGGTATATATCCTCTAGACGTGTTGCCAACACTTAACGAGTCGAGAAAATCAGGATAACGCCGTCGATCTCCACTTTCTACTTGGGGCCGGGCCGCCAATGTTCCGTCGAAACTTTTACAAAATTTAAAAATAGAGCGTTGACTATAGGTAAAATGGAGAGTAAATCAAACTTCGACGAGATTTATGCCGACGAAGATGAACCAGAAGAGATAATAGGTCACGGAGGCACTTCAGAGGATAATGAATTTGATCGAATTGTTGGAGCATTAGAGGAAATATTAGTTGATGAGACAAGTGGATTTACGAACATGCAAAAGGCATTTTGTGATAAACATTGTGGTACGATGTATTTATAGATTTAACTTAAGCTTAATCCTGACTATTTATTATACAGATGTTTTTGATGATACTGAGGAAAATAAGGTTGTCTACACACAAATATTCAATGAGTATACAGTGCTTATTGAGACTACATTAGATGAAAAATTAAGAGCTAAAGTCCCTGGATTTTCAATGAAAAAGTTTGAAACTATGTTAGCCAGTCGTCAAGATGAAATTGGCGGAGAAATGTTTGATTTATTATTATCGTTTGGTGACTTCAATGAATTTAAGGATTTAATGTTATCTCATAAAATGGCAAAAAAACCTGCAAGTAAAGGTGTATTTGACGATGCTGCAGCGTTATCTATTGGAGGCAAAGGGCTTTCAATTGGTGGTTTATCTATCCAAGGTACAAAAACGAAATCAACCGCAGTGAAACGTTGAATTTGTGAATAATCAACAGGAATTATGTAGTAATTTTGTATTCCAACAATTGTATATATTAAATCGAATTCAATAGAAAAGTTTTTAAAAGCAAATTAATCAAGAAGTTATTAAATATACTATGCTATACCAAAATAAATAAACTAATTCAGTCCAATCTAAAATGCATACCATTGATCACTTGTAATACCTATTTCTTTAAATGCGGGTTCACAAGCGAATTTAATCATAGGAGGTGGTCCACAGACATAGATCATAGTATCATCAGATGCAGGTGGCAAATGAGCTTTGCACATTTCTGTATTAATAAATCCTTTACTGTATTTCCAATCAGCTGGAGCATTATCTAAAGTATACCACAAATGTAATCTATTGCTGTCTATTTGCTCTAACTCTTTTCTCAATAAAATGTCACTTTCTGTTTGATTTGCAAAAATAAGCCACAATTTCGTTTTATCTCTAGGATTTTTTAATATTTCTCTGATTATTTGTAACATAGGTGTTATTCCTGTTCCACCAGCTATCATACCAATATTTTTCTTTTTATAAGACTTAGTTACTTTTTTTCCATTAACGTTTTTTGTGATCGTGAATTTTCCTTCACCTAAATATTCCAAACTTCCTTTTGGTCCTCTCATAGCAATAGTGTCACCAATTTTTAGGCTATCTAAGTGTTGACTCATTAAACCACCTTTATAAATGAAGTTAACATAAATAATTTGTTTTATGATGAATGAAAAAACATAACTTTACCTTTAGGAAATCTATCATTGGGGCGATATACTTTTACTACTAAATCCATAAAACCCTTATCGTCGTTAGAAGAAGTAGGGGTGTAAGATCTCTGTACTTCACCTTCAGAACCTACAAACTTTAAACTAACGTGCTGACCAATTGGTATACCCATAATGTGTTCTTTACTAGGAAGTGCAAACCTAAAACGGCGCACATCATGACTGATTTCCTCTTTATCAATTAATGGAAAATCTTGCCAATCGTCAGTTATAGCAACTGGTTGGCGCTTTTTACTTAATAAAATGAAGTTGAAAATTATGACTACAACAACTGAGATAATTGCCGCCAAAATGGCTTCATCAGAGACATTAGTGAGAAATGGCGAAAGAGGTCGGATGCCATGAATTACTTTCTGTAATACAGGGAACATTTTGATTGCAATGTCAGCCATTTGCGATGTTGATAAACGTCGCTGTGAGTCACTTGATTGTCGGCCCAATTAACGGTAGGCATCCGGTTATATTGTCTATCAATATAAATTAATTACTAGTTAGAGACGGTGAACTCATTTAGAGCGATAAAAAGATTACAATTATTTCGATCGTAACGGAATAATGTAATTATTCATTAATAATATTAATAATGACAGGTAAAATATATTTCTTAAAAAATACCATGTAAAGTAACTTAACTTTAGTGGGACTCGTCTAAAAAGTCCCTCTTTAACCTCAATTAATATTGTATCAACTCAAAATGTCGAGGCCGGATATTAAATTTTGGAAGAACACACCAGACAGTTAACAAACCCATTTAAATACATTCGACGTGAGTAGAGGCGTGGAATAAGAGATAGCATAAGTGGAATCATCTTCTATCACTCGCACATATTTACTCTCAAAGAAAGAGTATAAATTTATTTAATGGCACTAGTCGAAGAAGTTAAAGGCACAGTTGTTCAAGGACATACTTTCACCATTTCTCCTCGATATAATTTACAAGAATCACGGTTATTAGGAAAAGGATCTTACGGAGTTGTTGTCACTGCTATTGATAGTGTCCGAGGGTGCAAAATAGCCATAAAACGAATAAGACCATACGCTAATGATGAATGGGACGCTAGACACACACTTCGTGAAATTCGCCTTTTAAAGCTTTTAGGAGCGCATCCAAATATAATCACTTTATATAGTTTGAGTTTATTTGATGAAAAGACAGAATTGTATATGTATATGGAACTAATGGATTGTGATCTTCATCATATTATTCAGAGCAAACAGCCACTGACTGATATGCACTACAAGTGTTTTACAAAACAAATGCTAGAAGGAATTAAAGCAATGCATTCAATCGGAGTTTTTCACAGAGATTTAAAACCTGGAAATATACTTGTTTCAAAAGGTACTTGTTTTAAACTGTATTTTTTTATCCTTTATTTACATTATTTTATATTTATTAGATTGTAGATTACGCATAACAGATTTTGGATTAGCTAGATTTATGAGTGAAAGTACACTAAAAGGAGATAATTGTGCAAACCCTATGACAGAATATGTTGTTACTCGCTGGTATCGTTGTCCTGAGTTATTATTAGCTCAAAATCGTCCATATAGTGATTCAATTGATTTATGGTCTATCGGTTGCATATTAGCTGAATTGATCAAAAGAAAGCCATTATTTCCCGGCAAGTCTCACGCCAATCAAGTTCAACTTATTTTCGAAGTTCTTGGCTTTGACAATCCAAAAGAATTGGGATATCCATTACCTGAAGAGGCAACATCATTTTTAATGAAACGCTGTAGATACCCTAAACAATCATTGTCTTTAATTATTCCTGACGCAACTACAGATGCATTAGAGTTAATTGAAGCTTTATTGGCAGTGAATCCGTTTGTACGTCCAAGTGCCGCCGATGCACTAGAATTCAAGTATTTAATTGGCGCCGAAGAGTTATGTGACTACTCAATTAACTATTTAAGTAAGCCTAATGCTAATTTATTTGACTTTGAAATGGCAAAATTTTCTGTGCAAGATCTGAAACATAGTATTCACGAAGAAGTCCTTCAGTGCAAGTTAAGCGATGCTCAATATGTTGCACATAATAAAATAACATTATCTGGTGCATCTCGTGGTAATATAAACGATTTAGAAATGAAACGCCCCACCAATGTACCTACAAAAGCTGATGCATATGTTAGGGAGAGGAGAAACTCATACTCGGAGAGTCAAGAACCAGCCAGTGAAATTGAAACTCAACCAAAAGGCGCAAAAATGTCAAGATTAGGTAATTCAAATTCGAAGCAACAGATTGTATCCAATAAAGATGCGTTTCCAAGTCAATTTCGCTCAGATGAAGCTATTACCAGAGTTGAAAGTGAAGTCGACGCAAAAGATCAACTCATTCAAGGCCATGCTAATATGATACAGAACATTAAAAGCACTGATAAGAGCAAACAATCAAAGCAAGGAAGTAATAAATTTGCATCATCCAATAAAGATAGTGAAAAAAATGCACTTACACCCGCTACTCAAACAAGTCAAGGTATCAGTGCAATCAAGATGAATGATGGTGAGCGAAGGTTGATCCAGCGTAGCGCCCCCATGAATGCTATACCATCACAGGGATTGTTATCTGGGAATGTATCTGTGACAAATTATCCCTCCACATCTCAGCATAAATCGATGAAAGCATCTAGTGCTTATCAGCAGATGCGTGAAACAATCAATAATGCGAAAGCAAACGAAGGCACAGCAATGAAGAATAACAGCACCATGATTGGATCAATAATGTCCTCCTTGAATCCATGCAGAACTCTCAGTGCAAAACCAAAGTCATCGATTGAATCAGAGCAAACCAGAAGTAATGAAATTGTAAGAACTCGCCAAGTTGCATCTGCACCTATGGGTATAAAACGAGGCAGTAATAATGCACCACTATAGATACAAGTATGAAACAGGATTTAGGAATATACTAATAAATTATGGATGTATATAGCGACTTTTTGTGTTCCCAAATTGCCAATCGCGTATGAAATCAGCTTAATAAGATGTAGAAATGTACGTTAATAAAATTACAAATTCACAATATCTTGAAAAGTCGAACAGCTTTGGTCAGTGGAGTAGATATAAACGAACTTGTTCTCATGCGCGTCGTCGTAATCATACTTAAAGAATGAGTGTCTGACAGAATATAATTCGTAATAATTTCCACTGTCTAAAATATTACTTAAACTTTCTTTATACGTGTCAAAGGTCACAAGATAATTAACTTGATTACAAGGAGAATCGTCGACACAATCACCACCGGCTTCCAGCTTCAACGTGTGGTATATATCGTTCGCACTGACAGCATGTTGAGTTTGTAAGGGAAAACAACTCAAATAATGAAGACGAATTTGAATGTTTGCTTGGTAACGGTCATGAATATACGAATACCCAGGAAAGCTATAACAGGGCGCCACAACATACACATTAATTGCTGCAGGCACCTGAATATCACGAAACTTGGTATTTATGTGGTTTACTAAGTATTTAAATGAGTTTTCGGCACCATTTTGATGTGAAGTAAGCAAAGCAGTCGCCAAAATGGCATTCAACACAAAGGAAACAAAGTACAGAATTCTCCATTTTGAACTATTTCTCTTCAATTGATTAAATCTAATTCCAAGCAACATATGCAATGCCGGAAGACACGGTAATAAAAACCTGTATTCTTGGTGAGATGTTACGATCCTTAACGAAATTGCATAAAACAAAGCGGAAAATACAAGATAATTCAATAACATATCGTTTGAAACACCGCGAAATTTATGGGACAAGAAAATAAAAATTTCATAAAAAATAAATGGGGCATAAAATCCTGAAACAACAGGTAAACCTTCAACAAGAGTCCAGTACCAAGTTTTGATGCCAAATAATTCAGCATAACTTCGATGAACATTATAAATATAAAAATTAAGTGGTGTTATTGTTACTTTCCATGCACAAATTTGACCAATAATAAATTTTATAGCTTCATTGCTACCATTGTAAGTATATAAACAGCCATCAGGATAATTAAAAATAGCATTATAATGGTAACTGTCAATTATAATGCAGGCGACACAAGTACATAATCCAATCAATGAACAATACACTATACGCCGTCGGTCCATCATGATATAAAGTGACATAGGAATAAGCCACCACAGTAAAGATGTTGGCCGCGAATATACAGAAATAGTGACTAACACTACATAAAACAAATCATACCATAATTTTTTTGATTCATTTTTAATACATATAATCCAGAACCATGCACCAACATTCTGCAATATAGTCTCATAAGAATTAACCAAGGTTCGACTCATGCAATAAGTCCCACTCCATGAGAGCAAATTAACTATAGTGATATCTCTAGCTATGTCTTCATTTACAAATATGATTTTACTGACGAAATAAAGAGATATATCTCCAATTACGCTACAAAATGTTTGAATAACTCTTGGTCCATTCCGAATCAAAAATGCATTATCTATACCCAATAACTGAAGTAATTGAAACCATTTGATGTAATGAAGTATGGGAATATAACTTCTTATTCTGTACTCAGATTGCCATTCCCAAGTTAAGGGAGGTATAACCAGTTTAGTGCTATTGTTAAAAACGAATTTAAACGCTGGTTCAACCGACTGGTAATATTCATCTGGGACAAATGTTGTTCTAAGCAATAACAATGCAATAATTCGGTAAACAGCACAAAATAGTATGAAAAGTAATCTATTCCTTTGTTCTATTGTCAATCTTTTCAATGGCGATAGCGCAGAAACGTGGGATTCTTCACCATTTTTGGCAATTATGGTCATTTTATTAATCAATTAATTTCATTTCCCATATGGTTTCCGTAGCAAAGACGGTGTACACTGTGATAAAGACCATGGCATTATTTTCGGGGAAAATTTAAAGGGATTAGGTGGAATCAACTTTGGGATATATAGTTAGAATCGTAAATTTAACATATTATACAATCATCAGTATTAGTCAGTGGTGACGGCCTTTGCCAAATTACGGGGAACATCAGGGTTAATTCCTTTCATTACCGCAAGTTCATATGCAATGAGTTGTAATGGCAAGCATGCAATTAGTGCTGTTAATGGTCCATTATTAGGAATGATAATAGGGTCATTATCTAGGCCTAAGGCTAACCTTGGATTATCAGTAATCACATAAACTTTAGCACCTCTAGCTTTAACCTCTTCTGCAGCAGTGCGCATATGTGCTGCATGCTCATCATCTAATATAATAGTTATTACGGGAGTCTGACCAAATTTACCTTCCTTACCCTCAATCAAGGCAAATGGACCGTGTTTTAAAGCACCACCACTGTAACCCTCAGCATGAAGATATGTCATTTCTTTAATTTTTAATGCACCTTCCAAGGCAATAGGTTCCGCGTAACCTTTACCCAATACAAACAAACTTTCTTTCTCCTTCAACTCGGCAGCAACTTTTTTACAAATATCACGTGATCTTAATGCCATACCAAATGAAATTGGCATTCTTTGCAATGACTCGAGTAATTCTTTTTTTAATGCTAGCTCTGGTAACTTATCTTTATCTTCTCTGGTCTGTCTGAACCATAACGCAATCAAAGCCAATACTGTTACCTGACTGGTAAATGCTTTAGTGGATGCTACTGCATGCTCTCTTCCAGCATTTAAATAAACTCCGAGCCCAGTAGATCTGGCAATTAAAGAGCCAACAACATTAACAACAGATATACAAGGAACGCCTTGTTCTTCTCCCAATTTTACAGCTCGGTAGACATCTTTAGTTTCTCCACTTTGTGATACAGCAAGTAATCCACCGCAATGTTTAGGTATATCAGTCCTTCTAACTTCAGCAGAATCTAAGGTAGAAACACTATCAAAGCAATCTAAATCTCTCATAATTTTTGCGCCCAGCTCACTAGCATGTCTTGAAGTACCACAACCTGTCAGTAGCATATTTTTTATCGACGACATAGAATCAATATTTTTGTCTAAGCCACCCAAGACTACTCGTTTCCCATTCATTCTAGCGCCATAACTTAATGCTCTCGCTATTGCCTCAGGTTGTTCTAAACATTCTTTGATAGTAAAATGCGGATGTGGATCAGGAGTTAATAAAACATCATGCTCTGGCGCGGTTTGAACTCGAGAGAGATCTAATGTTGATGCCCCAGCTTTTATAACACCAATTTCGCCATCTTTCATTGAAATGTAACTTTTAGTATAACGACTAAATGCAGACGTCTCTGATGCTACATACGTCTTACCTTGTCCAAGTCCAATGACAATAGGAGATCCATTACAAGCTACAATTATTTCATTGGGCTCGCTTTTATTTATAACTGCAATACCCCAACTACCATCACATCGACTAAGAGCACTAGAAACTGCTTCTTTGGTACTTAAACCCTTATCCAAATATACACCTACTAATTGAGCAATAACTTCAGTATCAGTCTCTGACTTAAATACCACTCCTTGAGCTAAATATAATGACAGAGATTAAATATATTATGATGATTAAAATAGTCATATAGTAAAGTTACCTTGAAGTTCCTTTTTCAAATCATATGAATTGTTTATAGTTCCATTATGAACCAAAGCAATTCTTTCCTTATTGTCAGTGTGTGGATGAGCATTTTGATCAGTTTTCCCGCCGTGAGTGGCCCATCGAGTATGGGCAATACCAATAGTATGACCAAGATGTTTACTGCAATTTGATCGAACTAAATCTATACTGTCCGCAGTTGATTCTCTTGACGCATATTTAGTTATTTTAATATTGCTAGAACCAACAGTAGCTATTCCGGCAGAATCATACCCTCTATTTCTCAATATTGTCAACCCTTCTAACAAAAATCCCGAAGCATCATCGCCATTACCCACGACACCAACGATGCCACAATTGTGAGTTTTATTTTTAAATAGGTCATATGTTCCATATAAACTGATAACTAAAACTCCAAATGCAGCCGAGAAATTTTGCCAAATCGGTTGAGAACCATCATTTCCATTTGTATTGTAACTATTCACAAGAGGTAAAACACCACTATTTACACTTCGGCAACATCCTCTACGAATGAAACTACGATAAGAGGTTGCAGCTTTAATATAGCCGTACATTTCCCTCGAAGACTTATAAAACGGTAATCGTAAATCTAGTTGATGAACACACCACTTGGATTATCGTTTACGCAATTATGATTTTAGAAGTTATCATTCTATTTCCGGTTTGTTCAAACCAAAAGTTCCGCTCTAAACGGTATGAATTAAATCCGGTAGTAAAAAGAGAGAATATATAGCAAATTAAGCTTAAGATATACAAATAACATTATTTTTACTCTGAGAATCAACAATTTATTTTTTCTTTGATGGCGGTGCAGTTTTTTTTTTATTAGTGGTGCTGCCTGAGGAAGTGTTTTTTGATGTTGTTGATGATTTACTACCGCTACTAGATACTGATGTATTGTCACTGGTTTCTTGCCCAGTTAACTTTTTACCTAAAGTTACGGCACTACTAACTGCTCCCAAAGTTGCTTTGTCCATAACACTTAGAGTGCTTTTCATTACACCACCAATACCTTCAATCATATCACCGGGAACTGTGGTAGGATTATGAACTACTTTTTCACCAATTTCTTTAAATTTACTTACAGCACTGCTTCCCGCACTTGATACAACGCCGGATATACTTGATTCGTCCACAAATTCTACAACTTTTCTAGGTTGAGATTGTTCCTTTATCAATTTCCATTTTTTGATACCGGATTTTAATTTGCTAGTAGCTTCAGTATTTAGTTGCACACAACCACTATTGACTTCATCAAATTTATCATCGAGACCTAAATTTAACATATCTTGTTTTAATACTTTCATATGTTTGACACATTTATCATTTTCTTCCTTTAAATCCCTTTCTAGATCACTTATATCATTAAGAGCTTCACGTGCCTTATTATCTGATACTGAAGCAGCAGAGTTCATTATTTCTTGTAAACTAGATTGAACTTTAACCAGAGTTCTATTACTTATAGGTACTGCACCAGATTTATCGGCCACGTCATTCCCTTGTTTACTTCGCCTTGTATTGCTACTATTTGTCAATAGCTCTTGTGCAGCTTTAACCCTGCGCTGAGATTCGTCATAATATTCCTCGATAGTTTTATCATGTGCTTTTAAAAACTGTTTAATTTTTTCAACTGCACCAGTTAATTCATTTTTTGCTTGCTCCCTACCTTGCTCAGTTGCCTTATTACTTTTTATTCCTACTAGTAAATCTTGTATAGAATTTAAATCTTTGGCATATTTAATATATGATTGAGCATCGTCATATAAGCTTTCCCCCTTCATCTCTATTACAGCTGCAATACCACCTAACTTAGCCTGAACTAGTTGGGACCTTACATTAAAATATCGTTTTTCATATACTGTTCCTGATCTGGCTGGTTTTAAACAAGAGCATAATCCTCCGAATACTTTCTTAGGCATTAATAACTCAGTATAATCTTTCATAGCGGTATTAAACATTGTCACTAATCTTCTTGCATCATCGTCTTGGGAACATTTTGCCGAATACCCTTTACCAACATATTTACTAAAATCCTTTAAAATCTCTATAGTTTTAGCACCAGTTTCAATTAATTTTTTGTGAACTTTATCTTGATAGTCTCCACTATAAATTGCAAATATTTTTAGTAAGTTGTAATATTTTTTAGTCTTTATAAATTACCTTTCCGCTAGATTTTCAAACAAAGTTTGATCTTGCTCGAGCTGATTTAGCAAATCAATAAACTCCTCGAACATTTATTTCCCTTCCTTCGGTGTGAATGACACGGAGGAAAAAGTACTTCCTTGGAATACCCGACAAACCAGTTTCGGACCACCGGCCGCGGTCTGGCAGTCTGGTCAGAATTAACGAATAATAGATATCAAAGAGAGAAAAGAATGAGAGGAATCATTTATGCAGTTTTAAAAAGTTCTAAATAGTTTTAAAATTATATATTCATAAGTGTTATCATGTATTGATAAATTATATTTGCGATAATTCAAACTAAAAGGAGATGGGTGATCATACAAAAACTATTCAGACGAACGTGGGAAGAGTTTTATATATTGGGAATCCAATTTGGGATTGTGACCGGTCTCGACTGTTAAATCATAAAAATTCACAATAAAAAATTGATATAATCCGGGGACTATAAAAAGAGTTCTACTCAATAGTCCCATCCCCGATGGAAACGAGAAAATGGATTGTAGATGCAAAAATATTGGAAGAATTGGCTCTGATGTTGCAAAAGTATACTAGAAGTAAATTAGCTAGAAAAAGGGTTATATTATTGCGTTGGGAACGATTCCAACGGGCAGCATATGTAATACAACATAAATATCGTACATATAGATTACAAGATGCATTTCGCAAAGCTATACATCGGAGACTGGAATCCAGGAAGAAGAAAAATATGATTTTATTAAAAAATCAACGTCGTGATGATACAGATAGTAAAAGTAAAAATATTATAGAGAATATATTTGGAGTCAGGGCATCATTTGAAGATAAACTTGCATTTTGGCGTAAAGCAGTTGAATTGAGACGAGCTCATAACCAGTATCCTACGGATGTTATCATGAAATCACTCATCGCAGCAAAGGGCGAGTTAAATCGGGGTCTTGTTTTGATAGGAAATGTAGATTTTGCATTGCGTCAGTTATCAGATTTACCCTCTAAAGTTAGAAAGACTTTACTCCCCATTGAACCTGGGTTTGAGGATGATGCTTTCGGTACAAATACTTTTAATCATACTCTACTATCAAATAGTATTTCATCAACATTAAGTCAGCACGGGAATACTCAAGTGGATGTAATTAGAGCACTGAAATTAAGACAAGAAATACAAAGAAAAGAAGAAAATGAAAGGCAAGGCCGAATAAGGCGAGGGGAATATTGCGAAGGAGGTATTGATGTGTCTAAAGTTGTTTCAAAATGCTACTTTTCCAAACATTTTAAAGGTTATGATATACTTCAACGCAAACCTAGATATATTGATCCTATTATTTCTACGAAAAATAAGTTGCATCACAGTTACAGTAGTTCTTCTCCGCGTGTAAATGGTCCTGAAGAGATTGAAGATTTTTTTGCCGGAATGCATGCTTCAGAAATGTAAAAAATGTACAAAAATTATGTAATATACTGTCAATTATTTTTCACATAATACCTTTTCTATATTTAAAATGTAAATTTGATATCAATTTAATATCAACATAAAGTAACTTTTATAGCAATGTAAAATTTGTTACAGTCCACTTGCAAGTAGCATTAATAATTTTACGGCTATATAATCCACTAGTTTCGATTTCATTCAAGCTTCCACTTGTAAGGGAACTCACATTCGAACAAGTTTCAAGATAATCCTGTTGGGCGTCACTGACTAATTCATCATCGTCATTAACGTCAGGAGCTAAAAATAATGTTAGCTCACCAAATGCTGATTTTTTTGCACCAGCACCTTGATAAAGATCTTCCTCTCGCTTTCTCAAAACGGCAATTTCTTCATCTGACCTGTATGACAAATCCATACAATCAACTAGGCTTCTATTGCCAAGACATTTTTGCATGTAATCCAGACTTACGATATGTGTTCTCGTTCCACTAAATCCAATAGTAGCAGTTATGACATTAGATTCAACGAATGATATGTTATCAGGAACCATTAAAACATCTGGATGAGTATTTGCTAAATTTTTGAAATAATCACGGAGATTATGCTTCTGTTTAAAGGGTACTACACCAACATTGATAGGACAGTTTGGTGCGGCAGAATCGAATAATGCAGTAAGTTCATCTAAATGAGAGGTATTAATAAGATGACACATTTTGTTGACTACCCGAGCTAGATCAATATCTTTGCTTAATTTTGGACTAATTTTAATATTAGTGTCTAAAAATTCACCTTCACTTTTGAAGATTTGTGCACTATGTAAACTGCAATTACTAGTGTCAGTTCCACCCAACGAACTCATATCTACTGTATCTACACTAGATGTATTAGTCTTTTTTGGTTTTGATGATTTCGTAGTTGCCTTTCTTTTATTCTGTTGTGGGGAGTTTTTTACATGCTGCGGATCACTACCATCACAACTTTTACTGTCATGGTGATGCTGAAGCTGCACCAAAGTATCCGCAGCTAGAGTCTCGATGGATTGCATAAGTCTAACCAAATGAAGAACCAACGAGCAACGCCTGAGATTCTTCCTTCTCAAGAACTCTTCTCTTCTACCTCCCACTACGCAATGTGCAAGTAGTTTTACAAGGCCCCGGAATAACCAGGGGTAGCATTTTTAGAACTCAGATTATCAACATATTTGAAAAATAGTATTTGATGTAGCAAACAGTTTTCTTTACTTAACATTTTGGACCAGTAAAACACCTAGTTTATACTTGGAAAAATTAATACACGACCGGGGTATCTGCAAATTGGACCCAGGAACTTGGAAAAACTCCACGTTGGACGTCGTTGGTATGGTTGCAAAAAAAAAAGTGGAAAAAAAGGAAGATTCAAAATCGCAAATTTGCCTGAAACACTGAGTTTGAAGCCAAGCAGACATTATGGATTCATCAACCACAACAGAGGTGGACCTATCGACTACGAATATAACAGAATCAAAAGTATTAAAACGAAAATGCTGCGATTGGCCAAAACTCTCACTTGAAGAATGTCAAAATTTAATCAAAGATATGAAATTGTGGAAATTAGTATTGTCGAATGAGATACCTAAACTTGTTAGAACATTTTGCGCTAAAAATTTTATATCTGCAATAGATTTCATTAATTCTTCGGCCAAAATTGCCGAAATTTTCAATCATCATCCCGATTTGCATGTAACAAGTTGGAATTCAGTCACAGTAGAAATATACACTCATTCATTGTTAGGATTGACTCAAAATGACTTTGATTTGGCAAATGAAATAGATAAGATAGAAGTCGCCTATAGTAGTAAATGGTTAAAAGAAAATATTATTTAATACAATTTTATCATGATGAAAATATGTGTAAAGTATTGTAATCGTTGTATATTTTGTCTAAAAACAGTTTTCTTCTTTTACGAATTATTCTGTCTTGTATTTCGTCGTACTATATAGTATCAATATGGAAAAAATATTACATGACATTAGGTAAATGTTGACCGAAATTATCGTATAGCGAATGAAGTACTGTGGCAACTACAATAAACACCATAATTTAATTAGTATGACTAGGTTGAGAGTTTTACTTCATGTCTCATGTCCATTTCCATATTTTTTGAACCACCAAAAATAAATAAAAAATTTTAAATTGGAAAAATATTCCTATTTTTTGAAGCAATTCTATTCAAAAGGATGACTGCTAAGCATAAAACGACTAATTATCGCAAACTTGTTGAAAATTTCTTGACATCCAAAGATTTTACCAATGATACATTTACAAATTTAATTGTAAAAATGATTGATTATGAGAATTTCCTAATGCACAAACATACTGTGCTTCAGGATAGTTGCAAGAAAGAACAAATCAATCTTGATTCTCTGACTGGTAAAGTAAATGAGATGCAGTCAGAAAACGAAAAATTGTTCCTTAAATACGAAACATTAGTAAAACTTACAACAGAACTACGGCGACAAGAGAGCAGTTTATTTGACAATGCTAAATCGTGTCGTATTAGTGATAATAATGCAAGAACTGATATCCAAAAAAAGTACCAAGAAAATATCAAAAATATTGCTGCTAGAATAGATGGTATTTCTATATCAAGTAAAACATTAACAGATGAGGAAACAAAATTGAAATCTGAATTATTGAGTGCTCTTAAAAAATATGAAAAGTGTGAAAAAAAATATGAAACTGATGTTAATTCTTTGCGATTGAAATATGGTGAAGATAAGTTAACGGGCGATAACACTAACTTGTCATTCAATGAAGATATCCATGATCATGAAATGAACAGAATTCTCGATGTGGCAGCGATGTCTTATGAAGATTACAGCACACATTACATTTTAAGTAAACAGAACCAAGCAAAGTTAAACGGGGATATTAAAGATTACTCGTTAAAATTTGGTTCATTGCAGGAAGAAATAACATCCTCAAATGAACTATTTAAGTTAAAACAAGGTGAGATTAAAGAATTGATAAAATCATGCAATGAATACGAAACACGAAATAAAGCTATGGATACCATAATTGCCGAGACTATTAAGGATAAAAATGTTGCATTATCAAAAGTTGAACAGATTAAAATGCAAATAGATAGTATTACTAAAAAACGAGATGTGTTTCTACGTTTATCCGTAGCATTGCAGAATAATAACCCTGTTAAATAATAAAAATAATAATGAAAAAAATACATAATTACAAATCTCAAAAACTTCAATATCTACACAATTAATCTGAAACATATATACAAATACAAATACAGCATTTACTTGGTACTACGCACTTTCTTCTGCTTATCAAATTCGTGAATTAAATACTCAATTCCTTGCTGTAAATTTTCGCCAGTTTTTGCAGACACTGGGACTATTAACCAAGGTCTATCTCTGATTGAATGTAGATTTAAACCCGCAGTAAGTTCACTTACATTTAATGAATTAATTAAATCAGTTTTGTTTGCATATATAAGTAGTGGTACTCCAATTAATTTGTCTTCATCTAGCAAACGTTGCAATTCTAATCCACATTCGTCCAATCTTCTTCTGTGTTATTAGTACAAATAAATTAGATATAAGTATTTTAAGGAAAATAAATTTGTAAGTTAAACCTGTCTGCGGAATCAATAACAAATATTATGGCACTAATACCATCGAAATAATTACGCCAGTAACATCTAAGTGATTGCTGTCCTCCAATATCCCAAGCATTTAACTTGCACTGTCCCGATTGTAATGATTTAACAACAAATCCATGAGTAGGCATTACCTCTGAAATATCTTCATTACAAAGTCTTCTCAATATAGTAGTTTTACCGCTATTGTCTAATCCAAGCATTATAATCTTCAATTCTGACTCATTAGTGCGGTAGAATTGACGGAATATATCCAACAACCCCATGTTTTGTTTGGTTGTTTGTCTGATGTTAAACAAACACTGGTAGAAATGTTCGAAATGTTATTATATGAATTCATACAAAACGGTCCCAAATGTCCGAGATGAACTCGGTCATGCATGCCTGTCTACTATTCTGAATGCTTTATTTCATCACTGAATAGATCTAAGGCGATTTCTTTTTTATTACGTACTAAGTCAAAACTATGTAATTATTAATAATATTCCTACTTTTCTTGTATTCCTACTTTTCTTGACCCGCCATATTGACTGTTATAATTGTCAAAAATAATTTAAAAGCCGAAGGTCAGGTCCAACGAAAGTGGAGTTATGGCAAAGGTTTTAGAATCTTTAATTGCCAAAGGTCGTCGCGCAAGACGTCCAGTTGAGCAGAAAGAAGTTGCATTTGGTTTAGCCGATCTTTCCACTCATGAAGAATTATTAGAGAGATTGGTCCAAAAGGGCGGTGTTAAATCACTTTTGCTGTTGTTGACGAAATCAACCGATGTAGATGCACAAAGATTTGCGGCATTAGCATTGGGAAATGCTTCATCTGCTGCGTTTAATCGTATGAGGGTAGCTAGTGAAGGCACAATTGCTACTCTTATATCATTTATGAAAGATAGCAATAATGATATTGTTGCCAGACAGTATTCAGCTATGGCGATTGGAAATTTAGCGGCAGAACCTCAAAATCATATGGAAATAGTAAAAACTGGTGGTATTGATGCATTAATTACAGTGTTAAAATCAGAAGATATTGATGCAGGGCGATATGCTGCATTTGGTTTGGCTAATTTAGGTGCAAATGCTAACCATAGAGAAAGTATAGTAGAAGAGGGTGCCGTCCCATGTCTTATTTCATTAGCATGTTGTGAGGACATTAATGCACAGAGACAAGCGTTAACTGCACTCAGAGCATTATGTATTTCTCCAGAATATCGCATTGTCGCTGTGCGAGAAGGTATTATGGATCCAATCGTGTTACTAAGTAGATCAGAAGATGTTGAAGTTTTACGTGAAATTGCATCGGCACTAAACTGCTTGTCTAGTGTAGAGGAAAATAAAATGGAGGTTGCAGATAGAGCAATGTGTACAGTTATTGGGTTAATGTTATCAGGAGATTCTATTATTGAAAGACATTCTGTTTGCGCATCTGCAAATCTTATGGAAATGTTAGAATTACATTCTCGTTTAATGGAAGAAAGAGGTGTTCCCCCACTAGTGGCATTAGCTGCGCAGAATGATCCAAATAGCAGAGGTGAAGCATGCCGTTGTCTAGCAAATTTATCTGTTAATCCGGATATGCATCAAATTTTAATTAAAGAAGGAGCATTATTACCTCTAGTAGATTCACTTTCATCAACAGAATTGAATTGCCAACGTTACTCGGCACTGTGTCTTGCAAATCTGGCTACTACTGTCGCGGCACAAGTCAAAGTAATTCAATGTGGTGCAGTGCGACCATTAATTAACCTAGGTGTTAATACCGCAAATCAAATCGAAGCACGAAGGTATGCAGTTTTGGCTTTAGCGAACCTTACAGCTACCATAGGGAATCATATGACTATTATAGAAGACGGAGGTCTTATAGCTTTTTTTTCGCTATGTAATTCGCCTGATATTATGTCGCAATATTATGTTGGATGTGCATTAGCGAATTTATCATGCTCTCCGGCGAATCATAATATTATTGTAGAGCAAGGTGGTCTTCAAGCTATAGTTACAATTTGTGCATCACCTGATCCCGATGTACACCAGCAAGCCGCAGCTGCTCTTAGAGGTCTCGCTGTTACTCAATCCAATAAGATGAAAATAGTACAAGAAGGTGCATTGTCGCCATTATGCCATCTATTATCTTCTGATGATGTTGAAATCCTCAGAGAAGTTGTGGCTGCTATTAGCAATTTGGCACTTAGTGACGAAAATAAGTATGAAATAGTTAAAGCCGGTGCTGTTCCTGCGTTGATTTCATTAGCCCAATCTCCAGATATGGTTGTTGCCTCGCAATCATGTGCGGCATTGGCCAATTTAGCAGAAATTAAAGTAAATCAAGACATTATTGCCAATGAAGGGGCGGTCCGACCATGTATATCAGTCATGAGATCAAAGTACATTGAAGTACAGCGTGAAGCTGGTAGAATGTTAGCAAATTTATGTGCTTCTGAATCAGAATTTACAAATGCAATTATTGAAGCTGGAGGACATAATTTATTAATATCATATTTACTTTCCCAAGACACAGCATGTCAAAGAGTTGGGTCTCTGGGAATTTGCAATTTATGTACTCAAGTTAGATTTCGTAGAACTTTAATGGAAAGCGGTGTCATCGAACCATTATGCTCTTTGGCCAGGTCTGAAGATGTTGAATTGGAAATTCAGCGGTTCGCTATATTAGCTGTTGCCAATCTAGCATCAGCAACAGAAAATCATGCTATTTTTATTGAAGAAGGAATGTTATCCCTTTTAATTTCATTATCCACTGCAAATGACGCCGAGACACGGCAATATGCTGCTTATGCGGTTGTCAAACTTGCTCAGAATTCTGATGTCCGTCGTGTCGTAACTGAGGAGGGAGGCTTAGAACCTGTACTCTATTTAGCCAGAACAGATGAGCCTGAAATTCAGAAAGAAGTGTTACCTGCATTGTGCTGCTTGTCATTTGCTGATGCAAATAAAGTTAATATTTGCAGAAATGGTGGTTTAGACCCTATCATTCGGGTTATTCGAGACGGATCTTCTAAAGTCGCTGCAATGGCTTGTACAACATTAGCTAATTTATCGGAAATTGCAGAGAATATGGATCGAATTGCAGATGCTAATGCGATTCCAAATTTAGTTTACGTCCTTAATAATCCAGCCGAAGAATTAAAAAGAGAAAGTGCCCGAGCACTTGGAAATCTAGCAGCCAATATTGAAATGGGTGACCTTATTCTTCGCGAGGGTGCACTTCCTTTCTTGTTATCTATGATTAGATCAGGTGACCCAATAACGCAACGTATGACTGCATTTGCATTATGCAATTTAACTTCAAACATACGTAATCAAGGTTTCATGTTAACAGGAGGATTATTTGATCCACTATTAGCGGAAACACAAATAGCATTGGATCCCAAGTCAAGAAGCGATCATGAATGTACACGCTATTGTTTACTGACTCTATCTAACCTAGCTGTCAATGTTTCTAACCATCCTTTGCTGATGAAGTATGCTTTAGAGATGTTGGGAGCTTTTTCCAAGCACAGGGATATTAAGTGCAGACAACATGCTGTATTTTGTATCGGGAATTTGTGCTCGAACATTGATAATTTAGAAGCAATAATAGCATCCGGATCATTGGTCACGTTGATAACGTATGCGTTTCCTTCCTCTGATGTTTCAACCAATGTACAATTTCAAGCAGTTGCAGCATTACGTGGCTTAGCAACACACTCAGTGTTACGTATCCAGATAGCTCGATCGGGCGCTCTTGAACCATTAATAATGTGTGCCAGGAGTGACTCTATAGAAGTTCAAAGAGAAGCGGCAGCAGCGATGTGTAATATTGCACTAGCAGAAGAAAATAAAGTGGTTATGGCGCGAGGTGGCGTTGTACCAGCTCTAGTTACATTAGCTATGTCAGGTGATGTACAACGTGAGTTGCATTCCGCTGCTGCATTAGCCAATATAGCTGAAATGGTTGAGGGTAGAACGCAAGAGAGAATGATTGAAGATGGTGCAATCAAACCTCTAATGCGATTATCAGATAGTAAAGATGCCGAGGTACGACGTGAAGTTGCACGAGCATTTGCATTATTTGCTTCTAAAAGAGATTCTCACGGGCCATTAGTTAAAGCCCACGCAACCGTTCGAATGATCAATTTTTTGAATGATCCAGATGAAGTATGTGTGCGATATGGTGTATTAGCGGTAGGTAATTTAGCAGTGTCCAGAGACGCCCAACAAGAATTATTTGATGTTGGCGCAATTGCAAAGTTATTAAATTGTAGTAAATGTCCTGATTTCCTGACGCGGCGCGCAGTCGCATTTGCTATTAATAATGTAAGTAGCAATCCTTCTAATCACGGTGCCTGTGAAAGATTAGGTGTTATTCGACATTTGGTAATACTATTGAAAGACACAGACAAAGATACAAACCTACAAGCATGTCTTGCCGTAAGGCATTTATGCGAATCTGCTCGGTGTCGTAATCAATTTATCGAAATGGTTGGTATTCCTCCTCTTTTAGCATTGGCGCAATCAGAGGATGTCGAAATTAAGAGAGAGTGTGCTGCAGCAATTAGAAACTTATCACTCAGTGAACACAGCAAAGCTGCAATATTGAATGAAAATGGGCTTCCAATATTATGTGATATGATGCACTCTCCAGATGCTGAAGTATGTCATCAAAGTACTGGTGTTATAGCTAATTTAGCCGAGGCACCTGAAAACCAAGGGAAAATGGTGGATTATGGAGTTATTCAACATATTAAATTTGTCTCCAGATCAAAAAGTATTGATATCCAAAGAGAGGCTGCACGGGCAATGGGCAATATATCGGGCGATTACTCTTATGCGTCTGCTATTGTTGCTGGTGGTGCTTTGGTATCACTAATATCATCATTATCATCCCCAGATTTTTTGTGTCAACGATATGGTGCAATGGGAGTTGGGAATTTAGCATGTAATCCGGCAAACCAAAAGAAAATAATGCAGGAAGGAGCATTACCAGCATTAATATCATTGGCGAAGTTTGAAAATGGTGACTTGGAAAGTCAAAGATATGCTGCCATCGCCCTGACAAATATATCATCATCTAAAGCGAATCATGCAGTCATGGTTGATACAGGTTGTATTATGCTTATGAGGACATTGTTAAATCACCAAGACATTGAAATTCGTAATACCGCATGCTATGCTATTGCAAATTTTGCGTCTAATCCAAATAACCACCAACTTATAGTTAACGAGGGATCTTTACCTAAGCTTATCGCATTATTATCCGTACCAGATAAAAATGCCCAGCTACGTGCGGTATCCGCATTGAGAGGATTAAGTACAGATATTGATATTCGTTTAGATATAGTTGATTCAAATGCATTGGATCCTCTTCTAATTTTGTCCAAATCTGATGACGTTGAGGTTCAAATGGAAACATTGGCATGTTTGTGTAACTTGTCGCTTTGTGGTTGTATTGGGGATAATCCATTGTCTTTCCTTAATGCTTGTGATGTTCAAAATTTAGTTGCATTTTTATGTTCCGCTGACGCCACGTATCGTTTATTTGGAGCTGTTGCGCTTGGTAATATAGCATCGTCTGTAAAATTACAGGAGCAAGTTGTTGAAGGTGGGGCACTGGCACCTTTAGTGAGTGTTTCCAACACCGCTGATTTAGAAACGCAGCGGTGCATAGCATATGCACTGTGTAATTTAGCTGCTGATCCAGGGCGACGATTTGACATAGTTAGAGAAGGTGGTTTACCAGCATTAATTAGTATGGCTTGCTCGGACGATAGTGTCGATCAATTAGCTGCAATTGCAACACTTAGAGGTATTTGCGCCCAAGCGCCTAATCGCCGTCCTGTATTTCTTGCAAATATGACAGAAGCATTAAGTCTTGGAACTAAAGCATTTGATGTTGAGGTTCAAGTAGAGACTGCATCTACCTTTTGCGCATTATCCATTAATGATGAAAATAAGCTCGACATTGCTTCTACTGATATCCAAATAATATGTCTTGTTGATTTACTCAAGGTGAACGATCCCAGGTGTTTGCGACAGGCTATGGGATGCCTTGCAAATATTTCTGAAAGACACGATACTCATCATTATCTCCGTCGACACTTTATCCATACGCTTATTTTAGATCATTTTGACCATCCCGATGTTTCGCTCGTTCGTGAGGCCACTAGGTTGTTAACAAATTTGACATCAGTGCACGAAAATCACGCACCTATTGTCAGTGGTGGAGGAATAAAAGGATTTGTGAAAGCAATGCTGAATGAAGACGCAATGGTTTCCCGTTTCGGTATCCTAGGGTTGATGAACTTGACTACTTTACCTCAAAATCACAGAGAGGTAATGAACTGTAATTGTTGCGATATATTAATTTCGTTGGCAGCAGGCATGAAAAAGAAATGGAATTCGTTAAATTCACTAGGAGTAGACTTAATCGAAGGCCAAGAACCAAATTCGCCCAGACAGCGCGGAGATGCTTCTTTTATCGCTGAGCATGGATATGACAGAGATTCAAGAAGATACGCCGTACTCGCATTGGGAAATTTGTCCTTATCGAAAGACAACCATGTTGCATTGATGTCGGATCAGTGTTTGGCTGTATTGAACGGGTGTCTTGACTCACAAGACGATGAAACTAGGTTTAATGCCGCTTTTGCTTTTAACAAACTCACCATTGAGAGTGATAATATTAAAAAAATCGGTGAATCTGGTGTTATTGTCCGTTTAATAGATTGTTTACAATCGGGTGGTCCTGATACTGTTGGTCAAGCAATTGGTGCCCTCCGTCATATGGCAGAAATAATTGACAATAGGATTTTAATGTTAAATGCCATGATATTAGAGCCTTTGTCCGACGTTGCTAAAAGCTCGGATTTCGAAACTTTACGTGAAGTAGCTGGTTGTCTATGTCTGCTGTCATTAACTGAAGCCATAAGACTTCCTATTGTAGCTAGTTCAGTATTGGTGCCTCTAATGAATCTGTGTGCACATGAAGATGTTGAAATTGCGCGGCAAGCATGTGGTGCTATAGCTAATATCGCCGAATCAAAGCGTACACACAAGCAACTTGCAACTGTTGCAAACGCTATGCATACAATGATTTTTATAATGAGATCGAAACATTTAGCAGTGCATCGAGAGGCAGCGAGAGCAGTTGCTAATATGTTATCATCTACCGCATTTCATAGACTTTTTCTCGATGATTCTGGTCTAAATTCCCTATTTCGATTATGTAGATCACTAGATGTGGAAACATTGTACAATTGTTCGATTATCTTTCGTAAGTTATCACCAGTTTTGGCCAATCACGAGTATATTATCAGCAAAGGTGGTTTGGCACCTCTTCAGCTGTTGACAAGAACTAATGATTTACAAGTAAATAGACAAGCAACTGCAGCATTGCGCGATGTTGCGTCCAATGTCAATTTTAAAGCCATTATGGCAGAAGAAGGTTGCTTAGTGCGAAGTATTGAACTCGCTCGAGATGATGATTTACAACTTAGAATTTTAGCCATGGGAGTTATTCGCCACTTGAGTATTAATACAAGAGTTAAAAGACCTATTATTGATGAAGGAGCATTAGCACCTATATATATGGCAATTGAGGACCCATTGCAAGATCTTGATTTACTTCGTCAATGTGCGGCTATTATCGCTAATATTGCTGAAAACAGTGAAAATCAAGTTACTCTTATTAAAGATGAAGTATTGCCTCGCCTGGTGCACCTAGGAACAATTCCTAATGCAGATATACAAGCAGACGTATCGCGCTGTTTTGCATCTCTTACGGGTAATGCTGAAAATTCTGTTGGTGTATTTGGTGCCGCAGAGATTAAGTCAATGTTTAATTTAATTGATTCGAAAGAAGAGAATATTTCCAGAGATAGTCTAGTAGCCGTAGGTAATCTCGCTACTGTAATGAAGAATCAATTAATGATTGCAAAATTGGGTGGACTAAAGCATGTAGCTCAAGCATTAGACAGTCCATACGAATCTTGTCAAAGGTTTGCATGCAGAGCAATTTATCGTTTGGCAGCCAATAGCGAAATCCAGCGTCAAGTTCTTGATGCTGGTACCGTTCCAAGCTTGTCTCGATTATGTCTTTCTCCATATGCACTTGTTAGAAAATTTGCAGTTATGGCAATTACTAATATTTCAGTCGATGAACAAAATCAAGAGAAAATGGCAAAACTTGGTGCATTACCATCTTTGATCAAATTACTTGGCGACCCGGAAGAAATTGTTGCTCGTTATGCTGCCATGGCCATAACAAATCTTTCAACTGAAGGAGGAAATCAAGTGCTACTAACTAAACAGGGCGCGATACCTATGTTGGTAACATTAGCACTCGTCCCGAACACTGAAGCTGCCAGATATGCTGCTATGGCCATCGCAAATTTGGCTGCTAACCGACAAAATAGGACTGCAATTGTCAATCTCGGTGGATTGCGCCCGCTAAGTATTATGTCAAATGCAACAAATCTAGAAACTCAAAGAGCTGCAGCCTTGGCTTTGTATAATCTATCATGTGCATCTGCTAATCATATTCCGATGGTTAAGGGTGACATAGTGTCAGCATTAGCAACATTAGGACATGTAGCAGACTTGGATTGCAAACGTTACAGCATAATGACTTTAGCGAATTTAGCATCAAATTCTGAAACTAGATCTGCTGCAACTAGATCCGGTGGTCTTCAGACTGCCGTAGCTATGGTGAAAGATGAAGATATCGATTGTCGTAGATACGCGTGTATTGCTATGTGTAACATGGCAAATGCACCAACAACTCAAGAGCAATTAGTTGTTCATGGTGCACTTCCTATGATACTACAAATGGTTGAAAACAGTGACGATACAGAATCACAGAGACAAGCATTACTTGCATTGAGTAATATAAGTGCATGTGAGGTTAATCATAATACAATGATTCATAAAGGAGTGATGAAAGTACTTGCTACAGCATATTCTTCTCCGGATGCCGATTGTAGAGAATATGCAGCATTTGCAATCGCTAATATGTGCTCTAACCCTGATGTTTACTTAACAATTGGTGAAATGGGAGGTATTGCTCCTCTGATCATGCTTTCAAGATCGGAGAATGTCAACACTTTATGTGTTGGTCTTGCTGCTATGCGACGATTGGCTAATGCAGAGGAAAATTGGTCTAGATTGATTGATGCTGGTATTTTAGATAGTTTAGCATCTGCTGGATTAAGTGCAGAACGAGAAATATTACGCGAAGTTTCGGCAACTATTTGCTCGTTATCATTATCAGAGCCTCATCGAGTCGAAATAGCGTATAAATGCATCGGCACTATGATAAATCTTTCTGCGTCTGGTGATACTGAAATTATTCGACAAGCTGTGGGCGCCTTGGCTAATTTAGCAGAAGACGTTGACACACATGAATACATTGCTCGAGCTGGTGGTGGACGATGTCTTGTGGCATTAGAGCACACAACATCACTAGATGTGCAACGTGAAGCTACCCGAGGTATAGCAAATTTATTGTCTTCTTTCCGACATCAGGCTACCATAATTGAAGATGGTATTCCTGGTCTAGTTCATTTATCATCATGTCCAGATGATGAGTGTTGCTATCATGCCGCATTATGCTTCCGTAAACTAACTCCGAACCTAAAGTCTCATCCAGTTTTTGTTTACGCTGGTGGATTCAAGGCTCTTTTCAAGTTACTTGAGAATATAAATTTGAATACACAAATTCAAGCAGCATCCGCCCTTCGAGACTTGTGTGCAAATCCTGAGTATAAATTAAAATGTGCAGATGACGGGGGAATATTATCACTGATAGAATTATCCCGACAGCCCGAGGAGCATTTACAAGCATTAGCTCTTGCTGGTTTGAGACACTTGTCTGTAAATGATTCCTTGAAAACCCCTATACTGAAAGAAAGAGCACTCCGCCCCGCTTTGAAATGCTTACAGTCACCATCAGTTGATATACATTTACAGTGTGCTGGACTTTTAGCAAATTTAAGTGAGTTATGTGAAAATCAAATTCCTATGGTGGAAGAGGGTGCCATCATCGGTCTTGTAAACTTAGCATTTTCGCCTAACTCTGAAGTGCAGCAAGATACAGCGCGAGCGTTAGCAAATCTTGCATCCAACGAAGAAGCACATCATGCTTTATATAAACAAGGGGCTCTTACATCTTTGATAAAGCTATCGGAAGCAGTAGTGGATATTACTCAACGGTATGCAGCAATGGGATTGCGTTTCTTAGCTGCTGATCCTAATGTCCGAGTGCTTATAGTACAAGATGGTCGTATCGAACCTTTTGTAGCACTAGCATATTCATCTTTGTTAGAATATAGGAGAACGGCTGCTGTTTCATTGGCATCCTTTACGTTGCATGAAGCAAATAAAGCTCCGATGGTAAGAGCTGGGGCAATTAAAGCTTTACTTCACCTGGCATTAACCGAAGATCTTGCATGTAAACGCGATGCGGTGTTTTCATTGAGTAATATCGCAGAATGTTTAGATTTACAAGGAGATTTAGTCCGTGAGGGGACTTTGCAAGTACTTGTTGAGACCGCAAATAGTGACGATGCCCGAGTTCAACGAGACAGTGCAAGAACCTTTTCCTCTCTCACACAAACTAATGACATAAGATCAGAAATTATTACACAAAATGCGCTACCTGCTATTTTACAATTGGCAAAATCTCTCGATATTGCATGTCAACGTTATTCGACTTTAACTTTATGTAATCTTTGTTCAGGAGAACATAAAGTGCGCATAATTGAAGAGGGAACATTGAGACCTTTGATTTTCTTAGCTCGATTTCCGGATACCGAAATACAACGTTTTGCCGCATTAGCATTCGCTGGTTTGGCTTTAGGAGGCCATGGTGACAACAAAAGTCGAATAGTCAATGAAGGCAGCATGCATCCACTTGTTGATTTAATCAAATTTCCGGATAGAGATGTCCAACTTGCAGCTATTTTAGCTATAAATTGCATCACATTAGGTATGGAGTTGAATACAAAATCTGCAGTTATGTCGGAAGGTGGATTGGAACCAATTCTAGCACTAACTAAACGTAATGACGATGAAATTGTAAGTGCTGCAATCTATGTCCTTGGTTCGTTATCGGAGCATGAGGATGTGAAAACAAGATTAGTGGAATTAGGTGCATGCTCAATCGCCGTTAAACATTTAGGAATGGGAGATTTAGAAGTTAAACGTTCCGCAGGCTACTACCTGGCAACTCTGAGTGAGAGGGTTGAATTTCATGCTGACTTAGATCGTGATGGTGGATTGGAGGCTATAATATCGCTTGCATTAATGGAAGACATTGAATGTCAAGAATACGCTGCTTTTGCATTAGCTCACGTTGCATCTAATAGAGACTTCCAAGTTCGTTTAGCACAATTAGGTGCAGTTCGACCTTTAGTTGCGATGCTAGCAAGTGATGCAGAACCACGTCATTATGCTGGTTTAGCCCTGCTCAAATTAGCTGATAACTTTGAGAATCATCTGAAGATCGCCGAAGAAGGCGGAATACAAGCATTGCTACGTCTAGGAAGGGTTAGAAGTACTGACGAACAATTGCAATATAAGACAGCGCTCACTGTGGGTCAACTTGCAAGTAATGCTGTTCGTTTATTACCAACTAAAGCTGGTGGTGCAACTGGTGTTATCGGTCACGGATCTAAAATGATGGAGAAATTAAGAACTCAAGTAAATGCTCAGAAAGCTAAGGCTAATGTTATGGAAAATCTTGAAGCAAGTTTAGAAAATGAACGGAAAGCAAAAGAATGGGATTTACAACTGAAGACTGAAAGTCAGAACCAATTGTTACGAAATCAGACAGTAACACAAACAGCTTTGCAAATTGGAATAGCATCCGATAAAAATGAAGATGTGTCGGCAACGCGAAAGCTTTAATCTATTATAAATATGGTGTAATTAGAGAACGTACTATTTTAACAAATATACAAACAATTCAAAAATCTAAATCTTCTAACTTAAGTAGATCTGCATTTGCAGTGATAAAATCTTTTCTTGGTTGAACATTATCACCCATTAATACACCAAACATCCTATCTGCACTAGCCGCATCGTCTACAGATACTTGCTTTAGTGTTCTACTTGCGGGATCCATAGTCGTAGACCATAACTGATTTGGCATCATTTCTCCTAATCCTTTAAAACGTTGAATTTGAGGATTACTGCCTACTGGTAACGTCTTCATATAACTGTCCATGGCATTTTGATCATATAAATATTTTTCATCGCCATTTTTACCCTTCGTAGTAACTTTATAGAGAGGTGGACATGCTATGTAAACATAACCATTTCGGATAAGATCGCGTTGGTATCTGTAGAAAAAAGTGAGCAATAATAATCTTATATGAGCACCATCTACGTCGGCATCAGTCATGATAACTATACGATGATATCTCAACTGTTCTATGTCGAAATCTGCACCTCTAGTACCTAAACCAAGAGCTGAAATTAAGTTTTGAATTTCTTTGTTTTGATAGATCGTATCAGTCGATGCCTTCTCAATATTCAATATTTTCCCACGCAAAGGTAAAATAGCTTGCGTACGTCTATCCCTACCTAATTTTGCACTTCCAGCAGCACTATCGCCTTCTACAATATATATTTCACACTCAGATGGGGTACGCGAGGAGCAATCAGCAAGTTTCCCGGGTAAAACTGTTGAAGTTAACAATGATTTTCGACGTACCATATCACGCGCAGCTTTAGCAGCAAGGGCTGCATTTTGCGCATCAATCGCTTTCTGGCAGATGGCAGACAAAACTTGAGGGTTAAAATCGAAAATATATGTCAGTGCATCTGAAACAATGGAATCAACAATTTGACGAACTTCAGGATTACCTAAACGTTGTTTAGTTTGTCCCTCAAATTCTGGTTCGGCAACTTTAACACTAACTACAGCTGTTAATCCTTCACGAATGAAATCTCCAGGAATCGATGGAACACCTTCTTTCAATTTTCCAATCTTCCGTGCACTTTGGTTTATAGTTTTTGTTACAGCTTGTTTTAAGCCATCTAAATGGGAACCTCCATCAGGAGTGCGGATACCATTAGCAAATCCTGTAAGTGCATCAGTATACTGTTCTTTCGACCATTGCATCGCAACTTCAATGGCTACACCTTTTCTCTCTTCTTTAATTGTAATGACACCAACTTCAGGATGAATATTTGTTTTATCGTCACATAGTACTTGAATAAGCTCCTTGATACCACCATCATGCTTATAAACCTCAATTCTCGGAGCTAATTCAGTTGTGGGATTATCAAGAATTAAAGTTGAAGTACTAATTGTATCACTACTCACAATTTTCTCATTATCTTCACCATCTACATCAATAATTTTAACCTTATTAAGTCTGGCATTTATACTTCGCTTATCTATTAGTTCGATAGTCAAACCAGCATTTAAGTATGCCAATTCATCCATTCTGCTAGCTAATTTATCAAACTCAAATTCAGTAGTCGTTTTGAATATGGAAGGATCTGGTTTAAATGTAACTTTGGTGCCTCGGGACTGATTTGTAACTGAAGAAATTCGCAAGGGAGAAACAGGAATACCTCGAGAAAATTCCATATTGTGCATACTTCCATCACGACAAACTTCAACTGTTAACTTCTCGGATAATGCGTTCACAACACTCACGCCAACTCCATGTAAACCTCCAGAGACTTTATAACCACTATCATCGCCGCCAAACTTTCCACCCGCATGTAAGACACAAAGGACTGTCTCCAAAGCAGATTTACCAGTTTTTGGATGAATGCTACAAGGTATGCCTCTCCCATTATCTACAACTTCAACACTTCCATCTTCTAATAGTGTAACAGATATTTTTGTACAATGTCCAGCTAATGATTCGTCAACTGAATTATCTACAACTTCAAAGACTAAATGATGCAAGCCACGTTGTCCAGTTGAGCCTATGTACATTCCAGGTCGTTTTCTTACTGGCTCTAAACCTTCTAATACAGTAATTGCATCCGCATCATATGCCGTATTAACTTGGGAATTAACAGACGATGCTTCAGTAGGACTTGTAGTAGTCGAATGAAGAAATGTATAATATCGTCTATGAAGTGTGCTCCATCTAAAACCCGCCACGCAAACAAGTAAATGCAGGAAAACGAGTAAGTAGAATGTCATTTCTAAGTACACGATAGAGCCTTAGTATTGTTCTTAACTTTTGTGCGATCCTAAACTGGTAAGAATTGAAGAATTGAATCGCACTTGAAAAATCGGCACTACATTAGTATACTGCACAAGTAAAGTTATTAAAGCCGAAATGATATATTTGATTGTTGTACAGTTCTCGTATCTTATATTAAATCAAGACATAAAGAAAACTTACCAGTAAAAATGACTTGATAATGATAAATTATTTACACTGGCTCAAATCTTAATGCTAACCTAGAATAGAATTCTACGAAGTAAATAGTCTTTAATCTTTATATATCTATTTATACAAGAGACGTCTTGTTTGGGGGCCGGAATGAAAAGTATCGCTCAATACACCCCACCGTTTCAACAGAATTTAAGGAGCTAAGCACTTATTTTTGCGAGGAAGCATGTTTGTGTTATTTTGATCCAAGAGAAATCAAGTCAATTATTGTTGTTGAGATATTAGATACTGTAATGAATACCACAATCAATCGTGAAAGTGAAACTATTCAGGATAAGCCTAAAAGGACTAAGGCAGAAATAATCGAGTCAATAAGCAATCTCAACAAACAATTAGCTGATAAAGTTGGTTACGTAAAACATGTAGAAGAAATATTGAATCAGTGGATAGAAGGTCGACGTCAAAATCTGGAAAATGTAAGAAAGAATTATAATAGTGCTACTAATGATGTATTTGCCTCATACCAAAGGTTATTGGCATTTAAAGAGGAGGAAAAAAGGTGTAAAAAACAATCTGAAAATGCAATGAATTATTATGTTAACGTTTTTTCAAGAATTGGTTTAGCAAATTGTGAAGCAAATCAGCAGAAAATAAAAATTGAACGATTGATGAAAAAGTTGTCTAATGACGAAACATCGCAAAATGTAAATGAAATAACTAAGACAATTGAAGAAGATAGTGAAGTTAATATATCAGATGAACCATCAAGTACAAGTTTATATACTATAAAGTCTTTATTTAAGCAAAAAAATACTATAGCAACTAATCGAGAACGCTTACACGAAACGTTACAAGAATTTAAAGAATCTCGAAATGAAATGCAGCATAAAGAAATAGAATTAATTGGTAAGCTTGAAACCCTAAAAACATCATCAATTAAAAAATTAGATGCTTGGAAAAATATCAAAAATGGTATATCAGAAGAATTTCAAGATATCATAGATGCCAAAATTTTGCTTACCTTACAAGGTAAGCAGCTCGAAAACTTGACTAATATGATAAATAATAAAACATTTATCGCAACTAATGCACTATGTAAATTGTTAGAATCGATTTTTAGAGAATTAGAAAAAGCTTCTCGTTCCGTTAATGATAGATTAGAGGAACTTTACCAAAATGAATTGGCTAAACGTAAGATTGGTGAACCCACAAAAAAAGATATTGAAATGCTGAATAAGTATGTAATTATTCCAGACTATTCAGAATATCAATTTGATGATGATAGTATTAATGAGACACAAGTCCAAGGATTGGCCTACGAAAAAATTTCTTCTCTACTTTCTCCGTCAAAACAAAATAAATTACATAATGCTAAACGAGTTCATACGCTAATTGAAAAATTGCCTGAATTAATAATTGAAGCCTGTAAATCGAGCGGAACACTAGCAAAATTGAAGTCATATTATCAATCATTAAATTTGACGACGACATATCAATCGTCGGTGCTACTATTGTGTTGTGATGAGCTCGATGGGACTGGACTAGCCGATGCTTTTTGGAATAGGCATTCACCGCCTGTATCAATTGATGGGGATAAATCGTATTTATCGGCACCATTGAAAGTAATTAGCGTCTCCGACATAACCGACCCAAATATATTAACTTTAAATCGATTAATTGAAGTAAATAAATCTGACAAAATCACAAATGAAGAAATTTTATGCAATAAAAAGTATGTAGTAGAAATTGTAGAAGGGTGTGATCAAATTCAAGGTGTTATGGATTCTATGCAAGTTGGTGATGCGGATATAGGGAACATTTTTGATACTACTACCAAAATTAATGGGAGCTTAACAGAAATTTCTGCCAACTCTAAAGTTGAAGCTTTACCCACATCACCAAAAAACAACTTACCACCAATTGACTCGAGTGCAACTGCACTAAGTAATGCCATTCGAAATACATTTGTTGAAAATGGACTTACCACACTTGTCCAGAGTGAGTCAAATGAATATTTTGATCGAAACAATAATGATTTAATTGCTGTTAGTAATGCAACAGTATCACTATCCCGAATCAGTGCTTTAGGTAGGAGTAACTTCTTCAGTGAGCAAATTTCACCACTTGGCGATTGTGCAGAATCCTGGTAATATAGTACAAACATATTGCATACAACGTCTCATGAATCCATGAGTGAGGAAGATTGGAAGTAGCCAAAATTAAAAAATTTGTATATTTGTAATATAATTGAAAAATAGTAAATTCGATATAGTTATTGTTAACATAACGCATGATCTATATAAAAATAGCATTACCAAAGTCCCCAATTAAAACCCATTGCGCATCCTGTTACTTGTTTGACACCGGTGAATTCCTCGAGTCCCCATCGTCCTAATTCTCTTCCAAATCCACTCTTCTTATATCCACCCCATGGTGCTTGTATAAAAGCAGGTTGACAACAATTTTTCCAAACAATTCCAGCACGTAAACCTCTTGTAACACGGTCGCATCTTGTCGCATCTGCAGAAAATACAGCGGCAGCTAAACCATAAATGCTGTCATTTGCGATGGATAGTGCTTCTTCCTCCGTTGAAAAACCACGAATGCACAATACAGGTCCAAATATTTCTTCTTTCCAAAGAGTATTGTCTACTGGCACATCAACAAATATTGTTGGAGGGATGAAATAACCTCCAGAAGATTGAAGACCGGTATCCAAAACAGACTTATTTCCACCATATATAACTTTAACACCATCTTTAACGCCATTATTTATGTACGCCCATATTTTTTCATACTGACCTTTAGATACGACTGGTCCCATCGATGGACCATTATGGTTGACCATTTCTTCGCTTGAGGAATTGCCAATTTTAACAGCACTGACTCTTTCAATTAATCTATTGATTAAAGCGTCCTTTAAGGATGTATGAATTAATACTCTTGATGTAGCAGAACATACTTGTCCCGAACCCCATAAAATTCCAGTAATTATCCAGTCTACGGCACTGTTAATATCACTGTCTTCAAAAACTATCAATGGGCTTTTACCTCCTAGTTCTAGTGATATTGCTCTGGGACCCATAGCTGCAGCCATCATAATCTTTTGGGCTGTTGGTACAGATCCTGTAAATGAAACTTTGTCAATATCAGGATGATTACTTAATGGTCCTCCTGCATCAGGTCCTAGCCCAGGGACAATATTTAATCCCCCGGCAGGTAAACCAGCTTCATAACACATTTCACCTAATAAAATGCATGACAAAGGAGCTAATTCAGATGGTTTTAATACAATGGTACATCCTGCAGCAATAGCAGGTACAACTTTCCATATTCCCATTAATAAAGGATAGTTCCATGGAGTAATAGCACCAATTACACCTATTGGCTCTAAAATTATTGTTGTTGTGAAATCACCATTAGTTCCATTTTCAATCACTTCATTCTGCTTAGTATCTTGCTCTTCGGCTAAATTGGCGAAATGATCGCATGCTGTTATCGCATCACCCATATCAGCCAAAGCTTCTCGTAATGGTTTACCTTGATCTAATGAATCTAACCGAGCTAACTCATCCTTTCTATTGGTGATTATTTCTCCGAGCTTTCGTAATACAATAGCACGTTGTTTCCCAGTAGATTTATAACCCCATGAAGGACCTTCTAAACATGCTCGGGCAGCTTTAACTGCAATGTCAATATCTTCTGAAGTTGAATTTGATACTTCACAAATTGGTGCACCTGTAGCTGGATTAAAATTTGTAAATTTCCCTCCTTTCACGGGGTCTACAAACTTTCCGTTGATAAATAATTGCGTTTTATACATCTCTTTATTCGAATGATCGGGTTCACTGAGTTGAATTCTTGGGATCTTATCTTCTTGAAGATATGGGTACCGTGAGGTGCCGACTAAAAAAATCTCAATTTTCAACCATGTCCGCATGTCAGGATTTAGATAAACTATCATCACACAGTGATTTAAACTGTACGGTTAGGAAATGTAAAGGTTTGAATAATTTCCAAGTACAGTAGTAAAT
>JACCDO011702751.1_pt1 | contig 56913 bp, 49 predicted proteins | sample 7446101 | NCBI WGS metagenome assembly JACCDO01 (sample SAMN15323440, study PRJNA562643) | freshwater metagenome | isolation source: river surface water | place: USA:Blue River Watershed | collected 2017-08-16 | reverse complement strand
CTGATGATGGTGAAGAAGAGTTGTTCGCGCATTTCAGCGCAATTACTATGCCTGGGTTCAAAACCCTTAAGGAAAACCAAAAGGTAACGTTTGACATTACCCAAGGCCCTAAAGGCAAGCAAGCTACTAATATCCAAGCAGCTTAATCTGCTTTAGATCATTACTAAAACCCAGGACTTGTTCCTGGGTTTTTTTCGTCTGAAATTTACTCACTTAAAATGCGCTACATGCATATATCAATCAATATTTTTCGCCATCTGATTCCTTGCGCCCTTTTGGTCAGTTCAAGCCTGGCCTTCGCGCAAGTAAATACTAGCTTGCCAACAGTTGAACTAAAGACCGGGATCTACCGCATTCAAGCAGAGCTAGCCGATACCCCAGAAAAAAGACAGATTGGTTTAATGAATCGCACCAGCATGCCAATGAATTCTGGAATGCTCTTTGTGTTTGAAGAAAAGGCTGGGCACTGCTTTTGGATGTTTAACACCAAGATCCCCCTCGTGATTGCATTCATTGCAGACGATGGCAAGATTGTGAATATTGAAGAGATGCAAGCCGGAACAACGAATAACCACTGCCCTAAAGCTGCAGTGCGTTATGCCCTAGAGATGAATAGGCAATGGTTCTCTGAGCGAGTCATTGTCCCTGGGTCTGTGATTAGCGGGCTGCCCAAGAAATAGTCACCACCTTCTCCATCGAGAAATAAAAAACGCAGACCTTGGTCTGCGTTTTACTTTAGTAGGGCGAACTATTTATTCGAAGTGACATACATAGTGCACTGGCTGCTCAGCTCTGATAATGAAGTAGCCACCCTTCTCTACTTCCCAGCTTTGACCGACTTTGAACTCTTGCTCTGGAGCACCATTAATGCTCACAAAAGCAGTGCCATCAACTACTTCCATTACTTCTCTAGTGCTGAGGTCAAAACGCAAGGTGCTTGGCAACACAACGCCAACCGACTTACGCACGCCATTGGGCAGAGTCACGGTGTGCGATACACACTTACCATCAAAAAATACATTGGCTTTTTTGCCTACTGAAACTTGATCAAATTGCATCTTGGTTCTTTCTCATCTGATTATTACGAATTACTTCTTTGCACGCTTCCGTTTTGCTGTCTCAGCAATTCGCATACGCAAGGCATTGAGTTTGATAAACCCACCAGCATCAGCCTGGTTATAGGCGCCACCATCATCATCAAAGGTCGCGATGTTTTGATCAAACAAGGTATTTGCAGAATCACGTGAGATTACGGATACAGAACCCTTATAGAGTTTTAAGCGTACAACGCCATTCACCATCTGCTGGGTATGGTCAATCAGAGTTTGCAAAGCAACACGCTCTGGTGCCCACCACAAGCCGTTGTAAATCAAGCTAGCGTAGCGTGGCATCAAGTCATCCTTTAAATGAGCCACTTCGCGATCGAGCGTAATACTTTCAATGCCACGGTGTGCTTTGAGAAGAATTGTGCCACCTGGAGTCTCATAGCAACCACGACTCTTCATGCCAACGAAACGGTTTTCTACCAAATCAAGACGGCCAATGCCATGCATGCCACCAATACGATTGAGCTCAGCCAATAACTCATGTGGCTTATAGGCTTTGCCATTAATCGCAACAGGATCACCGGCTTTAAATTCGATCTCAATAACTTCAGGAGTGTCTGGAGCCTTTTCAGGAGAAACCGTCCAACGCCACATAGACTCTTCTGCCTCTGCGTTTGGATTCTCTAAATGGCGACCTTCATAACTGATATGTAAGAGATTAGCATCCATCGAGTATGGTGAACCACCCTGCTTGTGTTTCATCTCAACTGGGATGCCATGCTTTTCTGCGTAAGCCATCAACTTCTCGCGTGAGAGGAGATCCCATTCGCGCCATGGTGCAATCACTTTAATTCCTGGCTCAAGTGCGTAGTAACCCAACTCAAAGCGTACCTGGTCATTGCCTTTGCCAGTAGCGCCATGGGATACAGCATCCGCACCGGTCAAACGAGCAATTTCAATTTGACGCTTGGCAATTAATGGGCGAGCGATCGAGGTGCCTAAGAGGTATTCGCCTTCGTAAATCGTATTGGCGCGGAACATTGGAAATACAAAGTCGCGAACAAACTCTTCACGCAAGTCATCAATAAAAATATTTTCTGGCTTGATACCGAATTGCAAAGCTTTTGCACGTGCTGGCTCTAGCTCTTCACCCTGGCCGAGGTCAGCAGTAAAGGTAACAATCTCACAACCATAAGTGTCTTGAAGCCATTTCAAGATCACACTAGTATCGAGTCCACCGGAATAGGCTAGTACGGCTTTTTTAATATCAGACATGATTTTTTATTCAATCAAAAATTAATTAATAAACAACGAATACAAATTACTAAAATATAGTATTAGTCCAAGCGGCCACAGAGCAAATACTCCATCAAGGCCTTCTGCACATGTAAGCGATTTTCTGCTTCTTCCCAAACAATACTTTGCGGACCATCAATCACACCCGCAGAAACCTCTTCACCACGATGTGCTGGTAAACAATGCATAAATAATGCGTCCGGATTTGCTAGTGACATTAACTCTTCATCGACCATCCAATCTTGGAAAGCATTCATGCGTGAAGTGTTTTCAGCTTCATAGCCCATGCTGGTCCAAACATCGGTAGTGACCATGTCTGCGCCCTTGCACGCATCTTTTGGGTCAGTACAAATTGTGAGGTGTTTTGCCGCTGCCTTGGTTAAACGAGATGCGTCTAACTGATAACCTTCGGGCGCTGAGAAGCGAATCTGAAAATCCAAACACTCGGCAGCCTGAATCCAGGTGTAAGCCATATTATTAGCATCTCCAACCCAAGCAACTGTCTTACCTTGGATTGAGCCGCGAGCTTCTACCAGCGTAAAGATATCTGCCAATACTTGGCAGGGATGATATTCATTGGTAAGGCCATTAATCACTGGCACTCTGGATTTGGAGGCAAAACGCTCAATGATGTCTTGGCCGAAGGTGCGAATCATAATGATGTCCGTCATCCTTGAAATCACTTGTGCCGCGTCTTCTACAGGCTCGCCACGACCTAACTGGGTATCACGGGTATTGAGGTATACGGCATGCCCGCCAAGCTGATGTATGCCCGCCTCAAAAGAAAGACGGGTACGTGTGGAATGCTTCTCAAAAATCATGGCCAATGTGCGGTCATGAAGAGGGTGCCAAGTTTCGTAACTCTTGAACTTCGACTTGAGCCATGCCGCTCTTTTCAGCAGGTAGTCATATTCTTCGCGGGTAAGGTCAGAAAACTGCAGATAGTGCTTGACCTGACCGGGCACTTGAGGCTTTGCCAGAGATGTCATAGTTGAGCTTTCTACTAAAGTTTTGGCTTGCATTTTTTTCTTAAAACATTCGACTGCACGAAAATAGAACCTAAAGTCATCTTACGGCCAACTCAGGCTGTTAAGCTAGAGGGCTTAGTAATATTGATTCCCACCACCTTCTTGACGCGAACTTGAACCACAAAAAGCTTTTCATTCAAGGCATCACCACTTCTGGCAAACCATTTCGGCCCAGTGATTGGGCGGAGCGTCTGTGCGGGGTCATGGCTAGCTTTCGCCCCCCAGGAGATTCTGGAGACCCTCGCTTCACTTATTCGCCCTATGTCAGACCAGTGCTGATTGCAAAAGTGAAATGCGTTGTTATCGATACCAGACTAGGAGATCTTGATCCAAGGGCGCTTGACTTTGTCATGAACTTTGCCAAAGACAACGACCTTCCAATCGAAGAAGCCTGTGAGTTTGAACCCAAACCACAAACCCAGTCCTAAAAACAAAAACCCGCTCTGATGAGGAGCGGGCCTAGGTCGAAATTACTTCGACCAGCCTAAAACTAATACTGTATTACGCTGCCATCGCCTTAATGGCTGCGGACAAACGTGACTTCTGACGAGCTGCAGTATTTTTATGAGCAATCTTTTTGTCAGCAATCTTGTCGATTGTTGCTTGAGTTGCTGCGAATACTTTCGCTGCAGACGCTTTATCACCAGTTTCAATAGCCTTACGAACTGCCTTGATGGAAGTGCGTAGCTTTGAACGCAAACTGGAGTTATGTTCGTTCTGTTTTACTGCCTGGCGTGCGCGCTTACGCGCTTGTGCTGTATTGGCCATCTTTAAACCTTGCCTCTATAAATTACAAAATGCGATTAGTTAAAAATCCTGCGGTCTTGCCAGATTCATAAGCAAGCTCGCCAAAACCCAAGATTTTACCTTAAAGGGGCAAAAAAGCCCAGTCGACCGATAAATAGGTGAAAATCGGCTCATGAACCTGCTTTCTGCCGCCGCCAAGGTTAGCTCCCTCACCATGCTCTCCCGCATTACGGGATTGCTCCGGGAGACCCTGATTGCCCGTAGTTTCGGGGCCTCAGAGTGGACGGATGCCTTTAATGTGGCATTCAGGATCCCCAATTTACTGCGTCGTTTATTTGCTGAAGGGGCCTTTTCTCAGGCTTTTGTACCTATTTTGGGAGAAATCTCCAAGGATGGGGACCAAAAACAGGCCCACATCCTCGTTAATGCGGTCGCCACCCTCTTATTTTGGGCTTTACTGCTCACGGTATTGCTAGGCGTCATTGGCGCACCCTTGCTCATTCTGGTGATTGCCACCGGGTTTAGTGGTGGTCCAGCCTATGAGGCTAGCGTTGTGATGACCCGCATCATGTTTCCCTATATCGGGCTGATTTCTCTCGTTTCACTATCGGCTGGAATTTTGAATACTTTCCAGCGTTTCGCGATCCCAGCATTTACGCCAGTTTTATTAAACCTGGCCTTAATTGGAAGTGCGCTATTTTTAGCGCCCCATTTGGAGCAACCAATCTACGCCTTGAGTGTTGGCGTGCTCTTAGGTGGCGTCTTGCAATTGGCAATTCAGATTCCCGCACTTTCTCGCCTAGGACTTTTGCCACGCATTGGTTTATTACCAGGCGCCGTTAAATCTGCTGTTGCCAATCCTGAAGCAAGGCGAGTTTTAAAGTTGATGGGGCCGGCAGTCTTTGCTGTATCGGTCGCACAAATATCCCTCATCATTAATACTAATATTGCCTCACGCTTACAAACTGGAAGTGTGTCCTGGCTATCCTATGCCGATCGCTTGATGGAGTTTCCAACAGCCTTATTAGGTGTGGCTTTAGGCACTGTTCTACTTCCAAGTCTGAGTAAGGCCAATGCAAAAAATGATTTAGCGCACGCCGGTGAATTATTAATCTGGGGATTGCAACTCACATTCTTATTAGCTACACCCTGTGCAATTGCGCTCTTTATTTTCGGCGAACCACTTGCGGCAGTCTTGTATCACTATGGAAAATTTAATGCACTAGATGTCCTGATGACGCAACGCGCATTAGCTGCTTATGGCGTTGGTTTGATTGGATTAATTTTGGTCAAAATTTTGGCGCCTGGTTTTTATTCACGCCAAGATATACGCACCCCAGTAAAAATTGGCCTGCTGGTTCTTGTCGTAACCCAATTAGCAAACATCATTTTTGTTCCCTGGCTAGGACATGCAGGCCTAGCCCTCTCTGTTGGTGCTGGCGCCTGCCTCAATGCCGCTCTACTATGGGTTGGCCTGCATCAGCGTGGCGCCCTACCTAGCTCGGCTTGGGCAAAATACCTTGGGCAGCTGTTTGTTGCCTTGCTACCTTTTTCAGCCGTCCTTTTTTATGCTGCTGGAGCACATGATTGGATTGCCCTCCAGGCCGAACCCTGGACGCGCATTGGTCTGCTGGGGGCATGGCTGGCTACTGCTGCCATTGTTTACTTTAGCGCCCTAGGTCTTGTTGGAATTCGCTGGCAAAAATTCTTGCGTCATGCAAAATAGGAACTATGCCAACACAACAACTCGACTATTTCACCTCTTTAGTTGCTGAAGATGAACATTTTCCGCTGACGGAAGCGGCAATCGCCGTGGCGCAACATGCATATCCAGATTTAGATGTTCAAGGAGTACTAGATCAACTAGATCAACTCGGCAATAAGTTAAAGTCGCGAATCACTCCAGACACATCACCGATTCAGCGCCTGCAAATTCTGAAGCACTTTTTTTATACCGAGTTAGGCTTTGGCCCTAACCCGAACGATTTCTATGCGCCTGAAAATTCTTATTTGCATTATGTGCTTGAGAATCGTAGAGGCATTCCGATTTCACTAGCTATTCTCATGATTGAATTGGGAAATCAAATTGGTTTAAAGATTCGTGGCGTTTCATTTCCAAACCATTTCATGATGCGCATCTCTTTGCAACAAGGCGAGGTCATCATGGATCCACTGACCGGTGAATCACTCTCTAAAAATCAACTCCAAGAGATGTTAGATCCCTACTTGGATGCCAAGGGCTACCGTGGTGAATTAAGTCTACCCCTCAATGTCTTCCTGCGGGCCTCCAACCCACGTGAAATCTTGTCTCGCTTCCTGCGTAATCTTAAAATGATCTATTCAGAACATGAGCGTTGGGAACGCCTGCTAGGCATTCAAGAGCGTTTAGTGATTCTGCTGCCAGATTCAATCGAAGAAGTTCGTGATCGCGGACTCATCTTTGCCCAACTCGAATATTTACGCCCCGCTTTAGAGGATATGCATCGCTACCTGAGCGAATCACCAGAAGCAGAAGATGCTAGCGATATTCGTGAACATATTGCCACGCTAGAAAGCCAAGCGAAGTTTCATTAAGTCTTCGCCTGAAAGCATAAGCCTGACTATTGCTTTTGTTTGCGCTGAAATATTTTGTAAAGCGCAGCCAAGACAACTGGTATTGCCGCAGCACCAATACCAATCAAAACAATCACATTTAAGTTTTGGCGAATGATCGGAATATTTCCAAAAAAGTATCCAGCAACCACCAGGCCAAAGACCCACAGTAAGGCTCCGGTGATATTGAAAAACTGAAAACGTGAGAAGTTCATCTCGGAGACGCCCGCAATGAACGGTGCAAAGGTACGAATGATGGGTAAGAAGCGTGCCAAGATAATCGTCTTGCCACCATGCTTCTCATAAAACGCATGGGTCTTTAATAACGCTCGCTGATCAATCCAGCGCGACTGACTACTAAAAATTCTTTGACCAATCCAGCGGCCAATGAAGTAGTTGACAGTATTGCCTGCCACTGCAGCGATAAACAAGCCAATGCACAAGGTCCAGAGATTGAAATGCTCGGTTGCGCAATAAGCCCCGGCAATAAACAAAAGCGAGTCCCCCGGCAAGAATGGTGCGATCACTAGACCAGTTTCAGCAAAGACGATCGCAAACAACAAGCCATAAGCCCAGGGACCATATTGCGCAATCACCACATCTAGATGACGGTCAATGTGTAGAAATAAATCACTGAGTTGTAAAAGGGCATCCATCCACTGGCACTCCAAATATTGGCTTGATGCGGATATTAACAGGCTCTTATAATCAGGCATGCAAACTGAACCCTACATTCAGGATCTGCATGCTCCAGAGACCATTCCAGTACTTTGTATTGTGGGTCCCACTGGTGCAGGCAAAACCCATCTCGCCATGCTGCTTGCTGAGCACGCTCAATCTATCAGCTTAACGATTGAAATCATCAGCATGGACTCTGCATTGGTCTATCGCGGTTTAGATATTGGCAGCGCAAAGCCCACAAAAGCAGAACAAGCCGCAGTAATTCATCATCTCATCGATATTCTTGAACCTACAGAGGTTTATTCAGCAGCACGCTTTGCTAAAGACGCCACTCGTCTTTGTACAGAAATCCGCAGTAGAGGAAATATTCCTGTAGTGGTCGGTGGCACGATGCTGTATTGGCGTGCCTGGGCACACGGACTCTCCGCTCTTCCAACCGCTAACCCAGAAATTCGTGTACGCCTAGATGAAGAAGGCAAAGCCATTGGTTGGCCAGCAATGCACGCCAAACTTGCGGAAGTAGATCCAGAAACAGCAGCGCGCTTAAAGCCCAATGATTCACAACGGGTACAGCGTGCGCTAGAGGTATTTGAGATCACTGGCAAGCCAATGTCTATTTTGCTAGCTGACTCACCCAGTGAAGATGGTAGAGAAGGTTCAAGCATTCCTGCATGGATTCAGTTAGTGTCTCTTGAACCCAGTGATCGCTCAAGATTGCATGCTAACCTAGAAAAACGTTTTGACGAAATGCTCGCCGCGGGATTTATAGAAGAAGTCAAAGCGCTGCGCACCAATTCCAACTTACATGCAGATCTGCCTGCCATTCGTTCGGTAGGCTACCGACAAGCATGGGAATTTCTGAACGGTGAAATTGATCTTGATCAGATGCGCTATAAAGCTCTGGCAGCCACAAGGCAGTTGGGTAAAAGACAATTGACTTGGTTACGCGCAATTGCAGGCAGAAAAACCTTCGACCCCTTCAAGCCAGAAGAACTTGCAGCAGCACTGGACTACTGCAAAAGCACTTTATAAAAATAAAACGTTAGTCACTTTAGATAACGATAGTTTGTGGCGCATCTTTGGGACGCTCTACAACCTCGCCAACAGTCCAAGCCTTGAGCCCTTGTGCCGTCAATGATTTGATTGCAGCATCCGCTTGGCTTGGAGAGACAATCACGACCATGCCAATACCACAGTTAAATACTCGGACCATCTCTGCATCAGCAACGCCACCCTTCATTTGTAACCAACGGAAGAGTTCTGGCATTTGCCAGCTATCACGATGCAATACTGCTTGGGTATTTTCTGGAAGAACGCGTGGTACGTTATCCACTAAACCACCGCCAGTAATGTGCGCCATCCCTTTCACATCAATCTCAGTAATGAGCTTCAAGAGTGGTTTCACATAAATCTCAGTTGGAGCCATGACTACATCGCCGAGAGGGCGACCACCTAAATCATCGCTTGGCTTTGCGCCTGCACGTTCAATGATTTTGCGGACTAATGAGTAGCCATTGGAGTGGGCACCACTCGAACCAATTGCCAAGACAACATCGCCAGGGACAATCGTATTGCCAGTAATAATTTTCGATTTCTCAACCGCACCAACTGCAAATCCAGCCAAGTCATACTCACCTGGCGGATACATACCAGGCATCTCAGCAGTTTCTCCACCGATGAGTGCACAGCCAGATAACTCACAACCTTTAGCAATACCACCAACCACAGTGGCTGCAGTATCGACAGTAAGCTTGCCGCAAGCAAAGTAATCCAAGAAGAAAAGAGGCTCTGCACCCTGGACCAAAATATCGTTGACGCTCATGGCAACCAAGTCTTGACCAATAGTGTCGTGGCGGTTCCACTCAAAAGCTAAGCGAAGCTTAGTTCCCACACCATCAGTACCCGATACTAAAACAGGCTCTTTATAGCGCTTAGGCACTTCAAAAAGGGCTCCAAAACCACCAATTCCAGCCAAGACACCTTCTCGCATAGTCTTCTTGGCTAGCGGCTTAATGCGATCAACCAAGTCATCCCCAGCGTCAATATCGACGCCAGCATCGCGGTAAGAAAGGCCTTTTGATGGGGAATTAGTAGATGAAGTCATGTCAGAGTCGGAATATTGGTGAAAAATGTCACTTGGTCAGTAGAATCACTGAATTCTAGAGGATTACTTGTAATGGCTGAAATTTTTACCCCTTTTCTGGCTGCTTTTATTCTGGCCTATATCCTAAGGCCCGCTTTTCTATGGCTAGAAGGACGTCGCATACCTGCAATTGCAGCGGCTGGACTCAGCGTCATTCTTGGATTAGGCGTGGTCATAGCGATTTTGGGCCTCTTTATTGGCCTCCTCAAAATCGAAATTCCCCTCATCAAGGAGCAATTGCCCGACTGGATTGCAAATACCCAGGCTTGGCTTGGGCCCAAATTGGCAGAGCTTAATCTGAATGTCGACTGGGGCGCTTTAAAAACAACCGCTTCTCAAAAAATTTCAACGCATATTAGCGACAACGCTGATTCACTCATGACAAGTACTTTTGAAACTGTACTCATGTCTGGTAGCTCGGTCATCGCAGCTTTTGTCAATTCTGTTTTGATTATTTTTGTGATGTTCTATTTGCTGATTGACTGGGATCACTTCTTTGGACTGATCAAAAAAATTGTGCCAGTGCGTGCTCAAGAAACAGTTCATCACCTAGCGATGCATACCGATGGCTTGCTCTCACAATATTTACGTGGAATGGTCATCGTCATTTCGATCATGTCTGCGTTTTACAGCATTGGTCTTAGCTTAATTGGTATTAAAGGGGCAGTAGCTCTCGGTGTATTTACAGCATTAATGATTGTGATTCCTTATATTGGAATTACCCTTGGCTTAACGCTTGCAGTCCTCTCTGCTATTTTACAATTTGGTATCGGTACAGAACTCTTAGCCGTGCTAATCCTCTATGGCATCGGCCAACTCCTCGAAGGTTTTTTCTTAACCCCCCGCCTAGTAGGTGAGCGTATTGGCCTGCACCCCGTTGCGGTGCTATTCGCCTTGCTGCTCTTTGGCAAACTCTTTGGGTTTTTTGGAGTACTACTTGCCTTACCGATTAGCGCTGTCAGCTTGGTATTAGTTCAATATCTTTGGTCTGTGTACACACAGAGCTCCTGGTATCAAAAATAATTTCTCAGGAATGAATACGCCTCCGCTTCCAAGACAATTTGCTTTAGATCTTAGTCACATACCCAAAGCCAGTCTCGATAATTACTTGCCTAGCAATGACAGAGCACTAATTTCTACTTTGCAAACGCTTTGCAACGCTTGGGAAAATCAATCTAGCAATCCAAATAGCAATCCACTCAATCATCGCTGGATTTATTGGTGGGGCCCAGAAGGATCTGGACGAACCCATCTCTTGGGGGCGATGACAAACGCTGCTGAGCATGTAGGAATTGAGTCTTTTTCTCTGAATCCTAGAGAACCCATCTCTTGGGTTCGTCTTGAAGAAAAAATGAGTGTTCTAGTACAAAGTGATGCGCCCTCGGTGATTACTGTTGATGATGTAGATGCATTGGATGAGCGTTTGGTTGGCGCCCTCTTTCGTATTCTGAATGGCGTTCAGGCTAGCAAGAATATTCATATATTGATGGCGGGTAAGGCTGCGCCAGCCAATTTGGACTTACGCGAAGATCTACGAACCCGTCTAGGATGGGGTTTGGTCTTTCAAACACAGCTTTTGGATGATGATGAGAAAATACAAGCTTTAGAGCAAGCCGCTAAAGCGCGAGGATTGGTTTTATCACCTGACGTATTGCCTTGGCTGCTAAATCGCTTTTATCGCGATATGCCCAATTTGATGGCCTTGATTGATGCTTTGGATGCGTATTCATTAGAAACAAAACGTGCTGTAACCTTACCTCTCGTTCGCGAGCTCTTACAGCCAAAATAATTTACTTCATATTCAATTTGTGACCCAGTTAGCCCTTTTCGACTTAGACAGCACCCTCCTCCCATGCGATAGCGATTATGAGTGGGGTCAATTTTTAGCGCGCATCGGCGTAGTCGATGGTGTTGATTACGCCAAAAAAAATGAGCGGTTTTATCAAGACTATAAAGAAGGCAAGCTCGATATTCATGCATTTCTCCGTTTTTCCTTAAAGCCACTTTCAGAACATTCCCGCTCGCAACTGAAGGAATGGCATGACGCTTTCATGAAGGAAGTAATCAATAGCCATCTCCGTCAATCAGCGATTGATTTGGTAAGGCGGCATCAAGATGCTGGGGATATTTGCTGCGTCATCACCGCTACCAATAGCTTTGTTACACGCCCAATCGTGGAAAGCTTTGGCATCGAACACCTGATTGCAACTGAACCCGCTACAGTCGGCGATAGTCCTTTAGCGAACTTCACTGGTGAAGTAAAAGGTATACCGAATTTTCGTGAAGGCAAGATTCAAAACTTACATGAATGGCTGGCAGTCCAAGAACTATCTTTTGATAAGATGCCACGAAGCTATTTCTACTCTGATTCCATCAATGACCTCCCCTTATTAGAAGAGGTTAGCAACCCTGTTGCCACTAATCCAGACGAACGTCTACGCAATGAGGCCAATAAACGCAACTGGCCCATTCTTGAGTTGTTTGCATGATTACTAAATTCATCAACCGCATCTTGCGTCGCGACCCCATGGTCAAGCATACGCAAGCTAATAATTCCGGGGCACCCAAACGCATTCCCAAAAAAGCCCATCGCATTGATCCCCATTTGCTCTCAAAGAATGCTGTCAAAGTCACTGACACCCTTCAGCAAGCTGGCTTTGAAGCCTTTATTGTTGGTGGTGCAGTACGTGATCTTGCGCTGGGGATTGTTCCAAAAGATTTTGACGTTGCTACCAACGCCACTCCAGACCAAGTCCAAAGACTATTTCGTAAAGCGCGTCTCATTGGCCGACGTTTTCAGATTGTGCACGTCACATTTTTTGGTAAAGGCCACCCTGAAATCATTGAAGTCTCTACCTTTAGAGCCCTACTAGATAATGCTGGCGATCATGTTGCCGAAAGCGGGCGCATATTGCGCGATAACGTGTGGGGCTCGCAAGGCGAAGATGCTGCAAGACGAGACTTCACCATCAATGCCATGTATTACGATCCCTCTAGCGAAACTGTGCTCGACTATCACGGTGGCATGGCTGATATGCAAAAGAAAACTTTGCGCATGATTGGCGATCCTGCAAAACGCTATCGTGAAGATCCAGTTCGCATGCTCAGAGCCATCCGCTTTGCTGCTAAAACTGGATTTACCTTAGATGCAGCAACCCGTGCACCGATTGCCAAGCTAAGCAATCTTTTGCAAGACGTCCCATCAGCCAGATTGTTTGATGAAATCCTGAAGTTACTGATGTCAGGATATTCTTGGGCTGCAATTCAAGGCTTAAAAGATGCTGGCCTTCATCATGGTCTACTGCCATTACTCGACCATATTCTCGATAGTGGCGAGGACTCTAAGGATGCGAATGATTTCGTGAAATTAGCATTGGCCAATACCGACCAACGCATTCAATCTGGCAAAAGTGTTTCGGCAGGATTCTTATTCGCCACCCTGCTTTGGCCCGATCTGCTTAAAAATTGGAAAGCGAATATTGCCAAGGGGATATCTAACATCCCCGCACTGCATGACGCCATGGACGATACGATTGCCACCCAAAGTAGTGGGATGACGATTCAGCGTCGTTTTGAAAGTGATATGCGTGAGATCTGGTCAATGCAGCCCCGCTTTGAAAAGCGAGTTGGGCGCTATCCCTATCGTCTAATTGAATCTCCACGCTTTAGGGCGGGTTATGACTTTATGCTCCTGCGCTGCGCAACCGGTGAAAAAGATCCTGCAATTGGGCAATGGTGGACTGACTTCATTACTGCCGATCCAGCTGGTCAAGAAGCCTTAATGGCCAGCGCCAAGGCTGAACTAGGTAGTAGCGCCAGCTCTCCTGCCAAAAGGAGGCGTCGTAGAAAGCCTAAGTCTGACTCATCTCCCGAACCTGAAGCAGGCTAAGCAAACTTAGAGAAATTTCAGTAAAGTAGTTTTATCTCTAGTTTGGAATCGTATGGCACGAGCATTTATCGGATTTGGCGGCAACATTGGCGACACACGCCAGCTCATCACTGACGCCATTGTTTGTCTGGCACTGCGCTCGGAATTACAAATTCTGGCTAAAAGCTGCTTTTATCAAAGCGCACCTATTGACGCCACTGGTGGTGATTACATCAATGCTGTCATCGAAATTGAAACTGAACTCACGCCCTACGGCCTTCTACATGTCTGCCAAGCAATCGAGCAAGAGTTTGGTAGAGAGCGTCCCTACTCAAATGCACCACGCACGCTTGATCTAGATATCCTATCTTTTGAGGGCGTGATCCAAAATGAAACTGAGCTGATATTGCCTCACCCTAGAATTATTGAACGCTCGTTTGTTCTGCTCCCCCTCCTCGAAATAGCCCCTCATTTCTTTTTGCCAGATCTAGGCGAACTGAAGACTTATTTACCTAAAGTAGCCCACCAAAGAATTGAGAAACTACCCTGCAGGAACTGTAATTGTGGGGAAAAAGCCGTTTATAGCCAATCGGCGCATTAATTCATTAAACTCTCGCCATGGGTTACTTACAAGGCGATAAGCCAATCTCGATTACCAAACTTCTCGCTATGCATGCTGAGCGAGAGAAAATTACTATGCTGACCGCATATGACTCGACCATGTCAGCGCTACTCAATCGCTGTGGAGTCGAGGTCATTCTGGTTGGTGATTCATTAGGCAATGTGATTCAGGGTCACTCTAGTACAACGCCAGTGACTGTTGAGCAAATGGTCTATCACACCGAGTGTGTGGCACGTGCCAATACCCATGCATTTTTGATATCTGATCTGCCCTTTGCAAGTTATGGCGATCCAATACAAGCATTAGATTCTGCAGCAGAACTCATGCGCGCTGGTGCCGATATGGTCAAGCTTGAAGGCGGAGACTGGCAAGCAGACATCATTCAATATCTCGTTGAGCGGAGTGTCCCTGTTTGTGCGCACCTTGGCTTGCTTCCACAGTCAGTGCATCTTTTAGGCGGCTATAAGGTCCAAGGCAAATCCAAGGATGCTGCAAGTCATATGCTCGAGCAAGCACTTACTTGCCAAGCAGCTGGTGCGCAAATGTTAGTGCTTGAGGCGATTCCCTCTTCACTTGGAGAAAGAATTACTGAAGAGCTCCATATTCCAACCATCGGAATTGGTGCAGGGCCGGATTGCTCTGGTCAGGTATTGGTTCTGCAGGATATGTTGGGCATTAGCCCAGGTAAGCCACCCAAGTTTGTTAAAAACTTTATGGATGGTCACCAGTCGATTGAAGCAGCTATTAAAGCTTATGTTCGCGAAGTCAAATCCGGAAAATTCCCCGGACTTGAACACGGTTTTGCTGGCTGATTTCTCGCCAACTCTTAACTAAAGAAGCTCTTTACTCCATCAAACCAGCCCTTTTGCTGTGGACTGTGTTTATCGCCGCCGGATTTGAGGCTTTCATCAAACTGCTGCAGTAATTTCTTCTGTTCATCAGTCAATTTCACTGGAGTCTCCACTAAAACATGGACGAAAAGATCTCCCACTAAAGTCGAGCGCAATCCTTTAATACCTTTGTTACGTAAACGGAAGGTTTTACCAGTTTGAGTGCCTTCCGGAATCGGAAACTCAACACGACCCGATAAGGTTGGAACTTCGATTTCACCGCCAATGGTTGCAGTTGCAAATGAGATCGGCATTTGCACATGCAAATCACTACCATCACGCTCAAATACTGGGTGCGGCTTAACGCGAACTTCTACGTAGAGGTCGCCTGAAGGTCCGCCATTAATACCAGGCTCGCCATTACCAACTGAGCGAACTCGCATACCATCATCAATACCTGCTGGAATTTTGATTTCCAAAGTTTTTTGTTCTTTGTGCTTTCCGGAACCATGACAGGTTTTGCAAGGCTTCGGAATGTACTCGCCAGTGCCACGGCACTTAGGGCAGGTCTGCTGCATCGAGAAGAAGCCTTGTTGCACACGCACTTGGCCATGGCCATCACAGGTAGAACATTTTTCTGCTTTTGTACCAGGCTCAGCACCAGTACCGTGACAAGGCTTACAGTTACTCCAACTTGGTACACGAATCTGTGTGGTGTAGCCCTCAGCAGCTTGCTCAAGGCTGATATCCATGTTGTAACGCAGATCCGAGCCCTTATAGACCTGTGGACCAGATTGACGTCCGCCGCCTTGACCAAAAATATCGCCAAAGATATCGCCAAAAGCATCGGCAAATCCACCGCCACCGAAGCCACCACCGCCAAAGCCACCGCCCATTGAGGGATCAACACCAGCATGGCCATACTGATCATAAGCTGCGCGCTTATTTGGATCAGAGAGTGTTTCGTAAGCTTCTTTAGCTTCTTTAAATTGAGCTTCCGCCGTTTTGCTATCAGGATTGCGATCGGGGTGATGCTTCATGGCCATTTTGCGATAAGCCTTTTTCAGGTCTTCCTCGCTGGCACCTTTTGCTACACCAAGTACTTCATAAAAATCGCGTTTACTTTTCGGCACGGCCAATTCCTCTCTACAACCTGAATGACACAAGTCGGCACGAGGCCGACTTGTTGTTTAAGCACTTCAAAACTACGTTAAATAAATGTCTGGTTAAAGAATTATTTCTTGTCATCAACCTCTTTAAAGTCAGCATCAACTACATCAGCATCTGGAGCAGCTTGTTGCGCGCCACCAGGAGCTGTGCCAGCCGCTGCACCAGCTTTAGCTTGTTCTGCAGCCATCACCTTCTCGCCCAGCTTCTGACTGGCTTTACCCAAAGCTTCAGTCTTCGCTTCAATGACGGCCTTATCGCTGCCTTTGATAGCCTCATCCAACTCTTTAAGAGCTGCCTCAATGGCTTCTTTTTCAGCAGCCTCTAAGCTAGCACCATGCTCTTCCAAAGCCTTCTTGGTAGAGTGCGCCAAAGCATCAGCAGTATTGCGCGCTGTTACCAACTCCAATGCTTTCTTATCTTCAGCAGCATTAGCTTCAGCATCTTTCACCATGCGCTGAATTTCTTCTTCAGTTAAGCCAGAGTTTGCCTTGATGGTGATCTTGTTCTCTTTGCCGGTGGTTTTGTCTTTTGCGGTTACATGCAAAATACCGTTGGCATCGATATCAAAGGTCACTTCAATCTGCGGCATACCACGTTGTGCAGGTGCAATTCCTTCGAGATTAAATTCACCGAGCAACTTGTTTGCAGCAGCCATCTCACGCTCGCCTTGGAAGCACTTGATAGTTACAGCGGGCTGGTTGTCTTCCGCAGTGGAGTAAACCTGTGAATGCTTGGTAGGAATCGTAGTGTTCTTTGGAATCATCTTGGTCATGACGCCACCAAGAGTTTCGATACCCAATGACAATGGGGTAACGTCTAAGAGCAATACGTCTTTGCGATCGCCAGACAATACAGAACCCTGAATTGCAGCACCAACAGCTACTGCCTCATCTGGATTGACGTCTTTGCGTGGCTCTTTGCCAAAGATTTCTTTTACTTTGTCTTGAACCGCAGGCATACGAGTTTGACCACCGACCAAAATCACATCATCGATATCGGCTACGTTTACGCCAGCATCTTTGATTGCAGTTAAGCAAGGGCCAGCTGTACGCTTAATTAACTCCTCTACCAAAGACTCTAACTTGGCACGGGTCAACTTTAAGTTCAAATGCTTCGGACCACTAGCATCAGCCGTCACGTAAGGCAAGTTGATTTCAGTTTGCTGTGCGGATGACAATTCGATCTTGGCTTTTTCAGCAGCGTCTTTCAAACGTTGTAATGCCAAAACGTCTTTACTCAAGTCAACGCCTTGTTCTTTCTTGAACTCAGCGATGATCCAGTCGATGATGCGTTGGTCAAAGTCTTCACCACCCAAGAAGGTATCACCGTTGGTAGAGAGCACTTCAAACTGCTTCTCACCATCCACGTTAGCAATCTCAATAATGGATACGTCGAATGTACCGCCACCCAAGTCATACACGGCGATCTTACGATCTACCTTGTCTTGCTTGTCCAGACCGAAAGCCAAAGCAGCTGCTGTTGGCTCGTTAATAATGCGCTTCACATCTAAGCCAGCAATACGGCCAGCATCTTTAGTGGCTTGACGTTGACTGTCATTAAAGTAAGCAGGAACCGTAATGACTGCCTCTGTCACTTCTTCGCCGAGATAGTCTTCGGCAGTCTTTTTCATCTTGCGCAAGATTTCAGCGGAAACTTGCTGTGGTGCCATTTTCTTATCACGTGCTTCAACCCATGCATCACCGTTATCAGCAGCAATAATTGAATAAGGCATGAGGCCAATATCTTTTTGCACTTCAGGATCCGTAAATTTACGGCCCATCAGACGCTTGACTGCGTAGATTGTATTTTTAGGGTTGGTAACTGACTGACGCTTAGCTGGCGCGCCAACTAATACTTCGCCATCCTCAACGTAAGCGATGATGGATGGAGTTGTGCGAGCGCCTTCTGCGTTCTCGACAACTTTAGGTGCATTGTTTTCAACAACCGAAACGCACGAGTTAGTGGTTCCTAAGTCGATTCCGATAATCTTTCCCATAATTACTCCAAAAAATGAAATTACTGTGTTGTGCTTCTAATGTGTTTTTTGGCAACCCGAAGGACTGCCGCAAATATTCCAATACCCAATAAGTGGGGTCTAAAAAGGGGAATTCAAGGGCTGGAATAGCAAAAAAGGCAGAAATCTGCCTTTTTGATGCTTTTTTAGGGATTTAACCCCTATTTTTAGTTTATTTCGGGGCGCTGACTGTGACCAAAGCAGGTCTAAGTACCCGATCTGCCACGGTATAGCCCCGCTGGAGTACCGAAACTACGGTATTGGCCTCCTGCTCAGATGGGACCGAAGCAATCGCCTGATGGTGGTGCGGATCAAACTTATCGCCTACCGCAGGATTAATTTCGGTCATACGACCTTTTTCGAAGGCAGACAAAAGCTGCTTGAGAGTGATTTCCAGCCCTTCTTTAAAGGCCTTGGCATCGCCAGCATCCGTACTTAAAGCTGCATACAAACTATCGGTCACCGGCACTAAATGTTCTGCAAAACTTTCAATCGCAAACTTATGCGCCTTAGCAATATCTTCAACGGCGCGACGGCGAATATTTTCACCTTCTGCTTTGGCACGTAAAAAATGATCTTGTAATTCGCCAAGCTTTTGATTGAGCTCTGCAATCTCCTCTTCAGGAGTTTTAACAGCGGCAACTTCCGGGGCCGCTTCAGCCGAACCTTCTGCTGCTGGATTTTCTTGTTCTGGGTTTTGATTTTCTTGTGTCATGGATGCTAATTCGCTTTTCTAGATTTTGCTCTACGTAAGACTAGTACTTTTCAATATTGGGGCAATCTATTCAATTTCAAGTATTGGATTTTTCAGCTAAATCAGCTCTCGTAGCACGTTGAGCCAATTCCTCTTTGGACTCGGTGCCCAGATTCCACCCCAGCAAGTGCTGATAGGCTATGTCACCTAGGGCTTCAATCCATTTCGGATTGCTGTTCAAACAAGGGATATAGCGATAATCATTGCCACCATGGTCTAAGAATATTTCTTTGGCTTCCATCGCAATCTCTTCGAGCGTCTCTAGACAGTCTGCCGGAAAACCTGGGCAAAAAATATCAAGGCGCTGGCAACCTTCTTTTGCTAACTTCTCAATGGTTGGTGCGGTATACGGCTTTAACCATTCAGCTTTGCCAAAGCGTGATTGAAAGGTGACGATGTACTGACCTGGCTCGAGACCCAAAGACTCGCCAAGCAGGCGACCCGTTTTCAAACACTCGCAGTGATAGGGATCACCCTTCATCAAATTGCGCTTAGGCAATCCATGGAAAGACATTACAAAGCGATCACCTTTTGCGAAATCTGGATAACCGTCTTTGTCCCAGGCGCTGAGCACCTGATCGCGAAGTGCGGAAATATAGGCTGGATTGTCATGGTAGTACTTCACTGAACGCAGCTCAGGCTGACTTCTCCAGGTCCTCAGAACCCGAAAGACTTCATCAAAACTAGAGGCGGTAGTAGTAGCTGAATATTGGGGATACAAAGGCAGTAGCAGCAAACGCTCCATGCCTTGCTCCTTCAAGCTCTCCAAAGCTTCTTGAGTGGATGGCTTGCCATAGCGCATCGCTAGATCAACCAAAACAGTATGGCCTTCATTGGCAAACTTCTCGCCCAGCTCTTTCGCCTGCAAACGAGAATAGTGCATCAGCGGTGATCCGAGTTGTGGCAACCAAATCGATGCGTATTTTTTTGCTGACTGACTGCTGCGAATTGGCAAAATGATGCCGTTCAAAATAAACCACCAAATAATGCGTGGAATTTCTACGACGCGCGGATCAGAGAGAAACTCTTTTAAATATGCTCTCACTGCTTTTGGCGTTGGCGCAGATGGCGTACCTAAGTTCAGCAGAAGGACTGCAGTCTTGGTGGGTCGTAGATGTGGATTTTGATTCAAAATAGTTTGTCTTTAATAAATGTTAAATACTGGTAATCAATTTTGGGAGCTTAGGGCGCCTGATAGCAACTTGGAAGTGATGTCCACAATTGGAATCACTCTGTCATAAGCCATACGAGTTGGCCCAATCACCCCGAGAGTACCAACAATCTGACCATCTACGCTGTAAGGCGCGCTAATTACTGCTAAATCCTCATAGGGCAATAAATCACTTTCACCGCCAATAAAGATTTGAATACCATCAGCATGGCTTGAGACATCGAGCAATTGCATCAGTACAGATTTTTGCTCCAACATATCAAACATCTTACGCAGCTTATCAAGATTAGAGCTTAAGTCACCGACATTTAGTAAGCGACGTTCACCTGAGAGCACCATATCACCGCGGCCCATATCGTAATCGGCAACACCACTTTGAAGCGCCAAAGCCATCAAACCAGAAATATCTGCTCTTAAGTTATCTAGATCAGACTTAAGATGCAAACGTACTTGCTCAAAACTTTTGCCAGCAAATTGTGTATTGATGTAGTTGCCAGCCTCAATTAACTGGCTTGGCGTGTAATCCTGGCTTGTTGGCAAAATCCGGTTTTGCACATCACCCTCTGGAGTGACCATGATTAATAAGATCTTGCCTTCACCTAATCGCAAAAACTCAATATGTTTAAAAACTTGGGCTCGCTTGGGAGTCATCACCACCCCAGCAAAATGACTTAAGTTAGACAAAATCTGAGCGGCAGAATTTAAAACCCGTTGCGGGGAATCTGGCAAAAGTCCTTTTTCAAGCTCGCGGGTAGCAACTTCTTCTAAGGGTCGAACCGTCACCATAGTGTCTACAAATAGGCGATAGCCTCTCGGGGTCGGAATTCGGCCTGCAGAGGTATGAGGGCTAGTCACTAGGCCCATATCCTCCAAATCCGCCATCACGTTGCGAATAGTAGCGGCAGAGAGGTCTAAACCAGAGAACCTGGATAGGGTGCGCGAGCCAACAGGCTGCCCCTCCTCGATATAACGCTCGATGAGGGTTTTGAGTAAGGCGCGGGAACGTTCATCCATGGTGGAAGGGATTTTATGCCTATGGTTTAATCGTTATATGTTAAGCCCATCCCCAAATTCTTCCAAGAAGGCATTTAGCCGGGTAGCTCTCGTCGGCAAATTGCAGGCAGATGGGGTTGAAGAGCGCTTAAATGACCTAGCCAAACTGGTTTCAGGCCTAGGTTGTGAGGTTTTTATTGAGGCTGATACTGCCGCCCACCTTGGCTTAAATAGCTATCCCACCAAAACAGCCCAAGACTTTGCAGGGGCAATTGACCTAGTAGTAGTTTTGGGCGGTGACGGAACCATGCTGGGTATCGCTCGTCAATTAGCGGGCAGCAACGTTCCGCTCGTCGGAATCAATATGGGTCGCCTAGGCTACATGACGGATATTCCAATTCAGTCTGTAAAAGATACTCTCTCGAAAATCATCGCCGGTGAATACGAGGCTGATACCAGAACATTGTTAGATGCTGTTGTACTTCGTGATGGTAAGGTCATCAATCGTGCCTTGGCACTTAACGATGTTGTCGTAAACCGCTCTGGGATTTCTGGGATGGTGGAGTTAGCAGTACGCGTCAATGGATCTTTTATGTATAACCAAAGATCCGATGGTTTGATTGTCTCGACTCCAACCGGCTCAACTGCTTACGCTCTATCTGCTGGTGGCCCCATTTTGCACCCGCATGTTGCAGGTATTTTGTTGGTACCAATTGCACCCCACTCACTTTCTAATCGGCCGATTGTGTTGCCACAAGATAGCGTTACAGTGATTGAGGTCATTAATGGCCTTGAGGTGATTGTCAATTTTGATATGCAATCGCAAACCAATTTACAGAGTGGCGATACGATCGAAGTCCGTCAATCCGACAAAACAATTGACCTTTTACACCCCAGCAATCACAGCGACTACAAAACTTTGCGTGAGAAATTGCATTGGAATGAATACCCGTCGACTTTCTAATGTCGAGTTCTTTGCTACGCTAATACATGCTTCAAACTATCTCACTTCGTGACTTCGTCATTGTTGATCAACTAGAGCTAGACTTCTCTGCTGGATTCACTGTCCTCACGGGCGAAACTGGTGCTGGCAAATCGATTCTGCTGGATGCGCTTAGCCTAGTTTTAGGAGAGCGCGCTGACAGCAGCCAAATACGGGAAGGCAGCAATCGCGCAGAAATCTCCGCCCTCTTTCGAATTGATCCAAAACTGCTTCAATCATTTGGTCAATGGCTAGATGAACAAGGCTTTCCCACTGAAGATGACGGTCAAAGTCTTTTACTTAAAAGAACTGTAGAAAGTAACGGTAGAAGCCGTGCTTTTATTAATGGCAGTGTCGCCACCTTGGCACAACTGCGCGAAGCAGGCGACCAACTCGTAGACATTCATGGGCAACATGCGCACCAACTATTGCTAAAGGGTGGTGCTCAACGAGAATTACTCGATCGTCATGCTGGCTTATTACCCCTAGCCACTGAGGTAGCCCATTCATTCAGAATACTGAATGAATCTCATCGTCGCCTAGAACAAGCAGAAAATGCAGGGCAAGATATTGAGCGTGAACGTGAGCGCTTAGAGTGGCAACTAGAAGAGCTCACTGAACTATCGCCACAAGAGGGTGAGTGGCTCAGCATTCAAAGTGAACATGCACGACTTGCCAATGGCGCAAAAATTATTGGTGGCTGCCAAGAAGCGATTGAAGCTTTAAGTGACGCTGATAACTCGATTGAATCTAGCCTCTCTAAGGTATGCGGCACTATTGGCGCATTAGCAGAACATGATCCAGCCCTCAGTAATATTAGCGAGGCCCTGGAATCTGCCCAAATTCAATTAGATGAAGCCATTCATAGCCTCAATCGATACTTACAAAAAGTAGATCTCGACCCCGCACGACTTGCCCAAGTTGAAGAGCGCATGCAAGCCCTTCATGGCGCTGCTAGAAAATACCGTACTGAGGCAGATGGATTACCAGCGCTACTACAAGAGACTGCTGAACGCCTAGATGCCCTGACTGCATCTCAGAATATTGAAGCCTTGCGTGAAAAAGTAAAGCAGGAAGAAGCCGCTTATCTCAAGCTTGCAAAACAACTCTCGCAAAAACGCGCAGCGGCCGCAAGGGACCTAGGCAAATTGGTTACGGATGCAATGCAGGATTTATCCATGGCAGGGGGACGCCTGGAGATTGCCTTAACTCCACTAAATGAAGGTGGGTCATACGGCTTAGAGCAAATTGAATTTTTGGTTGCAGGGCATGCTGGCAGTACGCCACGCTCTTTGGCTAAAGTTGCCTCCGGCGGCGAACTGGCACGTATCAGCCTGGCAATAAGCGTAATCACTAGCAAGGCATCATTTACACCCACTCTCATATTTGATGAAGTTGATGCGGGTATTGGTGGTGCTGTTGCAGAAACTGTTGGCAAGCTGTTACACCAATTGGGACAATCTCATCAAATCTTGTGCGTCACCCATTTACCTCAAGTTGCAGCACAAGGTAATCACCATCTCAAAGTTAGTAAGTCACAATCAGGCGATAAAACAATCTCGCAAGTACAGTCTTTAGGTAGAGCAGAACGCGTCGAAGAGGTCGCACGCATGTTAGGTGGCGCAACAATCACTGACACCACTCGTCGCCATGCTCGCGAGTTACTAGAACACAACTAGACTTTAAGAACTTCTCTGCGCATCAGAAGGTGCCTGAAAGATTTCTAGCCAGAGTAAGGTCACAGCAGATCTAGCATCACTTAATTCAGACTCATTATCTAGCTTAATGCGGGTTTTTTCTGCCCCATCCAGACGCAGGCGATGTTGACGTGATCTTAATAGGCGATAAGCATTGCCCACTGAGTCAGCAATTTTTTTATCAATCAAACCTACCTCTCCTGCAATGCGGAGTAAGGCAATATTGCCAAGATTACCAATCAGTTGTGAGTGTTGATGTGAGTAAGCCAGAACTAAGAACTGCACGATAAATTCAATATCTACCATGCCGCCAGAGTCGTGCTTGAGGTCGAACTCACCACTTGCATTGGGATGACCTGCATGAACCTTACGACGCATCACCAGAATTTCAATCCGCAGCTGATCAATATTTCGTTGTTGGCTTAATACCTCTGAGCGCACTAGCTCAAAGTTCAAGCCTACGACTATATTACCCGCCGAGCAGCGTGCCCTAGTTAAAGCTTGATGCTCCCAAACCCAAGCAGCATTATCACCTTCACGCATTTGATACTTTTTAAATGCCTCAGCATTGGTTACCAAAAACCCAGCAGAGCCATTCGGGCGAAGCCGAGTATCGATTTCAAATAAACTGCCGGTCGATGTAAACGCAGTTAACCAATTAATCATGCGTTTAGCTAACAGTGCATAGATTTCTTGCGCAGCATAATCAGCCTCATCCGATTGGTACAAAAATACCAAGTCAAGATCAGAAGCATAGCCAAGCTCTTTACCGCCCAACTTACCATACGAAATCACTGCAAATGGCGCAAAGAAATCTTGTGGTAAACCAAACTTCTGAGCTACACCAGGCCATACCCGTTCAAATGTAGTCTGCAACATCAGATCGGCTAATGCGGATAAATGATCACTCACCTTTTCAACCGATAGAGGCTCATCAACACCGATACCAAGGTCAGCTAAGAGCGTGATAAATGTCTCGGTATGGTGAGTCACGCGCAAAATATCCATCGCCTGCTCCGAACCATCACCTTCAGCCATGACGTCATCAAGACGCATGTTCAGATTGGCTTTTACTTCTCGCCAATACTCTTCAGGCTGCTCGATCAAAGCCATCTCAGTTCTTGAGTTGAGTAAGTGATCTAATAAATGTGGGTGTCTTGTCAGGTATTGAGCGCCCCATTGAGATGCTTTGAGTAAATCAAGCACATTGAATAGCGCCCTCGGGTATTCAGCCAAGATAGATAAGTAGGCACTGCGTCTTGCAATAGCCTCTAGTAAATCAAAAAATCGCAATAGGGCCTGATCACCGCCATCATGCTGCAAGCTTTCTGCAGTCTTACGCATCAAATTATCAAAGATCAGCCGACTTTTCTCAGGCAGCTGTCTTTGCTTAGGGCTGTCAACCCAGTTACTCCAGCGCGCAAGCGTTTGTGGAAAATATTGCGCATCTGGCTCCCAACTTAAATCTATCGGAGCTAGCTCTAATCGAGAACTGTCATCTAATAAGAACGCTTTTTCAAACAGACGAGCAACATTATTTTGATGACGATCTAAATCCGCCATGAAAGCTTGACTCTGACCTTCCAGGCCACCTTCTGCCATTGATGATGCTAAGCGTGAACGAGCTGACTCATCATCTGGTAGATAGTGGGTTTGTTGATCATCCCAAACTTGAATGCGATGCTCGAGGCGCCTCAAAAAAATATAAGCCGATTGCAAGGCATCAATTTCTTCTGAGGGCAAAATTCCTCGCCGGCCAATCAGACTGAGAACCTCTAAAGTAGCGCGGATCCTAAAGCGAGGGTCGGTTCCTCCTCGCATCAATTGAAACATTTGCGCTAGAAACTCAATCTCTCGAATGCCGCCGCGACCCAACTTAATATCGCGGGAGCGGCCCTGATGTCCGGACGATCGCTTATCAGCCTCATGCTGAATCTGTGCATGCAGATCCCGGATGGATGCGATCACGCCGTAATCCAAATGGCGTCGATATACAAATGGGCGAATGAGTTGATCCAACTCCTTCGCACAATACAGATGCTCAGATGAACCAGGCAACGGTGCAATCAAGCGGCCCTTAATCCAGGCATAACGCTCCCACTCTCGCCCCTGAACTAAAAGATACTCTTCTAGCATCTCTAAGCTGCATACCAATGGCCCTGAGTCACCATTAGGGCGCAAGCGCATATCTACCCGAAAGACAAAACCATTTTCATCATGCTCAGATAAAAGCCTCATTAGATGCTTACCCATACGAGAGAACCATTCGTGGTTTGAGAGGCTCTTGGGTCCGCCTAGAGTTTCACCCTCATGCTCATATAAGAAAATCAAATCGATATCAGACGAGAGGTTCAGCTCGAGGCCCCCTAATTTACCCATGCCAACAACCATCAGAGGCATCTCGGCATCATTGGGCTTGCTCCATGGAAGCCCAAATCGATTTTTTAAATCCTCGCGTATATAAGCAATAGAGTTTGCAACCGCCAACTCAGCAAAATGACTTAGGCCATGAGTAACCTCATCCAAGCTTGCCATCCCATTGAGATCCCGAAATGCGATCCAAATCATTAAGCGCTGCCGAGCAAGCCGCAGATTGGCCATAAACTGCGGCTCTTCTAACCCCAACCCCTGCCGAGAGATTCCAGAAGTTTTTAGCAAATCTTGGATGCCCTGCAAATCGACCTTTGTCTGTCCGCAAGACCTCAGCCAGTCAATCCATTCGGGGTGAGCATTGAGCCAGCGCCGCGCATAGGTGGAATGCTGCTCTAGAAAAGCAATTTGTCGAGAAAATTCATCCATTCCCCCATCTTAATCCGTACCCTAATTCTGATGCTAGAAGCTTGGCGACCGACTCCAGGCTGACGGATAATAGGGGTCATGCTGCAAAACATCATCCCGCCTCGCCTCAAGAACTTGCTGGCAAAACGCCCTAAAAGTTTTGACGGGCCTTGGCGCAAACGCGCCCTCTATCTTTGTGGCTTTGTTTTGGTCTTATTTGTGATTGGCCACCTGGGTATTCGTTTCATAGTTTGGCCTCAAATTGAAAAATCCAAAGCTTCAGTGGAAAGACTTATTAGCGCTCGCATAGGTGTTGATGTTGCGATGGATGATTTAAGGGTTTCTTGGACCGGCATCCGGCCCGAGTTTGAAGTCGATGGTCTACGCTTTAATGGCCCTGACAAATCAAAGCCTTTATTACAGATTGCAAAAATTCGTGGTGAGCTCAGCTGGAATTCGCTCTACCACCTATCACCTTATTTCCATGAGCTCTACTTTGAAGGTGCTCAAATTTATGCTGAGCGCGATAAAAAAGGCTTGATCAATATTGCCGGCATTCCAACTCACGGGAATTCAAATGATTACGGATTCGAAAATTGGCTTCTCGCGCAAAACGAGATTGAAGTTACCAATGTTGAAATATTTTGGGCTGATCAGCTCAATAAAAAATTAAGTACTTCGGTTCAAATTCAAAATCTAGCACTCAGTAATGGCATACGCAGTCATAAAGCCTCACTGCAAGCAACAACTCCGTGGGCTAATGGCCCCATACAAGTTGAGGCAAACTTCGTTCACCACCTTGGTGGCGAGGCTGGCAATTGGCGTAACTGGATTGGTAATATCTCCTGGGATGTGGCCGATCTCAATCTCAGTCAAATTGCAAAAGAATTTACTCTTCCACTCCATGCTTTAGAGGGAAAACTGAGCTCTAAGGGAAAATTAAAAATTGATAACGGCCAACCCGATGGTGGAGCAACCTTCATAGCAGCAGATAACCTTGTGATTCAGCTTGCCAAAAATGAAGATGGTATTGCTCTGGGTAGATTAGAAACCAATCTCACCCAAGAAAATGATGGTGGATTAATTTCTGTTACCACTAAAACATTTGCCTGGCGAGATATTGATAGCTCCAAGACTGCGCCATTAGAAAACTTAAGTCCGATGACTTTTGCCTGGAGCCCTCCAGGTTCCGATGGTGAGATTAAAGAATTTAGATTCTCTTCCCCTAAAATTTTGGTTGAAGATGTAGCCCTATTCGCATTGAACTTACCGCTATCTAAAAAAGTTCATCAATGGATTAAGGCTTCTCGTGCAGATGGTGAATTACAAAATCTCGATATCCGCTGGTCTGAGAGTAAATCCTCCCTATCGGCATTAAATATTCCTGGAGGATGGTTTAAATCAAACAAACTGGATTTTTCTATTAGCGCCAAGCTTGTTAATCTGGGCTTTATTGGCATCGACAAATCCATGCCATCGGTTTCAAACCTATCTGGGTTTATTAGTGCCGATCAAAATCAAGGAAGTTTTTCTATTAATTCCAGCGACCTCGAGATTGAGATCAATGATTTATTAGTTGATCCCAAAATTCAATTAGATCGCGCTAATGGACAGGTGACCTGGTCAAAGAAAAAAGGGAATTGGGTTGTTAATGCAAAACAGCTAGCCCTCAGTAACCCGGAAATAGATACAACACTGAATATCAATTACGTGATTGGCGCCGCTAAGAAGCCGGATTTCATGACTCTGGATATGGACTTTGCAAGAGCTGATCTAGCTACCGCATACCGCTACCTACCTCTTGGCATGGGCAAAGAGGCCCGACAGTACTTGAGCAAAGCATTTACTGCAGGCACCATACAAAAAGGTAGCCTACATATTAAAGGCGATCCCAATGGCGTCCCTTTCCCAAATAGTAGCGATGGTGAATTCACCCTCAATCTCCCAATCCTAGGGGCTACGTTCTACCCAGTCCCATTATTGCCAAGCAACTTAGGAGTTTGGTCTGCATTTAGCAAAGTAAATGGTGTACTTGCAATGCAAAACTCAAACTTGAAGGTGGATATTTCTAAAGCTAACTTCAAAGATGTACAGCTCAATCAATTCCATGCAGAAATTCCGAATGTCAGTGCAAAGCAATTAATGCTATCCGTAAATGGTAATGCTCAGGGCGATGCTCCACAGATGCTAGAGTATTTATTCGCCTCTCCATTTGCTAAAAAGCAAAATAAGCTAGAAAAGAATCTACGGGTAAGTGGGCCAATTAACCTTGACCTAGGGCTAAAGATCCCTCTCTCGACTAACGATGACACTGGCGTTGATATCAAGCTGGATCTAGCTGGTAACAAAGCACAGTGGGCAAATTTACCGCCACTGGAGAATCTCAAAGGAAAAATTCGGATTACCGAGGTGAATCCTGAATTTGAAAATGTCACAGCAACCTTCTTAGGCGGGTCTTTAAACATTAGTAGCTCACCCTCAGCACCAGGCAAACAAAACTTTAATATTACGGGCGCTATTACTGCAAACTTTATTAAAGACTATTTTGTAAAAACACTTAAAAATGAGGCCTCTCCAATTCTGGAGGCAATGAGTGGATCTGCTAAATACGAAGGCACTCTCAGCTTTAATAAAACTGGTAGCGAAACCAATCTCAAATTTGATTTGCGTAATTGGGCAAGTGCCGCTCCAATGCCAGCCAAGAAGCCGATGGGTACACCCATGACCGGTCAAGTGATCTTTAAAACTGCCACCAGTAATGAATCTGGCTCAAATCGCTTTAGCTGGACTGGAAAGTTTGGAGACCTATACACAGTTCAAGGAGACTTGAATAGCAATGATGAAATGCGCTATGCCCTTGGCATAGGTACACCGGCCAATTTATCCCAGGCTGGATTCCAAATGAATCTAGCTAGCAATGAGCTCGATATGGATGCTTGGTTAGATTTCTTTGGGAAACAAAAACAACAAAGTAATACCCCCCAAACAACTAGCTCTGAAACCACTAACGTTAATTTAACTGCGCAGGTGAAGAAGCTCATTTTGTTTGACCGCATCTGGCAAGACTTCAATTTATCGGCAAGCAATAAAATGAATGCTTGGCAGTTGCGACTTAACTCACCTCTCATTGCAGGTCAAATACAGTATCAGGAACCCAATAATGCCAATCCCAGCGGCCTAGTGAGCGGAAATTTAAGTCGACTCAAGGTTCCAAGTGAGTTCACCCTAGTAACAGAAACAACTAAGGTCGCACAAAAGAATAATGTTGTTGTGAAGAGCAAGCTTTCGCCCAATTCAATTCCAAGTCTGGATGTATCCATCGATGACTTGAATTGGTCAAAGGCCCATCTTGGACAAACTAAACTCAAAACAAAGACTAGCAACAATCTATTAACAATAGAATCAATTCAATTTAATAATCCCCAAGGCAATTCAGTCACCACTGGGCAATGGATTGGTGCCACACCAAACCAAACTGAGCATAGCAGTATGAATATAGATTTGGATGTGAAAGATGCTGGGCGCATTATTGCCAATTGGAGTTCACAAAAATCGGTTGAGGGTGGCCAAGGCAAGCTGACTGCCAATGCAGAATGGGATGGTTCACCCTTTAGCCCCAAATACGAAACTCTTGCTGGTAAGGTAAACCTCAATCTAGAAAAAGGACGTTTATTAGAAGTCGATACTAGCGGCGCTCAAATCCTGGATGTACTGAGCCTTCAAAGTCTATTCAGATTTGCGACCTTAGATCTGCAAGGTAGCCTAGGTAATATTGTTAGCAAGGGAACACCCTTCAACAATATCAATGCAAGCTTCGACCTTAGTAATGGACTGGCCCAAACCAAGCAATTCACCATGAGCCTAGATCAGGCTAGAGTAGCGATGGTAGGACAAATCAATATCCCCAAACAAACACAGGATCTGCGCGTAACTATCTTCCCAACCATTGACGCTACTGCTGGCTCCTTAGCTGCTTTTGCGATCAACCCTATTGTGGGATTGGGCGCACTCGTTGGGCAATACCTCATTACCAATCAAATTAATCGAAATCTACAATCTGACTATTTAATTCAAGGCTCTTGGGATAAGCCGGAAGTGATTCCGCTAGATCAAAAAGGTCAGCCGATTGATAATAAAACTTTAAATACGATACGTAGCAAAGACTTACTTAAAGAACAAAGTAAACCTAACCCAAGCAACGCACCAACCCCAAAACCACAAACCCAGGCTTTATGAGCGAATCCAACTCTGTAGAACTCAAAATTGCCGCGATTCAGATGGTGTCTAGCGCATCACTTCAAGCAAATCTAGAGACGGCTGGCAGACTGATCCAAGCAGCGGCCCAGGATGAAGCTCAGGTTGTCGTTCTACCGGAATACTTTTGCATCATGGGGTTGAAAGATACTGATAAGGTTAACATCCGAGAAACTTTTGGTAGTGGGCCAATTCAAGCAGAACTTGCAGATCTGGCTAAGGCCAATGGTATTTATTTAATTGCAGGGACCATTCCCCTGGAAGCAAAAGATCCAAACAAAGTATTGAACACAACCCTCGTCTTTGGCCCAGATGGGCAGAGAGTAGCGCGCTACGACAAGATTCATTTATTTGGTTTTCAGACTAATACTGAACGCTACCAAGAGTCTGAAACGATAGAGGCTGGTGAGATACCCGGCATCGTCAAAATTACAGCCAACAATACTGAGTGGACTCTTGGACTGAGCATTTGCTATGACTTGCGCTTTCCAGAACTGTACCGCGCGCTTGGGCAAGTAGATTGCCACATCATTCCTGCTGCCTTTACTTATACAACTGGCAAAGACCATTGGGAAATCCTCTTGCGGGCTCGTGCTATTGAAAACCAATGCTATGTCTTGGCATCTGCGCAAGGCGGGATACACCAAAACCAAAGGCGCACTTGGGGCAATACTATGCTGATCGATCCTTGGGGTAGCATCCTAAGCACTCTTACCGAGGGAGCGGGGTTTATTTCTGGGGTTTTAAGCAAAGAAAAATTAAACGAGGTACGCTCTAAGTTACCCGCACTTGCACACCGTAAGCTTTAAAGAAAGATTTGCTGAATCACATGAATGCACCTGAAGCACTATTTCCCGTGAATTGGACCAAAGCCAAAAAGCAGGCAGATCTTCTTAAATTAGCTAAGTCCATTCTGCTTGAGCCAACTGGACTCTCAGAGCAAGATCTCCATAAGACATTTGGCAGTATGTTCACCCATCGCCTTGATGATGCTGATTTGTACTTCCAACATACTCGCAGTGAAAGTTGGAGTCTTGAGGAAGGAATTGTCAAATCTGGTAGCTTCAATATTGACCAAGGCGTGGGAGTACGAGCTATTTATGGTGATAAAACTGCCTTTGCTTACTCTGACGAAATTAATTTAGAGGCACTGACTAAAGCTGCTAAAGCTACCCGCGTGATTGGCCCACAAGGCGGTAAGCAGGCCGTTGCTAGCAAGCTATTCAATCCGATATCCAATAAGCTTTACTCCGATATAAATCCTTTGGACTCATTAGAGCCTAAAGAAAAAATTGCCCTCCTAGAAAGTATTGAGCGTCGCGCAAAAGCACGTGATCCTCGGATTATTCAGGTGATGGCAAGTCTTGCTGGTGAATTTGATGTTGTTCTGGTGGTACGTGCAGATGGCTTGCTTGCTGCAGACGTAAGACCACTAGTGCGCGTTTCAGTTCATGTGATTGCCGAACAAAATGGTCGTCGTGAGTCTGGGTCTTCAGGTGGTGGCGCGCGCCATGACTATCATTATTTTGACACTGTTCTGATCAATCAATATGTAGATGAAGCGGTTGATGGCGCCCTCGTCAACCTGGAGTCTCGTCCTGCACCTGCGGGTCCAATGACAGTTGTCATGGGTCCAGGTTGGCCAGGCGTTCTGCTACATGAAGCAGTTGGTCATGGACTTGAAGGTGACTTCAACCGTAAGGGTTCGTCAGCATTTGCTGGTCGTATTGGGCAACGCGTAGCAGCTAAAGGTGTCACTGTGGTTGATGATGGCACCCTCTCTGGCCGCAGAGGATCATTGAACATTGATGACGAAGGCACGCCTACTCAATGTACCACCTTAATTGAAGATGGAATTTTGAAGGGTTATATTCAGGACAGCTTGAATGCGCGACTGATGAAAATGCCACTGACAGGTAATGGTCGCCGCGAGAGTTTTGCTTCACTCCCAATGCCACGCATGACAAATACTTATATGCTAGCTGGCAAGGACGATCCCCAGGAAATTGTGGCGAGCATCAAACGTGGTCTATACGCAGTCAATTTTGGTGGTGGCCAAGTTGACATTACCAGTGGCAAATTTGTGTTCTCAGCATCCGAAGCATATTGGGTTGAAAACGGCAAAATTCAATATCCCGTCAAAGGTGCCACGATTATTGGCAGCGGCCCAGAGTCCTTAAAACAGGTCTCCATGATTGGTAACGATCTCAAATTAGACGGTGGCATCGGGGTTTGCGGCAAGGAAGGACAAAGCGTTCCGGTCGGCGTTGGACAGCCCACTTTACGCATCGACAGCCTAACTGTCGGTGGAACCGCCTGAAATTTCTAAATTACGGCTTAAAATAGCCGTATGAGCCAACAAAATACGAATCCCTCCAATTGGTACTCTGTCGTTGATAAAACGTCAGATACTGACGATCAACGCATTGACAAGATTTCTGTTCTGCCTCCGCCAGAACATCTAATTCGCTTCTTTCCAATTTCAGGAACTCCTACTGAAGCACTGATCAGTAAAACTCGCAAGAAAATTCGCGACATCATTCATGGTAAAGACGATCGTTTACTCGTGATTATTGGGCCTTGCTCAATTCACGATCCACGCGCGGCACTCGAATATTGTCAACGCCTTTTAGCCGAACGTGAGCGCTTTTCTGGTGAATTAGAAATTGTGATGCGCGTCTATTTTGAAAAACCACGCACTACGGTTGGCTGGAAAGGTCTGATCAACGACCCGTATTTAGATGAGAGCTATCGCATTGAAGAAGGTCTTCGTCTTGCACGTCAAGTCCTCATGGAAATCAATCGACTGGGTATGCCAGCAGGTAGCGAATTCTTAGATGTGATCTCACCTCAATATATTGCTGATCTCATCTCATGGGGTGCGATTGGCGCGCGTACTACTGAAAGCCAAGTACATCGTGAACTTGCCTCTGGCCTCTCTGCACCTATCGGATTTAAAAATGGTACTGATGGCAACATCAAAATTGCTACAGATGCCATGCAAGCAGCAGGCCGTCCACACCACTTCTTATCTGTTCACAAGAATGGTCAAGTGTCTGTTGTGGAAACTAAAGGCAACAAAGACTGCCACGTTATCTTGCGCGGTGGTAAGGAACCTAACTACGAAGCCCAACACGTACAAGCAGCTTGCGCTGAGCTTGCAGCTGCAAAGCTTCCAGCTAGTTTGATGGTTGACTTATCACATGCCAACTCAAGTAAGAAACATGAGCGTCAAATTGTTGTCGCGGACGATATTGCCAAGCAAATTGAATCTGGTTCACATGAGATTTTTGGTGTGATGGTAGAAAGCCATCTGAACGACGGTGCGCAGAAATTTACACCTGGCAAAGATGATCCAAGCAAGCTGGAATACGGTAAGAGCATTACCGATGCCTGCATTAATTGGGATGACTCAGTAAAAGTGTTAGAGCGTTTAGCTGGCGCAGTCAAGAAACGCCGCAGCAAGAAAAAATAATCCACGTAGTAATGTGGGCAATACTAAAAGAGGCTAATTTATTTAGTCTCTTTTTTTTCGTGCTTCCAAAGTACATCTGTACCGCCAGCTGCACGATTCAGAATACGTGAAAGTACAAACAATAAATCAGACAAACGATTGACATATTGGCGAGGAGCATCATACAAAGGCTCTTCCCAGCCCAAACGCACAATCGAACGCTCAGCTCTTCTGCAAACAGTTCGGCATACATGCGCTTGTGCAGCAGCACGAGTACCGCCAGGAAGAATGAATTCGGTCAAAGGGGGTAATTGTTTGTTGTACTTTTCCAACCAAACATCTAACTGGGCTACATGGTCGGGGTTGAGAAGCTTGTAATTCGGAATGCAGAGCTCGCCGCCTAGATCAAATAAATCATGCTGAACCTGCATGAAAAGCGCCTTGATCTCCGAAGCAATGCTCTCTGGAATCTCCTCAGTCATCAAAACACCGATTTCTGAGTTCAGCTCGTCGACGTCGCCCATAGCGCAGATCCGCAAATGATCCTTCTCAACGCGACTTCCATCGCCTAATCCGGTCATTCCAGCATCACCCGTTCTAGTGGCGATTTTTGATAGTCGATTTCCCATGAGCTTAATTATAGGTAAATGGCTAAAATGATTCCTATGAATATGGTGACCCCGCCCCCCGATCTAGCTGCTATCAGCGCACTACAGTCAAAACTGGTTTCGGCCTTGCGCCCGATTCTTCCGGAACATGCCCTACTTTGGGAGCCTGAGGACACCATTCCCTATGAATGTGATGGTTTGGCTGCCTATAAACGCATGCCGCTAGCAGTCGCCCTACCGGAAACAGAGGATCAAGCGGCCAAAATCCTCAAAATCTGCTTTGAGATGCAAATCCCAGTAGTTCCAAGAGGATCAGGAACCGGCTTATCAGGTGGAGCAATGCCCATCTCTCAAGGCTTAGTACTCTCCCTTGCAAAGCTCAAGAAAATTATCAGCATTGACCCGTTTACCCGTACCGCGGTAGTTCAACCTGGCGTGCGCAATCTGGCTATTTCGGAAGCCGTTGCTCACTTAGGTCTTTACTACGCTCCAGATCCCTCATCTCAGATTGCTTGCTCTATTGGCGGCAACGTGAATGAAAACTCTGGTGGAGTGCACTGCCTTAAATATGGGCTTACCTTACATAACGTTCTACGCATACGCGGTATTTTGATGAATGGTGAGATTGTTGAGTTTGGCAGCTTAGCGCCAGATTCTCCTGGTTTAGATTTGCTAGCTATTGTTCTGGGTAGCGAAGGTATGCTCGCGGTCGTTACCGAAGTCACAGTGAAGTTAGTTGCCAAACCAAAGCTGGCACGCGTCATCATGGCAAGTTTTGATGATATTGAAAAAGGTGGCAATGCAGTTGCAGCCATCATTGCTGCTGGCATTATTCCTGCCGGTTTAGAAATGATGGACCAAGCTACCACCAGAGCGGTAGAGGAATTTGTCAACGCAGGCTATGACCTAGAAGCGGCAGCCATTTTGCTATGCGAATCTGATGGCACTCCAGAAGAAGTTGCCGAAGAAATTGAGCGCATGACTAAAGTACTGGAACAATCCGGAGCTAGTGGCATTCGGATTTCTAGAGATGAGACTGAACGCCTGAAGTTTTGGAGTGGTCGAAAAAATGCCTTCCCGGCCGCAGGACGAATCGCTGCGGATTACTACTGTATGGATGGAACCATCCCACGCAGACATATTGCGACCTTGCTAAAGCGTATTCAAGGTATGGAAAAAAAATATGGCCTAGGCTGCTTAAATGTTTTCCATGCTGGTGATGGCAATATGCACCCATTGATTTTATTTAATGGCGCTGATGAGGAAGAATGGCATCGCGCTGAAGAATTTGGCACTGATATTCTGGAAGCCTGTGTTGAGCTTGGTGGCACAATTACTGGCGAACATGGAGTTGGTCTTGAAAAGATTAACTCCATGTGTGTTCAGTTTGGTGAGGGTGAACGCGAATCCTTCTGGGGCGTGAAGAGTGCATTTGATCCAGAAAAGCTTCTCAATCCTGATAAGGGCATCCCAACACTGAGTCGCTGTGCTGAATACGGTCGCATGCGCATTAGTGGAGGCAAATTACCTCATCCTGAATTGGAGCGCTTTTAATGAAAGCTAGCAATCCGATCATTGAGGCATTTCGGGAGCAGGTGCTCAATGCAGCAAGTAATAAAACACAGCTCTCTATTGAAGGTGGCGGCACCAAGTCTTGGTATGGCAACCCCAACAGTCATGCAAAGCTCGATACTCGAACTTACTCTGGAATCCTGGAATATCAGCCAGAAGAATTGGTTATTACAGCTTGTGCAGGTACGCCTCTGAAAGAAATTGAAGCTGCTCTCAAAGCAAAAAATCAGATGTTGGCTTTTGAACCGCCACACTTTGGCGAACATGCCACTTTTGGCGGCGCCATTGCATCCGGCCTAGCGGGTCCAAATCGCATTAGCGTTGGCAACTTGCGAGATTTTGTTTTGGGTGCGCGCATCATGGATGGTAAAGGCCAGGATTTATCTTTTGGCGGACAAGTGATGAAAAACGTCGCAGGCTATGATATTTCACGCTTGATACCGGGCTCCATGGGCACGCTATCGCTTTTACTAGAAGCATCTGTGAAGGTATTGCCCAAGCCAGCTGCGACTGCAACACTGCGTTGCCATATCTCGCAAGAAAAAGCATTACGCACTTTAAATGAGTGGGCTGGTCAACCATTACCAATGTCAGCAAGCTGTTGGATTGGTAAGGCGACTGGTGAAGGTCAATTAACGATTCGTTTAGCAGGCGCTGTAGCAGCAATCAAATCCGCCATTCCATTAATGAGCTCTTTAGTAAATGCAAGTGAAGTAGACCCTCAATCTGCCGAAACGTTTTGGCATGATTTGCGCGAACATAAGTTATCGGCATTTGAAAATCTCGCCGTCGATCAAACGCTCTATCGCTTAGCTTTGCCTGCAGCCTGTGGGCCACTCACTATTCCTGGTGCAAGCAATGAAATTGTTTGGGAATGGCACGGTCAACAACGTTGGATTAAAGCCTCTGGTGATGAAGCTACATTTAAGCTAATTAAACAATTGGTCTCAAGTCACGGCGGGCATGTCACCCGCTTCAAACAGGGCGCAAACGTCAACCCTGAATTTCAACGCTTTACTTTACTGAGCGAACAAGCGCACTCCAAAGCCCTCGAGCTTGTACAAGAGCGTCTGAGATCTGCATTTGATCCTGCTGGCGTATTTGCAACCAAACGTCTTCCATAAATATCTCTATGTACACTCAACTTGCCCCCCAATTCGCCAATACTCCAGAAGGTATTGAAGCAGCCCGCATTTTGGGTAAATGTGTTCACTGTGGTTTTTGTACTGCCACTTGCCCAACTTATCAGATACTGGGGGATGAGCTCGATGGCCCCCGTGGTCGCATCTACCTCATTAAGCAAATGGCTGAAGGCGCAGCCCCTACCGAAAAAACCCGTAACCACCTAGACCGTTGTCTCACTTGTCGTAATTGTGAAAGCACTTGCCCAAGCGGAGTGCAATACGGCAACTTAGTAGACATCGGCCGCAAATGGGCAGAGGAAAATACGCCCGCACGCCCCCTTGGTGAGCGCCTCACTCGCTGGGCCTTAAAAGAAGGCTTAACAAAGCCGGCATTATTTAACTCAGCAATGACTTTAGGTCGTCTATTGCGCCCATTAATGCCAAATGGCATCAAACGCAAAATCCCAGAAGCTAGAAATAAAGCATTAGATAGCTCAACAGATCCCTATGCAAGACCTACTGCTCAGCACGAACGCAAAATGCTAATTCTGGAGGGTTGTGTTCAACCCGGTATGCTGCCAAATATCAATTCAGCTACTGCACGCGTTTTAGATGCATTAAAGATTCAACTCATTAGCGCCCCAAATGCTACTTGCTGTGGCGCATTACGGTATCACTTGAATGATCAAGCGGGTGGGCTAGAGAATGCGAAGCAAAATATTGATGCATGGTGGCCTCTGGTTGAAGGTGGTGTTGAGGCAATCGTCATGACTGCCTCGGGTTGTGGCGTCATGGTGAAAGATTATGGCCATCTCTTTGCTGATGACCCTGTATATGCAGCCAAAGCAAAAAAGATTTCTGATCTCACGAAAGATATCTCCGAGATTTTGCCAAATTTAGAAAACGAATTAGTTCAATTACTTGGTACAGATCAAAAACCTGGTGTGGTTTATCACCCACCCTGCACCTTGCAACACGGTCAACAAATCCGCGGCAAAGTAGAAGGCTTGTTATCTAGCATTGGCATTGGTGTTCGCCTGTGTGCCGATAGCCATCTGTGCTGTGGCTCTGCAGGGACCTATTCCGTAACGCAGCCTGAACTCTCAGAACAACTGCGCAAGAATAAGTTAGACCATTTGAATACAGCCTGTGAAGAATCTGGTGCAGAAGTAATTGTTTCTGGAAATATTGGTTGTATTACCCATCTTCAGCAAGAAGACAAGCCAGTACTCCATTGGATTGAGATCGTAGATCAATTGATCAGAAAATCCTCTAAGACCCGATGAATTCGATTGTTGTTAACTTAATGCAGGTACGGCAGCGTATTGAGCTTGCTTGTTTAGCGGCAAAGCGTGAGCCGGAAGAAATTGAACTCTTAGCAGTCAGTAAAACATTTCCGGCTACTGCAATTGAAGAGGCTATGCACGCCGGGCAATCTGCTTTTGGCGAAAATTATGTCCAAGAAGCGGTTGAAAAAATTACTCAGCTCGCTAAATTACGTCCCTGGCTAGTGTGGCATTTCATAGGTCCACTTCAAAGTAACAAGACTAGAGAAGTCGCCGAACATTTTGATTGGGTTCATGGTGTTGATCGCCTCAAAATTGCAGAACGTCTATCAGCTCAACGTGGTGAATTTCCCAATCTAGCGGAATTACAGATGTGCGTTCAAGTGAATGTGAGCGATGAAGATAGCAAAAGTGGAATTCCGCTTTCTGAGGCTGCAGAACTCTGCGATGCCATTGTGAAATTGCCTAATATTATTCTTAGGGGTTTAATGGCCATTCCAGCCCCAAGCACAGACAAGGCAGAACAACGCAAAGCCTTTGCCCAGGTTCAGGATTGCTTTAAAAAAATTCAGGCGGCTAGATCCACGGATTTTAGGTATCAATTTTTTGATACGCTATCGATGGGCATGTCCGATGATCTTGAGGCCGCTGTTGCCGAAGGCAGCACTATTGTTCGGGTTGGGACCGCTATTTTTGGGAAGCGCGATAAGATTAGCAAATGAGTACAATTCAGAATCATCAAAACATTAGCAATGCCCATATCACCTTTATCGGTGGTGGCAATATGGGTCGAGCACTTATTAGTGGTTTACTGGCCAATGGATTTATCCCTCAGCAGATCTCGGTGGTTGAAGCAAATACAGCAACTGCACTCAAACTACAGGAAGACTTTGGTGTGCGGAGTATCGACTCTTTGGACCAAGTGGCTTTTGATTTCTCAAAAAATAATGTCGTAGTCATGGCTATCAAGCCTCAGGACTTTAATGTGGTGGCCAAGGGCCTATCCACAAAACTCAAGCACGCTTCCCTACCTGGTCCGCTAATCCTAAGTATTGCTGCTGGTATTCGCTTAAAGGATATGAGTCGCTGGCTTGATCACTCCCGCTGTGTTCGTGCCATGCCCAATACCCCTGCATTAATCGGCAAAGGGATTACTGGCTTGTTTGCTGATGCCGCTGTAAACGCATCAGATCGCAATCTAGTCCAGACTATCTGCAATGCTGTTGGTCAAAGTGTTTGGGTGCCTGAAGAAACACTGATGGACGCTGTTACTGCTGTATCTGGTAGCGGCCCCGCCTATGTATTTGCCTTTTTGGAAGCCATGCAATCAGCTGGTGAGAAATTAGGTCTAGACACAGTAAGCGCTCGCAAATTGGCATATGCAACCCTCGAGGGAGCAGCACAACTCGCACTCAACTCTGATGAACATGCTGGCGCACTGCGTGAACGTGTCACCTCCAAAGGGGGTACTACAGCAGCTGCGCTTGAAGTGATGAAACAAGAGGGTTGGAACGAGATTCTAGAAAAAGCGATTGCTGCAGCAAGTCAACGTGGCAAAGCAATGGGTGATGAGTTGGGCAAGAACTAATTACCTAGGGAGCTCTTAGCTCAGGCTAAGCCCAAGCACAATTCCCAGAAATAAAAATCCACCTAGCCAGTTATTGTGGCGAAAAGCCGCAAAGCATTCCTCACGCTGACGCGTAGAAATCAGTTTCAGGTGATAAATAGCGCAAGCTAGAGCTATAAACCACCCGACTAAAAAGTAATTACTTAAGTTGGCTAATTGCGCAACCCAAATTTGACTAATAAATAAGATGGCATAACTAATAGCGATTGCCAGAACATCATATTGTCCAAAAGTGATTGCTGAAGTACGTAAGCCTAAGCGCAGATCATCCTCCCGATCGACCATGGCATAGGCAGTGTCGTAAGCTATCGCCCAAAAAATATTTCCCACAAATAAGATCCATGCTTCTAATGGAATCACATTCAAGATGGCGGCATATGCCATGGGGATACCAAAGCCAAACGCAATACCCAGAATAGCTTGCGGTATTGCAAAGAAGCGTTTAGTAAAGGGATAAATGAACGCTACCGCTAATGCAAAAACGGAAAGCTTCTTGGTGTAATCATTGAGCGGCTGAATGAGGAGGAATGCAATCAAGGCCAATAATGCAGCAATCAATACAGCCTCTTTTCCAGAAATCTTGCCGCTGGTCACTGGACGCCCTTGCGTTCTCTGAACATGAAGATCAAAGTTGCGATCCGCGTAATCATTTATTGCACATCCTGCGCTACGCATCAAAAAAGTACCCACTACGAATATCAATAAGATTTTGGGATCGGGCATTCCACTACTAGCCAGCCATAAGGCCCATAGCGTTGGCCATAAAAGCAATAAGGTGCCAATTGGCTTATCCAATCGAATGAGATAAGCATAAGAGATAAGGCGATCATTTAAAGACATGATGTAATTATCATGCCTTTAAAAATTCAGCGCGGGATCCTAGCCAGCGCTCCAGATGACGCTCCACTAGATCTGCATGCTCTGCTAGCAAGCGCTCGGCTGCCTGTTGAGCCAACTCAATTAACCAAGCATCGCGCTGTAAATCGACAAACCGCAACATGGCATCACCAGATTGCTTAGCTCCAAGCAGTTCACCAGGGCCACGCAGGGAAAGGTCGCGCTCTGCAATGACAAAGCCATCCGATACTTCACGCAAGGTTTGCAAGCGCTCTTTAGCCGCCATTGATAAGGGCTCCGCATACATCAAGATGCAAACTGAATCGGCTGAGCCGCGGCCTACACGTCCACGCAATTGATGAATTTGAGCATAGCCAAAGCGTTCAGCATGCTCGATCACCATTAATGCTGCATTGGGAACATCCACACCAACCTCAATGACTGTAGTGGCAACCAATAACTGAATTTCATTGGCTTTAAATGCGGCCATCACCGCTGCTTTTTCTTCTGCCTTTAGACGACCATGCACTAGGCCCACTTTAAAATTTGGTAAAGCCTGTGTTAACTGCTCAAAACTCTCAACGGCAGTTTGCAATTGCAAAACCTCAGATTCTTCTATCAAAGGGCAAACCCAATAGGCTTGTAGGCCTTTGGATAGCCAGCTTTGTAAACCGCCAATCACCTCATCACGACGAGTTGCCTTGACCACCTTAGTATTAATTGGTTTGCGGCCTGGAGGTAGCTCATCAATAACAGATACATCGAGATCAGCATAATAGGTCATAGCCAAGGTACGAGGAATTGGCGTTGCTGACATCATCAATTGATGACAATAGAACAATTCTGATCCAAGTCTTTGCTGTATTTCTAAGCGCTGCCTAACTCCAAAGCGATGTTGCTCATCAATCACTGCTAAGCCTAACTTGGAAAAGCTAACACTCTCCTGAATTAGTGCATGTGTGCCAATAACGAGTTGAGCTTGCCCACTCTCAATCATTTCCTGAGCCAACCTTTTTTCTTTTGCCTTCAAACTACCAGACAGCCAAGTAATGCGTACCCCTAATGGTTCAAACCATTCTTTCATTTTTAAGTAATGCTGCTCCGCCAAGATTTCAGTAGGCGCCATGACCGCAGCTTGATAGCCATGATCCATCACGCGTGCTGCTGCTAAGGCAGCGACTACCGTCTTGCCGCTACCTACATCCCCTTGCAAGAGACGGTTCATTGGAAACGAGTTCTCTAGATCCTTGGCAATCTCTAACCACACATGGTCTTGGGCCCCAGTTAATTGAAAAGGAAGCGCCTTAAGTAAGCCAGTTTCTAGGCTTTGCTCTTTTGATGGCTTTGCAAAGCTCGGGGCATGCCGCTCTCTTCGAATCGCATGAGCACGTTTCAAAGAAATTTGTTGTGCAAGCAATTCTTCGAACTGCACGCGGCGCCATGCAGGATCTGTGCGCTCTAACAAGGCTTGAGTATCAGCATCAGCAGGCGGCTGATGTAAATAGGTAATAGCAGCTTGTAGGCTTGGCCAATCATTACTTGGAAGCAGTTCTGTCATTAACTGCTTGGGCAAGAACTCAACCAGACTATCTCGCAAGCTTGGATCACGTAAGGCCTGTCCAACTGCTTTGCGAATGATTGTTTGAGAAACGCCGGCACTTGCTGGATAGACTGGGGTCAGACTCATTGGCAAAGGAGCATCTGCTGCTACAGCCTTAACGGTGGGATGGACCATTTCTGGGCCCTGAAATCCTTCACGCACATCACCGCGCACTCGAATATGCGCGCCCACTGCCATTTGCTTTTGCTGGCTTGGGTAGAAATTGAGGAAACGTAGCTGCAAAGTTGCGGTGTCATCTTCAATGGTGACCAACATCTGTCTTCTAGGTCTAAATAAGACCTGATTTCGGATCACCACCCCCTGGGTTTGGGTTGAACTAAACCTGCCCTGATTTAAGGCCTCTTCAATCGTGAATAACTCAGTCTCATCTTCATAGCGGGATGGAAGATGCAAAGCAAGGGCCATTGGGCTGTCTAAACCCATTTTCTGGAGTGTGCTTGGCGCTTGTTTGGTAGTCATCGTTAAAATCTAATACCTGATGGTAATGCTATGCAACTCTCTGACTTCAATTACGAACTTCCTGCCGACCTAATTGCCCAACACCCTTTGGCAAATAGAACCGATAGCCGCCTCTTAGAGGTCAAGGCCAATGGGGGTAGTCACGTCCAACTAATTGATCGTCAGTTTAAGGACATTCTTAGCATTATCAAGCCAGGGGATTTATTGGTATTTAATGACACCAAAGTAATCCCGGCAAGATTACACGGTAAAAAAGAGACTGGCGGCAATGTCGAACTTCTCATTGAGCGTATTAGCGGAGATAGACAAGCTTGGGTTCAGATCAGAGCATCAAAGGTACCTAAGACTGGCTCGATTGTTCAGATTCACAATCAGGCAGGAGAAACTTTTCCAGTGGAAATGCTTGGATACGATGGGCGCTTTTACGAAGTCTGTTTCCCAGAAAATGTTTTTGAGCTGCTCGAACGTTTTGGTGAATTACCGCTACCACCTTATATCGAACACCAACCTGATGGTGAAGATGCGGAGCGCTACCAAACTGTAGTAGCAAAAAATCCAGGTGCAGTAGCAGCACCAACTGCAGGACTTCATTTTGATGAGGCTATTCTGAAGCAATTAAATAATTTAGGAATCAATCAAGCAACAATTACCCTTCATGTAGGAGCGGGTACCTTTACCCCAGTTCGTGAAGAGGATCTAACAAAACACAAGATGCATCATGAGTGGTTCTCGATTCCAGCAGAAACTTTGCAGGCGATTGAAGAAACCAAACAAAAAGGTGGACGGGTTATTGCTGTAGGCACTACCAGCCTCAGAACCCTTGAGAGCCAAGCTATTAGCCAGCAAAGCAGTGGCGAAACCAATCTTTTCATCACACCGGGATTTAAGTTCAAAACAGTAGATTGTTTGCTGACCAACTTTCATCTGCCAAAATCCACCCTATTGATGTTGGTGAGTGCTTTTTCGGGAATAGATAATATCCGTGCAGCCTACCAACATGCCATAGCTCAGAAGTATCGTTTCTTTAGTTACGGAGATGCGATGTTTTTATGCCGACTTGAGAATACAAAATCATGACCAAACCTGTTCACTTCAATATATTGGCACGCGACTCACAAAGTCCTGCTCGTCTTGGTCAACTTGATCTTCCGCATGGCAGTGTCCAGACGCCTATTTTTATGCCCGTTGGTACATATGGCACCGTGAAGGCAATGACCCCGCGGGATTTGAATGAAGCAAAAGCACAAATTATTTTAGGCAATACCTTTCATCTTTGGTTGCGTCCTGGTTTAGACGTCATCAAAAAACATAGTGGCTTACATCGCTTCATGGCTTGGGACAAACCGATCCTAACTGATTCCGGTGGCTTTCAGGTATTTAGTCTAGGGGCATTGCGCAAGATCTCTGAAGAAGGTGTGACCTTTGCATCGCCCATTAATGGTGACAAACTATTTATGTCACCAGAAGTATCGATGGAAATTCAGGCAGTCTTGAACAGTGATATCGCCATGCAGTTCGATGAATGCACCCCTTACGAAATCAAGGGACAACCCACTTCAGAAAAAACAGCGCGGTCATCACTAGAGATGTCACTTCGCTGGGGCGATCGTTCACTCAGACGATTTAGAGAGCTTAATACTGGTAACGGCCTATTTGGCATCGTCCAAGGCGGCATGTTCGAAAATCTACGGGAATTCTCATTAGATGCGGTCAGCCAACAAGGCTTTGATGGGATTGCGATTGGAGGCCTCTCCGTTGGTGAGCCCAAACCCGAGTTCGAGCGTATCTTGAATTTCACGGCGCCTAAACTACCAGAACATATGCCTCACTATTTGATGGGTGTTGGCACCCCCGAAGATCTCATGTTAGGTGTTAGCCTAGGCATTGATATGTTTGATTGCGTGATGCCTACCCGCAATGCTCGTAATGGCTGGCTATTTACCCGCTTTGGCGACCTCAAATTGCGCAATTCCGGCTACAAGGACGATGATCGGCCGCTGGACCCTACCTGCACCTGCTATACCTGCCAAAACTTCACTAGATCCTACTTAAATCACCTCCAAAAGGCGAATGAGATTCTAGGATCCCAACTCAATACCATCCACAATCTGTCCTATTACCTCCAGCTCATGACTGAGGTGAGAGAGGCCTTAAGCAAAGACCGTTTTAGCGCCTACCGAGAAGAATTCCACCAGAATCGCCAGCGTGGGGTTGAGCCCGGCCAGGATTAATAACCCTACGGAGGCCTATCCCCCTCCAAATCACCTCCAAAGCCCCGCACAGTTTAGAATTGCGGGTTTACGGCTTTACTTAAAAGCCTAAAACTGAAACAGTTTCCAAATAGTCTTTAACGGAGGTTTTGTATGTGGATTAGTAACGCTTTTGCCCAAGCCCCAGCTGCGGGTCCAGATTCTGGTGGCTTAATGAGTTTCCTGCCATTGGTTTTGATGTTTGCAGTTTTGTACTTCATCATGATTCGCCCACAAATGAAGCGTCAAAAAGAAACTAAAGCCATGCTTGAAGCATTAGCAGTTGGCGATGAAGTGGTAACAGTCGGCGGCATCATGGGCAAAGTAACAGCACTCAAAGATGCAGTGGTAACTGTTGAGATTTCAGCCGGCACTGAAGTGCAATTACAAAAAGGTGCTATCACCAATGTATTGCCTAAAGGCACATTAAAGTCTGCTTAATAGCTTTGTTTAAAAGTATCTCAATATGAATCGCTACCCTCTCTGGAAATATCTAGTTATCGTCGTTGCCTTACTCATTGGCGGACTATATTCAATCCCGAATTTCTACGGTGAGGCTCCAGCGGTTCAGATCTCGTCCGCCAAACCAACCATCAAGGTTGATTTGGCGACACAAGCTCGTGTTGAAAAGATTTTGTCTGATGCCGATATCAGTAACACTGGCATCTTCTTTGAAAATGCCAACAATGTTGGCTCTATCAAGATTCGCTTCAACAATACCGATATTCAATTACGTGCACGCGATCTATTGCAGCAAAAGATTAACGTCGATCAGAGCGACCCGAATTTCACGGTTGCTTTAAACCTTTTATCGAATACGCCAGATTGGTTAAATTCCATTAACGCCCTACCGATGCCTTTGGGCCTTGACTTGCGAGGTGGTGTTTACTTCCTGCTGCAGGTCGACATGAAAGGCGCGGTTCAAAAGAAGGTTACTTCTTTGGCAACTGATATTCGTTCGCAATTACGCGATAAAAATATTCGCCACCAAGGTATTGAGCGTGGCACAGATAGCATCACAATTAATTTTGGCAGTACAGCTGATGCTGATGCAGCTCGTGCAGTTTTACAATCAGCTCAACCAGAACTCACTTGGCAAGTCAAGCCAACAGGCCTATCACCAAAATTAGTTGGTGAATTTAAACCAACCGCATTAAAAGAGATTCAAGATAACGCTGTTAAACAAAACATCATCACCCTAAATAAGCGTGTGAATGAGTTGGCAGTTAAAGAGCCAGTGATTCAACAACAAGGTGCTGAACGTATCGTGGTGCAGTTACCAGGTGTTCAAGATACTGCACGTGCCAAAGATATTATTGGTCGAACAGCGACCTTAGAGTCTCGCTTAGCTGATCCACTCGTTTCCACAATTGGGATTGGCGAGACGCCACCTCCAGGCATGGATACCTTCCGTTTTGGTGAAAACCGTTTAGGCGTATTTAAGAAGTCGGTCATCTTCAGTGGCGATCGCATTACGGATGCAAGTGCTGGCTTTGATCAAAATCAACGCCCCGCTGTAAACATCTCCCTCGATGCTGCGGGTGGCCGCGTCATGCAAGAAGTGACACGCGAGAATATTGGCAAGCCTATGGGCATGATTTTGTTTGAAAAAGGCAAGGGTGAAGTGTTGACCATTGCTACTATTCAAAGCGAATTTGGGTCTAAGTTTCAGATTACAGGCCAGCCCACTACCGCTAGCGCTAATGACTTAGCTCTCTTACTACGCGCAGGTTCTTTGGCTGCCCCAATGGAAATTATTGAAGAGCGCACCATTGGACCAAGCTTAGGTGCGGAGAATATTGAGAAGGGCTTCAAGTCACTCTTGATTGGCTTTGGCGCAATTGCCATTTTCATGATGGCTTACTACTTATTATTTGGCACATTCTCAGTCATTGCGTTGGCAGTGAACTTACTCCTGCTGATTTCTATACTGTCGATGTTACAAGCCACCCTCACTTTGCCAGGCATCGCCGCGATGGCCCTAGCACTCGGTATGGCGATTGACTCTAACGTATTGATTAATGAACGTATTCGTGAAGAGCTACGCAACGGCGCAGCGCCGCAAACTGCAATTGCAGTTGGCTTTGATAAAGCTTGGGCAACAATTTTGGACTCGAACGTGACAACCTTAATTGCTGGTCTAGCGCTCCTGGCATTTGGCTCAGGCCCGATCAAAGGCTTTGCAGTGGTTCACTGCTTAGGTATTTTGACTTCAATGTTCTCGGCTGTCTTCTTCTCGCGCGGTCTTGTCAACCTCTGGTACGGCAGACACAAGAAGGTTCAAAAACTCGCTATTGGCCAAGTTTGGCGACCACAGGAGAAATAAGCCATGGAATTTTTCCGGATCAAAAAAGATATCCCCTTTATGCGCCATGCATTGGCGCTCAATGCGATTTCTTTAATCACCTTTTTAGCTGCAGTCTTCTTTTTATGGCACAACGGCCTACACCTCTCGATTGAGTTCACCGGCGGTACGGTAATGGAGGTTAGCTATCCTCAAGCTGCGCCACTAGATTCCATTCGCGCAAAGGTTGAGAAACTAGGTTACGCAGATACACAGATACAGAACTTTGGTAGCTCACGCGACATCATGATTCGCCTGCCTTTGCAAAAAGATACTGAAGGCAAACTCATTTCTTCTGCAGACCAAAGCGCAGCGGTAATGCAAGCGCTTGAGCCTGCTACCAGCGGTGCCAAACTGCAACGCGTAGAGTTTGTTGGTCCTCAGGTGGGTGAAGAGCTTGCTTTGGATGGCTTAAAGGCCTTAATTTTTGTGATTATCGGTATTGTGATTTACCTCTCTTTCCGCTTTGAGTGGAAATTTGCTCTGGCGGGCATTATTGCTAACTTGCACGACATCGTGATCATCTTAGGTTTCTTTGCTTTCTTCCAATGGGAGTTCTCACTCTCAGTCTTAGCAGCAGTCTTGGCGGTACTGGGTTACTCTGTAAACGAATCCGTGGTGATCTTTGACCGTATTCGCGAAAATTTCCGCAAGTACCGCAAGATGAATACCCGCGAAATTATTGACAATGCCATTACCAGCACAATCAGCCGCACTGTGATTACTCACGGTAGCACTGAGATGATGGTTTTAGCTATGCTGATTTTTGGTGGCCCAACCCTCTTCTACTTTGCGCTAGCACTCACTATTGGTATTTTGTTTGGCATCTACTCTTCAGTATTCGTAGCTGCCGCTTTGGCTATGTGGCTTGGAGTAACGCGTGAAGATTTGGCAAAGAGCGACAAAAAGCCAGATGACAATGCCCGTAATGATGACCCTAATTTTGGGGCGCGTGTTTAAGTCAAGCAGACCTAATTTAACGAGAAGTTTTGTTGATCAAGGGCGGCTAGTATTCGCCTAGTTGCACCTTGATGATCAATTGAGTAAGTCTTAGCTGCCTGACTCATACTGGCAAGTTCGGCAGCATTCAAAAGTAAGGCCTTCAAAGCTTGCATCAAGGCGATTGACTCAGTCGGCAGTAGATCGCCCTCGATACGCTTAGCGGCGCCAGTCTGAATGGCATCCAAGGCAGCTTGTTGGAAGTTGTAAGTATGCTCACCTAAGAGCACTGGACATCCCGCAGCACAGGCTTCAATGAGATTTTGACCGCCAAATGCCAAAAGACTACCGCCCATCACTACTAAATCAGCAGCGCTGTAATACATAGGCATTTCACCCATGGAGTCGCCCAAGACTACATCTAAGCCACTGCAATCTCTTGGAATTCCTGTCCATTCAGTACGACGGCGGAACTTTAATCCAGCCGAATGAATGGCATCCGCAACTTCTGCAAATCTTTCGGGGTGGCGGGGCACCAAGCAAAGTAATGGCGCTGTCTCAAAAGCATTGCTCAGCAGTAAATCTTTCCAAGCCTTCAGAATGATAGTCTCTTCACCATCGCGAGTACTGGCCGCACAGACCATCAAACGATGACTGTCATGCAACTCTTTTTTCCAAAGCTTGCCTTGTTCTACTGATAGCGGATCGAGAGGCACATCGAATTTGAGATTGCCAACGATGCTGATATTTTTCACACCAAGGCTTCGATAGCGCTGTGCATCAAAATCGGTTTGTGCCAAGATTCCTGCAAATGCTTGAAATAATGCGCGCCCAGCTTTGCCAAACCGATTAACACGACGCGCACTTCTCTCGGAGAGGCGAGCATTCACCAGAAATAAAGGTAGGCCAATTTCTGCGCAACGAAAAACAACCGTTGGCCACGCCTCGGTCTCCATAAAGAGACCAAGCTTTGGCTTAAAGGTCTTCAGAAAATGTTCAACAGACCAGCAAAGGTCATAAGGCAAGTAAACCTGGCATATCTGCCCAGAAACAATTTCCTTAGCAAATAACTGTTTACCTGTACGACGGCCATTTAAAGTCATATGCGTAAGCAAAATAGTTTCGCCACGAGCAAGATAAGCCTCAATTAATGGCTGAGCAGCACGGGTCTCGCCTACGGAGACTGCATGAATCCAAATAGAGCCTTGTGTGATCGGCTTGTCATATCCAAAACCAAGACGCTCTGGAATGTGATGCATATAGGCAAAGGAGTGCCGTGCACGCCAAGCTAGGCGAATAAATGCCAGCGGCAATAAAAGATGCCATAGCAATTGATAAACAGCAAACCAGACTCGGGGACGCGCCCCGTATTCTGAAGCGGAGCTCACACTCACTTTTTGAGACGTTCGGTCAGTTCGACCGCCTTACCAAGATAAGAGGATGGCGTCATTTCCAATAAACGTGCTTTTGCATCTTCTGGAATCTTTAAGCCGCGAATGAAGGTTTGTAAATCAACTTGATTGATCCCCTTGCCACGAGTCAATTCTTTTAACTGCTCATAGGGATTCTCAATGCCGTAACGACGCATCACGGTTTGTACTGGCTCAGCTAATACTTCCCAGCAAGAATCCAAATCTGCGGCAATCGCCGCATGATTTACCTCTAATTTACTCAGGCCACGTAAAGCACTGTCATACGCTAATACGCTATGTCCAAATGCGGGACCTAAATTACGCAAAACAGTTGAATCAGTGAGATCACGCTGCCAACGAGAGATTGGTAACTTTTCTGCAAGGTGGCGCAGTAATGCATTGGCAACTCCCAAGTTACCCTCAGAGTTTTCAAAATCAATAGGGTTCACTTTGTGCGGCATGGTTGATGAACCAATCTCACCAGCTTTAGTACGCTGCTTGAAATAACCAACAGAGATATAAGCCCAGAAGTCGCGATCCATATCCAAAAGAATGGTGTTGGCACGGGCAATCGCATCGAATAACTGCGCCATACCATCATGCGGCTCAATCTGAATGGTGTAAGGATTGAAAGTGAGGCCAAGGCGCTTCTCAACTACATTCTTGGAAAAATTTTCCCAATCAAAATCTGGGTAGGCAGATAAATGCGCGTTGTAGTTACCTACTGCACCATTCATCTTGCCAAGCAATGGCGCTGCTGCAATTGATTCAATTGCACGCTCTAAACGTTTTGCGATATTGGCAATTTCTTTACCAAGCGTACTTGGTGAAGCAGGCTGACCATGAGTGCGAGATAACAACGGCACCTTAGCGTGCTCAAGAGCAAGTTCGGTCAGTACAGAGAGTACTTTTCTAAGTTGCGGCAGGAGCACTTCATCGCGTGCGCCACGTAACATCAAACCATGTGAAGTGTTATTAATATCTTCCGATGTACAGGCAAAATGAATAAATTCGCTCGCTTTTAATAGATCTGGCCTGCCTGCCACTTTTTCTTTTAAGAAATATTCAACCGCTTTGACATCATGATTAGTAACCGCTTCAATATCTTTAATACGCTGAGCATCAGCATCCGAGAAATTCTCTGGCAGCGATAGTAAGAACGCTTCATCGGCTGCATTAATTTTTGGTACATCAGGAAGTCCAGCTGCTGCCAAGGCCAACAGCCAATGAATTTCTACGAACACACGCTGGCGCATAAAAGCAGCTTCAGAAAGCCATGGACGCAAGGCATCTAACTTCCCGGCATATCGGCCGTCCAAAGGAGAAAGGGCATTGAGGGTAGAAAGCGGCTGACTCACGAATATTGCCTTTGCATTGAATATGTCAATAAAACCTGATTTTAATGCGTTCTGGGGTTAAGCAGGCCTCCATTAGGATGGCTATACTGTCCCCTATGAAACTTATCGGATCCCTCACTAGCCCCTATGTTCGTAAGGTACGTATCGTTTTTTCAGAGAAAAAGGTCGATGTTGACCTTCAATTAGAGAACGTTTGGGCTGCAGACACCAAAATCGCCATTTCTAACCCCTTGGGGAAGGTTCCCTGCCTCATTCTGGAAGATGGTGAGTCTCTCTATGACTCTCGCGTTATCGCGGAATACGCTGATGCCCTCAGCCCAGTCAGCAAGCTCATACCCGCTGACAGCCGGGAGCGCGCGAGCGTGAAAACCTGGGAAGCCCTGGCTGATGGAATCACAGATGCTGGCATTTTGGCCCGCCTCGAGCGCACATGGCGCCCTGCTGAAGAGCAAAGCTCAGCTTGGGTTGATCGCCAAATGGGCAAGATTCAAAACTCACTTCGTCAAATGTGTGAGATCTTGGGTGAGAATGCCTGGTGCCACGGCAACCAAATGACGCTTGCTGATATTGCAACAGGTTGTGCACTTGGTTGGTTATTGCTCCGTTTTCCAGATGTGAAATGGCAGACGCAATATCCAAACTTAGATCGCCTCTATCAAAAATTATTGCAGCGACCTTCGTTTATAGAAACTGAACCGCCAGCAGCTTAATACGGACTTAAAAAATTGATTTGGGTTAAGCAGAAATAATTCCGCCGCCCAAACAAATATCACCGTCGTATAAAACGGCTGATTGCCCTGGCGTTACTGCCCATTGCGCATCCGGAAATCCTAACGCAAATGTAAGATCACCTGCGCTTGCAGTTAAAGTACATGCAGAGTCTGCTTGACGATAACGAGTCTTCGCAGAATAGTTCCCAGAGGCTGGTGAGCTGCCAGCAATCCAACTCGCATCAATAGCTTCTAGGCCCTTAGCCAGCAGCCACGGGTGTTCATGGCCCTGAGCCACATACAGCGTGTTATTCGCCATGTCCTTGCGTGCCACATACCAAGCATCACCATTACCATCATGGCTACCACCCAAACCGATTCCCTTACGCTGTCCCAAAGTGAAAAACGCTAAGCCCATATGCTCGCCGACAGTCTTACCATCAGGAGTTTTAATGGGTCCTGGTGTGCGGGGTAGATAACGATTCAAGAATTCTCTAAAGGGACGTTCACCAATAAAACAAATTCCGGTGCTATCTTTTTTCCGTGCATTGTGTAAACCAATTTTTTCAGCAATAGTGCGCACTTCCGTTTTCGGAATCTCTCCCAGCGGAAATAAAACATTAGCTAATTGTTGTTGCGTTAAGCGGTGCAAAAAATAACTTTGGTCTTTACTGGAATCAAGTGCTTTCAATAATTGCACTTTTCCGCCCTCATGACGGACCCTCGCATAGTGCCCAGTAGCAATTGCATCAGCACCCAAATTCATGGCGTGATCCAAGAAGGCTTTGAACTTAATCTCAGCATTACAGAGAACATCGGGATTTGGGGTTCGCCCTGCAGCGTATTCACGCAAAAACTCAGCAAATACGCGTTCGCGGTATTCAGCAGCAAAATTGACTGCCTCAACGTCAATACCTATCAGATCAGCTACGGAGACCACATCAAGCCAATCCTGGCGGGCTGAGCAATACTCATCGTTATCGTCATCCTCCCAATTCTTCATAAAAAGACCGATAACTTCATAACCCTGCTCTTTGAGCATCCAGGCGGCTACGGACGAATCTACCCCTCCAGACATGCCGATAACGACTTTTCTGGGCTTTTTAAGGGGGGGTACCGAACAATTAGGCTGACTCATTAAAAAAATGCGAGAATACTCTCTAGACAGATAAACCCCATTGTAGAAGTCTCAACCAGACTTCGCATGATTTTAGGCAAAACCATAGCCGGCAGACCTTGGGGCTCAGTAAATAGGTAAAACCTAGCCTGTTTATCTTTAAAATAGACTTTTAAAATTTTTGCTTTTGGAGACATGCCATGCGCATAGGAGTGCCGCTGGAAACAAGGCCTGGGGAAACTCGAGTAGCCGCCACACCAGAAACCGTAAAAAAACTGATTAGCCAAGGTCATAGCGTTGTCATTCAAAAAGACGCCGGCGTCCACGCAAGTCAACCAGACTCCGCATACAAAGCTGTAGGTGCTTCCGTTGGTAGCGCAGCTGATGCATTTGGTGCCGAGATTGTACTCAAGGTGCGAGCGCCTGAGGCAGCTGAACTCAAACAAATTAAATCTGGCAGCGTACTCATCGGCATGCTTGATCCATTTGATAACGATAATATTGCTGCAATGGCAGCGCAAGGCGTAACAGCATTCTCATTAGAAGCTGCTCCTCGCACAACTCGCGCCCAAAGCATGGATGTACTGTCTTCACAAGCAAACATTGCCGGCTACAAAGCTGTCATGATTGCTGCAAATGAGTATCAGCGCTTTATGCCAATGCTCATGACTGCAGCAGGAACTGTCAAAGCAGCTCGCGTACTCATCTTGGGTGCCGGTGTTGCAGGCTTACAAGCTATTGCTACCGCCAAGCGCTTAGGCGCTGTGATTGAAGCATCTGACGTTCGCCCAGCCGCTAAAGAGCAAATCGAATCTTTGGGTGCTAAGTTTGTTGATGTTCCCTACGAAACTGATGAAGAACGCGAAATCGCTCAAGGCGTTGGTGGCTATGCAAGACCGATGCCAGAGGCTTGGATGAAGCGTCAAGCAGCCTTAGTTGCTGAACGCGCTCAGCAAGCTGACATTGTCATTACCACTGCTTTGATTCCAGGCCGCAAGCCACCAGTCTTATTGCATAGTGACACTGTTACTAATATGAAACCTGGCTCTATCGTGATTGATATTGCGGCTGGTCGTGGTGATAACGGCTCTGGTAACTGCCCACTGACTCAAGCTGACAAGATTACTGAAGTTAATGGCGTCAAGATTGTGGGCTACACCAACCTTGCTAGCATGGTTGCAGCAGATGCGTCAGCACTTTATTCACGTAACTTGATCGACTTTATGAAACTCATTGTTGATAAAGATGCGAAATTGCTTATCCCTACTGATGACGATATCGTTACTGCCTGCTTAATGTGTCGTGATGGTCAAGCCGTCCGCAAAAACTCATAGAACAAATTTAGACTAAGGAAATATCATGGATCTCGCTGCTTTTCAAAGCATCCTCACAGTCCAAAACATCACTGTGTTTGTGTTGGCCATTTTTGTTGGCTACCACGTGGTTTGGAACGTTACTCCAGCATTGCATACCCCTCTGATGGCGGTTACTAATGCCATCTCCGGCATCATCATTGTTGGTGCACTCTTGCAAACCGAAGTTATTGGCGGCGATGAGATCACTCTCACCAGCATTATTGGTGCTGTTGCAGTATTCCTGGCTTCCATCAATATTTTTGGTGGTTTTATGGTCACCCGTCGCATGCTGGAGATGTTCAAGAAGAAGGCTCCTAAAGCAGATGCGGCTGGAACTAAATAAAACGAGAACAAGATCCTCACAGAGATTTAAAGAGACCAAATAATGTCAAACATAACTGCAATTTCCTATCTCATTTCATCGGTGTTGTTCATCCTCGCTTTGCGTGGACTTTCTTCACCAACTACTTCACGCCAAGGTAATACTTTTGGCATGATTGGTATGCTCCTAGCGGTCATTACCACTTTCTTGATTCCTGACTTCAAGCCAGTCTTTTCGCTGATCATTGCTGCAATTGTTGGCGGTGCAATTATCGGTACGATTGCTGCTAAACGTGTGCAGATGACCAAGATGCCAGAGCTTGTCGCTTTGATGCACTCATTCGTTGGTCTATCTGCAGTGTTAATTGCAATTGCTGCAGTATTTAATCCTGCACAAGCCCATACTGGCGCCCAAAAGATTGAACTCTTTATTGGCGCATTTATTGGTGCAATTACCTTTACTGCTTCTGTGATTGCATTCGGCAAATTGTCTGGCAAGGTCAGCGGTAAGCCAGTTACCTTCTCTGGTCAGCATTTACTGAACTTGATCTTAGCGATTTCGATGGTTGGTGCAGGCATTGCCTATTACATGGGCGATAGCCACGCAGCCTTCTTGGCCATGTGTGCAATTGCTTTGGTATTAGGTATTACTTTGATCATCCCTATTGGTGGCGCTGATATGCCAGTTGTGGTTTCTATGCTCAACAGTTACTCCGGTTGGGCTGCAGCAGGTATTGGTTTCACATTGAATAACCCTGTATTAATTATTGCTGGCGCTTGCGTGGGCTCTTCAGGCGCGATTCTTTCTTACATCATGTGTAAGGCTATGAATCGCTCCATCGTTGCAGTATTGCTTGGTGGATTCGGTGCTGAAGCTGCTGCTGGTGGTGCTGATGATGGCGCTCCCAAGAACTACAAAACTGGCTCCCCAGAAGACGCTGCCTTCCTCATGGAAAACGCAGACACAGTCATCATTGTTCCTGGTTATGGATTAGCAGTTGCCCGTGCACAGCATGCTTTGAAAGAGTTAACTGAAAAACTGACTCACCATGGTGTCACCGTAAAGTATGCGATTCACCCAGTTGCAGGTCGTATGCCTGGTCACATGAACGTACTCTTGGCTGAAGCTGAAGTTCCTTACGATCAAGTGTTTGAGATGGAAGACATCAACAGCGACTTTGGTCAGGCTGACGTAGTGTTAGTGCTTGGCGCAAACGACGTGGTAAACCCAGCAGCACGCACACCAGGTAGCCCAATCTTTGGCATGCCGATCCTGGAAGCATTCAAAGCCAAAACGATCATCGTTAACAAGCGCTCCATGGCTGCAGGTTATGCCGGCCTTGATAATGAACTCTTCTACATGGATAAAACCATGATGGTCTTCGGTGATGCGAAGAAAGTAGTTGAGGATATGGTTAAGGCTGTTGAATAAGTAGGCCTGTATTCAAAAACATAAAAAGGCTGCCAATAGCAGCCTTTTTATTTCTCAGTTTTTAGTGCAATAAAAACGCCTGGTCTTTTGAACCAGGCGTTTTAGTTTCCTCAGCGAGAAGCTGGAGAGGGGCTATTACATCATGCCGCCCATACCACCCATGCCGCCCATGCCACCCATATCAGGCATACCGCCACCAGCAGACTCATCCTTTGGTGCTTCGCAGATTGCGCAATCGGTAGTTAACAACAAGGCTGCCACAGAAGCTGCATTTACCAATGCAGTTTTAGTTACCTTAGTTGGGTCGATCACACCTTGAGCTACGAGATCGCCATACTCACCAGTCGCAGCGTTGTAACCGTTATTGCCCTTGCTAGCCAATACCGCGTTTACAACAACACTTGCTTCGTCACCAGCGTTAG
>JACCDO011337340.1_pt1 | contig 56983 bp, 35 predicted proteins | sample 7446101 | NCBI WGS metagenome assembly JACCDO01 (sample SAMN15323440, study PRJNA562643) | freshwater metagenome | isolation source: river surface water | place: USA:Blue River Watershed | collected 2017-08-16 | reverse complement strand
TCTTACAAACTTTATTTGATTTCCCGATATCGTTTTCACTGGTTAAACAAACACTGTACCAACCAGTTTCTTGCAAGTTAAAAATTGGGTTTTGATCGTTTGAAGTTTGATCGTCAATACCTGTAGGTGAAGTTAGTTCCCAACTCCACTTGTAAGCACCGTTATTACTCAAATCAAACATTTGAACATCAAAATACACTTCTACTTCGTTATCCGAAGCAATGAAATCGGCTTTAGGCGCCAACGATGGAGCCACAATGGTTACCTGCTTAGTAATAGAGTCTGCAATTCCGCAATAACTAACGTGCAATTTAACATCGTATTTACCAGCGCCAGGTCCACCATTCGTAGTACTCATCCATTTAGCAGCACCTTTGGAAGTAGTTGCACTGTAACCAGTGTAAGGTGGTTTAGCCGCTTTATCAAAAGTCCACTTGTATGAATAACCATTACTTGGGTTAATTGCATTGAACTTAACAATAGAGTTTACGAAATTACTAGAAGAAGGAACCGTGAAGTTAGCTACAGGAGTTGCACCCAACTTTAAGTTTACTTCTAAATCCAATACGTTACCATAGGTGTTCTGTGTGTTACAACCCCAAGTGTTTGCCATGTTGTAAACTGAAGCTCCTCCGCGGATACGCAAGAACGAACATCCAGTAGTCTTCCAACAAGGCATTTTTAAAGTGTAGGTAACTTTTCCTGAAGCAACATTACTTGCAGGGTCTACAAGACACTCGGCTTGAGTAAACTGACCGTTTCTGTCAGCATCAATCCAAATACCTACGCGAGTTCCCCAGCTGTAAGTAGCCCAAGAACCACCATCTACAGTTACACTGATTGATTCACCCGCAGTAAGATCGAAAGGTTTTCCCTGATTCAATACACCTTTGTACGTGTTTGAAGCAGTGTAAGAAGTACAACCTAAGCCACTGTAAGAAGCCAAGGAAGAACCTTTGGCATCGGCTACGTCTACCGCTAGGATGTCCCCAGGATAATCCGTACCGTTGCCCACCAAAGCACCACCGCAACCCCAGGAGTTTTGTCCTGCACATTGCGTTGGGCATTGCGCCTTCAAGGATACTGTTGAGAGGAATCCTCCCAACAAAACCCCAGTAAGCACAAGGCTTTTGAGTTTAGTAATTGTTGATTTCATAGAATATATATATAGTTAGTTTTCACAAATGACGCATATTCTGCAATAGGTTGCAAGAATTTTGTAAAAAAAATTACAATTTCATCATGGATTTTTTACAACTGTTAAACGAGAATTCGTCAACAATCCCAATTCAATCTTTAAAAACAAAACTATTTGGAAGCTTCGAGACCGATTTTGTAATCTCTAATAGCACGATATATACCTAAGGCAATCTTCCGCTGACCCTCTTCCGTTTTCAATACTTTTCGGTCCGATGAATTAGTCAAAAAACCAGTCTCCACCAAGACACTCGGCATCGATGTTTGCCATAACACCAAAAAACCGGCCTGTTTTACCCCTCTGCTTTTGATTGGACTAATTTTACCGGTGTGATTTTCTATTCCCGACGCCAATTTTAAACTTTGCTTCATAAAAGCATTCTGAACCAACGAGAATATTATATGTCCTTCGGGAGAATTGGGATCGAATCCACCATATCGTATATTGTCTTGGTAATCCGACTCAAAGGTAATGGCCGAATTCTCGCGCTTTGCCACTTCCAGATTACCCTCGGATTTATGCAAACCCATAAAATACGTTTCACTTCCCGCAGCGGATATATTATTATTGGCATTGCAGTGTATCGATATAAATAGGTCGGCCGAATTTTTATTCGCGAGCTCGGGTCGTTCTGATAATTTCAACGTTTTGTCCGATGTACGAGTATAAATTACTTTTAACTCAGGCATGCTATCGGCAAGGATTTTCCCCAATTTTAAAGCTACTCCTAAGGTAACTTGCTTTTCAGTAATTTCATTGGCTCCATTACAACCAGGATCTACTCCCCCATGCCCGGCATCGATTACCAAGGTCTTCAATGAATTCACAACGCGGACCGATTTAGCTGCTGGCAACCCCAATAAAATGATAACTGCACCTAGCAACGGCAATAACCTATAACCTAAGGCTTTTACATTTTTCATAGAAATAAATTTCTTTTGCTGCATGGATACAAAATCTTTTTGGAATTATTGCGTTAAACGATTTTCCAGTTGCATTATTCCAAAATTGTGCCGAATCATTGAATAACTCTAATTTTTTTGTCGAATTTCGCAACGAATTGAAGAATTACCTGCATATATATATAAGGTATAATCCCATCAAGCTGTGGATTCTCCTACTTTCCCTATTTATAGGAAGTAGCGCACGTGCACAGAAAATAGAGACTCCCACAAACAATTCCACTATTTCGGACACCCTCAATACCCCAAAGAAATCCAATTTATCGAACCCTGTTTCCTATAAAGCATCGGACAGCCTAAATCTAAACATATCTACCGGTTTGGCGAAATTATATAAAAATGCCGACGTCAAATTCGAAAACACACAACTGCAATCGGCATACATCGAAGTACGATTATCAAAAAAGATTCTATATGCCAAAGGCAGGTTGGATTCTGTAGGCAATTATGTAGAGCGCCCTCTTTTTAAAGACAATGGGGAAACCTACGAAGCCGATTCGATGATGTATTCGTCCCAAACCCAAAAAGGCAAAGTATTTGGGTTGCGTTTAAAACAAGACGAAGCATATGTTCAATTAAAATCGGTGGTTAAACAACCCGATGGTAGTTTTATGGGATCCTCAGGGAAATTAACAACTTGCGACGCGGAACACCCACATTTTTATTTAAATACTAGTAAAATCAAAATAATGCCAAACAACAAAGCACTGTTTGGCCCAGCCAATATGGTGTTTATGGGAATCCCTACTCCGTTGGCTTTACCGTTTGGCTTGGCACCCCTTCAAAAAGGGCGAAGAAATGGAATACTTATGCCCAATTATGGCTATTTTAGAAGTAACCGTTCCTTTTTCTTGAGTAATTTAGGATACTATACCGGTCTTGGACAGTACGCCGATATTCAATTGAGTACCGATGTGTTTTTAAATGGTGATTTGCGCGGAAAATTCCAAACTAATTTTTCTAAACGGTATCATTGGCGAGGGACCTTATCGTTGCAAGCCAGTAGATTTGGAAACGGATTGGATTTTGCCCACCCCGAATACAAAAAGAATTTTGATTATGGTATTGTTTCTCAGTTTAGTATGGATCCAAAATTATTTCCGGGCGTGTCGTTCAACGGAAGCATCAACATAGTAACAGGGGATTTTAATAAACGCAATGCAACCGATGTTCGATCCTTAAATAACAACCAATTCACTTCTAGCATTAATTATGGTAGAAACTTTTTTAAAAACAAAGTTAATCTTTCGGCATCGGCCAGGCATAGTCAAAATACCCAAACTCGAGATTTCCGATTGGAATTACCCAATGTTAACATGGGGGTATCCAGTTTAACACCGTTCGCTAAAAAAACTGGGAGTAACAATAATTGGTACAGACAATTGCGCTTCGGTTATACCATGAATGTAGCCAATGTTCTTAATACTAAAGATACGTTGATTTTTAGCGATCAATTTAGAAATACCTTTAACTCGAACTTGCAATCCGGATTTAAACATCGAATCCCCATCAGTACCAATATTAAATTATTCAATGGCGCAATAAATATTTCTCCTAATTTGAATTATGGCGAAATATGGTATCATAAAGCGCGTTTACAGCGATGGGATGGCGGCACCAAAAAAGTAGTATTTTCGGATTCTACCGGCTTCTTCAGAATATACGACTACAACGCAGGTGCTAATTTAAACACCAACATTTACGGAACTTTCAATAAAATTAACTGGGGACAAATCAAGGCTATTCGGCATACCCTAACGCCTTCCATTGGTTTCACTTACAGGCCCGAAATTGATGCAACGGAAAAAGGATGGGTGAAAAACTATATTGATTCCTCGGGTAAAAAAATCAACTACAACGTATTTTCTAGTAATTTGTATGGTGGCACGGGTCAAATAGGTGGTGGAAGTTTAACCTATGGTATTAGCAATAACTTCCAAGCTAAAAAATTAGCAAAAAATGATACTACCGGTAAACAATTTGAAAAAGTTAATTTAATAGATCAATTATCCTTTAATGGCAACTACAATTTCTTTGCTGATTCACTTAATTTTTCTGACATTAACAGTTCATTAAATACTGTCTTATTTAAACAAATACGAATCGGATTAACATCCTCACATTCTTTTTATTCCTTTCATAATGGTAGAGCTATTAACGAGTTTTATTGGAACGAAAAAAATCAACCATTACGATTTCGAAATGCCAGTGCAAGTGTAAGTAGTAGAATTACTCCAGACATGATTAAAGGTGCTAGCAAATCAACGAAAAAAGATGCCAAAGATGCGGATGAAGAAGAATTGGAACAAGTAAATAATAATCCATGGAATTACTTCGATTTTGATATTCCTTGGTCGTTGAATTTTACCTACAATCTCAATTATAACAGCGAGATACGCGGTAATGCGAATAAAACAACCAACAACAGAGTTACCGTTGGCGGCGATATCAATATAACCAATGATTGGAAGATTGCGTATCAAACGGGATGGGATTTTAATCGCAAGGAAATTGCTGGATCCCAGTTTACCGTGGTTAGATCTTTACATTGTTGGCAATTGGAATTTACCTTTATTCCATCGGGGTATGGGAAACAGTGGTTGTTTTCTTTGCGACCAAAAAGTCCCCTACTCCGCGATTTAAAATTGAATAAAACGGTTACTAGCAATCCCGCCTTAATTCAGATGCGTTAATCATCAAACTTTATTTATAATTAATTGTATACTATACCATGATAACTGTAGGACAAACCGCCCCAAATTTTAAACTTTTCAATTCGGAAAAACAAGAAATCGAACTAAGTTCATTCCACGGAAAAAATGTAGTACTTCTTTTCTATCCTCAAGCTTTTACAAGTGTTTGTACGGTGGAATTATGCGACACACGAGATAATTTGAAAGTTTATGAATCGTTGAATGCAGAAATACTTGCCATTTCGGTTGACTCTGTTTTTACATTAGATAATTGGAAACAGCAACAAAATTTCAATTTTCACTTATTAAGTGATTTTAATAAAGAGGTAAGTGAGGCTTACGGAAGTATCTATGAGAATTTCGCATTTGGAATGAAAGGTGTAAGTAAAAGAGCCGCATTTGTGATAGATAAAAATGGTGTAATTCAGTATGCCGAAGTTTTAGAAAATGCTGGAGAATTGCCTAATTTAGAAGCAGTTAAAACCACCTTGCAGAACTTACAAGATTAATTTATCCGTCGTTCTACAATACCAAATTACACGTAAATTTGTGTTGTGAGCGTTATCAAGAACTGGATATTATTTGGAATTCTACTTTGGAATTATGGGGTAACAACTGCACAAGTTCTTCCCCACCAAGAGTTCCGTGTTCGATATTATTTAAAACAGTCAGAATATTTAAAGTCCAGTATATTGGCACCAAAATCGGTGAGAAGCGCAAAGTTTCTTGCCGATTTTTTACCCATTTCCAACCCAATTAACTATTCACATTCGGCATACGAATCCAATCCTTTGGATTCCCAATTTATGTTGACGTCTTCTTTTCCAGTTTTCAGTCAATACAAAGGATTTGATACCATCATGGATATTACGGAATCCGTTCAAACCCGACCGTTTTATATAGGCAGAAAAGAAGTTAGCAATAAAGAATACAGACAATTTTTATCGGATAGCGGAAGTACAGAATTTAAATCCTTATTTATCCCTCATTGGGCATTACTTCCCGATACTACCGTTTGGGTAAGCGCAAAAATGTACAACGAGGCTTACAAAGATTATTATTTTAGGCACCCGGCTTTTGATAATTATCCCGTTGTGGGCGTATCGGCAATCCAAGCCAAAGCCTACTGTACCTGGTTAGGTTTAAAACTTCAATCGTCCTTGCCTATCGGCATCATGGATAACTATAGGGTTGAAGGCGATTTACCCACCAGTGCTGAATGGTGTGCTGCATACGATTTGTGTATACAAAAGCCCAGTTATTCTGCACTAAAGGAGAGATTTCCAAAAAGTAAAAATATTGGCTCCGTAAACCATTACTCCCTTTTATCCTTATTGGGTGGAAAGCATAACTTCATCATCAATACCTATGGATTAACCACTGCAAGAGGTGTGAAAGTCTATCATTTCAATGGAAGTACTCAATTTATAGATAATAGTTATGGGATGCTGAACCCCACAAATCAAGGTGGATTCCCAAGTAAGAATTGGCCGCAGGTGTTTCATTTTTTAGGAAATGTTGCTGAATGGACCAGTTCGCCGGCATTGGGACATTTATATAACAATAAAACTTGGGTGTATAATGTATCCGGTACGTTGGTGCCAAACGCCTACCAGAGTGCTTCAGCATTTGATTTAAGTTCTTATTTATATGGTGAATCGGCGCTCCAAAATCATTATTTGATAAAAGGAGGAAGTTACCATCAAGATTTTTATTATACCGAACCCTTTGCAGCGGAATTTATGCATAAAAACGATGCTTCCCATCATGTTGGATTTAGGCCGGTACTTCGATTTTATAAAAATTGAATTTTTCTTGATATTTTTCCTTAAAAAATCTAATTCAGGTAATAAAACGTCAATTTAACACTTTTTAGTTATTGTTATTTTGACACTTGTTTAAATTTTCTTTATATTGCTAGCCAAATTATTACAGCCTATGTTGTTTTTATACCGTAAGACGACGCGCGTGCTTGTATTTGCTTTAACCGTACTGTTGGCAAATCTGGTTACCGCTCAAATTGGAGAACCTGCACCTGTGCCACCATCGGGCAGCGTGCGTGGTTTAGTTACCGATGCTTCAACCAAGAAGCCTTTATCGGGAGTCACTGTGGAGATATACGGAACGAATTTTAAAACTACAACCAACAACGAAGGTTGGTATCGTTTTGATGAAGTACCGGTGGGTTCCTACTCTATTGTTTTTTCCAAGGAACAAATGGAAGATGGACTTGCTAAGTTTTCCATTTCCGCAAATAACACCACAACAATCAACCAATCACTTCAATCTGGAATCACGCAAATGGATGATATTGTGATTGTTGGATATGGAAGACAAAATAGACGGAATGTTGTAGGATCGATATCTACTGTATCTGGGAAAGACATAACGGACATGCCAGCACCCAGTTTTGAGGCCGCTTTGCAAGGAAAGGCTAGCGGAGTTCAGGTAATTGTGGGTAGTGGTATGGCCGGCAGTTCTTCGTTAATTAGAATACGTGGAGCGAGTAGTATTTCTGCGGCTGGTGATCCGTTGTATGTAATTGATGGTATTCCGGTTACACAAGATTATTTTATGAATCGTGCGAACGGTTCTAATTATGGGGGCGGTTTTAACAACAACCCATTAGCGAGTATCAATCCCGATGATATCGAGAATATTGAGATTCTTAAGGATGCCGCTGCTACCAGCATCTATGGTTCACGCGGTGCCAATGGGGTTATTTTAATTACTACCAAAAGAGCACGTAAAAAAGGATTAAAGTTTGATGTAAGTGCACGTTGGGGGAATTCAAATCCAACACGGAAACCCGATATGTTAACAGGACCCGAATGGTTACAATTGTACCAAGAAGCTTGGCAAAACGATGGAAGAACGGGCAAACCGGACCTTTCCTTGGTGGGAATTCGAATGTCATGGGATCAAGCACAAAACGTTAACACCAACTGGGTAGACCAGGTTATTGGAACCGGGTTTAAGCAGAATTACAACGTTTCTGGGAATTATGTGGGAAAAGGATTCGCACTGAAGGGTATCCTTTCCTATGACGACAATGGAAGTTTCATCATTGGAAACAGCTACAAGCGTATTTCAGAACGCGTAAACATGGACATCAAACCGATGAAAGGTGTGAATCTTCAACTGTCCCATTCGTTGAGTCAGGGTACCAATAATCGTGTTGATGCATCTTGGGCGGGTGGATTAGGTAGTGCAATGAGCTGGATGTTACCCATTTATCCATTAGAACCCTTGTACGATAGTGCTTCTAAGGGATATATAACACCGGTTGGCTTGCACACTATTCGTGATCTCAAAAACTGGAGATCGGTAGAAATCAGAACCATCAACAATGCTTCTTTAAGTGTAGATGTTGCCAAAGGGTTGGTCTGGAATGCCAGTGGTAGTTATGATTATATGGATTATAACGAACATTTGTATGAGCCCGCACAATTGATCAAGTATTACAATAACAATTACGTACAGCAAGGAAATGCAAAATGGTTCCCAACATGGACGCGGAACGCAAACTATTACACCACCTTGCAATACAACAAACAACTATCGGATAAACACAGCATTGGAGCGATGGTTGGACATGAGTTCCAAAGCAGTGTAAGTCGTGGTAAATACGTTGAAAATTTCGATGCAACCGCATCTATTGATAAAAGCCCTGTTGACCCATCCGCTTTCATCACCGATAGTAGTAGACAGGCAACTGCTGTTCAATTTAGCAGAACGCCTTACGAGTGGGCATTTATCAGCTATTTCGGCAGATTCAATTACAGCTTCAACAATAAGCTTAATTTCCAAGTTACCAGCAGATGGGACGGAAGTTCTCGTTTTGGTAGAAATAATCGTTATGGATTCTTCCCAGCTGCCGCTGTAGGATACATATTGAGTGAGGAATCGTTCATTAAATCCCAAAAATGGATCACTTACTTAAAATTAAGAGCCGGAATGGGTAAATCAGGGAATGCAAACTTTGACAATTATGCCCGTTGGGGAACAATCACTCCTTCTAGCAATTTACCTCGATACAACAACCAACCTACTCTAGCTCCAGCGCGTCTAGAGAATCCCAATCTTCGCTGGGAATCTACTACTAACTTCGATGCCGGAATAGAATTTGGTGTTTTGAAAAATAGAATTTCTGGGGATATAACCTATTACAACAAAGTTACATCCGATGTAATTATGAACGTTGCCATTCCCGTTTCTACGGGTTTCGGTAACTTCTACGACAACGTGGGTGAAATCACAAACCATGGGGTAGAATTTTCATTAAAAACGATAAATATCCGCAATCGTAATTTCAATTGGACAACCAATTTCAACATTGCAAGAAACGAAAATAAAATTACATCTATTGGCATCTACACACCGGATGCGATTTCGGGTGGTACCAATGATACTCGAGTAGTAGTAAATCAACCGGTTGGTACAAACTTCTTGGTACGTTTTTCACGCATAGACCAAGCAACTGGTGCGCCTATTTATTTGGATATCAATGGAAATGAAACCACCAAGTGGGATCCTGCTAACCGTGTTGCGGTAGGAAATGTACTGCCAAAGGCTTTCGGAAATTTAGGAAATACAATAACGTACAAAGGTTGGGAATTAAATGCCAACGTGTATTTCAACTGGGGCGGTAATATCTACGAAAGTTCCTTGAAACGTCAAGTTTCTTTAATGACAGATTGGAATATGGATCGAAGAGTGGTTGATCGTTGGAATGGTCCTGAAGACAACAACGCAATTTATCCTCTAATGACGTTAAACACTTTTAACCATGGTTCTACTACGCCTTGGATTAATACAGACATGTGGTTACAGGATGGATCTTATGTGCGTTTAAGAACTATTAGTGTATCCTATAAATTACCCGCTAAATGGTTAAAGCAAAGTAAATTTGATGCCGCCCGTGTAATGCTGGTTGGTACAAACTTACTTACTTGGACACGTTACACAGGGATAGATCCTGAAATTGCTAGGGATTTCGAAAACGCCACTGACCGAAATATGAGCGGTAGTATTACGTATTTAACCACACCCCAAGAAAAGAGTGTGAGTATTCAATTAAATCTTAGTTTCTAATTGTTACAGACGATGAAAAAATCAACCATGAAAACAACACTTTACGCAACAATATTTGGAATTTCAGCTATTTCCTTTACCAGTTGCGACAAATGGATTGAGACACCTCCACCCAACGAATTGGTTGCCGATAGTGCTATAAAAACACCCGATGATCTGCAGCGTTTATTGAACAGTAGTTACAACGAGATGGCGAATACGTTTGGCGGATTTTCACAAATGATGAGTGAAATGATGTCTGATAATTTGACGATCCCCAACAACAACGATTTACGCGAAGTTTTCACCCATAATGTATTGTTTTTCAACTCTACTTCGGGTGGCCATTACGCCAATCTTTATAGGATAATTTTCCGTGCTAACTTCGTCCAGGATAACATGGAAAAGGTATCCTTAACGGAAGAAGAAAAAAACAGATTCACCGGGGAGATTAAATTTTTACGAGCCCTCTCCCACTTTCAGGCCGTACGATTGTATGCCCATCCTTATGGATATACTCCCGATAATTCGCATCCCGGAATCGCAATTGTTACCACGGCATCAACAAAACCTCAAGCACGGAAATCGGTAAAGGAAGCATATGAAGCGATTATTGCCGATTTAAATGATGCACAACAATTACTACCGGTAGAGAATGGAAATTACGCCAACAGATACGCTGCGAAAGCACTTTTGGCTCATGTGTATTTTCAAATGGGTCAATACAGCAATGCTGCAACTGCAGCCACTGAAGTTATCGAGAGTGGCAAATACCAATTATCGGATACCGTTAATTTATTTACACCCAAAGCCTCCAGCGAATACATCTTTGCCATTGTAAGTACCAGTGCAAGCGATAAACGCAGTGGAGGTTACAGCGATAATTACTCACCAGGAAATCCTACATGCCAATTGGATAGAGCTTTCTATGCCTCAATAGCTGACACGGCGGATTTACGTCAAAAAATGCTAACCAAAGTGAATGCAGGTGCGGCTAACGAATTTATTAAATCCGAAGCATTCAATGCTCCCTTCTTTGATGTTCCAATTTTACATTTAACGCAAATGCACTTGATACGTGCCGAGTCATTAGCAAAAACTGGAACCGATGTATCCAAAGCCATTGATGATATAAATGCAATTATCGCCAGAGCATACTCCAATGATTCAAGAAAATTGGACGGGAGTGCAACTGCCAATGATGTAATTGCAGAAACTCGTTATCAGCGGAGAATTGAGCTATTATTCCAGGGGGACAGAACCCATGAAATTAAACGTTTAGGGGCTATTGAAGGTGAAAAAATGTTTGTTCGAGGTCATGAATGGAATTGCCCAGGATTTATGCTACAATTCCCTATAACCGAACAGACTTCTATATTTGAAATTAATCCAACTGGAGGATGCAACTAATGAAAACCACCAAATTAATTATACTATTTGCAAGTGCAGCCATCGTATCTGCCCTACAAAGCTGTAAACCCGAGAAAAAAATATTGGAACCAGCTCCAAGTCAGACCGAGGGACTAACCCAAGCATCTTGGGTACTGTACAAGGTTGATCAAATTGACGTTAATAAACAACTAGCCTTTGTTGAAAGCGATACATTGTTGGATGTTAGCGATGTTTATATCGATGGCACTCCGATGGAGGTTAGTTTTAGCGCAACCGGTGATTTTACAATTAACCCAGGTTCTGGTAGCTTATTATTCCCCAAACAGTCTGGGAAATGGGAATTTAATAACGTCGATTATCCCAATGCCATAATTTTCGAAAAAGGATTGCCCGAAGAATCTACAGTTTCCCTATTGAAACCCGTTAGACCTCGCGATCCTAACCTCATCTTGAAGTTCAATAAGCTGTGCGGTGGAAAACGCACCGTTAGTTATCATTTATGGTTCATGCGCAAATAATACTTACATGAAAATTACAAAATTATTTACCGGAATAGTTAGTTTGATGCTTACATCAACGCTTGTGAATACAGCGAATGCACAAAAAGCTTGGGCTACTCCAGATCCTATCAATCCCAATGATTCCATAACCCTATGGGTTGACTTGAAAAAATGCGAATTTGCAGGCGCGGCAAATATGCTAGGTGCTACACAACCTGTTTACATGTGGACCTGGTCGCCGAAAGAACACCCTGCAGGACATCCTCTAAACAATGGAAAATGGAACGAAAGTAACGAAGCGCTGAAATTAAATCACTTTGGTGACGATGTGTATTATTTCCGAATGATTCCCACCCAATTTTATGAAGTTTCCGCCGGTGATTTATACGCTAAAGACATTTCTTTATTAGTTAAATTTAAAGATGGTGCCGCTGGTGCCAACGGTAGTGAATGCAAAACAGAGGATTTAAAAATAGATTTTGTTGCTCCTGTTTCGGGTCCAGAAAAAGTATCCTGTTTTCCGTCACGTAAAACAAAAGACACGTTAAGTATTAGCGGGAATGATGTATTTACCGTTTTTTATGATAGAAATATTGAAGATAAGGACTCCTTAAAAGACAAAGAAGATTTTTACGTATTTATAAAGGCTAGAACCGGTGCCAACACCTTTATCTCCATAGCAGCGAATGAGAAAACAACCGGAAATTTCGATCAATTGGCGATGAAAAATTTAGGAAATGGTAAATTCAAATTTAGTATTATTCCCAATAAGTTTTTCGCTCCATACAATCCCAATAATGCAAAAATTCTATCGATACAAATTCGTATTGTACGCAAAAAAGTGGTGAATCAAAACGACATGGTGGATGGACCCAATCCATCAGCACAATTTGGTGGATTTTACGAATACTGGTTAAATACAAATTGCGAATAGTATAGGAAAGCTACAAAATTGCATAATAATGTACTTGTAGCCTTCGTATAGTTTTAGGATGAATAAAAAAGGCAACATAATCGTTGCCTTTTTTATTTTTTATCGTAACAATCTTAATATTACAATTAGGTAGATGATTGTTTAGAAAAGCATCCTTAATTTAATATTAGTTTCATTCAATTCCAATACGGAGTTACACTTCTGTTCAATTATCACGAGGACAATCTATAAACCTTCGATTTCAACTTCATTTTTAATTAAATCATCCAACGTCTCTCGCTTTCTGATTAAATGCGCCTTACCTTTTACTACCATTACTTCTGCAGGTCGCAATCGGGCATTGTAATTATTACTCATCGTAATACCATAAGCACCGGCATTTGCAATTCTCAACACATCCCCTTCTCTCACTTCATTCAACTTACGATCATATCCCAAGGTATCGGTCTCACAGATATAACCAACCACACTGTAAAGACGCTCAATACCCTCTGGATTACTTACGTTTTCTATATGGTGATAGGCATCATAAAACATCGGTCTAATTAAATGATTTTGACCGCTGTTTACACCCACAAAAACGGTTGATGTTGTTTGTTTGATCACATTTGCTTTAACCAATAATGAACCAGCTTCACTAACGATAAATTTACCTGGTTCGAACCACAATTCTAATTCTCTTCCATAGCGTTGACAGAATTCTTTGAAGGCAATGGCAATTTTCTCCCCAATCTCATTAATGTCCGTAGTAATATCTCCCGGCTTATACGCAACTTTAAACCCTGATCCAAAATCCATGAATTCAAGTTGTGTAAAATGCTCTGCTGCTTCAAATAACAAATCCGCTCCTCGAAGAAATACATCTCCATCCAATATATCGCTGCCTGTATGCATATGCAGTCCATTCACCACAATTTTCAAGCTCTCCACAACTCGAACTACATGTCGCAACTGATAAATGCTGATCCCGAACTTAGAATCAATATGCCCTACTGAGATATGCGAATGCCCTCCAGCCATAATGTGAGGATTTAAACGAATGCACACGGGAACGGAGGAGCCATATTCTGCACCAAATCGCTCTAAAACCGAGATATTATCAATATTTATATGTACACCTAAGTTTACCGCCTCCTGAATTTCTTCAAAATCAACACAATTGGGAGTAAACATAATTTCTTTGGGAGAAAATCCGGCACGCAAACCCAAGTAAACTTCCTGAATGGAAACTGCATCCAATCCAGCACCTTCTCGTTTTATTATTTTCAGAATGTTGGTATTATTCAACGCCTTTAGGGCATAATGCAACTTGACTTTTATACCGGGAAAAGCTGAAGCCAATTGTTGATATTGCTTTTGAATTGTTTCGGCGTGATATACATACACGGGGGTACCAAATTCTTGGGCAATCTGTTGAAACTGTTCTTTCGTTATTTGATTCTTTTTGGGCATGATAAACTAATATTTCAGAGGGTATACGATATTTCAAAAAAAAAGCGGAGTGTACAACACTCCGCTTTTCGCTATTACGAAGTGTTTACGTTATTTCTGTTTCTTTTTATTGGTGAAGTCAACTACCACGGGTGTAGCGATACAAATTGAAGAATAAGTACCTACAATTACACCAATCAACATTGCCAAAGAAAATCCTTTCAAGGCATCTCCACCGAATAAGAATAAAATCAAAACAACCATAAATACAGTTGAGGCAGTGATAATTGTTCTGCTCAACGTCTCATTAATGGCTTTATTGATTGTTTCTGGATTATTCATATCACCGCGTTTCTCCGCCAAGTATTCACGAATACGGTCAAATACAATCACCGTATCATTCATTGAATAACCTAATAAGGTTAGTAATGCCGCAATTAAATGCTGATCAAATTCGATGGGGAAAGGCACAACACCCTCTAATATGGCAAATACAGCCAATACAAACACGATATCGTGAATCAATGCTATGGTAGCACCAATACCGTAAGCAACACTGCGGAATCGGAATACGATGTAAATAAACATTCCAATCACCGTAAGAATTACCAAGAATGCACTCTTATCTCTGGTGCTTGTAGCAATTGAAGCTCCCACACGCTGAGCCTGAACCACTGGATCATCACCCATCATTTTATACCCTTTTAATGCAGCTAAAACGTCTGTTTTCACGGAATCTCTACCTTCTTTAGATTCTGAAGTTAATTTATAGGTAGTTACAATTCTGAATTGACCCTCTTCGCCGTAAGTTTTAACCTCATTACTGCTTCCTTTAAAGGTTTCATCCAAAGTAGCTTTGATTTGATCAACTTTGTAGTTCTGAGTTTTATCAAACTTGATTACGAAAGAGTTACCGCCTTTAAAATCGATACCGGTACTAATACCACCATGTTTAACAAACATGATAATACCCAAAATCAAGATAGGTGAAGTTAACCAGTAATAAACTTTACGCTTACTAATGAAATCAATAGATTTACCTTTTAAGAAATTGTCATTCCACTGGAATCCAAATTTGGTATCCAAACCTTTTTCAGCTCTTCTATCTAACAACAAACGTGTAATAAACAACGCAGTGTACATAGAACTAAAAATACCGATAACCAAAATTACAGCGAAACCATAGGTTGGACCTGCGCCGGCAAATGTTAAGATAAAACCTGCCAATAAGGTTGTAATGTTTGAGTCTAAAATCGCACCCAAAGCATGTTTGAAACCGGCATCAATGGAAGATTTCAAACTCTTACCAGTAGCTAATTCATCTTTTATACGTTCGTAAATAAGTACGTTCGCATCTACCGCCATACCCACAGTTAAAATGATACCTGCAATACCAGGAAGCGTAAGTGCCGCACCCAAACTTGACAATGTACCAAATATCAACAATACGTTACCTAATACAGCAACAATTGCAATCCAACCAGCACGGTTGTAGTAAAGAACCATAAATAAGATAGTGGTTAAGAAACCAGCGATCAATGACCACAAACCGGCTTTCTGAGCATCTTCTCCTAAGGAAGCACCCACTTGGTTGCTCGATACAATTCTAGCTGGTGCTGGTAATTTACCCGCTTTCAACACGTTCGCTAAGTCATTTGCTTCACGAATTTCGAAATTACCTGTAATATTGCTTTGTCCACCTGGGATTTTACCGTTTACAACAGGAGCACTGTACACACGATTATCAAGAACAATAGCGATATACTTACCAACGTTTGCTGCGGTAATTTGCGCCCAACGCGTAGCTGCTTCACTATTCATCATCATAGATACTTCCAATTCCCCTTTCTGTGAAGTATTAACACGAGCATCTTCAATGATGTTTTCTTCTTCAGAAGCTAGCGCGGCTTTACCATCACGATCTAATTTTAAGAAATAAACGAAATACTCATCCGAATTCACTGCCTCGGAACCGTTGGCATTGAAATCACGTGGCTTTGCACTAAATGCCACCCGTGCATTTTCACTGGCCAAAACATCCAATAAGCGAGCATCCGTAGCTAACATTTTCTCCAAAAGTGCACGATTGGATTTCTTAACAACCGCTACAGAAGAACCTAAACCATTTGCTCCAAAAGGAGTCATGATTTTAGATAATGAATTTGAAACGGGTGCAACTGCTTTGGAAGCTGATTTATTTGAATCTTTAGAATTATCTGCCAACGTAGACGGTGCTGCTGTAGCAGTATCTGTAGACGCAGTAGTATCGGCGGTAGCAGTTGCTGTATTTTTCATTGGCAAAGAAGCTGCTCTTACCAACGCATCATAAATACGCTTACCATCATTTCTTTTTCCATCGTTACCATAAACTTCGAAAAACTCAAGTTTAGCACTCTTTTCAACCAATTCCTCCATTCTACGAGGATTATCTACGCCCGGTAGTTCAACACTAATTCTACCATTATCTGTTATATTAATAGTAGGTTGGGTAACGTTAGACTGGTTAATACGTTTCTCAACAACTTCGTACACTAAATTAACGGCATTGTTGGTTTCCTCACGAATGTAATTTACTACTTGATCTTCGCTAGAATTAGCTTGAATTACACCCTTATTCCCCTTAGCAAATAAATTGGCTAATTTACGATTTGGAGCAATTGTTTTAAAATTCGCTACAAATGCATCCACAAAATCAAGACCTTTATCTCTTACATCGATATTGGCTAATTCAACCGCTTTGGTTAAATCTTTATCTTGACCGTCATTGGACAATACTTTCACAACTGCTCCTTTGTCAACTTCAAGAATTACGTTGATACCACCGCGTAAATCAAGACCCAAGTTGATCTCTTTTTTCTTACACTCGTAGTAATTGAAGCCGGCAATTCCCATGCTGTATATTTCGGAATTCCCCAAACTATCGATGTAACGGTTGTAGGCTTCTTTTTCAGACATTCCCTTAGCCGCCATTTTCTTTGCAAATTCTTTGGCAGACTTCTCGAATTGCTGTGATTTCCAAGTGAAAGACAACTGGAACAAACACGCCACAGCCAATACAATGGAAAAGATTAAGGTTGTTTTATTGGTTTTCATTGAATTGAATCAAACTATATAAATTACGGAAGCGCGAAAATAAGGAAAAAATACCAGTAAATTCAACTAGTAATTTCTATCTCTGAAAAATTGCAACTTACTTTCTAATTCTTGCAAATTTTGCAATTTCATGCAAGAGAAATGCCCTTGAGGACATGAATTATAACCCAGTTTAGAACAAGGGCTACATTTCAAGCGATCAACTCGCATATGTTCCTGAATATCCGCAGAATATTTATCCCCCAGCCATGGGATAAAACCCAAATCCGGAGAGGTATTACCCCAAAATACAATATGCGGTATACCGTAGGCTGCCGCTACATGCGTAAAACCCGTATCTCCACCTAGGTACCATCGTGCATGCTGTATCAATGCCGCTGTCTCCTGTAGATTCGTTTTACCTACTGCATTAATTACGGGCAACCCATTTTCTACTCTATGGTGTGCCACTTGCACCAACGCCTGTGCATTTTCTACATCCTCCTTTCCACCCGTAATTATCAAAGGTTCCCGTTGATTTACTATCAATTGCTCCCACACTTTAAATGGAATTCGTTTGGTATTGTATGTGGCAGATATATGCAATACACCGTATTTACCCACTAAGTTTTGCAAGGAGCTCCCCTCCAATTCAATTTCTAACTTACTATCAATGGAAGTTATCGCGCCTGAAAAATCGCCCAACGTAAGTCCGGGTAATTTCAAGGAATCTAACTTCTCGGAAGAATGTTTAACATTGGAAAATTCAGGCAACGTTATCCGTTTTGGTGTATTCTTTTGTACGTTAATATCGGCACCTAATCTACCCCCTACTGGCGATCGCAACAGTTCTTCTGTCGATTTCAAATATCGAAAAGCAACGGAATCTACCGGTTTCTTGCGCCATTTTTTGATAAATAACCACCGCTCTAATCCCCGTTTATTTACCGAAAATGAAGGCAAATTCCACAGCCTTATTTTTATTCTTAAGGAGCGCAAATTGTTATGTAAATCCAAGATAGCGGAAGGTGAAACCTCATTTACCAATCGCCAAAATTCCTTAGTAAAACCCTCAAAACCAATAACTTCATCTAAGAATGGATGCTCCTCAAACAGGGTCACAAAGGACTTTTTGGTTACTAATACTAACCGAACACTTGGAAGATTTTTCTTCAATAATTCAAATGTAGCCGTGGTTAACACAATGTCTCCAATCGAACTAAATCGCACAATCAAAATGGTAGGCCGTTGGGATTTATCGGATTGCATGCAAAGATTATTTCCTGTCTCGCAAGTAGCGATTTATTTCGTTCAAATCCATGGCATTCAAGACATTTTTCCTAGGTATACCCACTTTTTGTGCTATCAACGTACCGAAATACATGTCTTGAAACCCTTCCACTTGGTGTGCATCGGGATTGATAGAAATCATCACCCCCTTTTCAACGGCATAATACAATTCGCGCCAATCGATATCTAATCGATACGGATGTGCGTTTAATTCAATCGCTACTCCGTTGGCCGCACAGGCGTCAATAACCTTACGATGATCCACAGGATACCCCTGTCTCAGCAACAGCAACCTACCGGTCATATGACCCAATATGGTGGTGTACGGATTTTCAATGGCCGAAATCAATCGAGCCATTGCCCGATCTTCGTTCATATTCAAATTAGAGTGAATACTAGCAACCACCAAATCCAATTGCTCCAAAATTTCATCGGGGTAATCCAAATCCCCGTTACCCAAAATATCACTTTCTATACCCGATAAAATTCTAAATTGCTTTCCTTGGGTAATCATCCGTTGGTTATAACTGGCGATTTCATCCAATTGCTGCAATAGACGATCTTCCCGCAAACCATTTGCATAGGTAGCAGATTGACTATGATCGCAAACGCCGAAATACTGTAGCCCTACTTTTTGCGCATAATCGGCCATTTCAGTTAGGGTATTTAACCCATCGGAATAGGTGGTATGATTATGCAGACAACCCCGTAAATCGCGGACTTGAATTATTGAATTCACAAAATCAGCCCCGAGCGAATTCAAATACTCCATAGAAATTTCCCCTTCGCGCATACAGGCAGGCACCCATGTCCAACCTAACTTCGAACAAGTTTCTTCCTCATTGTTTGACCATTTTTCTGTTGAATAGCCAATTTTTTGCAAAAAGCTGGTTGCGGAGGAACGCTCAAATTGGTGTTGGGCAAACTCCTTGTTCCCCGATTTGTGAAAATCAATGGGTGTTCCGATTTCTTCTATAAAAAAATCTCCTGAATCGGAAGTAGTTATAAAGTCTAAATCAGAGAGTACTGTTTTTAAAAACGTTTCCCAACCGGCAGGTAACGACGTCTCTTCTATTAGCCATTCCAATCGGTCCACTATCTCCAATTGCCTACTGTAATCCCCTACGCAGGCCCATCGACAGGAATATCCGTTCAAAAACTCTTTGATAGCCTCTGCATAGGGCCATACTTTAGCGTAATGCCAATATCCCCCCGATGCAAATCCAAATTCGATATTCTTTAAGATTTCTTGTTGTGTTTTAACGCCAAATCCTTTCACTTCCACAAGTCGATTCTCCCTACAAGCTTCAAACAGCTGTTCTACCGAATCGATTCCTAAATTTCGCCATATCAGTGCCACTTTTTTGGGTCCTAGACCCTTGATTTTAAGCATGGATACTACTCCGTCAGGTGTTTGATTAATCAAATTATTAAGCGAAGCAAAACTCCCTGTACTTAGCATCTCCTTTATTGAATCCACTACAGATTTACCTGCTCCTGGAATGGTTTTCCATTGGTCATCGGTTAATTCTACAAAGGGTTGTCTTACTTTCTTTAGGTTGAAAGCGGCCGCATTGAAGGCTTTAACCTTGAAGGGATTTTCATCGTGTAATTCTGCTAATTTGGCATACAGCCCAATGGCTTTTACCACAGAATCATTGCTCAAGTTTTTACTTTCCATCGTTCTTCTTAATTAATTTAACTACCTCTTCCGCCACCCACGCACTCAAAGCAACCCCCATTCCCCCCATTCTTACCGCCTTATATACTCGATGACTATCGGCCTCAATAATCGGAGTTCGCTGAGGACCCATCCCCATAATTCCTGACCATTCATAATCGAACTTAACCCCCTGCCCCGATTTTCTAAGAGGCAACACTACTTCCTCCATGTAATTTCGAATATACTCGCGAATGGTACTTGTGTTAGTCATTTCTTGCGTTTCCTCTGTTTGAAAATCGATATTTCTACCGCCGCCTATTAAAATTCTATCCCCCAAATTTCTAAAATAAATATACCCATCATCGGCATGATACAATCCTTTCAACGGCTGCCAAGGCAAGGGTTCTGTTACGAAAACTTGGCCTCGTGCTGGAACAACTGGAACATCCGAATCCAAATTTTGTGTAAATCCGTTGGTACACAACAACAACCTCTCGGTTTTGATAACCTCGCCTTCATCGGTGTACACCCAAACCCCTCCTACTTTGTCTTCGTAAGTAGCTATTTTTATGGATTCGCAAATTTCCACACCCGCTTGAGCAGCAAAGGCCAGAACAGATCGATACAATTTATGGGTTTGAATTGGACCTTCTTCCGTTGCAACAATTGACAACGGACAGATATTCATACCTGTTTCCGCTATGGATTTTGTGGTAAAAATATCCTTTGAATCCAAGAGAATTGGATGCTTGAATGCTGAGGCTTGATGTTTTAAGTAGTGATTTAATTCCTTATTGAGAGTGGGTAATTGGTCAACGATGCGATTGAATTTTTCCTGTTCTGCATTCGTAAACACCTCAAAACCACCCGTTGATTCAAACCCTATGGCTTCTGCACCAAATTTCTGAACCAATCGTTGAATGCCATAATACCGCTGCAAATACAAGCCAAAAGCGGCTTCCGTACCCGATCGGGCTATCTCATCCAATAATTCACCGGCACTTCCAAAGCAGGCAAATCCCGCATTTCTCAATGACGCCGCATTATTTAGTACGCCTTGATCGATGACCACTACGCGTTTGTGCGGATACGATAATTTAATTTCGGCAGCACATTGCAAACCTACCAAGCCACCTCCAACAATCAACCAATCGGTATCATCAAAATACGATTTACCCCAAAAACTCAGTGAATTGGGAACTGACTTCATCATAACCGGATAATAAACCGGAAAGTTACAAAAAAGATTAGGATTCTAAGGTAGCACCAATGTAGTGGTTATAGCCGTCCGCAAAACTACTAACACTGCCCCAAGATTCACCGTTTACGATGATTGAATCTGCAGGAGTTACTGTTCCAATACGCAACATTTCAACGCTGTGTTTCTTGCAAATGGATTCTAAATCAGGCATTTTATCGCTAGCTAAACTCACTACTACCCTACTCTGAGATTCGCCAAAGAGGTAGGCATCCAAACGGTATTGCTTATCGGTACAAATATCAAAGCCGAGGTTACCGGACATAGCGCTTTCTAAACAAGCCACAAACAATCCTCCTTCGCTGATATCGTGCACGGATTCTACTACACCAGCTCCAGCCAGTTCTCCAAGCACTTGATGAACATTGTATTCCGCCTCCAAATCAAACGAAGGACAAGGTGAATATTCTACATTTTTTAACTTTGCTAGATATTGTGAACTGCCCAAGTCGTTTTCGGGTTTACCCAGTAAAACAATAGCCGCACCTTCTGTTTGGAATGGAATTGACAGTCTGTGTTGGGGGGATTCAATGATTCCCACCATGCCAATGGTTGGAGTTGGGTATACGGCTAATCCAGAAGTACTTTGGTTGTAGAAACTTACATTTCCTCCAGTAACGGGGGTATCGAATTTCCTGCATGCAACCCCCATGCCTTCTATGGCGTTTTTAAATTGATAGTATACTTCTTCGTTATATGGATTACCAAAATTTAAGCAGTTGGTAATTGCCGTTGGAACGCCACCGCTACAACGAATGTTTCTCGCTGCTTCCGCCACTGCGATTTGGGTTCCTTTGGAAGGATCTGCATAAATATAGCGGGAATTACAATCCACGGTTAGAGCTAGGCTCTTTTCGGTATCTAATATTTTAACCACTGCTGCATCAGAGGGTAAATTAGTAGATTCATTTATGGTACCTACCATGGAATCATATTGCCTATAAATCCATTTTTTACTTGCGATATTTGGCAACGAAGCAAGCTGTATCGCAATTTCTTTAGCCTCGGAAAGTGAAACATCGGAAATGTCAGACAACTTAAACTTCTCAATTTCCTTAAAATACTGTGGTTCTTTCCACGTTCTGTGATATACGGGAGCACCACCGCCTAATACCAACGATTCCGCCGGGATATCCGCTTCAAGTACATCTCCCATATAGTATCGCACCCTACCAGTATCGGTAACAACGGCGATTTGAGCATAGGTAAGATCCCATTTTTCAAATACGGTTTCCACCAATTTCTCTTTGCCCTTTTCAACTACCACCAACATACGCTCTTGGCTCTCACTCAACAACAATTCCCACGATTTCATATCGGCCTGTCTCATTGGCACTTTATCCAACCAAACATCCATACCCACGCCGGTTTTGGCGCTCATTTCGCTGGTAGAGCAGGTAATTCCTGCTGCACCCATATCCTGCATTCCAACCACAGCACCGGTTTCGATGATTTCCATGGTTGCTTCTAGAATTAATTTTTCCCAAAAAGGATCCCCAACTTGAACGGAAGGTAAATCGTTGATGCTGTCTTCGCTCATGTCTTTAGAGGCAAAAGCCGCACCGTGAATACCATCTTTACCCGTAGCCGATCCGAAAATATATACGGGGTTACCGGCCGGTCCTGCCGCCGCCGATACACTTTTCCCTACTTCCACAATACCAACACTCATGGCATTAACCAGATTGTTTTGTTCATAACAATCATCGAAATACACCTCTCCCCCAACGGTGGGAATTCCAAAGGCATTACCATAATCACCAATACCTTTTACAACCCCTTTAACTAACCATTTGGTACGATCGGTATGAATATTACCAAAACGCAATGAATTTAACTGCGCGATAGGCCTTGCACCCATAGAAAAAATATCTCGGTTAATTCCCCCAACACCAGTTGCGGCTCCTTGATAAGGCTCAATCGCACTAGGATGGTTATGACTTTCGATTTTAAAACAACAGGCCAACCCGCCTCCAATATCTACCAATCCAGCATTTTCTTCACCCGCCTCAGCCAACATTTTTGAACCTTCTTTGGGCAAGGTTTTAAGCCAAACGATGGAGTTTTTATAACTGCAATGTTCACTCCACATAACGGAGAAAACAGAAATTTCGGTAAAGTTGGGTTGTCTTCCTAAAATATCACAAATCTTGTGGTATTCTTCTTCCAATAGTCCTAGTTGCTTGGCTTGATCGATAGTTGCAGGTTGATGTTGCATGCTACCGCAAAATTAGAGTCAAAATTTCACCTGGGAAAGCACAAGTTATTCTCAATTGAGAATTATCGTAAAACCATTACGGCTTCTTTGATTGTATTTCTCCGAATTCGATTACCCGTTCTATTTTCATAACGGAACAAATAGGTGTACAATCCTTCTTGAACAATTTCGCCCTGGTAGCGTCCATCCCAGCGATTGTGAACACCGGTAGTGTGAGAATCGTAGATAATCTCACCCCAACGATTATAAATTATTAACCAAGTTGGGATCAACCCTTTACCGGTAATTTCGAAATAATCATTTCTTCCATCGCCATTGGGAGTAAACGCGTTAGGTAAAAACACGTCACAAAATCCGGAAGTTACATTGATATAAATTTCATCGGTTGCCGTTCCACATTTATTGGTCAGTGTAACACGATATAGACCGGCGGAACTCACATAGATAGCCGTATCCTTGCTTCCATTGCTCCAAATTATATTCCCACTAAATGGAGGAACCGATAATTTCAACAAAGCCCCTGCACACAGCAAGGTATCTGCGGGTAATGTAACTTGAGGAGCTACATCTTCAAATATTTTAATGGTATCACTGGCTTTACAACCGTTATCATCCACTTCAGCCCAATAAGTAGAAGCTGCAAAAAATGTTCTTGTTCTGCTGGTATTGCCATCAAACCATGTTACCGTTCCTGGATTGGTAATGGTGATATCCATTGAATTTCCATCGCACAACGTTGTATCTCTACCTAAATTCAATTTAGGTGCGGCTGAAATATTAATGGTTTGTTCCGATGAGTCTGGACAAAATGAATCGGCAACCACGTATTTGATTTTAATATTTCCTAAACCGGTGGGTAGAAATGTATTTGTACCCCCAAAATTGGCCCCAAAAAATTTACCTTTAGGATTGGTAGGTGTAAGGGTTATTGCGGGTGAACCTTGACATACTTTAGCAGGAAGTCCAGTAAAGGTTGGATTTACATTGGCTTTCACAACAACATAAACGGTATCCTTACTATTACATCCAATGCTAGAAAATGCTTCATGAATTACTGGATAGGTTCCTACGGCAGTATACGATTTAGAAGCGGTTTTGGTTGATACAACGTTCCCTCCGCCAAAATCCCAGCTAAATGTTACCAATCCCGGAAATTTATTATCAAAGGCAAAGTTATTGCCGTTTAAACACTGAATACTATCGTTAATAGAAACCCCACTAGACGGACTGGGAACTACTTCCAATACCATCGATGTAGTGTCTATACAACCCGTCCTGTTATTATCGTATAACGTTTCGGCCTTATAAAATACACGATACTTACCCGCTTTTGTAAAGACCTTTACAGGATTAGGAATGGTTGCGCTATCGCTTGCTGTAAAGTACCAAGTACGGATGTAGGCACATTTTGGAATCTTAGCTAAGGTTGTTTTATCATCCAAACGAAAAGTATGTCCTTCAAAGCACTGAATGGTATCATTCGTTTTTTCAAATGGAATGGCTACCGGTCTAGGAACAATAAATACTTGTTTAGGGTTGGCGTAGTTATCAATGCAATTATTGGCAGGATTGGCTGTAATTGTTACTTGAAAACTCCCCCCTTTATTGTAAACATGGGTAGCATTTTTCCCGGTATCTTGTTGACCATCGCCAAAAAACCAGGTGTACTTTATTCCACCATAATTGGCGGTGGAGGTATTGGTGAATGTAACTTTATTGCTTCCTTCACAACTATCTTTTCCTACGGTGTACGTAAACCCTAGAGTTAACGTTTTAGTAGTAAAAGATACCGTGGCTGGATTGGATGTTAAATAATCCGGTCCTGTACCATCGTGCTCAAATACCGCTACGTGGTAGGTGGTGTTGTTTTTTAAATTGGTCAGAGTAACGTTGTTCGTAATGTTATTAAAACAAACGTAATTGCCTGTGCCTAGTTGAGTACCTGTTCCAAAATTTGCAAATGCCGAATACGAATTACCATCCACTGGATTGGCATTTACAGCGGAACCCTCCTTTACAACTACAATTCTCCAACCTCCATCTCCGTTGGTCCAAGTAATCTGAGCCGTATTGCAAGTAACTGTTCCTGCCGATGCATTGGATGCGGCTTTGGTGGGTTCTGCTGCCTGAAGTAAGGAGCTTCCAAACAATACGAACCATACAAAAAACAGTATTCTTTTCATCACGAGGTTTCCCAATCTTCAAAAGTAAAGAACTTTTGTTAACTATTTAGTCATTTTAATGTGAAAAATACCAATATTCTTAGGATTCACAGCGGTTCTCCCATACATTAAGTCGTGATTTTTTAAAAAATGTAAACATAATTGGTCACATGTCAGGTAAATAGCGGATAACTTAATCCGTAAACGAATTGTTTAGCCCATGTAAAATTAGACCTTTGTTCTACTAATTTAAGGAATTCATGACTACTACTCCCAAACGAAGAAAACCCAGTGCATGGCCCAGTATTTTATCGTTGGCTGCAGTAATGTTCATGCTTGGACTACTTTCTGTTACCGTAATTGGTTTTAAAGGGCTAAGTATTCATTTGATGGAATCCTCTTCCATCGACATTTATTTTAAAGACTCAATTACCAGAGATCAAGTAGCTGAACTACAATTAAAAATCGGCAAACAAGAATGGGTCAAGGCCACCAATTACGTTAGCCCGGAACAAGGTATTAAAGAAATGCAACAAAAATATGACCCAGAATTTCTTTCGTACGCGGAAACCGTTTCACTTCCCATGAGCATCGAAGTATTTCCAAAGGCCAACTTTGCTAACATCGAGTTTATCGATAAAAAAGCCAAGGAACTTCGACAAAATTCAATCATTGAAAGTGTGGTTTTCCAAAGAAATTGGGTTGAAAACATGACCCATAACGTAAAAATGTTGCAATATGCTTTCGGCGGGATAACCGTAATTCTTTTATTAATCGCCATAGTTTTAATTCAAAGCGCAACAAGGATGAGCATTTTCGCCAACCGCTTTTTAATCAAAAGTATGCAGTTTATTGGTGCTACGAATGGATTTATAATCAAACCTTACATTTATAATTTTCTTCGATATGCAGCCGTAGCGATACCCATTTCTTCCGGTTTGTTAATTGTAATTTTCTATGTCTTGCCCATTGAAATGCTCCGAAGTTTTACCCAATACATTCAAGTAGAAGAATTTGCAATTATATGTGGCGCAGTATCTGTTTTTGGTGTAATTTTGGCCGTAATAGGCAGCTGGTTAAGTACCGTAAAATACTTGAACAGTAAAATCGAAAATCTATATTAACCAATATCACAATGAGCAGCAAGAAAAATATCGCTAAAGAAACCAAAACTACTGAACCCAAACAGTTTCTATTTACCAAAGAAAATTACTACTTGACTGGACTTTCGTTAGCAATCGTAATCATTGGATTTTATTTGATGACAGGCTCTGAAGGGGACATTTATGACTTTCGTAGAATCACCTTAGCACCTATCGTGGTAATCGCCGGATTCCTATTGGGAATAGTAGCGATATTCTACCGCAAAAAATAATCAACCATGACTTGGTTAGAAAATGTAATTCTCAGCATTGTTGAGGGTATCACCGAATTTTTGCCTGTAAGTTCAACGGGTCATTTAATGCTTACTCGAGAATGGCTAGGCATGAAATCGGATGAAAACTCAACCTTTATTATTGCTATCCAATTTGGTGCAATCTTAAGTGTACTTTCGTTGTACTGGAAAAGAATTACCGGCCCAGGAATAAAACACTTATACCCTATTTTATTTGTTGGTTTCTTACCTGCAGCTGTATTTGGATTGTTATTCGATGATATTCTGGACCAATTATTACAAGCTCCATGGATTGCAGGAATCAATTTGGTGATCTTTGGTATCGTTTTAATTTTTATCGAACGAATTTTCCCCGAAGGCGATAAAGAAATTGACGATTTGTCCTTTCAAGACTCTATTAAAATTGGCTTGTTCCAATGCTTGGCGATTATTCTCCCAGGGGTTAGTAGAAGCGCATCAGGAATTGCTGGAGGACTGTACACAAAGTTAAGTCGTAAAGCCGCCACCGAATTCACCTTTCTATTAGCATTACCTACATTGTCTGCTGCGGCAGGGTACAAATTATTAAAAGATATCGACAACCTTAACACGCAACAACTGATCGAAATTGGTTGGGGCTCTTTATTTAGTTTCATAACTGCTTTTGTGGCGGTAAAGTTCTTTGTAGGATATGTTCAAAAATTTGGCTTCAAACTATTTGGCTATTACCGTATTTTTATTGGAACTATTTTTTTAATTTGGTATTATAGTTAAACCCACATAACCATGCGAATTAGCAGTACATTACCATTTAAATTTTTGCTGGTTGCTGCTCTCGTTTTTCTGTGCAGTAGCGCGACACAGCGAGTTCAAATTGCTCGAGTTAAATACAACGGTGGTGGAGATTGGTACAGTTCTAAATCGGCCTTAAAAAACCTAATTCGCTTTTCTAACAGTGCTAACAACACGAATATTCATCCGCAAGAATCCATCGTTTCCCTGCAGTCTGAGGATCTATTTCAGTTCCCATTCATTTTCCTAACAGGTCATGGAAACGTGGTTTTTAATGAAACCGAAGCGAGTAATTTGCGTAATTATTTACTGGGCGGAGGGTTTTTGCACATTTGCGACAATTACGGAATTGATCCGTACATACGGAGAGAGATGAAAAAGGTTTTTCCCGAACTAGAATTTACGGTGGTGCCATTTTCTCATCCGGTGTATCAGCAGCCCTTTACTTTTAAAAGTGGTCTACCCAAGGTGCACGAACACAATGGAAAAAATCCAGTGGGCTATGGACTGTTTTGGAAAAACCGACTGATTTGTTTTTACGATTACGAATGCGATTTAGGAAACGGCTGGGAAGATCCCGAAACCTACAACGATGATCCTGCGGTACGCGAAGGAGCATTAAAAATGGGTTGTAATTTAATCCATTATGCTTTTACACATTAATGGGAGAAAATCACAACCCAATAGCAATATTTGAACTATAGCAAATTCTTACTGAATCCAGATTTCAGAACGTCTTTCAACAATTCTGTTATCCAATTTCATTGGTTCTTGAGGAGGTAAAACCTTGATTCTAGCAGCAGGTACATTCATAACCTCGGTTAAATATTTCACTACAGCTTGAGAACGCTTTTGACTTAGTTTTTTGTTGTATTCAGCTCCGCCAATTTGATCGGTGTAAGACGAAACATTAAAAACAGTTGTAGGTGTTAATTTTCCAGTGATGGCCAAATTACCGTACCAACGAATTATTTCACGCTCATGAAACTTAGTTAATACCGCTAAATTCAAATCGAAATAAATACTCAATTTACCTACTTCGGTAGTAGCACTTCCAGCTTTCGCAATTTTCTCAACTTCGGCAATTTTTGCATTGATGGCAGCAAAAGAATCTTTTAAATTATTAGGAGATTGGCAGCATGCGCTTAACTTGTCGATTTCCTTCTGCATCTTGCCCAATTTCTTATTCACTAGATCCAATTCTTCGTCCATTTGCTTGTCGAAATAAGCAGAATAGTCTTCAGTAACAATACCTGATAACTTAGATTTCATGTATTGCTCTTTCGTCTTAATTCCACAGGATGAAACTAACAACACAACCGCCAACTGAACGATAACTATTTTTTTCATGTCGTCAAAGATAAAACTCCCTTAGTAAAGTATCAATATAGAAAACACACAATAAACTGAAGTATATGTCAAAATTTAATCCCGGGTTATTTTACTTCTCGCACCCAAACAGATGGAACAGCGGATTGGAAGTAAAACAAGTCTCGATTTGCTTCTTTTTCTGTGGCATAATCCTTCAAGAATACATAGAAACTCTTGTTGGTTGGATCAAACATTTTGAAAGAAATAACACCCTTTTTGTACAAATCTTTAATTTGCTTATTCGCTTTTGCTTCTGAGGTATGCAAACCAGCAACCAAATAGAAACCAGGAGCTGATTTAACTTTTTCTATGGGTTGAATTTTCAACAACACCGTATCTCTACCCAATCCCGCTGCCTTCAAATCGGCTAAACTCTTTACAATAACTTCGGAACGATCCGAATTCGTTACCCCGGAGAACCCATCTCCGTCTTCCCCATTTTTCGTTTCTTGTCCATCGCCTGAGCCATCTCCTGAACCATCACCATCTTCTGAATTTCCATTTCTCGGACCACCGCCCAAGGCAGAAAATCCTATGAACGTATGGAATTCGTGGGTATTCCCTAAAGCTATGCGTTGACTACCCGTTGGGGTAGTATAGGAATATGAAACTCGCACATCATCTTGGGGTTTAAATCCGATATTACCTCCAATTTGACCCAAATCATTGGCATTAAACCCAACCCAAAACTTTTCTTGGTACCAGGCACTTGCATTGAATTGCACACGGTAATAATCCCAATTGTATCCAGAAACTAACAACGAAGGCTTAATTACCAAATCCCCGCCCCCGTCAATATTAAATCCTAACAGCAACGAAGCTTGGGATTGCAATTGGTATGTTGCATTGTATTTGTAATACGTATAATCGAAGGTTGGAGCCGTTAATCGTGATATAGCCAAACCACCGAACCACTTTTCTCCATTTACAAATGCGGATGCTCTCAAATCGGCTCGAGTTACCGGCGGAGTTATAATCAAACTCTTGATGATATCGTCATTTCCAGAAATGTAAATCGCCTTAGACATATCAAACGATTGTCTGATTGCCCCCACGCTTACGCCCAAATTTAAATTGGTAGAACCGCCTAATGGCAATGAATAGGCATAGGTAGCATACGCATTGTGCGCCTCGGAAAATCCTACGCGTTCTCTCATGTAAAATAAACCGTACCCAGTATTCTTTGAAGGCACAGGCATGTTAATGTTTAACACGGTATGTTGTGGTCCTCCGGGAACCGCAGAAAACATTCGATTGTTAAAAACGGTGACATGTCCCTGGGTGTGGGTATTCATAGCTGCGGGATTAATCAACGAATAATCCATATAGTATTGGTCGAATTTAGCACCCATTTGCGCAAAACTCTGCATAGCTGTAAACAGCGCGATAGACCAAATTGTAATTTGTTTCTTTTGCATGACTCTCTTTATCTAATAACTTGAATAAAACCTCTGTATTCTTCTCCGGTAAATCGATTCTTCATATGATAGAAGTAAACCCCAACGGGCATCTGACCTCCGTCTGTATCCAATGCTTGCCAATCATTTTGATAGTTTTGGGTATAGTAAACACGTTTCCCCTGTCTATCGCTAATGGTAATATCGTACAACCAATAATCTTTCAATTCTGTTAAATCCCAAAATTCATTTTCACCATCTCCGTTCGGGGTTATTAAATTAGGAATTCGCACAAGCGGAGGATCTACAACCTTCACTTTTACAGAATCTTCCGATTCGCATCCGTTTGAATCTTTGGTGGATACTTTATACACCATGGTATCTAAGGGTCTAGCCGAAATCACCCGTAAGGTATCGGAATTGATCCACTTATTTGGACTCCATTTGAAGTCTTTAATACCATCGGTCCACAGTTTAGCAGCGGTACCTCGATAAATGGTTGTATCGTTAAATGCGTTTATTTTCGATGGTGGGAATGCTTGAACAAAAATGGAATCCAACGCCGTACATATTCCTGTCTTACCGGCAATCTTGTACCATCCTTTTCCGTAAAATTTCCTATCCGCTAAATTACTTCCATCGTGCAACCAAGTAATGGTATCGGCACCGCTAATACTTACGTCAATGGAGTCACCCAAACACAAGGGCATGGTTCCACTAAAATTGATGTTCAATGTTGGTTTTACGGTGAATGGAATGCTCTGAATCATGGTATCTGAACATCCAACATCGTTGGTAATCACATACGTAACGTCATGCGGTCCACCCGTAGTATAATGATACTTCGTAGGCAATGGTAAACTACCGTATTCGGTACCCTCAAAAACCCAAGTTCTTTTCACGATTGGAAGTGCAGATACACTGGCTGTATCGTTGAACAAAATAGAATCCGGAACACAATCGCCTTCAAAATAAAATTTAGCAATTGGACTGGGTTTGGTACCATACTGCCTAACCATACTGTCTGCACAACCGTGTATACTCACTCCATACAATTTTACCGTATACATTTTAATGCTATCAAAGTGATGATTGATACTGGTAGCTGGCATCTCTGTATTACCATCGCCAAAATTCCATGCCGAATTTAATAAGGTGTCGTTAGGATCAATCTCAACGATTTTATTAAAATAGAAATTGTTGTACTTTAAACATTGGATCGAATCGTTGGGGGTGATTGTATTGTCTAAATCAAAATACACCTTGGGCATATAAAAACTTCGCACCGTCTTTTCAATGGAATCCCTACAATATTCATTGGTAGTGGCATACATTTTTGTGGTATATGTCCCTGGGGCAGCGAATTTGTGTTTAATATCCTTGGTAAAGTATACATACGCGTTGTCTACCCGCCAGTTATAAGTCATTCGAGTATCTGGAATTCCCGCCGTTGGCAAGTGTGTGAACTCCGTAGAATCGCCAAAACACTTTTCTTTTGTTGTAAAATCGGCTTTGGGCTTGGGATGAACATACACCGTCATGGTATCAGACGACGTACAACCAGCATTTGTAACCACTGTCAGTCTAGTTTTGTAAGCACCCGCCGCCAAATAATCGTGCGACGCGCCGTACATGGTGGTATCAAAGGTTAAATCTCCAAAACTCCATGAATACGATTTGGCAAAATCCGCAGGATCTACCGTAGTTCTATCGGTAAAGGTGGTGGTTTCTTCAAAACATGTATGGGATTGCTCGTATTTAATTTTGGGATTATCGTAAATCCTTACCGGCTTGGTTAAGGAGTCTCTACAATAACCTCTTAAGCCTTGAAAATCAGAGTATACCATTATTTTCACTTGGTATAGACCTGGTGCTGCGTATTTTTTAGTTATAGTTTTATAATCGGTTGCATTGGTTCCTGTTAACACTTGACCATCGCCCATGTACCAGGTTCTGGACCTTACTTTATCCGGTACATCCACCGTAGTATTATCTGTAAAAACATTGGATTGTCCAATGCATTTGTCCTCAGTGGTAAAGTCGATTGAAGGCTTGTTATGCACGAAGTACGTGAAGGTATCACGGGTTTGGCAACCATCCTTAGACGTTGCATAATGAAACACCTTATAAGGACCCGGTGCTGAATAGGTATGCGTGAATGTCTTTAAAGTATATTTCGTTGATGGCGGCGCAGGTGTTCCTCCATTTCCCATATCCCAATACCACGACGTTACATCAGATGCTTTCGGAGCAATAGAATTATCTGTGAACGTTGACATTTCACCGATACACAATTCTCTGGCTGTGCGTTGAATAATAGGTGATTGAAATATGGTAATATCCTGAACCCAAGAGTCCAAAAATCCGCCATTATTTAACATCACCATGCTAACGCGGTACGTTCCTGCTCCGGTAAATTTAAATACGGGATTTCGCTTGGTTGATGTGTTAACCACGTTGGTAGGATCCCCAAAATTCCAGAAATACGATTGGATGGCTGATCCTATGCTTTTGGACTCATCCAAAAACCGAATTGAATCGTTAGAACATCTGCCCACACTAATTTTCCATTTTGCATAGGCAGAATCACTACCTAAGGTGTTTACACCCGATTTACGTTGGGTGGAAGTTAGCAATTGATAGGCATTTGCAAGAGTAAACGTCCCCAATTTAGCCATCGATGATGTTGTTATCTTCCCCTTTCTGCTTGCCGATCCTGTACCCCCAAAATTACCCCAAGCAGAGCTACCTTCGTATCCAATTACCCGCAAATTTGGACCATCGTAGACGCGATCATCCATTTGCACCGAATCATAATTAATATCTAATACGAATGAATTACTATTCGCTGCATTCTTCGGAACAGTACCGAGGTTATAATAATTAACCCAAGAATAATTTCTAATTCCCGAAGGCAAATTACCTGGCGATAATGCTTTCCCTGGTTTTACTTCTGCAAAATAATACGTAAGATCACCATTGGATTTGGTAAAAACAAGACGGGTAGGACGATAACTATTACTTACTCCAATGGGGAATGTAATGTCCATTATACCATTATCTTTACCTACGTACAATCTACCATCCACGTAACTACTTGAATTTCCACCACCAATACCGCAAGTAGTTAACGCTCGAAAAGCAGCCAACGAGTTTTCAACCTTTACCACTCCTTTCGTTAATACTAAAGAATCTTTAACGTTAAAACTCATTATACTCGACCATCCCTCTAGCGTTAACATCACCGAGTTACTGTACATAATTAGTTTATTAACCTGACAGCTATCTACATAAAACTTTAAAGATTTTGTTATAACCAGTGATTCTGAATAGGCACCTGTACCAATATAAATATTATCGCCCGCAGATGCTGAAGAAAGTGCTTTATTGATGGTTAGAAAAGGAGTACCTGATGCCCCAGAATTAGCATCCGACCCGGTTTTGCTAACATAAAAATCTGCACCATGCAATGCCAATGCAAAAATCGCCAGCAAAAGGGTAGCTAATCTTATAAAAAAAATCTTTGATTTATGGTATAACCGCATAGTCTTCGGGTAATATAATATGTATGTAGACTATGCAAATTAACGATTCGTTTTCTCTTTGTCAAAATATTGATTGAATTATGACAAATATAAAAGACACTCCTGCCTATTAAAACGGTAAGTCGTCCACGTCGGAGCTACCTAAATCGGCGGAAATAACCGGCGATTCAGAACTTCCAAACGGATTGGGCGTAGACATTCCCCCATTCATGTCACCAGAACCGGACGAATTGTATCCTCCACCCATGCCACTGCCAGCAACCGCAGCTCCTTTTGTTACATTCCACGCCTTTACATCGGTATAATACTTACCCATGTATTCTCTACTTTCTACGTCAAAAAACACCGTAATCTCTTCACCTTCTCTAATTTGAAACTTAGCAATTTTATCACCCCATACAGCAAAACATAATTTCTTTGGATACTGACCTGTAGTTTGAATTACAAAGTCCTGTTTCTCCCAAGTATTTCCTGCTTTATTCGTTCCTGTTTGTTTTGGTAAAATAGCAATTACGGTTCCTGACATTTCCATAAATACAAAATTAACAATAATTCCAACAGGGTAATTCCCATCTTTTCAACGTAAGCGAACTTAAGCGTTTATAAACGTTTACATGGCGCCATCGCCCTCTGCTTTTTTCAAATCGTCATTTTGTAATTTACGCTTTACCTGATTGGGCTTCTCCACACTCATACTGCCAATCTTATAGTCAAAATTGATTCTAGCACCCCATAAATTCAAGCGCTGCATGCTGTAAAACGTAAAATCCGACCCTTGTGTTCTAGTGATGATATCAATTTGAGGCGTTAATGGATTATCAATTCCAAATCCTAAGCCACCACGATCTTCATTAAATCGCTTTTTAAATCCAACCATGTGAAAAAACCAACTCATGGAGTAGCCTTGTAATGAAATGGTGGGCGCATTAAATCTACCCCAAACCTCCATTTGCCAATTGTTTTTCATTTTTAAACTGCCTCTAATTCCGGCATTATACGTTAATGCCTGATTGCTCAAACCCGCAATAGATCCCGTATCTATTAAACTGCGGATCATCACATAACCCAATCCCCCATTAAAATTCAAGGTCCATTTACCAGTTTTCAAATTGGCATTCATATCCATCCCCACGGTATTATTTAAACCAACATTGCCATAGGTAGTTCGATAAACTCGGTCTTTGCCGATGGTTCGAATGGTTTCAATCGCGTTATCCGTATTTCGGTAATACACGTTAACCCCACCGCCCCCTGTTTTACCGTATTTACCCCAACTCAACTCTAAATTATTGCTCAACTCAGCATTCAATCTGGGATTTCCCGTGGTAATATTTAATGGATCCGAAAAATTTGTATACGGATTCAAAAAGAACAAACTCGGCCGCTGAATACGCTGCGTATACGTAAACTTTAAAAAACTCCCCCCATCAAAATTTCTATTTACATTAAAATAAGGAATGGGGTTGAAATATGGCTTACCTACATATTTATCCTCCGAAGGATAGTACAATTTCCCACCAAACTCCGTGAACTCAGCACGCATCCCAAACTTGAACGACAATAACTTGCTGGCATTGTAACTAAACTGCGTGTAACCCCCTAAAACATTTTGATAATAATCGAATTTGTTTTTTCGATAATCGATGCTAGCCAACTGTTGCAAACTGTAATCCATGCTATCAAAATTGTAATCCGAATTCACATTTCTCAAAATGGTCTTCAATCCGGATTCCATGATTAATTTGGCTGATAGGGGTTCTGTAAAATCGATCTGTGCCGTAAATTCTCGGTTTTGTCCAATATTTCTGCTTTGTTCAAAGCGAGTCTCTAGCCCGATGCTGTCGTAACGGTGAAGCTCGTAATCCGTATTATCTTGATCTACCGTGTACTGTGCCGAAATCCCCAAATCCCTGCCTGGTTTTTTAAAGGTCTTTCGGTAATCGGCATTCAAATCCATTCCCAAACCTGTGGTTAAATTATCCGTAGCCTGTTTCCAAAGAAAATAAACAGGATCGTTTTCAATCCCTGTAGAAGTATTCCAAGTATTATCACTATTCCGAAACCGCGATCGTACCGTAGCCGTAACATTGATGGCCGATTTTTTACTGATTTGATGGTCGATTCCCAACGTTAAACGTGGCCCACCGCCCCAGTTGTTTACCGAATTATTTTGCAACAGCAGATAATCAATTCCATTAATTTCGTTGGTTCTCCGCGTCCTGCCATCGCCCCAACTGCGCCAAAAATGCCCTCCTAATCGGGCCGTAATCCCTGTTTTACCGTTTTGATTGGTAACATCGGCACTAAAATTTGCACTCCGCGTCCCAATTCCAGCGGTATAATTGGACGTTGTACCTTTGATTTTTACATCCTTTAAGATAATATTGATGATTCCTCCGGTGCCTTCCGCATCGTATTTCGCCGAAGGATTGGTAATTACCTCAATTTTATCGATACTCGCTCCCGGCAAACTTCGCAGTGCATCCGCCACATTTCCCGCCATCATCCCCGAGGGTCTTCCGTTGATTAAAATTCGTAAATTCTGACTTCCGCGAATGGATACATTTCCGTCCATATCCACGTCCACCAAAGGAACTTTCGCTAATAACTCCGATGCCGATGAGCCCTTGGCCATGATGTCTGCCGCCGCATTGTACACCAACCGATCCGATTTATTCTCAATCAAAGAACCCGAGACCTTAATCTCAATCGTCTCCATCTTTTCGATTTTCGCAGAATCCACAACGCTTATTCCTGCGGAATCTGCCTCATGCCGTACCATTGAATCGTTTACACTTTGACCCGCCAAACCCGAGAAATAAAAGAACCCTATTAATAGAACAATAAATCGCATGGAAACAGTAAATATCTACAAAGTTAACATTGTTGTTAGAACAATTGTTCTGTTAAACGTTTAATAACACAAAACTATTGACAATAACACCAACTATTTAGCACGCATGGCTTCCACAGGATTCAATCGCGCAGCCCGAGTAGCAGGAATAAAACCAGCCAATACACCCACCAAAGCCGAAACCCACAATCCTAAATACGTATCAGACGGCGATAAAATAAGCGTCACGCCTCCATCCATCATGGTTTTCAACATGACATTCAACCCCAAAAAAGTGAGCCATACCAGCAACATCCCAACCAATCCGCCTAAGATGCACAACCAAACTGCCTCCAATAAAAATTGCAATTGAATAAAAATGCTGGGGGCGCCCAATGCCTTTTGAATTCCAATTTCCTTGGTCCTTTCCTTTACGCTCACAAACATGATATTCGCCACACCAAAACAACCTACCAACATGGCAAATCCACCAATTACTACCCCTATCTTCTGAATTTGTGAGAACAACTCGCTCACTGCGGAGGTAATCATGGTCATTCGGTTAACCGCAAAATTCGACTCTTTACCGGGTTTTATTTTTCGATATTGACGCAACAGCATATCCACCTCCACCGTTAGATCATCCAACGTAACCCCTTTGGCCGCTTTCACCAAAATTTGAGCGTCTTCGTTGTCACGGTAAGAATACATGCTTAACCCAAGATTTAATGGGATATAGACCTGGTCGTCTTTACTATTATTGATAATACTACTGCCTTCCAATTCAATCACCCCAATAATCGTACAAATCCGAGAGCCTACCCGCATTTTTTGTCCGATAGCTCGCCCTCCAAACAGCTCTCTTGCGATGGTTGCACCGATAATTGCCACCGGCTCACCGCTGTTAACTTCTTGGGATGTAAATAATCTGCCCGATTCTACCTGTATGTCTTGAATTTCGGTAAAATGCTCACTAATGCATTGCACGGTGGTTCCCGATAATGTTACCCCATTGGCTTGAATTTTTTCGTCGTTACTGAAGATGTATGCCACCTTATCGGCCATCGTACCCACTAATTTATCTTCCACAAATTTTGCTTCGGCAGGGGCAGATACCGGTCTACTTAAAAACTTCCACCATGGATAGTTAGAACCCCACTGATCCCAAGGCCATTTCTGAACAAAAACCACATCGGTCCCAAATTTCGTGAACTGCCGATTGATATTTATTTCCATGGAATGCACCAATGCATATACAGCGATAATGCAATAAATCCCGATGGTGATACCCAAAACGGACAAAATACTCCGTAACTTGTTTTGGCGGATAGAACCCAGGCTATACTTGGCTGTTTCGATGATAAATATACCCGGTTTCATAGTTAAAAAGCAAAGGTATCAAATAAAATTAGGGCGATTCCACCGTTGCCGGAGAATTGTTAGTTCTTCGTTTAAATGAATCAAATTCACGACGATAAACCAAACCGGTTCCCAACGTATTTCCCGAAACTCCGTTGGTGGTAGTTCCAGCCTGTTGCAACAACATATTGCTCGACCGTGAAAATGCTTTCAACTTCCAGTGATCGTTCCGCGTCATGTATTCCAAATTTAAATTAAACGGCATGGCCAATCCCACCATGGAAACCGTGGGGTCGTAATTCACGTCCAAGCGCAAACGGTCCGATAAAAACCATTCGCTATTAATAAACACCAGTCCATTGCTTCCCCGCGAAGCGGATCGAACATCGTCATAATTTACTTGGATTCGGGTAGGAATTCCCGCTTTTGCAAACAAATCATTCACCACATTGGAGGCGATATTGGAAACGGAATTCCCAGCAACACCGGCCCCAGACAACATATTTGCCGCACCCGCACTTCCATTAGAAAACGAAGGAGGCATAAAATTCCCGAACAACAACAAGGCAATAGACTGTCGCATGGTTTCGTCTTTATCCTGACGAATTCGCTGTATCACCGCATTCACCTCGCTGTTACTACCACCGGATTTTTCTAACTCCGGCGCCAAAATATCAAAGCTGATATTGGGCCGCATCAAATTACCAGTCATTAACAATTGACTCACAATCAGCGTAGCCGGATAGTTTGTACCGCTACCGCCCATGGTTGACATCAACTGAGACGGTGAAATTCTTTTTTGAACCTTTCCAATCATGGAAACATTGGCATTGTAAGGGTCTCCTGTCCAAGTAATTAAACCCCCATCGTCCAACAACATTTTCTTGGTAAGGTTAATTCCAGGCAGTGAAAACTGGTACTCCCCGTTGGCAATCACATAGGCACCAAATAAGAATAGATCCTCGTTTTCATCGTACAACAAACGCAAATCCCCTTTCCCTCTACCTCGAATGATATCCCCCAATTTTTTATCGATTACAAACTCGGCTTCCAGGTTGGTGTTGGCGTGAATCACTACCTCTATTTTCCCTAAAACGGATTCTTCTTCATCGGATACGATTTGAGCCGATTTGATTTCTTTATCCTGGTTATCCCTGTCTCTAAAAACTACCCCATTGGAAATGTAATTTTCGTTAGACGAAGGATATAATATACTCACTTTTGCATTCTTTTCTGGGGTTAAATCGGCGATAATATTGATTTTATCGATGGGTCCATAAATCCGGCAACTGCCCGCCGCTCTACCGCTGCCGTAGAACAAGGAATTATCCTTTTCGGTAGTTTCTAACACCTTTAAATTCTTGGCATCGTACACCCGAATATCCAAAGCGAAATCCGAATAATCCTTCCAAGTGAAGGCCAAACTCGCTTTGGCTTTCCCGTTCAACCCGGTTTTACCCGTTAAATCGATGGGTTTTTGGGTAAACACCCCGTTGGTATTGACATCAAATTTACCCGAAAATCTGTAAAATGTGCCTAAATAATCCACCCCAAACAATACGTCTCGGGCATTGATTTCACCGTCTAATTGTATCTTATTGGTAGTTCCTACAATGTTCACCACCCCATCCAAATAGCCCTCGTTCACCGTTACGGCTCCGTCTAAAAATGGCTTCAGAATTTTAGCAGGGGTCTTCAACGGTACATCCAAATACATGTCTACCCATTTTTCGCTATTCAACAAATCCACACTTCCCAACAAGGCCAGCCCTTTGATTGCTCCCTTTCTGCCTCTGGCCGCAATTCCTAACAATCCCTGCTTGCCCGCATCCCGCAAGTCCACATCAATGGAACCGTAATTGTACCCGTAATAGGTGAGATTATTAACCATGCAGGTCCCTAAAAATACCTGATCCCCCAATACGCCAGCCACTTTAAAATCGGCCGATGCATGAAAATCCAATGTATCAAACGTGTTCTCTGGGAAAAAAGGCGCCAATACCTGCGGCGTTAAATTGTGAAATTCAACATGCAACGTGTCCTTCAAACTCTTTGAAATTGCACCGCTCACCTCCAAATAATGGTCGGCATCGGCCATAACAAACCGATTTACATCCCAGCGCTTGCCCTTTACATAGTTTAATCGCGCATCCGGATCCACATACCAAGGATTGTTGTATAATCGCAACTGGGTAGAGGCAAACTGAGTATTCAACGAGTCCTTTTCGTTGGTACTTTCGGTTTGTAACGACAATTGGTATCTATCTTTTTCGTCATGCAAACCCAAAGCCAACGACAATTGACCCTGCTTTAACACCGCTCCAATGGCCAATTCATCGTATTTCGTTTTTCCTATGGCAGCAGAACCTGTAGATACTTGCAATCTCCCCGATTGAAATTCGTCTGTATGCAGTGAAACTTGCAGTTTTTGCAATTCGATATCGTTGTACGATACCTCCAACGGACCAACTTCCACATCCATTTTGTTCTTTGCGGTTGAAACACTACCAATGGCATTCACCAATCCCAAGGATAAATTTTTAACAACGAACTGGGAAATCCAATCCGTCTGTATCATCCGTATATTGAACTGAAAATCTTGATTTTGCGCAAAAACGGGCTTTTCAAAATCATCCGGAAATTGGCTATGCAACAGCAGTTGAACCAATTCTTCGGTTTGGTCGATATTAAATCCTGCCGTTATATTTCCTTGCAACCAAGACCCATCAAACTCCCATCCTTTCTCAGGGTCTTTGTTTATTTGCTGCTCTTTGCAATAGTATCGATTTTGTCCGATGTTGAACTGTGCATTATCGGCCGTTATCCAAAATTTGGACTTCGCCAAGGTAGAACCTGCAAAATCATAATCCACACTACCACTCATAGAAAGCGGAACAGAATCCAAACCCATTCCATTTAATACCAAGCGTTGCACCGTGGCCCCTCCTTGGAAATGGGGATTGCTCGAAAGATTTTCAATGCTACCAATGCTGCTTAATCTAAATCCGGTGTCCTTACTGTCAACCAAATATTCAACGTTATCCTCCAACAAAGAAGCTGTGACAGAAATTCCTTTTAAGGTTCGATCCTCATACTGAAGATTGCCGATTTTCACTAGCGAATTGAGCTGCACATCGGGAAAGTAAAACCCCGTTCCATTTACATCTACTTTGGTATCATAAACTGCCACATTCGGAAAAAATTCCGGCAATTGATTCAATTCCAATCGCTGTAATTCGCCCAATAACTGATACTTCGTTAATTCTACCGAAGTGGTATAATCAAACAACGTATATCCCGAGTACGATGCGATTTTATTGTTCAACCAACCATCAAAATCAACCCAATTCAATGTGCCATTTAACTTTCCTTGTACCTCCAACGGACCGAATGAACGAACTACAGGGACCGAATCCAACTCGTACACTACCCTACTCAAATCGCCCATATCCACACTGGAATTTTCCAGTTGATAATGGTACTCAAACTGACTCAATTCCACCAAATGCTTCAATTGCAGGGCTCCCCGTAAGTTGGTATTGGACTCATCCCCACGGATCCAAACATCGTTGGACTGAAGGTTAGCAAACGTTCCGGTTGCCTTCCCACTCAACAGCAGCAATAATTTTCGTTGCTCAAACCACGGATGAAAAGCCACCAGCTCCTCCAAACAAATTTCCGAATCCTTGATATCAAATAACCAATTTACATCGGTTTCAACTTCATCAAAATCCGTCCAGCTGTCAAACATTATTTTTACCCGATCCCGGATTCGAGAACACGGAGTTTTTAACTCCATTTTTCGTAGGTCGATGTAATTGTTGGTAATATCCAAAACCGCCGTTCCTTCCATCACTTCCAGACCGGAACGTTCGCGCGTAGCAAATCGATAAATCTGACCGCGTATCAAGGATTTTTCGTCGATTTTCACATCCCGAATACCAATATTGATTCGATCGAACACCAAATAATCCGGGTCCATTTCTGGGTAAGCAGCTTGGGTTTGTCTGCGGAAATACACAAATTTACCATCAACCAACTCCAAGTTACCCATGGAGATTTCAAGGGCTTTTCCAGTGCTGGCGGTGGTATCGGAGGATGCAAAATAATCAATTAAAAAACCGTGGTTTAGATCTTCCCCTTTCTTGTGTTGCCCGTTTTTAAACAACAGATTTTTGATGCTCAAATTCTCTAAAAACAGATGCTTGCGGGTCCAACTGAATTCATCAATCCGCGCATCCAAGGCCCCCCACTGAATGAGGGTATCCTGATGTTTATCGTAGATTCTTAAATTCTCGATGTGGAAAGTTCTCAGAAAATCGATGGATACATAGCCAATCTCCACCTTGGTTTTCCATTCCTTGGATAAATAGGTGGCGGCTCTTTTGGCTAAATAATTCTGAACGATTTGATTGCGCGTCAAAACAGCGGCCATTCCCGAAAACATCAGAAATGCCAACAACGTCAGAAGTAAAAACTTCCGTAATTTTGTACGCCGTTTAGTCAATCCTTCAAAGTTAACATCCATACTTGCCTACCAATACACAACCCATACCGCATTCCATTATTTTGGGCATCGAAAGCAGTTGCGACGATACCGCGGCTGCGGTGTTTGAAAACGGCAAAATTCTTGCCAACATTACCGCAACCCAAAAAGTTCATGAACAATACGGCGGTGTAGTGCCGGAATTGGCTTCCAGAGCCCATCAAAGCAATATTATTCCGGTGGTTTCTGAAGCGCTAAACAAAGCAGGAAAAACCATCCAAGAGGTGGATGCCATTGCCGTTACCCAGGGTCCTGGACTCTTGGGTTCCTTGCAGGTAGGTTTTCAATTTGCCAAAGGGTTGGCTTTGGGTGCAGGAATCCCGTTTGTGGGGGTAAATCATTTGCAAGCACATATTTCGGCCTTGTTTATAGAAAACCCCAACCTCCAATTGCCCATGATTGCTTTGTTGGTAAGCGGAGGACATACGCAGCTGGTTTGGGTGGAATCGGTAGATTCAATGGAAATTATTGGAACTACTATTGACGACGCTGCTGGGGAAGCCTTCGATAAAGCCGCTAAATTACTGGGATTGGGATATCCCGGTGGACCCTTGATTGATAAATATGCAGCGCAAGGCAATGCAAAAGCCTATGATTTCCCCGATAGCCAAACCGCACCCTTGGATTTTAGTTTTTCTGGAATTAAAACTTCGTTACTCTACTTCTTGCGAAAAGAAATCGATAAGAACCCCAATTTTGTGGCCGATGAGATTACCAATATTTGCGCTTCCTACCAACATCAGGTGGTATCGATTTTGATGAAACGACTTAAAAAGGCCATCGAAAAATACAAACCGGCCTCCATTGGTTTGGCAGGCGGTGTATCGGCCAATTCGGAACTCCGCCAAGCATTTAACCTTATGGGAGAGAAATTCAAACTGAGCAGCCACATTCCTTCCTTTGAATTTTGCACCGATAATGCAGCGATGATCGCCATGGCAGGCCATTTTTTGCTACAGGCCGGAATTCAATCTACCATGGATGCCGCGCCTTTTTCTAAAAACAATTCCCACAAGTTTCAAACCCAAATACCATAAAACCTTCGGCTTCCCTATTTTCGCCCATACCAAATGGAATTTCAACCTACCTCAGCATCGATAGCCAGTGGCAACGAAAAAGCCATCGCCCGTGCAATTTCGTGGGTTGAAAATCAACATCCACAGGCCCAAGACTTACTCACACAATTGTCGGGCAATTCGGTGGTGGTGGGCGTAACCGGCCCTCCTGGTGCGGGAAAAAGTTCTTTGGTGAACGCATTGGTGTTGCATTGGAGTGCTTTAGGTAAAAAGACCGCCATCGTGGCCGTTGATCCCAGTTCTCCGTTCAATTTCGGATCCCTGTTGGGAGATAGACTCCGCATGCCCGGCCTTTTCCTGCACGAAAATGTCTATATCCGTAGTGTTTCGGCCCGTGGTTCTTTAGGCGGATTAAGTACGGCAATTATTGAAATAATGGATGTGCTTAAGCATGCGCCCTTTGATTTTATCGTAGTTGAAACGGTAGGCGTTGGCCAGAGCGAAATCGAAATCGCAGGTATCGCCGATACTACGGTGGTAGTGAGTGTTCCTGAAAGTGGTGATGATGTACAAACACTAAAGAGCGGAATTATGGAAATTGCCGATGTTTTTGTGGTAAATAAAAGCGACCGAGATGGCGCGGAAACCTTTGCCAACCACCTTCGACAATTAGCGCATTCTACCGCCACCAACGCATGGGAAAAGCCCGTAATCGCAACGGTAGCCACTACAGGTCAAGGCATCCAAGAATTGAGTGATTCCATCTTCAAACACAGCCAAATTGCCAGCAAACAAGACCGGTACGTGCAGTTGCAGACGGAGAAAGTAATCAAACTCATTCAACGGGAACAGCTAAAAAAAATACCCGCCGAAGCGATTGCCGATTTAATACGAAAGGAATTATTGGAGAAGGGCACTTGCAATATTCATCGCATCGCCCAACACTATCAACGCAATACCTGAAACTTCTGCGCCACACCGTTCACGGTAAAGGAATAAATCCCACTGGAGAATTTACCGGTGTTTAGCGTTATCACATCGGAATTCATGGTCCCTGATGCTATTTGCTGACCCGAAGCATTGTAGATAATCCACGGTTTTCCCATCAGTTTGGCGGATCCTGAAACTTTCAATTCGTCCGATACTGGATTGGGTGAAAGCACAACATCCAAGCCCTTATTGATAGATTTTACCGATAACAAATCGGTTAATACCACACCGCAATTTTGAGAATACCCTATCCACTTGCTATCGTAATCCACAAATGCACGGTTATTAATCACAGTGCCGTTGGATAACGGATTTAATAATTCCAACTGATATTCAACGAAACCAACCGCTTTAGAAGGATTAGCTTCAAAAATCGCCAAATTAGCATCCGGGAAATCTACCACTAAGACTCTTCCCTGTTGAATACTCAATTTGGTATTCAACGGATAAAATCCGGTGACATTTACACGCATCAAGGGCAATTTCGCATCCAAGGTATCAAAGAGAACCGCGCGCTGCACCATTTGGTTTCCTACATTGGCAAAATCAACGCGATACTTCCACTTGGTGTTTCGGAAATCCACCTTGCTACCTTCCAAACTGTTCTTGGTAACGGCCGCTTTCCCTACCCTTCTGCTTAAGCCCAAAGACACGGAATCTTTGTTATCCAATTTATCTGCATCACCTGTAGACAACAAAGTCCCGGTGTACGCATGAATAAAATAATCGTCGGTTAAGCCTGCATTGGTAGGCAAATCAAATGTCACCTCCCAGATGGTTTCGGCGAAAGGCTTCAACCCAGTAAGTGTGTAGGTGGCTTCGTTTGCGGAATAGTTATCTGCCGGCGGATTGCTTTGAAAATTAACCAATTCTAACGCATGCTTTAGTTGCAAAGTTCCCGAAGTGAGCGCCATTCCCCCGTGATTTTTCACCGATATTAACGCCGTTACCTGCTCTCCAGGTTTGGTCTCCGATGGAACGATTCCCAAAGTCTTCACTTCTACATCCACGATGCTCGGAAGTTGGTAATACCCTAAAGTAAGCGAACTGTAAATGCCTTCTCTGATTCTCGCCGATGAGTTTCCTATGCAATTGCTAATCAAGTGTTTTCCAGGGTTCAATTGCACCGTGTAATCCCCTGCGGGTAATGCTACAGAAAATCTTCCAGAACTATCGGTGAGGGCGAAATAAGAAATCCCAGTTACTTTGTTCATTAATCGAACCATAACCCTTCTTAATCCGATTTCATTATCGTCTTTGATGCAATTGGTATTCACATCGTAGTACACATCGCCAAACAGATTTCCAGCCTGTGATTCTATTTTGGAAAAATTGCGAATTCCTGTGTTGGATTCCATGAAATCACCCCAAATAAACGCTTCCGTACCTCGCTGTCCCAAAGTGAATGTACCGGAAATCTTATTACCCGTAAGCTGCAACTTGGTGCCGTTGTACGTTAACAAGGCGGTACCCGATCCATTTTTTACAAAACTACCGCCAATCAGCAACTGCTTGCCCGATCCGGCGATGGTGGTAGGACTAAAGATACTGAACGAGTCATCCTCGATTGGACTTCCCCAAGTGCCCTGAAATACATTTACTTCTCGTTTTCCAAGACTGTTATATCCGATCGCGGCTAACTTGCCGTCATAGGCAGCCAATTCCGTAACTTCTCCATCAAATGGACTACCAATACCACCCCAACCTCCGTTGGCTGCGGTGTAATACGCGATGTTACCCGTCTGAGTACCGCAAAACTTGGTGAAATCACCTGCGATGTAGAGTCTATTCCCCGAAACAGCTAAAGAACGAATCACCCCGTCTGTACCTTGCTGGGTGCCACTATTTCCTAAATACGACCATTTATTACCGTCAAATGCAGCGATATTTTGCACCAAGGTACCGTCTAAGGTATTGGAGAAAAGTCCTGCTACAATCAATTTATCATCAAATACCGTCATGGAAATGATACCGTTGTTTCGGGTATCTACCACACCGGTCTCAGGCACCCAATATTGTCCGGTCCATTTGTATAAATGACTGATGGCTACATCGGCATCACGCACCGCATTGGCAATGTAAGCCGCTGCATAAATGGTATCGCGATACAAGGCGATCGAATGGAAATTATACGTACCGCTGGTGGTGGTTACCGGTGGTGGCGTGGTTAATCCTGGATAATATTTCCAATAGACACCGTTCCAACGGGCTAAAGTAAAATCATTGTTGTCTGGGGTTGAAATCTCGTCGAACAAGGCCAAGTAATCGTTTCCGGAGGCAAACGATGCTACAACCTTACCCGGCAACGCCGGACCCATAGGTTGCAGCACCTGAGCCTTCGTTAAACTGCTCAGAAGAAACATTCCTACGATGACCGTTAAGAACCTCATTCTTTGCAAGTTATTCCATATGAAACGATTTTTTCTCACTTTTTCTAATTTTAATCGATTTTAAACGAATAATACAACGTGACCCCAGAACTCCACCCTCTGGTCTGCACTGGGCTGTTGGCTGTATTCATTGAATTTAAAACACCTTGCGCATTCAGTTTAGCACCAATTGCGTGCTTGTAACTGAGTCGCTTTTGAATCCCTGCAGCCACCCGTGCACTCATTACCCAAGCACGGTAATTCACCGCATCCATGGGCTTTAGCAACAACGTTTGGTAATCCAAGGTTTGTGCACCGGTACTTAGCTGAATCCAATTGGGTTGCAGCACAGCTTCGGGCGTGAAGAATAAACTTTTCGATTGGCCGATAGGGAGATAACCCGTCCAACCCATGGGAACCGATAAAAAGCTATAATTAACTACTCCGTTATATTTCACTTCGGGGCCTAAACCCAAATAACCAAAGATGGGATAGTTGCCATACGCATCCGGTGTTTGACCCGCAGATACCACCGCCGGCATGCTGTCGCGGAAATTGAAATTCTGTCCAACTTTGTTTTGCGCATAAGCAATCCCCACTTTCACACTGCTGTTTTTGGAGATAAACATATTCACCGCCAACTGAAATCTCGCAGCACTTAAGGCCGTTTCGCCGTTGCGCATCTGTTCTGTGTAATTTTTGTGAACGTACTGAGACAAATCATTGGCCGTGCGATACGTTAACCCCGTTTGGTTTTGGTCGGCCGATACCTCTATCCACCATTTGTCCAAATCCAGGGCATGGGATAATTGCGACAGCGAACCCGCGCTCAACGGACTATTTTCAAATTCTTTATTGAGTTTTGCTAAATCCAATTGCGCTAAAGCAAAATCAGTTGGTAATTCCACTGCCTGTAATTCAAATCCGGCCGCATCCAACATCCAAGCCATTCCGGAATTGTTGGAATTATGCACATCCGCTACTGAAACCGGAACCATTTCTACCACCATAGGAGGTAGTTGAATGTCCGATTTATTAACAGTTTTAGAGGCAGACGCTATTACTTCGGACGCTGCCGTTATTTCATTTTCAATACCCGGTTTAACCGCTGAAACCGATTTTGGATTGTTGGAAGCAGCGTTTTGTATCTTGGGTGTAGTTATTGCCGATGTTTCTATTTGCGGAGCATTCGTATTGGATTGGGTAGCAGCGGATGACTGTTCCGCTTCATTTATCTGCTCATCATTTATCTGCTCATCAGAAACCGCTGGTTTTGATACCTCAACTTCTTTGGCAACTACCGGTTCTGTATTCTTTACTGATTTATCCGCAACACCAAACCAAGCGATTACCGCTGAAAAAACAAGAAGAACGCCGGCAGCGATACTATACCATATGAAACTTTTGCCCCGGCGTTCTTTTCGATCCAATGCGTTTTCAAACATCTCCCAAGGCGCAGGCACCAACCCCTGCGTGTCTTCCCCAGAAGAAATTTGGTCTTTCAACCAATGATCGATATGTTTTTTACTGTTTTCCAGTGTTGTTTTTTCTTAGTTCTACGATCTCTTTTAGCATCTTCCTCGCCCTGCTCAACATACTCTTGGTGTTGCTCTCCGTAGTTTGTAAGGCTTGTGCGATTTCTTTGTGCGACAACCCTTCCACGGCATAAGCATTCAACACCAAACGGTACTTTTCGGGAATCTCTTGCAAACACTGCATCACCTCGGAATAGGTCATGGGTTCGTCTGAGATTTCGTACACCGAATCTTCTTCGGCTACTTCGGCTTCCGATTTATCGATATCCAACCAAATCGGTCCCCGCTGTTTTTTTCGGTAGGCCGATAAGGCTTGATTGATAAATAATCGGGTAAGCCATCCCTCCAATTGCGCGCTGTTTTTTAGCGATTCTATGCTGTCAAAGACCTTCATGAATCCATCTTGTAACAAGTCTTGAGCCTCTTGAGGATTGTTGCTGTAACGTCTGCAGAACACCAGCATTTTTGTTGCATATTTCTCGTACAACGCTCGCTGAGCCTGCCTGTCTTTGCGAACACAACCCGCTATGATTTCCTCATTTGTTAACAAGTAGATTCGATTTAATGACGCACAATGGTGGAAAGGTTGCAAATAAAAATGTAAAATTGTGAAGATTATCCGCAAACATTGGCAGTGGCCTGTATTTAAGGCAGCTTCCAAATCGGTAATTCATTGAAAAATAAACCACTACCATGCAATTCCAACCCAACGACTTATCCGCTACCGAACTACTGAATCTTTATCGAGGGTTACTCAAACCCCGAATGATTGAAGAGAAGATGTTGGTATTGCTTCGACAAGGAAAGGTTGGAAAATGGTTCAGCGGCATCGGTCAAGAGGCAATTTCTGTGGGGACCACCATGGCTCTTGAGCCCGACGAATACATACTCCCCTTGCACCGAAACCTGGGTGTTTTTACCACCCGGTCCATGCCCTTCGCCCGATTATTCGCCCAATGGCAAGGCAAAAAAAGCGGTTATTCCAAGGGAAGAGAACGGAGCTTTCATTTTGGCAACAACGAGTATTCCATCGTGGGAATGATCTCCCACCTCGGTGCCATGTTGGGGGTCGCCAACGGAATCGCCCTAACCCACCTGCTCCACAAACGAGAAAAAGTTACCGTGGTTTTTTCTGGCGATGGCGGTACCTCCGAAGGCGATTTCCACGAAGCGCTAAACGTGGCCGCCGTATGGCAACTGCCCGTTATATTTTTAATTGAAAACAACGGATACGGCCTCAGCACCCCCTCCAACGAACAGTTTCGGTGCAAGCAATTCATCGACAAAGGCATAGGTTACGGCATGGAAGCGGTTCAGGTAGACGGCAACAACATCTTGGAAATGTACGAAGCCGTTAATAACCTCGCCACCTCCATCCGCAAACAGCCAAGACCCGTTATATTAGAATGCATCACCTTCCGGATGCGCGGACACGAAGAAGCTTCCGGAGTTAAATACGTTCCCCCGCATTTGTTTGAAGAATGGGGCAAGAAAGATCCCGTGGTTAACTTCGAAAATTTCTTGCTGTCCAACCAAGTACTTACCCCCGCCATCATCGAACAATTTCGTACCGAAATCGCCCAAGAAATTGAATTGGGTTTGGAAGAAGTTTTCGCCGAAGAGGAAGTAGTGCCCAACTTGGAGGAGGAATTGGCCGATATCTATGCACCCTACCCCAGCGATTTTCCATCCGAAATCCCCAGCCACCCGCCTACGGACACAGGGCAAAAAGAATTGCGTTTGATCGATGCCATCCGCGAAGGTCTCTGGCAAGGCATGGAAAAACATTCCAATTTGGTGATTATGGGTCAAGACGTGGCGGAATACGGAGGCGTGTTTAAGATCACCGAAGGATTTTTAGAGAAATTTGGGAAAGCCCGGGTGAGAAACACTCCCATTACCGAAAGTTCCATTGTAGGTGCCGGATACGGACTGTCAATAGCCGGCATGAAAGCGGTGGTGGAAATGCAATTTGCCGATTTCGTCACTTGCGGTTTTAATCAGATTGTAAACAACTTGGCCAAAAGCCATTACCGTTGGGGGCAAGCCGCCGATGTGGTAGTGCGCATGCCAACCGGCGCAGGTGTTCAAGCAGGACCCTTCCATTCCCAAAGTACCGAGGCCTGGTTTTACCACGTTCCCGGGCTCAAAATATATTACCCATCCAATCCGGCCGATGCAAAAGGATTGCTGCTTCGCGCCTTGGAAGACCCCAATCCGGTGTTGTTTTTTGAACATAAATACCTGTACCGAAGCATCAGCGGAAACGTACCTGCATCGCCCTACCTTATCGATGAAGCCAAAGCCACCGTGCACCACCTCGGCAGCGATTGCACCATTGTCACCTACGGCTGGGGCGTACATAAAGCGTTGGAAATCTGCAAAGAACAGTCCATCGGAGCTCGAATTGTGGATTTGAGGACCCTGTTGCCTTGGGATCATGAAACCGTGCTGGCGCAGGTGAAAGAAACCGGAAAAGTCTTAGTACTTACCGAAGATACCCTTACCGGGAGCATCGCTTCCGATATCGCCGCATGGATTTCCGAACACGCCTTCCAATATTTGGATGCGCCGGTAAAACGCGTGGGGAGTTTGGATACCGCCGTTCCTTTGGCCAAATCCTTGGAAGATCATTTTCTGCCTTGGAACCGATTGACATCTGCCTTGCAAGAATTAATCGAATTTTAATATCCGATGAAGTCCGCGGAGTCCACTGAAGAAAACCCCGAATACCTGCTGGCGTCGCAATTTGTTAACGATACCCATCGGTCTGTATTTCTCACCGGTAAAGCGGGTACAGGTAAAACTACGTTTTTGCGAAAACTCCTGAAGGAAACCGGCAAAAAAACCGTGGTGGTAGCGCCTACGGGGGTGGCGGCCATCAACGCCGGCGGTAGCACCATTCACAGCTTGTTTGGACTCCCTACCCGAGCATTTTTGCCCACTACAGCACCCTGCGACCCCAACGTAGCCAACAACATCGGCATGCTCCGCGAGCATTTCCATTACCCCAAAGCCAAACGCGATATCTTCCAAGCCCTGGAACTGTTGGTGATCGATGAGATTTCCATGGTTCGGGCCGATATTCTGGATGCCATCGACCATTCCCTTCGTTTTTCTCGAAATAGCAGTCAGCCCTTCGGCGGCGTTCAATTGCTGATGATTGGCGATTTATACCAGTTGCCCCCCGTAGTTACCGAATACGAACGACCTCTGCTGTACGAGCATTATTCCTCCGAGTTCTTTTTTGCTGCCAAGGTGTACCAGCACATCCAACCCATCACCATCGAATTAACCAAGGTGTATCGACAGCAGGACAAGAACTTTATCACCCTGTTGAACCTGATTCGAACCAATTCCATGGAAAGTTGGGATTACGAAAACTTGGCCGAAAAGGTACAACCCGAGTTCCGCCCCGAGGAAAGTGGCTGGATTACCCTCACCACCCACAACAAACAGGCCGAAGCCATCAACGAGCGCGAGCTGCAACGACTGGAAGATCCCGAACAAAACTTTGTAGCCAACGTAAGCGGCGAATTCAACGAATCGTCCTTCCCTACCGATGGTATTTTACGACTAAAAACTGGCGCTCAGGTAATGTTTGTGAAAAACGATTCTTCCTGGGAACGGCGGTATTTCAACGGTAAAATCGGTACCGTAATAAAGATTGAAAAAACCAAATTGCACATCGATTGCAACGACGGTCAACCGCCCTTGGAGATTGGCAAAGAAACGTGGAAAAACCTGCGTTACAGTTTCAATGGGGAAACGCAATCGGTGGATCAGGAAGAAATTGGAGAGTTTCAGCAGTTTCCAGTCCGATTGGCTTGGGCCATTACCATTCACAAAAGTCAGGGTTTAACCTTCGAAAAGGCCATGATTGATGCGGGAAAGAGTTTCGCTCCGGGCCAGGTGTACGTGGCTTTATCGCGTTGCGTAAGCTTGGACGGCATGGTTTTGGTGACGCCCATTCGATCCCAGAATATCATCAGCGATTTTCGGATTATCCAATTTTTTGATGCCCAACCCAAGGCTCGGGATTTGGAAGAAATCTTGGAGGAGGAGCGCAAGAAATTTCACCGAAACGAGTTGAGTCAGGTATACGGCTTGGGGCATGTATTGAGAAATTTCAACGGGTTGGTGGTGGCCATTTCCAAGGAGAAGAACCAAACGGTGGCGGGCAAGGTGAGCGAGTTGGCGTATTTGCGGGAGATTTTGATCAATTTGAACGAGACGGCACAGAAGTTTCAGCTGTCGTTGCAACAAAAATTCCAACAGCACGATGAGGAGGAGAAGCAAATTCGGGAGGAGTTATCCTCGAGCGAAGCGGCGTCTAAGCTCATCATTCAGCAAACGGAGTTAACGCATTGGCTGATGGATCGATGCAGCAAGGCGGGCAATTATTTTGTAGGCCGAATTGAGAAAGACGTGGTAAAGGTGGTGTCGGACACGATGAATTTAAAATCCAAAAACGGCAAAATGGTGGGAACGCAAAAAATCAAAGACCGGGTGGTAGAGTTTCAGGCCTTGTGCTTGCATTACTGCGAAAAACTCCGCCGCGTAAAATACGAAGAAACCCTGCTGTTCATCCCAGAGGAGTAGTTGATGGATTAAACAAATTCAGCTACTTGTATGGAAAAACGCTGGTCGATCTATAAATTCGCTCTGCATGAAAATAATCGAAGTAGTTGCAGGTGTGTTGAAATTTGAAAATAACTTTTTGTGTGTGCAACGCGGTCCAAGCAAATACGAATACATAAACCATAAGTTTGAATTTCCAGGAGGTAAAATTGAAGAAAACGAAACTCATGAAACTGCTCTAAAACGCGAATTATATGAAGAATTGAATATAGAATCTATTCAAATACTACATAAAATTACTACTGTAGAACATGAATATCCTGATTTCAAATTAATCATGCATGCCTATTTTTGTATCCCCGAATCAAATCAAATTACTTTACGGGAACATATTGATTACAAATGGTTGAATGTATCAGAAATGGATACACTCGATTGGGCCGCGGCTGATATACCTATCCTCAAAGAATTAAAATGAACTTCAACGAATCTTTGCTTTTTGGATTTCAAGATTCAGAAAGTTTTAACCGGGGATATTTATCTCCTCGTTTGATTTCAAATAATATAGAAACCAACGACTTAATGAAAAACGTTCTTCGTTCTTTATTAAGTACTTGCGACGAATATTTTATTAATGTTGCATTTGTAACATCTAGCGGTTTGGCTCAAATACGAGGAATTTTAGTCGACTTGGATGAACGCAAGATTAAAGGCAAAATAATCGTCTCTAGCTATCAATATTTCACCGAACCACTTGCGCTCAGCTATTTGATGAAACTCAAAAATGTGGAAGTACGCCTGATTCGATCATTTGACTCTCATGCTAAATGTTACATGGTGAGTAAAAATCATTATCATGATATTATTGTGGGTAGTAGCAATTTAACCCAACATGCACTAACGAAAAGTAACGAATGGAATTTACATATTACTTCCAGTTCTAAAGGCGATATTTTCCACCAATTAAATAGGGAATTCAACCATACATGGTCACATTCAGAGCCGTTAACAGAGTCCATACTGAATTGGTATACGGGATTGTATATTGATAATCGGTCTCAACGTCCTAAATTAAAAGAACCAAAAATTCCATATGGTAAAAAGGCACAAATAGTTCCCAATTCAATGCAGCAAAAGGCACTGTTAAATCTAGAAAAATTGAGGGAAACAGGTGCTACAAGAGCATTGATAATTTCAGCTACTGGGACAGGGAAAACTTATTTATCCGCTTTTGATGTCCAGAAATTTCGTCCTAAGAAATTCCTTTTCATTGTACACCGTAGAACAATCGCCAAAGCAGCTATGGAAACATTTAGATCGCTTTTGTCGGATACAATTTCTATGGGACTTTATTCTGGTGAGCATATAGAACGGAATAATGATTATTTATTCGCCACCATTCAAACATTAAGTAGGGAAGAGCACCTAAAAAAATTTAAGCCCGATGAATTTGATTATATCGTAATTGACGAATCCCATCGTAGTGGTGCTGAAAGCTACCAATTAATCATCGATTATTTTAAACCCAAATTTTTATTGGGTATGACAGCGACACCGGAACGAACGGACTCTTTCGATATTTTCAAACTATTCCACAATAATGTAGCACATGAAATTCGCTTGAATCAAGCTATGAAAGACAATCTGCTTTGCGATTTTCATTATTTTGGGATAACAGATATTGAGATTGACAATAAACAAGGCGATGTAAGAGAATTCACTGAATTAAACTATCAAAAACAAGCACAACATGTGCTGGAAAAAGTAAAGTACTTCGGTGCAGATTCAAAAACAGTTAGGGGTCTAGTGTTTTGTTCAAACATTAATCACAGTAAAGAACTTGCAAAATACTTTCAAATAAATGGGTATCGTGTTGCTGTTTTAGATAAAGAAACACATATTGATGACCGCGAAAAACTATTTGATAGGCTAGAATCCGATGATGAAGATACTAAACTCGATTACCTATTCAGTGTGGATGTTTTAAACGAGGGGGTAGATATACCAAAAGTAAACCAGGTGGTAATGGTTCGCCCAACTCAATCAGCAATCGTTTTCGTACAACAATTGGGTCGAGGATTAAGAAAAGCAGAAAACAAAGAATTTCTAACGGTTTTGGATTTCATAGGTAATTATGAGGATAAGAATTTCTTGATTCCAGTAGCATTGTTCGGAGATCGTTCTTTTAATAAAGACAAATTGCGAAGATTAATGGTCAATATGGATCAGCATGCACCTTTGAGTTCTACAATTAATTTTGACGCCATAGCAAAGGAGAAAATTTTCAAATCCATAGATGCAACTAAATTGGATCAGAAGCGTTTTCTCGACTCAGATTATGCTTATCTAAAAAGAAAAATCGGTCGAATTCCTTTAATGTGTGATTTTCTAAAAGAAGAAGAACGCGATCCATTCACATTTGTTACTTATAGCAAATCCTACGCGCGCTACCTAATTAATCAAGAGTCAAGCATCCCCAAACTAGATGAAAACAAGTTGAAAATTCTGGATTATTTGAGCTTGGAAGTAAATAATGGTAAGCGTGTTCTAGAATCTGCTATATTACAATACGTTTGTCTAAAAGGTCAATTTAATCACAAAGATCTTATTCAAATTTCCAACCAATTCGGGGTGAATTATTCTGAGACGGATTTCCAATCAGCAATAAATAATTTGGAATTCAAATTCAATAAGAACTACAAATTAGAAAAACCTATTATTCAAATCGATGGTGATTATATAACTTGGGAATCTGAATTTGCCGCTTATATTTCCCAAAATGATTTTTTCAAAGAATTATTGATAGACAATATTCAATTTGGGCTAGAATACTTTAACAGGAACCGAGTTGAAATTACTACAGATGCCGGTTTTGGACTGTATTCTAAATATTCCCGAAAAGACTTCAGCAGAATTGCTAATTTAGAATCTAACGAAGAAGCTGTAATATTTGGTTACAAAATTTACCCTCATATTATACCACTTTTTGTAACATTAAAGAAAGATTTAAATATTTCAAAGGCAACTCAATACGAGGATTATTTCATTGATCCAAAACATTTTCATTGGATGTCGAAACACAGTAGAAATTTAAACAGCAAAGACATTAAAGCGCTGTTTGAAAATAATTACGACAATAGACCGGTAGTATTATTTATCCAAAAATCGAAATTGGAAAATGATTTTTACTTTATGGGGAGATTACGTCCAGCTAAAAATATTGAAAATTTCATTGAAGGTAAAATTGATGGGAAGGGTGTGGTTCAAATAACATGGGAACTACAACACGAGTGTCCCTCAAATTTGTATCAATATTTTAATGCCTTCTTAGGAAATGAGTAATCGAGTTATGATTAAATAAATCTGCAATTATTTTCCGCTATATACAATCAATGAAGTTTTCAACTTCAAGAACATCACATTTATTA